>Ga0114970_10004494_pt1 | contig 10144 bp, 5 predicted proteins | sample M_140205_XF_Meta_FD_87030 | JGI IMG/M metagenome (GOLD analysis project Ga0114970, IMG submission 87030) | Freshwater microbial communities from Lake Montjoie, Canada to study carbon cycling - M_140205_XF_MetaG | ecosystem: Environmental > Aquatic > Freshwater > Lake | place: Lake Montjoie... | reverse complement strand
GCCCACCATGAAAAACTTCGTCCGCTCGCCGAAGTGCTGGCCGCAGAAATCTCCCTGACCACTGGCCTAAAACTTCCCGTGAAAGTCGGCGAGGCTTCCGCCGGCGACATCTTTCTTGCCCTGAACTCAGCGCTGACAAACGAAGCCCATACTTTCGTCGTCACCGATCGCGCGGTCATCCAAGGTGGGAACTACGGCGCCGTTGCCCTCGGCTCAACGACGCTCTTGCAATCGCTCCAAATGCACGATGGCAAAGTTTTTCTGCCCGTGATGTCCGTAGAAGACCAACCACAGACGGAATATCGGGGGCTCTTTGTCGATGTGGCACGGCAGTATCATTCACTCTCCAATCTCCGGCAAATGGTCCAACTCTGCCGACTCTACAAAATCCGTTACCTCCACTTGCATCTCACCGACGACCAGTCGGTGATGTTTCCATCCCAAGCGTTTCCCAAGCTCGCCACTCAAAATCAGCACGGCGGAAAAACTTACACCCTCGAAGAACTCAAGGAGCTCGTCGCTTTCGCCGATCAACGAGCCGTGACGATCATTCCCGAACTCGATGTGCCCGGCCACTCCGCCGCCATGAACCGGGCAATGCGCGACCTCTTCATGATCAAAGGAACGAAGCCCTACGAACACCACGCCTCCATCAACTTTGCCAAGCCAGAGGTCATGCAGGCACTCGAAACCATCGTGGGCGAAATGTGTGCCGTATTTAAAAGCAGCCCGTATTTTCACATCGGTGGCGACGAAGCAGACCTCGTGTTCGCCAATCAGAACGAGGAGTTCAAAGCCGCCTTCGCCAAATATCATCTGCCAAATCAGCACCAACTTTACCGAAAGTTCGTCGTCGACATGAACGAGATCGTCAAGAAAAACGGCAAGCAAATGCTCGTTTGGGAAGGGTTCGGACGCGAACCAGATTCGCCAGTGCAAATTCCCAAAGACGTCATCGTCATGGCTTACGAAGTCCGTTTCTACCAGCCAGATCAATTGGTCAAAGACGGCTACAAAGTCATCAACACCTCGTGGACACCACTCTACGTCGTCAACGGCGGCCACCCAACGGAAGAAATCTTCGCCTGGCAAACCCGCCAGTTCAAACCATTCGGCGCCAAACCCCATGACAACGGGGTGATCCTCCCCCCAGAAGCCCCGCTTTTCGGTGCCCAGATGTGCGCTTGGGAGCAGAAGGAAACCGTGGAACTACCAAACTTGCGACGACGTCTCGCCACCATGAGCGAGCGCGTCTGGAATCCCCACGCGGGCGGCACTTACGAAGAATTCACCCGCCGACTCGAATCCACCGATCGCATTTTAGATGCCTTGATCCACCAACTCAGCGTCCGCGCAGAAGGCCCGCGCATCGCGGGTGATCAAAAGTTCCGTGGTGAAGTAACCGTGACCGTTTCTCTCACCCCAGGAGCCAAAGGCACCGCTCGCTTCACCCTCGACGGCAAGGACCCCTCGCCAGTATCCGCCGCCTGCGACGCGCCACTTCGCCTCACCACCACCACGACTCTGAAAGTGCAACGGTTCGACGCCACAGGTGATCCCCTCGGCTACCCACTCACGATGCACTATGAAATTCAACCCGCCACCGAAGCCAGTCCGCTCCCCAAAGAAACCTCCCCCAAGCCGACACCCTGACTCGCCAATCCCAATCCCGTCAGCCTAGCCAAAAGCAAAGCTTCCCGGAGTTTTTCGGCCGCCGCGGAATGCCTTCCGCCCTTCGAGGCATTCCAAATCACCACTGACTCCACTTTTTAAGCGAGATGAAGTACTTTCCGCTCAACGGGTTACGCAAGAATTCCCTGCACCACTTTCGCTGCTTCCACCCCAGTGAGGCGGGCGTCTAGACCCTGCCATTTAAAAGAGAATCGGTTATGATCAAAGCCCAGAAGCTGGAGGAGCGTGGCGTGAAGATCCCGCACATGCACAGGGTTCTCAGTAATGTTGTAGCTGAATTCATCCGTCTCCCCATAGACAGCCCCACCCTTAATCCCTCCACCCGCCGCCCACATCGTGAAGCATCGCGGGTGGTGATCTCGGCCGTAATTGTTCTTCGAAAGCCCGCCTTGGCTGTAAATAGTCCGACCAAATTCGCCCCCCCAAAGCACGAGGGTGTCGTCGAGTAGCCCACGCTGTTTCAAGTCCTGGATCAGACCGAAACACGGCTGATCAATGTCCCGACATTGCGAGGGCATTCGCCCATTGACGTTGGAATGATGATCCCAATTGTTGTGATAAATTTGGGTGAAACGCACCCCGCGCTCCGCCAGTCGGCGAGCAAGCAGGACGCTGTTCGCAAAGGTTCCAGGCTTCTTGGCGTCCGCTCCGTAAAGATCAAATGTGGATGCCGGTTCACTGCTGAAATCGGTCAGATCGGGAACGCTCGCCTGCATCCGAAACGCCATCTCATACTGCGCAATCCGCGTGCGAATTTCTTGGTCACCAATCAAGGCGGCGTTTTGCTCGTTCAGCGCCCTAATCCCGTCCAGCGTGTTCCGACGCACATCGGTAGTCACGCCCGGTGGATTGTTAATGTAAAGAATCGGGTCGCCCTTACTCCGAAATGCCACCCCCGCGTGCTGCCCAGGAAGAAAGCCACTCGTCCAAAGTTTTCCAGAAATCGCCTGCAGTTGCTCGCGGTTGGTCGGCTCCGCAACCAGCACCACAAAGGTCGGCAAATCCTCATTCGCTGAACCCAACCCGTAGCTCGTCCACGAACCAAGACACGGCCGACCCGCAAGCTGGTTGCCACTCTGCATCATCGTGATCGCCGGTTCGTGGTTGATCGCCTCCGTGTGCATGGAGCGGATGAACGCCACGTCGTCCACGCACTTCGTAAACCACGGAAGCAGTTCCGAATTCATCCACATCCCATTTTGACCATATTGGGCAAACTGATACTTCGACGGCGCAATCGGAAAGCGCTTCTGATTGGAAGTCATCGTCGTCAGCCGCTGGCCTTTACGAATACTTTCAGGCAAGTCCTTGTCATACCACTTTGCCATCTCAGGCTTGTAATCAAAAAGATCCATCTGCGACGGTCCCCCGACCATGTGCAAGTAAATCACTCGCTTCGCTTTAGGCGCAAATTGGAGAGCCGATTGTATCGGATGCGCCCCCTCGCCTTTCGCCTCCTGACCGAGGAGCGTGGCGAGTGCCGCCATTCCCAGCGCGTTGGTGCCATTAGAAAAAAACTGCCGCCGCGTTTGTAAGTTTGCGAAGTCGGTGAGTGGATGCATCGGTGGTTACTTGTTTAGCGTTTCGTCGAGGTTCAATAGCTGGCTGGCGACCATCGTCCAAGCGGCCAGCTCGGCTGGCGCAAGGCTGGCGTCGACCTTGCTTTCACCAAAACTGAGCAATGCCGTAGCATCGGCTGGAACCTTCGTGTAGTGCCCAAGAAGGGTTCGGTGACTCGCCTCAAGAATCGGAATCTCCGTCGGACGCAGCGGTCGGCACAGAACTCGCCGCGCCATAAAATCAAGGGTCACTTTCGGCTCGCTCGGCGCGCCCTGAAGGGCAGCCTGAGCAAGACTTCGCGCCGCTTCTACATACTGCGGATCGTTCAGCGTCACCAAAGCCTGGAGCGGCGTATTCGTGCGCTCCCGACCCACCGAACAAACCTCACGACTCGGCGCGTTGAAGACCTCCAAGGATGCGGGTGGCGCACTCCGCTTCCAAAAGGTGTAAAGACTTCTCCGATAGAGCGCTTCCCCAGTATCAGGCTTGTAATTGTGCGTGTTACTCTCCGGCATCGCCACCGCTTCCCAAACCCCGATCGGTTGATACGGTCGCACACTCGGCCCACCAATTTTCGGCGAAAGCAATCCGCCACTCGCCAACGCGTAATCGCGGACCATCTCCGCATCCATCCGGAATCGCGGCCCCCGCGCCAGCAACCGGTTGTCAGGATCGCGCGCCAACAACTCCTTGGTTTCCAATGGACTCTGCTTGTATGTCTCACTGGTCACAAGCAAGCGAAGCAATCGCTTCACATCCCACCCGTGATCGCGAAAATCCACCGCTAACCAATCAAGCAACCCAGGATGCGACGGCGGATCGCTCATAATCCCAAAGTCAGCCACCGACTTCACCAGCCCAGTGCCAAAGATTTCCTGCCAAAATCGGTTGACCGTAACCCGCGCGGTTAAAGGATTTTCCTTGGCCACCAACCACTGGGCCAGACCCAGACGATTCCCCGGAGCCCCTTCAGGCATCGGGTGCAGAGCGGTGATCACCGCCGCCTTCAACTCCTCTTTCGGTTGATCATATTGACCGCGGGCGAGCAATCGCGCCATCGGCTGGGACCCGCCCTTTTCCATCTGTATATGCGTCACGGGACTCCGCTTTTGAATGCTCGTCTTCTCCTTTTCCAGTGCGGCAATTCGCCCTTGAAACTCGGCGATTTTTGGATCGTCCGTAGCCTGAAAAGCCCCCAATCGTTGGTTCTCCTCAGGCGTCCGCTCCCCAAACGGCTTCCCAATAATCGGCCGCAAATCAGGCAACTCCGCAATCGCCAACAATTGCTTCGCAGTTAATGACCCCGAGTATAGCCGCACATCCTCCACCGCCCCCGTGAAAATCTCCCCACCCCCACCACGACGCCCCACCATCAAGGGCTCTTTTGTGCGGATACTTCCTTTAAGCTGATCGGTCTCCACTTTCACTTTGCGCAGACGCCCGTTCACAAAAATTTGTACGCCGCGCCCCTTGCCCGACCCATCATAACTCACCGCCAGATGCTCCCACTGCCCCGTTTTTCCTGCCCCATCCGTCGTCACCACTTTGATCGCGTCCCCCTGCCATTTGCTCACCAAATGGACCGCAATTTCATTCTTCTCCGAAAAAATATCCCACCCTCTAAAACCATCCGCCTTGTCCATGCGGGCAAGAATGCTCCCCGGCAATTTGCTCTCGCCCGGCCGATAAAACCACGCCATCGCCGTAAATGCCTGGTCTTTCTCGAAGTCGCCCAGTTCACCCAGTTCAATGCTCGTCCCCTCACCGACTAGCGCCGCCGGCCCACCTTTCCCATCCGCTTTCCAAGCAAATCCTTCCGGCAGAGCAAATGTTTTTGCCTCACCCACGACTAACCCTTTCGCAACCACCCCCATACCTTCATTCAGCGGAACTTGCAAAATCAGCGTTTCCGATCGGCCTAACTTCTCCAGTGCTTCCACAGTAATCGCTTTCTGCCACGCCTCCAACTCCGCCGCCGTGGCCTTCTTTCGCTCCTCAATTTGACCGCTAATCATCGCCACTTCTTCGGGAATCGCCTCCATACGGACCGCATCCTCACCCATCGGCACCGCCAAGGACGGCGCGCTATCCCGGGAATTTCCATCACGATGGTCCTGGCTGGTGTTCCGAAAAAACGCCGACATCGCATAGAAATCCTTCTGGGTGATCGGATCAAACTTATGATCATGACACACCGCACAATTCGAAGTCAGCCCCAACCACACCCACGAGGTTGTCTCCACCCGATCCCTCGCATAGTTCGCCAGATTTTCCTCGGCAATCGTTCCACCCTCCGCCGTGGTAATATTACACCGGTGAAAACCTGTCGCCACCAACTGCTCGCGAGTCGGCTTCGGCAAAAGATCGCCCCCGATCTGCTCCACCGTAAAATCATCGAAATGTTGATTGCGATTAAAAGATTTAATCACCCATTCCCGATACGGCCAAATCTCCCGGTAATTATCGAAATGCAATCCATTGGTATCGGCATAACGAGCCGCATCCAGCCAGTAGCGCGCACGATGCTCACCATAGCGCGGTGAGGCTAGCAGTTTGTCCACGAACTTCTCGTAAGCCCCCGAAGCCGTGTCCTTCACGAAAAATTCCACCTCCTCAGGTGTCGGTGGCAACCCCGTCAAATCCAGCGACACCCGTCGCGCCAGTGTCCGACGATCCGCCTCAGGCGACGACTTCAACCCCACCGTCGCCAACTTTTCCTGAACGAACGCATCCACGGGATTCGCCGCCCCCGCAGGCACGGGCGGTTGCACGGGCGCAATAAATGCCCAATGCGCCTGCCACTCCGCCCCCTGCTCAATCCACTTCTTCAAAACCGCAATCTCCGTCGGCTTCAGCTTCTTGTGCTCCTTGGGCGGCGGCATGATCTCGTCTGGATCGGTCGCCGTGATCCGCTCAAACAGTGGGCTTTTCTCCGGATGCCCCTTGACCACTGTCGGTCCGCCATCCTCCCGCTTGCCAAAGAATCCTTCCTCCCGATCAAACCGAAGTCCTTCCTTACGCGCCGCGGGATCCGGTCCGTGGCAGTGAAAGCAATACTCCCCGAGAATCGGCCGCACGTCGCGGTTGAAAATCACCCGGTCTTCCGACCCCCAAGTCACCTGCGAAAGAAGGAGCAACGCCAACGAAAGAGGGAAAAAACGAATCATCATTAACTAATACCACAAAACGACGAAACTGTTTGAACAGCTTTTGCAAAATGTTTGGTGTCTTGTGACTCCGATGGTCCTTTTCTCGCCACCATGCGGATAACCAATCGCAGGTTGCACCTCGCTCCCAACGCCGTTAGCTAAGACACTCCTCTATGAAAAGAATCGCCCAAACTTGGCCCCAGCAATTGTTACTCACAACGCTCCTCCTTTGCACCAGCGCGAAACTCATTGGCGCAGACTTCGCCCAATGGCGCGGGCCGCTCCGCGATGGCCATTCCCCCGAATCCCACTTACTTCAGGACTGGCCCAAAAATGGTCCTAAATTACTCTGGCAGGTCGCAAATATTGGCGCCGGTTACTCCACCCCCGCGGTAGTCGGTGAACATATTTATCTGATCAGCAACGAGGGCGCGGAGGAGCGCGTCGTCGCCCTCGCCGCGAAAAATGGGCAACCCATCTGGTCGACTCCCCTAGGCAAAGTCGGCCACCCAGACCAACAACCCAACTACCCAGGAGCACGCTCAACACCGACGATCGACGGCAAATTTCTCTTTGCTTTAGGCTCAGATGGCGATTTGGTTTGCCTAGAAATCACTCAGGGCAAGGAAGTTTGGCGCAAAAATCTTCGCCAAAATTTTCAAGGAAAATACGGCGAGTGGGCCTACTCTGAATCTCCGTTAGTCGATGGCAACCAAGTGATCGTGACCCCAGGCGGTTCCACCGCCACCTTGATCGCCCTCCACAAAGAAACCGGCGAAGTCCTCTGGAAATGTTCAGTTCCCGGTGAAACCGAGGCCAGTTACTCATCGGTAATCATCGCCGAACTCTCTGGCGTAAAGCAATATGTGCAGTTTCTAGGAAGCGGATTGATTGGCGTAGACCCCCAATCAGGGAAACTCCTCTGGCAATTTGAAAAAACCGCCAAAGGGAGTCCCGCAGTCATCATGACCCCGCTGATCCACGATGGCCTCATTTATAGCGGCGCCTATAAAGCCACGAGCGCGCTCGTAAAACCCACATCTAAAGACGGATCCTTCCGCGTCGAGGAAATCTATGCGGCCAATAAACTCCCCATCGGACTCGGTGGAGTGGTCAAAGTCGGCGACTATTTTTACGGGAGCAGTAGCCAGTCAGTGCTCTGCGTAGAATTTAAAACGGGAAAAATTCAATGGGAGGACCGGGCCATCGGTCCCTGCTCGTGGTTGGTGGCCGATCAGCGCATCTATATCCACGCAGAAAGTGGCGAGGTCGCACTCATCGAACCCAGTCCTCAAGGCTACCGCGAAAAAGGGCGTTTTTCTCCTCCAAACCCGCCCACTCGGGGCAAGGAGAAGGCCTGGGCTTATCCAGCAATCGCCAACAGTCGACTATATATCCGCGAGCAGAACTGTCTCTGGTGCTATGACATCCGCCTAAATAAATAGCGCCACCAGAGCCAATCTTTCCCCACCCAAAGTCAGTTCACCGCATCACCGGCACTCCCTTGCACTGAACCAAAACCAGGACGCCCCGCGCGGATCAATTGGGAAAAATCTCCGGAATCGTTGACCTCTTCCGTCACCGATTGAATCAACGCCCGACGCTTCAGCTCGGTAAACGGCAACCCATCCGTTCGGAATCCGTCCAACTCATAGGTCAACTCATCGCCCTTCCCGTTGACCAGCATCCGCCAATCCCAAGCCTGACGCTTCGCCTTCGGATGCTGATCCCGAATTCCCGTGGTGCAGTTGGTCGTGATCGCATTATACCAACGCGGAACTTCGTGAAGCCGGTTAATCGAAGCCAGATACTCGAGAAACCGCCCTCGCGCCTCCGCAGGGCTCATCGCAATCCGATAAAGATAGGCCTCCTCGCCCTTCCGATACCTCGTCCGGACCTGCACCACATCCCGCTCGTCCGCAACAATATAGATCAATTCATATTGCCGATAGATTCCTCCAATCGCCGAATAACTCTGCCCAACTTTTTTCCGCGTCTCGATCGAAAAAGCTACAGGCGGACCTTGAATAAATTGAAAACTCGCGATCGGATGCGCCATCCACGGAGAACCCCAATAATTAATAAATAGATCCACTCCAGTGACTTCCGACAGCCGGACTTTCCGAGTTTCCCAGACAGGCGTGTAGTCGGCAGCCGTTCGATACTTAAAGTTGCGGAGATTGTGAATCGTCACCTCGTCCCCCTCAATTTCCGCCCAACTGGTCTGCGCCACGTCCGCCTGCCAGTTCCCCACGTTGCTCGGCTGAATGGTCACCCACCAACCCAACACCACCCCAACAAAAAGACTGATCACCCCCAGTTTCCTCACCCAAGAACCCATGAAAAACACCCCCACCCCCACCGCCAAAGCCAGCGTCCACGCCACCCAAGGTGAAGGCCCATCAAAATACAGAGCCCCAACCGCCCAAACGAAGCCGAGCAGACCAAAAAAAGCCAAGAGCGAGCGAAAGAAATAGCGAGCAAATTTCATCGAACCGATCTTTTGCCATAACCAAGATCACCATGCAACGAAACCCCGCTCCCGAAGTAGTCCGCCCTTCGTCTGCGACCTAAAGCGCCCTCCGCCAAGCGCTACCGCGACCGTGCGGATGCGGAAAACTGCGTTGACGAACTGAAACCGCCCCAACGGGGCATCGCATACCAGCCCAGGGTGAAACCTTGGGATTCGCGTGTGTCAGCCATGCGTTCCGAAGGAACGCCCCATCGTTGGCTCAGTCCCAGACATAGCGTTCGTCGTATTCGATGCCGTATTTCTTGAGGAAGTCGCGGTATTCGTCCTGAAAGGTCCGCGTGCGGTGGTGCTCCTCCTAGGTGTCGATGTAATGGAGCAGCGTCTCCTTCTGACTCATGCCCACTGAGAAAGCCCCATAGCCATGTTGCCAGTAAAAGTCCGTAAACGCCGGGCCTAGCTCCTTCAGCCATTTGCTGGAGGCGGTTTTGACCTCCTTCACCAAGTCCGCCACGGACAAGGTGCGGGAAAGGCGCACCGCCAGATGCACATGATCCGCCACCCCGCCGACGCGATACGCATCGCAATCACATTGCCGGACCGCACCGGCAAGAAACGCATGGGTCTTTTCACGTATGCCAGGTTCGAGCCACGGATGGCGGTCCTTGGTGCTCCAGATCAAATGGATAAGGATGTTGGAAAGTGATTGCGGTATGGTGGATTCAATCAGCAGGGTTTTCGGCTCCAACGGAGCCATGCATACCAGCCCAGGGTAAAACCCTGGGAACGGAGACAACGAGATGGATGCGTTCTGAAGGAACGCCGCAGAGGGGTTGATCGGGCACACGTCCGTCATTCGGAGATATGCGGCGTTCATTCAGAACGCGGGGATTGGGGGCGTGGCAGACCCAGAGCGTTGCTCTGGGCCGGTATGCATTGCCCCTGTGGGGCAAACGGATGTCCGTGCTCATGCCTCCACCTCCTCCGGGGATGGGAATCCAGGGTTTCACCCTTCGCTGGTATGCGGTGTCCCTTTGGGACATTTCTTCGCCCCAAAGGCGCGATTGCATACCAGCCCAGAATGTAACCCCGGGAACAGATGGCGCCAAACCATCGCATTCTGAAGGAATGCCGCATCGTGAGGGGAACGCCGTCATGAATGAATGGTCTCCGGGGATGGGAAAAGCGACTGCATCAGGCCTTTCTTGGGAGGTCAAGGGATCAGATACAAGTCATTTAATGTTGCGTTTTTTAGAATATCTTGCCGGTATTT
>Ga0114970_10004493_pt1 | contig 10145 bp, 11 predicted proteins | sample M_140205_XF_Meta_FD_87030 | JGI IMG/M metagenome (GOLD analysis project Ga0114970, IMG submission 87030) | Freshwater microbial communities from Lake Montjoie, Canada to study carbon cycling - M_140205_XF_MetaG | ecosystem: Environmental > Aquatic > Freshwater > Lake | place: Lake Montjoie... | reverse complement strand
TTTTACTTAAGGGTACTATTCGGTCTTTTCTACCTTTTGCCTGCTTTATGCTAATTTGCATCCGTTTACTATTAATATCGGATAATTTCATATGCACCAGTTCGCTGCGTCGCAAACCCGCCGCGGCGGGGTAAATCGTATGTTATACATCGTGAATATATAAAACAATTTCACATTTCTTTGGTTACTCATTATATCATTCGTAATTTTGTAGAATAATTCTAAATAAGATGGAAACCCAAGAAAAAGCAGTAGTATTAATTTATAGCGAAGCCACCCCAAATCCTGAGACCATGAAGTTTGTGGCCAACCGCATGATATTCCCACTCGACAGTGCCGACTTCCCCGATAAGCAAAGTGCAGTCGATAAATCGCCACTAGCTGCTAAGTTGTTTGAATTCAATTCAGTGGCGGGTGTGTTCATTATGAACAACTTTGTAACCGTTACCAAAAAGCCCGAGATAGAATGGACTGATGTAGTGCATATTCTTAAAGAATATATAAAAGCTTGGTTAGAAGAAGGTCGCCCAATAGTTACCAAAACCGAAGTTGTTTTTGATGATAATGATTCTGATTCGGTGCGTAAAATAAAAGAACTTTTAGAGAATCATGTAAAGCCAGCAGTTGAAATGGATGGCGGTGCAATCAGTTTCAAAAGTTTTGAGAATGGAATTGTAACTGTGGTAATGAAAGGCTCATGCAGCGGTTGCCCTAGCAGCACCATGACATTGAAAGCAGGAATCGAGAATTTGCTAAAACGCATGGTTCCCGATGTGATTGAAGTTGTTGCAGAGGCTGCTTAAGGATTTCGAATCTCCTCATAGATAGGCAGGGCAATAGAAATTATCTTAACTTCATATCGATGGTGGCTTTCTATTTATTAAATATGCAGCGAATAACATCTACCGTGTTATACATTTATAACCTAATTTTGCAAGGTTTTAAAAAACCATTTTTTCATTTAGTATTGTATCATTTAACTCAACAAAAATATGTGCGGAATTGTAGCATACATAGGCCCTAGAGAGGCTTACCCTATTTTAATAAAGGGACTAAAACGCTTAGAGTACCGTGGTTATGACAGTGCAGGTATTGCCTTGCTCGATGACTCATTGGAAGTATATAAAAAGGCAGGAAAGGTAGCTGACCTTGATGAAGCGTGCGCAGGAATAGATAAAACTGCACATTTAGGGATGGGCCATACACGCTGGGCCACACATGGCGAACCTAATGACCGCAATGCACATCCGCACCTGAGTCAGAGCGGAGAGATGGCTATTATACATAATGGTATTATAGAAAACTACGCATCGCTTAAAGAAGCATTGGTAAAACGTGGTCACACTTTTAAAAGTGATACCGATACAGAGGTATTAATACATTTGATAGAAGACATCAGAGATAATACCGGCGTTAGTTTTGAAGAATCAGTGCGTATGGCTTTGTCGCAAGTTGTTGGGGCATATGCTATCGTTATTATATCTAAAACCAATCCTGAATATTTGATAGGAGCACGTAAGGGAAGTCCGCTTGTAGTGGGTGTGGGTGAAGGCGAATATTTTATGGCAAGCGATGCAACACCTATTGTGGAGTATACACGTAATGTTATATATCTAAATGATGGAGAGATTGCAGTAATCACTGTTGACGGCCTTACTGTAAAAACTATAGACAATGTTACCAAAACGCCCTATATACATGAATTAGAAATTAATTTGGAGAACCTAGAGAAGGGTGGCTATGAGCATTTCATGTTGAAGGAAATATTTGAGCAACCCAAATCTATATTAGACAGTTTTCGTGGCCGGATACATAATAACAGTGAGATAGTGATGGCTGGAATAAACCAGTACGAAAACAAACTCAAAAACATAAATCGTATTATTATAGTTGGCTGCGGAACCAGTTGGCATGCAGGTTTGGTGGGCGAATATTTGTTTGAAGAATTTGCAAGAATTCCTGTTGAGGTAGAATATGCATCTGAGTTTCGATATAGAAATCCCGTAATCAACGAAGATGATTTTGTGATTGCTATAAGCCAGTCAGGAGAAACTGCAGATACGCTTGCAGCAATAGATTTAGCTAAAGAAAAAGGAGCCACCATTTTTGGAATTTGTAATGTAGTGGGATCAAGCATACCGCGTGCAACAGATGCAGGGGCTTACACTCATGCGGGCCCAGAGATAGGTGTAGCATCTACCAAAGCTTTTACTGCCCAAGTTACCGCACTTATATTAATGAGTCTTTCTATCGGACATAAAAATGGCCATTTAAGCGATACACGCCTTCGTGAATTACTAATAGAATTGGAAACAATTCCAGATAAGGTTGAGAAAACACTTAAGTCGGATAAGTATATTGAAGAGTTAGCTGCCATATTTAAAGATGCCCGCAACTTTTTGTATTTAGGCCGAGGTGTAGGTTTTCCAGTTGCTTTGGAGGGAGCGTTGAAACTGAAAGAGATAAGCTATATACATGCCGAGGGTTATCCAGCAGCAGAAATGAAACATGGTCCAATTGCTCTGATAGATGAAGAAATGCCTGTAGTAGTGATAGCCACACAGCGTAATCACTATGAAAAAGTAGTGAGCAATATACAAGAAGTAAAAGCTCGTAAAGGAAAGATAATAGCCATAGTTACTGAAGGCGATACTGTAGTAAAAGGTATAGCGGATTATGTAATAGAAATACCAGATACGGAAGAAGCCTTCCTGCCACTTATTGCAACTATACCTTTACAATTATTATCATATCATATAGCAGTAATGCGAGGTTGCAATGTAGATCAGCCAAGAAATTTGGCTAAAAGTGTAACCGTGGAATAGTGTCATTTCAAAAGCGTCATGCTGTTCGCCGCGGCGAACAGTAAAACGGCGTTAACAGATTTACTTAGTGGCTATGACCTTCATGGCTGTGGTCATGTCCTTCTTGCCCAGTCATACCTTTTATAACTTCCGCTTTTTCGGCAAAGTATTCAGCAAACCCTTTCATCTTTCTGGCAAGTTCTTCATTTTGTGTAGCTGTTTGGTAAGTATCGGCCATGGTCATTAAAGTTTGAAAAAAGAAATAGTTCATTTCATCAATTTTCATATCCTTGGTCCAAAGGTCAATACGCAATGCATTTTGTTCATGTGAGTCCCATATAGATAGCATCACCGCTTGGTTTTCCTGCCATTGGTTATCGGAGGCATCGGAAGCACGCCATTCCATTTTACTAGGGATATTGTTTTCATCCAAATGAATTTGGAAATGAATTTCAGAGATTTTATTAGCCATAATACGGCAAAGTTAAGTTGACTTTATATATCATATTAAACAAGATATGCATATCTGTTTATAACAGCAAGCTGATATAAAAAAAGGCCTGCATGTGCAAGCCTTTAATAATGATATTTTATTTAAATGATTACTTTGCAAATAATATTTTGCCAGCAAATTGGGAGTTGTCTTTTTGAGTGGCATTATAAAAATATAATCCATCATTTCCTTTTACCAGAAGGTTGTTGGTATAATATATAATGTCAAACGCAGGTGCAGTTGATATATCTTTAACTTTGCTTAGCGATGTGTTTTGGAATTTGTATAAACGATGGCCAGCACTGCCATCGCAGATATATACTAACACTATTTGCGGCTAGACCATAAGAGCTTGTAGGTGTTTGTCTGCCAAGTGGTCGAGGTGTATATATATTGGTAATATCTACAACATTTAATTCACTAAAGCCAGAGCCATTGGCTCTGCGTGTGGTAACAAATGCATTTGTGCCTTCTGCAACAGTAGGGTCATTGCTTTGTACATGTTCAAAATTTCCAGGTTGCTTTGGGCTTTCAGGATTGCTACAATCATTTATCGACATTCCTATTTCGCTAACTATAAATAAATTTCCATTTGCAGCTTGTATTTTTTCCGCATTGTCATTATTTTAAGTCATTTTTGCTGTGAGGTCATTGGTATTATGGAAAACATATAATAGAGTATCTACCAAAGAATATATATAATTAGCAATAGATGCACTGCCATTAATGCTGCTGCTGATAACTTGAGGCCCTTCTGTTTTTGTGCATGTTCCTGCTGAGCTAGGTGCCTGGGTAGTTGAAGAAGTTGTTGCCATAAATGCAAAAATGATTGTCTGCCCCACATTTATATTGTCAAGGACATGAATAACTTTGTCTAGTTCAACCAAATATAATCGGTCGCCCAATACTACTATTGCCAATATTTTTTAGTAGGTGTGGTTGGGTGCTTCCAAATGAATTTCGAATTTCGGCCCAACCTTTTTAAATAGGTGTTAACACCTTGTATGTATAATTAATAGTACAAGTTTTATTGCAACTCCAAAAAATAAGGGTGGCAATGGTAAGAAATAAGGTACTTAGTCTTTTTATAATATTATATATAATTTATAATTTGAATCCGATACTGAGTTCTACCCCTGTTTGTAGTAACATATAGTTCCCATTATGGTTTGTATTGAACATTTGCAATTTCGGTGCAATGCCCATTGCTATTTTATAGTTTTTGGTTTCTTTAGTAAGCTTTGCATTCACTAAATACACTCCATTAATTATTCGGCCATAGTTCATCATATGGTAACCACCATCATTTGAATGAGATGGTAACTTGCATTGTGCAGCTATACCGGCTCCTATAGAAAATCCAAAGCTATTTTTAATAATGCCATTATAATTAAAACTCAATGGGATTTCGGCTACCCAAAAACTATTTGTATATATATCTGCAATATTTTTCTTCTCTGCAAATTTACTTGAATTCATGCCAGGGAAATAATATGAGACACCTATTTTATATATATTGATTCCTGAAATTATGGATACTTTTTTTGCCAAGTTATATCCAATACTACTTCCAATTTGAATAGATTGCAGTGGTAAACGATTTACATCTGGACTAGCTGCCCCTAATGGTCTACAATTTGAATAACCGACGTTAAAACCAAGTTGCCACCTATTATGTTCAGATTTTTTTGAAGGTTTTCTAATAGGCTTGTATTGAGCAACAGGTTCTTTAATAGTTTGTGTTTTATTTAGCTGTTCTATATTATATTTTTTAATTGAGGATAACAATTCAACTTTATTATCAGCGTGTGATTCGTCTATAATATCAGGATTAGGGGTAAGTGATTTTGGTATTATATTATTTGGATAATATGAAACAATAAAGGGGGCATGAATGTCTGTTGTGGTTTGTTTTTCGGATATCTTGTTTTCGAAAATTTCTCGCCCTTTAAGTTGAGATAAATTATTAGCTATTGGCGTATCTGATTTACTATTATAATACAATGCAGAGAATGTGCAAAGTAAAGTGAAAGCAGCAAAAATGCTAGCCTGCCATATTCTGCGATTACGATCAACCTTGTCAAAATGTGTAGCAATACCTTTCCACACCTTTTGGGTGGGTTTGTATTCATTACGCCCCGTGGCGTTGTGAAGCATATCGTCGAAATTATCGGGCCTGCTGGCTTCCATGATCTTTGGTTCGTTTAGGGGTATTCTTTTGGTTTTCTATAATAGGTTTAAGCTCGTTATTTATTTTGTCCCAATCAATTCCTTTTGGAGTAACATCAAGATTTTCGCCCAACTGTTTTAGCATCTGGTCGAAAATATCACGTTCTTCTACTGTAATTTGATTTTGCATCATTGTATCTTTTTAGAAAACAATTTTACCATTATTATGTGAAGTGGCAATCTGACCTTTTGCGGTTAGTAATCTAGCCAAAAGCATTCTCGCCCGGGTATATTGCGACCTCGAGGTACTTTCATTGATGCCTAATATTTCACCAATTTCTTTATGAGAATAGCCTTCGATAGAATATAAATTAATAACGGTGCGATACCCATCGGGTAAAGCTTTTAGGGTTTCAAAAATATCTTTGGCATGCAGTTGGGCATCGGTTTCTACATCTTCCGATATGTAATATTCAACTGCCTCAAGTTCCAATTGTTCTCTTAATCTGCGGTTTTTGTGTAAATGATTTAGCGATGTGTTAACCATTAGTTTGCGTAACCAAGCTTCAAACGAGCCGTCGTATCGATACTGGTGAATATTGGAAAAAGCGCTAATGAAAGCATCTTGCAGAACATCTTCAGCATCTTCGATTGTTCTCAAATAGCGAAAACAAACACCGAGCATCTTGCCGCAATAATGTTCGTAAATGGCTTTTTGAGCCTGCCTATCTCCTTCGAGACAGCGGGCTATCATCTCCTTTTCATTTACCATGTGTTCCTTTGTTTTGAGTTGTTAAAACAATACAATATGCAAATATGCTGCAAAGAATCCAAATAAAACAGTAAAATGTTTTTATTCAGATATTTTACATTAGGAAGCAAACAATTTTATGCTACTTTTTAGGGTATTTTGATTAGCACATATTTGGGGTCGACCACCTGGCCTGATACCAAACGGATTCTATTTTTCCTGTCAACTTCTATCATCGCACTACAATTGCAATCGAAACCATTTTCAGCCATACCCATCAATGCTTTTCCATTTTCAAATAGTCCACCTTTAAAATAACAACCCATATATAAATTGGTGAGTTTGAAAGGGAGCTTAATCACCCATTTGCCCGCAGTATCAATATAACCTACTGTGTTATAAAATGTATCTGTATTTGTTTTGTCAGCATAATACTCTAGAATAGCTGCAAAGGCAAGCCCTTCGCTAAAACTGTCAACTACAGTAAAGTTTTTGAACTTGGGATTTGAATGAGCTTTTGCTGGGCAGCATATCATAATTAATGCTATAAAAACTACGATACTAAAAAGAAGTTTTTTCATATTATTGAATGTGTTTTGATAGCAAATATAAGTTTTTTTGTTTCAATGATATTGCTATTAACTTTTTACACTAAACTATATAGCTTATTTTTGCATGAGTATTTTGGTAAAAATAGCAAACATAGAATTGGGTGAGTTCCCATTATTACTAGCACCTATGGAAGATGTGAGTGATCCGCCATTCCGCTATGTGTGCAAACAACATGGAGCAGATTTGATGTATACTGAATTTATCAGTAGTGAAGGTTTGATACGCAATGCAGCAAAAAGTACACACAAGCTCGATATATTTGAATATGAAAGACCGATTGGTATACAATTGTTTGGTTCTGAAATAGAAACGATGCGTGAGTGTGCAATAATTGCCACACAAGCCAATCCAGATTTGGTAGATATTAATTATGGATGCCCTGTAAAAAATGTAGCTTGCAAAGGAGCGGGTGCAGCGTTGCTTCGCGATATTCCCAAAATGGTTGAGATGACTTCAGCCATGGTGAAAGCAACCCACTTACCTGTAACCGTAAAAACGCGATTGGGATGGGACGACAGCACAAAAAATATAGAAGAAGTAGCTGAACGCTTGCAGGATATAGGTATACAAGCACTTACTATACATGGCCGCACAAGGGTGCAAATGTATAAAGGTGCAGCTAATTGGGAACTAATTGCGCGCATAAAGAATAATCCAAGAATTCGAATTCCGATATTTGGTAATGGCGATATCGATACCCCTCAAAAAGCATTGGAATATAAAAATACTTATGGAGTTGATGGTATTATGATTGGCAGAGCAAGTATTGGAAATCCGTGGATATTTAATCAAATAAAAACCTATTTAAAAACAGGAATAATACCTGAACCGCCTAGCATTGCTGAGCGGGTAGAAACTTGCACAACTCGTCTTGAGTTTTCTATCAGGTGGAAAGGGGCTTGGGAAGGAATAGTAGAAATGAGGCGGCACTACGCTCCTTATTTTAAAGGGTTGGAAAACTTTAAACCCTTTCGCAACCGTTTGGTAGAAGCTAGAGACAGCGATGCAGTATTATATATATTGGATGAAGTTTCTGGACATTACGAAGGCGTGGAAGTGTAGTATTTATTTAAAAAGTTAATAAGGTGTATATTGATTGTGATTAAAAACAATTGTTGTGCTTTGTAGATGAATTATATTTTTGTGGGCCAAATATTTTATGGCCGGCGAAGAATTATATTATAGACTTGCTCTTACTTCCGTTCCCAATGTGGGGCCTATACTTGGCAAAACCTTGTTCAGTTATTTTGGATCAGCTGCAGAAATATTTAAGGCTACAAAAAAACAATTAGAGCGAGTACCTAATATTGGCGAAGTAACGGCAAATTCTATCATACATTTTGATAATTTTGATTGGGTTAGTGGAGAACTAGCTTTTGCTGAAAAGCATGATATTAAAGTGGTATTTTATACCGATGAAGGTTATCCTGCACGCTTAAAAAAATATGATCAAAGCCCATTGTTATTGTATTATAAAGGTACAGATTGCTTGAATAGTAATTTTAGTGTAGGCATTGTGGGTACTCGTGATGCAACAGATTATGGAAAACGTTTCACTGAGAAATTAGTTGCTGAATTGCAACCATACGGTTGCACTATAATAAGTGGACTTGCTTACGGAATTGATATAGCAGCGCATAAAGCTGCAATTAAAAATGGGTTACCTACAATAGGAGTTTTGGGTAATGGTTTAAAAACTATATATCCAGGGCAGCATAAAAGTATTGCAGCAAAAATGATAGAGCATGGAGGCCTGCTTACCGAGTATCCTAAAGATGAAATACCTGATCGAAATAATTTTCCTGAACGCAATCGCATTGTAGCTGCATTGAGTGATGCAGTGGTAGTGGTGGAAAGTGGAGAAGGAGGTGGGAGTATGATAACTGTGGAATATGCAAGCGAATATAAAAAACCGATATTTGCTTTGCCAGGTCCGTTTGATTGGAAATATTCTTTGGGTTGTAATTCACTGATAAAAAATGGACATGCAATGATGTTAGATTGTGCAGCTGATATAGCAAATTATTTAAAATGGGGCTTGGAAAGTGGGAACACAAAACCTCAATCAAAACTATTTGAAGACTTATTACCTAATGAACTTAGCATCGTTCAACTACTCAATGAACACAAAAAACTACATATAGATCAGTTAGCCTCATTGCTCGAAATGCAATCGCATACCTTCACTTTTACGCTGCTCGATTTGGAAATGAAATCACTCGTAAGGTCTATGCCAGGTAAGTTTTACGAATTGTGTTAATATATAAATTACTTATTTCACCAAAGTAAGTTTACCTCTCACACTCATATAGTTTAGTTTTCCTATTTCCACTAAACCTTTGCTTAGGGCATCGCCTATATTATTATAATCTTTTTCAGAAGTATGTATAGAGCCATTTGTGGCTTGGGCTATTTTTATGTAATCAAACAAAACTTTTCGGTTGGTTACACCACACACGATTATATGTATCGGTTTTTTAACCAGTGATAGTAATTGCAAATCTCTCACTCTTGCGAAATTGTCGGCAATGAGTATAATATCAGTTGCAGTGCGAAATTGGTCTTGTGCTTTTAATATCGCTTCAATATCTCCTTCTGGAACTTGGCCGCCACTGCCTTTTTTCATGGCAAGGAAAGCAAGTTTTTCTACTTTGTTTATAGAATCACTTTCTATGCAATAAATACCTCCCGTCTTTCCTGGCGGGCCATCGGGGTGTTCATCGCCATCATTAAAAAAAACAAATTTATTTATTTTTCCTCTGTCAAATTGCATGCGTCGCCACACAAACATTTGCGTGGTAAAAGTATACATACTTGCGGTTACATCTTCAACTACTACCATATTACTCCAAGTTTTGTTGCGGTCCATTATCGTTGCTAACGAACTATCTCGTAAACCCGCCCTTGCAAAATTAAACTTACCAATATGATAGTTGTTACGCACCATCACTGTGTCTTTTATATATCTAGTTTTAACATCGTACGCTGCCTCTCTGTCTTTATTGCCAGGCGTTTTAAACATCACACCCACTTTATATAATACGTGTGAGTTGGGATAGAATTTACCAGAATAAGTAGTATCATATACTTTTTTTTTCACTACTTTTTTTCGATAAGGTATATGTTTTTCATCTACTTTTTCTGTTCCACGTTCAATTGCTTTTTCTATAAAGTCAACCTCGCTACTTGCACCAAGTATTTCTCGAACACTGTCGTTAATGTAATGTTTTTTCACAATTTCTGAAAGTGGTGTGGTATAGAAAACAAAGCCATGATATAGTAGTTTGCTCGCCTCTTCATCGCGACAATTTTGTTG
>Ga0114970_10004492_pt1 | contig 10146 bp, 10 predicted proteins | sample M_140205_XF_Meta_FD_87030 | JGI IMG/M metagenome (GOLD analysis project Ga0114970, IMG submission 87030) | Freshwater microbial communities from Lake Montjoie, Canada to study carbon cycling - M_140205_XF_MetaG | ecosystem: Environmental > Aquatic > Freshwater > Lake | place: Lake Montjoie... | reverse complement strand
GCGACGAAATGCCGGTTGCAGGGGTAGCTCGGGTCGGGCATCAGCACCTCGTCGCCGGTCTCGAACAAGGCCAGGCAGACCAGCTGCAGCGCGGCCGATGCGCCGGCCGTGATGACGATTCGGCGCGCCGGGACGTCCAGCCCGAAGCGCTGCGCATACCAGCCCGAGAGCGCCTCGCGCAGTGCGGGCAGGCCGGTGGCGTCGGTGTACTGGCTGCGGCCGGCACGGATTGCGCGCTCAGCGGCTTCCTGGACCAGCGGCGGCGCGGTGAAATCGGGCTCACCGATGTTGAGAAACAGCATGCGCTCGCCACCTTGCGCCGGGTCGCAAGCCGGGCTGGCGGCGATCAGCGCCGCAGCCTTGGCGCATTCCATGACGTAGAAGGGCTCGATGTGGTCGAGCCTGCTGGCCAGCCTCATGCTGCCGGTCTCATGCAGCGGACTCGGTCAAACCCGGTTCATCCCGCCCGGCGCGCATCGTTGCGCGCCTTGACCTCGACCGGTCTGAGGTCGGCAGCGGCCTTGTCGAGCACGCCGTTGACGTATTTGTGACCGTCGGTGCCGCCAAAACTCTTGGCCAGTTCCACCGCTTCGTTGATCACCACCCGGTAAGGGATGTCGATGCAGTGGCTGAGCTCGTAGGCGCCGATCATCAGCACCCCATGCTCGACCGGCGACAGCAGGCTGGTCTTGCGGTCGACATGGCGCGCCAGCACCGCGTCGAGCATCGTCGCCTCGCGGATGCTGCCATGCAGCAGCGCGTCGAAGTGCGGCCGGTCGCACTTCTCGAAGCCTTCTTGGTCACGGATATGGGCCTCGATCTCGGCGCCGTCGGCGCCGCTGAGCAGCCATTGGTACAGCCCTTGCAGCGCCAGCTCGCGCGAGCGGCGGCGCGTCGACTTGGCTTGCGGCTTGCGCGCCGGTCGGTTCGCTGACTGGCCGGCAGCGGGTGATTGCTGAGGCTTTACCGGGGACTCGGTCACGTCAGCTCGTTCAGCAGCGTGGCCATCTCGACCGCCACGCGGGCAGCGTCGCGGCCCTTGTCTTCGGCGCGGGCCCAGGCCTGCTCCATGTTTTCGACCGTCAGGATCGCATTGGCCACCGGCAGGCTGTGGTCTAGCGCGACCCGGCTGACGCCGGCACCGCTCTCGTTGGCCACCAGCTCGAAATGGTAGGTTTCGCCCCGGACGATGCAACCCAGCGCGATCAGTGCGTCGAAGTCGTTGGTCTCAGCCAGCGCCTGCAAGGCCAGTGGTACTTCCAGCGCACCGGGCACGGTGATCAGCCGGATGTTGTCGGGATCGACGCCCAATGCGGCCAGTTCTGCCAGGCAGGACTTGGCCAGCGCGCCGGTGATGTCGGCGTTGAAGCGTGCTTGCACGACACCGATCGCCAGCGGCGAGCCGTTGAGCGGGTTGGCCGGGACGATGTCCTCGCCTTGGTTGGCGTTGCGCATGGATGCTTTCGGGAGAAAAGTAATGGCCGGCTGGCTCAACGGCCGGCGGCGGCGAAGCTGGTGACCTCCAGCCCATAGCCCATCATGCTGGGCATGCGGCGCGGGTTGCCCAGCAGCTTCATGCGGGTGATGCCCATGTCGCGCAGAATCTGGGCGCCGACACCGTAGGTGCGCAAATCCATCTGAATGCCGCGCTCGGTGCTGTTGGCCAACTGTGGCATCACCAGCGGTAGCAAGGTCTGCACATCGTGGCCGCAGTTGAGCAGCACCGCCAAGCCGGCTGGCGCTGCCTGGATCGCTGCCAAGGCCTTGGGCAAGGGCCAGGAATGGCGGCTGCGGCCGGTGTCGAGCAAGTCCATCGCGGTGAAGGGTTCGTGCACCCGCACCGTCACTTCGTCGCCGGGTAGCCATTGGCCGTGTTGCAGCGCGAGGTGCAGTCCACCCGAGCGGTCGCGGAACGCGATGCAGCGGAAGTTGCCCTGGGCGGTGGCGAGTTCGCGCTCGCCGACGCGCTCGATCAAGGTTTCGTTGTGCGCGCGGTGGGCGATCAGGTCGGCAATCGTGCCGATCTTCAGACCATGCTCGCGGGCGAAGATCTGCAGGTCGGGCAGCCGCGCCATCGTGCCGTCGTCGTTCATGATCTCGCAGATCACCGAGGCTGGTGTCAGTCCGGCCATCGCCGCCAGATCGCAACCGGCCTCGGTGTGGCCGGCGCGCATCAGCACGCCACCGTCCTGGGCTTGCAGCGGGAAGATGTGGCCGGGCTGGACCAGGTCGGTCACCTTGGCGTCGCGCGCCACCGCAGCCTGCACGGTGCGGGCGCGGTCGGCGGCTGAAATGCCGGTGGTCACCCCCTCGGCGGCTTCGATCGACACCGTGAAAGCGGTGGCGTGTGCAGCACCGTTTTTCGCCGTCATCGGCGTCAAGTGCAGGCGTTCGCAGCGCTCTCGCGTCAGGGTCAGACAGATCAGACCGCGGCCGTACTTGGCCATGAAGTTGATGGTTTCGGCTGAAACATGGTCGGCGGCGAGGACGAGATCGCCCTCGTTTTCGCGATCTTCTTCGTCAACCAGGATCACCATGCGGCCAGCGGCCAGCTCGGCGACGAGCTCGGGAACAGGGGAAAGTGCCATCTACCGATTGTAGGCGCGGGCAGGGGGCTGCGCCTGCCCGCGCGGCTCGCCAGCCGAGCTTCAACCCGCCTTGGGCTGAACCTCGTCCGAGCTCACCCAAGTCCCGTTGCTGAGCAGTTGGTGGGGGCCGAAGTCAGCCTTGTAGGCCATCTTCTGGCTCTCGGCGATCCAGTAGCCCAGGTACAGGTAGGGCAGCCCGACTTCGCGGGTTTGCTCGATCTGCCACATCACGCCGTAGGTGCCCAGGCTGCCTCGGTAGTCGGGGTCGTAGAAAGTGTAGACGGCTGAAATGCCGTCGCTCAACACATCGACGATCGCGACCATGCGCAGGGTGCCGCTGTCGTCGGCGCTGGGGTCGCGAAACTCCACCAGCCTCGAGTTGACCCGGCTTTGCAGCAGGAACTGGGTGTATTGGTCGATGCTGTCCTGGTCCATGCCGCCGCCGGCGTGGCGGCCCGCCTGGTATCGCAGGTAGAGCTGGTAGTGCTCGGCGACAAAGCCCAGCCGCAGAACGCGCGAGCTCAAGCCCTTGTGCGCGCTCCAGGCGCGGCGTTGGCTGCGTGTGGACACAAACCCGGCCACCGGCAAGCGCAACGGCATGCAGGCCGTGCAGCTGTCGCAATAGGGTCGGTAGGTGAACATGCCGCTGCGCCGAAAGCCCTGGGTCACCAGGCTGGAATAGACATCGGCGTGGATCAGGTGGCTGGGTGTGGCCACCTGCGACCTGGCCTGCCGGTCGGGCAGGTAGCTGCAGGGGTAGGCCGCCGTGGCGTAGAACTGCAAGGACGCCAGCGGCAGTTCTTTGGGGTGGGTCATGTGCGGCCTGTCTCGAATGGGGTTGGCAAGCCGCCCGAGCTGCCCAGCTCCAGCCCGGCCCACAGCGCTGGGTCAAAAGCCCAAGCGGCGGGCGCTTTCTCGTCCACGCTGCGTGCCAGGTGAGATTCGAAAGCACTGCGGGGGATTTCGCGTGCGCCCAGGCTCGCGAGGTGGCCGGTGCGTTGCTGGCAGTCGATCAGCGACATGCCATGGCCTCGGCAAAAAGCGATCAAGGCCGACAGCGCAATCTTGGAGGCGTCGGTTTGCCGAGCGAACATCGATTCGCCGAAGAACATCGCGCCGATGCTCACGCCGTACAGGCCGCCGACCAATTCACCGTCGATCCAGGTCTCGAAGCTGTGCACCGCGCCGGCGGCGTGCCAGGCGCTGTAGGCCTCGATGATCTCGGGGGCGATCCAGGTGCCGTTCTGGCCGGGACGCGGCGCCGCAGCACAAGCGCTCATCACCCGCGCAAAAGCCGAGTCGACGCGGATCTCTGATCGCGGGTCGCGGATGAAGCGGCGCAGGGTCTTGCGCAGCGACGGCGAAAGCTTGAACTCGGCCACCGGCAACACCATGCGTGGGTCCGGGCTCCACCACAGCGGCGGGTCGCCCGGGTTGTACCAGGGAAAGACACCGCGCCGATAAGCCTCGGCCAGCCGCTTCGGCGTGACCGTCCCGCCCGCAGCCAACAGCCCCGGCGCCTCGCTGTCGGCGCCTTGGGCGTAGCGGGTGGACGGCAGACTGGCGTCTTCATCGATCCAGATCAAGGGTAAGTCCGGCATGGTGCCGGCATTTTGCTTGACCGGGGGGCGGCCGGCGTCGGCCGGCCTTGGGGTGCTCAGATCGTCACACCGCCGTCGATCACCAACGATTGGCCGGTCATGAAGCTGCTGGCGGGTGCGGCCAGGTAGACCGCTGCGCCGGCGATTTCGTCGGGATCGCCGATGCGGCGCAGCGGTGTCTCGGCATTGCGCAAGGCCAATGTCTCAGGGTTGTCCCACAGCGCCTTGGCGAAATCGGTCTTGATCAGCCCTGGGGCGATGCAGTTGACGCGCACGTTGTGCGGCCCGAGCTCGACCGCGAGGTTGCGCGCGAGCTGCATGTCGGCGGCCTTGCTGATGCAGTAAGCGCCTAGCACCGACGAGCCACGCAGACCACCGATCGACGAGACGATGATGATCGAGCCCGCGCGGCGCGCCATCATCTGCGGCGAGACCATCGTCACCAGCCAGTTGTTGGCGACGATGTTGTTCTCGAGGATCTTGCGGAACTGCTCATCGGCAATGCCTGCCATCGGACCGTAGTAGGGGTTGCTCGCGGCGTTGCAGACCAGCGTGTCGATGCGGCCGTAGGTCGACAGCGTGCGGTCGGTCAGGGCTTGCAGCGCTGCCTTGTTGGAGATGCTCGCGGCGATCGCCAGCGCAGTGCCGGCACCGTGGCGGGCGTTGATCGCGTCAGCGACTTCTTCGCAAGCGTCTTGCTTGCGCGACGAGATCACGACCTTGGCGCCGTGCTCGGCCATGCGCTCGGCGATGGCGCGGCCGATGCCGCGTGATGATCCGGTGACAACGGCCACCTGACCCTGGAGGTTGAACAAGCTCATGTTGATTCCTTGGTTGTGATTGGACATCCGCATCTTTCCAAGCCGAGGCCGCAAGCGCCATTGGTACTTACGGTATAAACGTCTCTCAAGCAAATGTGGCTTTGCCACTTTGCTTGATCCCCACGGGGGGCGGCCGGCTTCGGCCGGTCTTGGGGCGCTCACTTTCCATACCGCAAGCTCCAAAAACCGAAAATTCCAATGAATCCAGACTTCACAGACCAAGTCGCGATCGTTACCGGCGCGGGCCGCGGGCTGGGCCGGGCCCATGCGCTGGCGCTGGCCGCGCGCGGCGCACGCGTGCTGGTCAACGACCTGGGCGACGCCGCGCAATCCGTGGCCGACGAGATTGTTGCCGCTGGCGGCCGGGCGCTGGCCAGCAAGGCTTCGGTCACCGATGTGGCGGAGGTCGCGTCGATGGTGGCGCAGGCGATGGCCGCCTGGGGCCGGGTCGACATCCTGGTCAACAACGCCGGCATCCTGCGCGACAAGAGCTTTGCCAAGATGACGATGGAAGACTTCAGGCTGGTGATCGATGTCCACCTGATGGGCGCGGTGCACTGCAGCCAGGCGGTGTGGCCGATCATGACGGCGCAGCAATACGGCCGCATCGTGATGACCACCTCGTCGACAGGCCTGTACGGCAACTTCGGCCAGTCCAACTACGGCGCTGCCAAGATGGCCCTGGTCGGGTTGATGCAGACGCTGTCGATCGAAGGCGAGCGCAGCGGCATCCGTGTCAACTGCCTGGCACCTACCGCCGCCACGCGCATGACCGAAGGCTTGTTGTCGGCCGAGATGCTGGCCGCGCTGCAGCCCGAGGCGGTGGTGCCTGCGCTGCTGTGGCTGGTCTGCGCCGACGCGCCGACCCGGGCGATCGCCTGCGCTGGCGCGGGTACTTTCGAAGCCGCCTACATCAGCTTGACGCCAGGGCTGCACCTGGGCACCGGGCCGGACGTCCCCGAACAGCTGGCCGCCGCCTGGGGTCAGGTCAGCGACCGCAGTGGCGATCAAGTGCCTGCCAGCGGCGCTGCGCAAGGCCGCAACGAGTTGGCGCAAGCGTTTGCCGCACACGCCAAGCCTGGAGTTGGCGCTTGAAGGCGCCAGCGAACGCAGCGGGCGCCGAGGCGCCGCGCTACTTTCGGGCGCCGCTGGCCGATTTCGGCGGTGCCAGGCCACCGGCGCCGGACTGGTTCGAGCGGGCGGTGGAAGATGCGCCCGAGCGCAGCACGGTCGAGGTCCAGGGCGCGGCGATCGAGACCCTGGCCTGGGGCCGCATCGGCGACCCCGGGCTGTTGCTGATGCACGGCAACGGCGCGCATGCCGACTGGTTCAGCTTCATCGCGCCCTTGCTTGCACGCGAAGGCCGGCGTGTGGTGGCGTTGAGCTTCTCGGGCATGGGTCGCTCGGGTTGGCGGGACAAGTACTCGGTGGCGCAATGGTCCGACGAGACGATCGCGGTGGTCGAGGCCACCGGCTTGTTCGATGCCCCCACGGCGCCGGTGCTGGCGGCGCATTCGTTCGGCGGCTATGTGTTGATGACGACGGCTGCGCGCCATGGCCGGCGTCTGCGCCGCGCGATCATCGTCGACACCCCGCTGCGTCCGCCCGATTCGATCGAGGCGCAAAACGAGCGGCGCCGTGAACGCATGGGCGGCGGCCAAGCGCGCTTCTACACCAGCGAGGCCGACGCCTTGTCGCGCTTCAAGCTGATGCCGCCGCAGGGCTGTGAGCACCCGTTCATCGCCGACCACATTGCGCGCCATTCGCTCAAGTCGGCGGTCGATGGACAGGGTCGTCCAGCGATGAGCTGGCGCTTCGACCCGGCCTTGTTCGACAATTTCGACTTTGGCAAGCCGCACCGCGACCTCGGTCAGTCGCTATGCCCGGTGGTGCTGGTTCGCGGCGGGCGATCCAGGCTTGTCACGCCCGAGTTGTTCGACCATGCGCGCTCGCTGGCGCCGCCCGGAACACCGACCCATGAACTGGCCGACGCCGACCACCATGTGATGGTCGACCAACCCTTGGCTTTTACCCGTTTGCTGGCGCAATTGGCCGACGAGGTTTGAGACTCTTGGGCACTTAGTCCTGATGGACTTTTAGAGCTTCAGACCGGTGACAGCGGTCCAGGGCAGCGCGGCTGGCAGCGCTGCCCGGCGCTTCAAGACTCGGTCGGCCCGCTGTGGCCGCCAGACGGTGCGCTCTCGGTCGCGCCCGGGCTGACCTGATGGACATCGCCCTGGACTGGGGCTGAGGCCGGACCGTTGGTCTGCACCGGGCTGGGCTGCGCCGAGGGGCGGCCGTCGCGCCGGTTGTCGGGTCGGTTGTTGGGTCGGCCGTCGGGACGATTGTTGGGTCGGTTATCGGGTCGACCATCGCGCATTGGCCCCGGTGCGGCCCTCGCGCCCGGCTGGTTGTCCGGACGTGCATCCTGGCGTGGGCGCTGATCGGCGCGGGGGCGCTGGTCCTGGCCTGGGTCCCGGCGCGGGCCCTGACCTGGATCGCGGCGGAAGTCCGGACCGCGTGGCCCGCCGCCATCGCGCCGATCATCGCGTCGGCCGTCGCGTTGAAAGTCTCGTCGGTCATCGCGTTGGCCGTCCTGTGGCCCGTCGCGCCAGGGCGCTGGCCTAGGCCTGTCGTCGACCGGCCGCGGCGGCGCTTCGGCGGCTTCCAGCCTGGCTTGCGCCAACAGCGGCGCCAGGGTCTCGGGCTTCATGCCCTTGAGCGCGCAGAAGTTGGCCATCGTCAGCGTGGTGCGGTCGAAGTCGCGCAGCAGGGCCAGCCTGGCTTGGCGCTCTTGCTGGTGCCCTGCCTGGTGGGCCTGCAGCGCCGCTTGCTGGACCCGCAGCTCGGCTTGCTGGGCGCGCAGCTCGGCCTGTTGAGCCCGTAGCTCGGCCTGCGCTGCTCGCAGCTCGGCCTGCTGCACGTTGTCTGGCGCCTGGTCCTGCGCTGGCGCATGGTGCTGTCCACGGGCTTGCGAATGGGCTTGTGCGCGCACTTGTTGCTCGCGGTCGCGCGTGACTTGGCGTCGGCGCGTCAGCTCCTCGCCGGCGAGCTGGCGGTGTTCTTCGCACAATTCACCCGCTGGCTGGCCGTCGAGGTCGAAGCGCTCGGTCGACTTGCCCAACGCAATCAGGTAAGCGGTGCTGCCGGTGTGGCGGCGGAAGAATGCCGACAGCGCAGGCTTGCCGAACACCCCTGGCGCGCGCTGTGCGATGTCGGACTGGATGCGCAGCTTCAAGGGCTTGGGCTGGCCGCCGAACAGCGCCGGGAAATGCTGCCTGAGCAAATCGGCACAGGCAGCAGGGCTCATGTCCTTGGGCCCGCGCGCAGGTCTGGCCGATTCGGGCTGGGGCGCGGCGACGCCGGCATCGCCGGTCTCGCCAGCCGGCGCAGCCTCGGCCGGGGCTGTGGCGACGTGCTCTGTGGCGACGTGCTCTGTGGCGACAGGCCCGGCGCTGTGCTCGGGGGCATGCTCGGGGGCATGCTCGGTGACATGCTCGGTGACATGCGGTGGTGCGTGCTCTATCACTTGCTCGATGAGGGGTTCGATGACATGCTCGGTGACAGGCAACTGCGGATCCGGCGCTGCGGCTGTCGTCTCGGCGCTCGGGCCGGCAGCGGGCAAGTTTTGGCCGGGAGCGGCGCTTGTGTTCGGCGTGACGGGGGTGTCTGGCATGGCGGTCGCCGCATGGCGGCTCGACGGATCAAAGACCGCTATTGTCGGTGCAAGCGCCGCAGCTGTGAGCTTTGCGCTGGCGCAAAGGGTTTATCCGTAGGCATTTGACTTGCATCAGATCAATCCAGTCACTTACCATCTACCGACCGGTTGGTCGAAAGTGTTTCGACCTGACGGTTTCGACTCGATTCATCTCAAAGCCCGCGCCAAGTTCGGCCTGATCCCGACCTGAAGCCCTTCAGCTCAGCCCGCCCCGTCCTGCAGGAATCCACCGCCCATGGCCGAACCCAGCCCACAGCAGATTGCCGAATTGGTCCGCGACGCGATGCTTGCTGGCGATCACGCCACCAAGATGCTGGGCATGCGCATCGTCGAGGTAGCGCCGGGTCGGGCGGTGATCGAGATGGTCGTGCGGCAAGACATGCTCAACGGCCATGCGATCTGCCACGGTGGCTTGATCGCGACGCTGGCCGATTCGACCTTCGCGTTCGCCTGCAATGCCTACAACGAGCTGAGCGTGGCGTCCGGGTTTTCAATCGACCTGGTCGCACCTGCGCATCTGGGCGACCTGCTGACGGCCCGCTGTCACGAGGTGTCCAAGTCCGGCCGCACCGGGGTCTATGACACCGAGGTGCTCAACCAGCGCGGCGAGCGCGTCGCGGTGTTTCGCGGCCGCTCGTACACCATGCGTGGCAAACCCGTGGTCGAGCTCGGCTGATCTGCGCGCTCTGGCCAGTCAACATCCCCCCAATGCTCAGGAGAACCGCGATGCCCCAGCGCCAACCCGCCCCCGGCGAACTTGACGCGATCGAGACCGCCAGCCGCGACGAGATCAGCGCTTTGCAACTGCAGCGCCTGCGCCATACCCTGCAACATGCTTACCAGAACGTGGCGCATTACCGTCGAGCTTTCGATGCCGCTGGCCTTGCCCCGGATGACCTGAAGACGCTGTCAGACCTGGCCAAGTTCCCGTTCACGACCAAGCAGGACTTGCGCGACAACTACCCTTTCGGCATGTTCGCGGTGCCGCGTTCGCAGGTCTCGCGCATCCACGCCTCGTCGGGCACGACCGGCAAGCCCACGGTGGTCGGCTACACGAAGAACGACATCGACACCTGGGCCGACCTGGGCGCGCGCAGCATCCGCGCCGCAGGTGGGCGGCCCGGCGACATGGTGCATGTGGCCTACGGCTACGGCTTGTTCACCGGTGGTCTGGGCGCGCATTACGGTGCTGAGCGGCTGGGCTGCACGGTGGTGCCTATGGGCGGCGGCCAGACCGAGAAGCAGGTGCAGCTGATTGTCGACTTCAAGCCCGACATCATCATGGTCACGCCCAGCTACATGCAGGTGATCATCGAGGAGTTCAGGCGCCAGGGGCTAGACCCGACCGCGATGTCGGTGGCGATCGGCATCTTCGGCGCCGAGCCCTGGACCGAGGCGATGCGGCGCGAGATCGAATC
>Ga0114970_10004490_pt1 | contig 10148 bp, 7 predicted proteins | sample M_140205_XF_Meta_FD_87030 | JGI IMG/M metagenome (GOLD analysis project Ga0114970, IMG submission 87030) | Freshwater microbial communities from Lake Montjoie, Canada to study carbon cycling - M_140205_XF_MetaG | ecosystem: Environmental > Aquatic > Freshwater > Lake | place: Lake Montjoie... | reverse complement strand
GTGATGGCCGACAGCTTCTCCTTGGACTCCCCCCGGCCGAGGTAGGTGGCGCGGAGACGCTCCACCCCCTGCTTCTTCCGACGCGCCTCCTCGGCGCTCGTGGAGGTCTTGGAGAGCACGAGGGGGCGGAAGTTCGCGCCCCCTTCTGCTGTCGGAACTTTCTTGAGGCCCTCAAGCTGGCCCTTGATGTATGCGTAGATTTTCGGGGCTCTTTTTGGAAGTTCGGCGAGACCGGTCCCGACACCGTCTTCGGGGAGAACGACGGAGCGCCCTTCCAAGAGGTGCCTTCTCAGCGTGCTCACCGCAGCGTCGATGGAGGCACGCACCTCGGAGAAGTCGGCATCTGTAAAGTAGGCTTCCTCTTTCGTGGAGGGTGCCCACTTCGTCGGGATTCCTACTGCGTTGGGCTCGCCCCGGACTACCGCCTGTCCGCCCTTTCCTTTCTGCTCCATGTTGTCGCCGAAGGCGAAGACGGTGGTAGGCATGTTGCGAAGCAGGGCTACCGAGAGCACCGGTACCGTGGAGACCCCCTTCGGCGCCAACTCTCCCAGCTTGTACGCGCGTACCGCCACGCGCTCCTCCGCCCGCTGAAGGGAGGCGTGGAGGACGTAGGGGATGCGCCCCTCGAAGGCGAGGAGGGTCTTCTCGTAGAGTTCGGTGGCCTTCTTCCCCGAAAGCCCCTTCTTCGTGCGGTAGCCCGTGATGGGCAGGGCGCCTTTGTTGGCCGCCCGCCAGTCGAGAGCCTTGGCCGCGGCCCATGCGGAGGCCTCGTCCGGGTAGATCATCTCGGCCCAGAGGTCGGAGTCCTCCCGGAGCGTGTCCCCTCGGCCCTCCATGATTTCGAGCTTCTTCTTCCGGGAAGCGACCTCGTCTTCGAGGTCTTTCCCGTTCAGGTCGGTGACCTTGTAGTAAGGCCCCGGGTCTCCCGACACGTAGCGTCCCGCAAAGACATCGTGGGCCTTCGGAACGAGAAAGGAAGCGGCCTTCGCGTCGAGCCAGCGTGCGTACTCGTCCGCGTCTTTCTTGTCTACGAAGTGCTCTCCGGGCTTCGCCTTCGGCCCGACGATGCCGTAGTAGCCCGGCCCGAAGCGCCCGCCCGCGGCGCGGGGCGCCACCCGGCCTCCCTTCGAGTACCCGACGACTCGGTGCAGCTTCGGCGCGTCCTTCGGGCTGACCTGCCCCGTTTCGTGCGCGGTCCCCGTGACGGTGCGCTCAAGCTGCCAGCCCCCTACCCGGGACAGCGCCTCTCGCACCTTCCGCACCTTGGGGTCGAAGGTGACGAGGTAGTACCCAATGCCTTCCGGGTCGGCCACCTGAGAGACCGCGTAGAACGTGGTGGGCGTGTACTCTCCGGAGCCGGAGCCCTTCGAGGTTCCCCCCGTGCCGGCGTAGCCGACCCCGGCGATTCCGACGCCCCGCGTCTTCCCCTTCACCGGGTTCCGCACCCGGCCCGCCAGCACGTCCTCGGAGGTGCGGACGTAGACCGCGTTCAGCGTGCCGAGCGCCGTCCGGAGACGGCTCGTGGGCTTGCCGTTGTCCTCCCACCACACAGGGCTCATGGGGTCCACGGAGTCGGTCGCCTCGCGGATCAAAAGGCGCATCTGGTGCTCGAAGTCGGCCGCCGTGGCGAGCAGGGGCTTTTTGTCCTTCGCGTGCGCGAGCGCCCGGAGGGCCTGCCCGTGCCCCTGTCCGAGTGCTCGGGCCTTGTCGGAGTAGGCGCGCATCTCCGGGGGCAAGGTGGCGCCGCTGCCGGCGACCACGGAACGCTCGCCCCGGGCCTCCCACGGAGTCGGGTTCGGCTTCCGAGGGTAGGCAATCAGGCGAAGCTGCCCTTCCTGACGCTCCAACACGCGCCGCGGCTTCTGCTCCTTCCGGGCCAGTTGCAGGGTCTTCTCGTAGTCCTCACGGTTCGAGGCGCGCGTGGCGGCGCTCTTGCCCGCGGCGAGCTTCTTGCCCGCCTCGTCCTCGCCGAGCATCTTCTCCACGAAGCGGGAGTCGGCTCCGTAGCGAGCCGCCGACAGCGCCGCCCCCTTCAGGGTGGGCCGCTGCGAGCCGGCTTCGAGGTAGCCGTGCCGCTGCCCAACCCGGGTCGCGATGGCGTGCGCCTTCGAGAGCAGGCTGCGAACGGTGGCCTGCGGGAGCCCCCGGTCGGCCCGGAGCCCCGTGGCGGTCTTGAACGCCTTGACTCCGGTCTCCTTGCAGACGAGGCTCTCGTAGATGCCCTGTACGACGGAGCGGAACTGCTCCAGCGTGGGGTCGTAGACCTCCACCGTCGGTGCGGGAGCCGGCTTCCCGCGGCCTCCGGGGGGCTTCGCCGCCCGGGGAGACGGGTTGGCGAGCGCGAGGGCGGCTGCCGGGCGGCGCTCCACGATGCCCCGGTCCTCGAAACGCACGTCCACCATCCCCTGCGGGCGAAGCTCCACGACGACGCCAGTACGGGCGCCTTCGCGAACACGGGCTCCGACGCGGGGAGCGGCCATGCTACCACCGAAGCCCAAAGCGGCGTTCGACGATCTTCATCGTCTTCCCCCCCGCAACGACCCCTCCCGCGCCGTCGGCGACAGCCGGAGTGGCGTAGTGTGTAGCTCGCTTCAGCAACCACGTACTCCCGTCCGAAGTCAGCCTGAAGTGAAGCCCCCGCCACACTCCGGGGCCTTTCGGCATCGTTGAGCTTTTATTTTTCGGGACGACCCGGCCCGACTTCACGGTGTCCCACGCCTCTTGGAGCGAGGAGGCCTGCCCGGAGTGGTACAGGCTCATCGCCGTGGCCGCTTCGGAGTGGGGGTTCTTCCGGGCCGAGGCGGCCTTTTCCCGAAGGACGGCGTGCCACTTCATCGTGTCGATGCGTTCGAGAAACACCACCTTGCTATGGGGGCAGTCCCGCGCCAACATTCGGCGGGCGGCGGCCTCCGTAGCTGCGTGGTGAACGTAGACGCTCTGCTCCTTGGAGGGGTTCTTGAACACCTGTCCCCGCGCCACCTTGCGCTTCGCGCTCGGGGCCGGGCGCTTCTTCGCAGGGCTCGACGCCTTGCCCCGCTGCCGGATGCCTCCGTACTTGGCGAGAAGCTGCGCCACGGAGAGTCCTTCCGCCGACGCGAGCAAGCGAATCTGGCGGTCGGTCAGGTAGTGAAGGGGGTTCTGGCGCATGTAGGACTCCTCCTCGACGGTAACATGACGCCCCGGAGAGGCCCCGTACCGGCCCCCACTTGGAGTGCTACGCCCGGAATCTGTGCCTGTAGATCAAAGCCCCGGCGAGCAGCGTCACCGAGAAAAGGCCCAGCCACGGAGCCATCGTGGTGAGCGTCCACCGAGAGGGCTGAGAGGCGAGGACCAACTCCTCCGCTACGGCCGCTCCGACGTAGGGGGTGAGCTTCGCCTTGCGGTTCGCCATCGCAGCGTAGTCCCGGGGCGTGTAGATGCCGGGGTTGGCCTTGGTGACGCTGGCCGGGAAACGGTAGTCGGGGTTGCCGACGGCCTTCGGGTAGAAGACCGCCATGTAGACATCCTCCTGCGACCCCAGCTTCCCCGCCTTCGGCGCGAAGTACCTCTCGACATACGCCATCTGCTCTCGGCCCGACATGCGGTAGAGCGCATCGACGGAGGTGCCAAGAGACGCCGCGGTGGACGAGATGAACTGAATGAGCCCGGTGGCAGAACTCTTGGCGTTCCGAGCCTGCGGGTTGCCTCCGGACTCGAAGTAGATCACATTGGCGAGCCACTCCGGAGGGATTCCGATCTTCGAGGCCACCCGGACGACTTCGCTCGCGTAGTCGGCCATCTTCGGGTAGGCGGAAGCGATGTCCCCGGCGGTGTACCCCCCCACGAGCTACCCCGAAGCGGAGAGGGTGTAGACGGCGGCTACCGAGCCGTCCGCCCCGGGGTGCGTGAAGACCACGCGCATCGCCTGCGCGGCGATCGTGTTGACGGGGATCACAAGAGGCATCCCTCCGAGGGGGAGGAGGGTGGCGGGGGCGATGTTGACCCAGAGGAGGCCCGCAGGACCGAGTGCGCCGCCCCGCCGGAAGGCAACCTGCGGCTGTGCCGAGAGGGAGATCACACCGGAGGTCTGCCGCAGGACGTAGGTGAGGTGGTTCAACCCCGGAACCTGCAAGATGTTGCTGTTGACGGTGGCGGCCGGAAGCATGGTTCCGGTGGCCCCGACGTTGTTCAGGCTCGCGTTTGCGGTAGCGGAGGTCCCTGCGCCTTTTCCGGAGATAACGGGCATGTCAGTACAGCGCCGCCTGAATGACCGGGTTCTGGGGCACGGCATCTCCGGGAGCAGGACCGTCCTGATTGTCGAGGATGTCGAACTGCAACTGAAGGCGCCAGTAGCGAACCGGGTAGCCGCTCCCGTAGGGAGAGAACGTGAACAGAGAAGACGCGCCCTTCGAGGTGAACGCGGAGGTGATGTCTTCCGGGTCGTTGATGGTGGCGACGCTGCTCACGTCGCAGACGTGCGCCTCCTCAATCGAGAGGACTTGGAGCCCGGAGAACGTGGTGAGGTTGGTGACCTGCACGAAAAGCTGCGCCGCGACGTTCTGCCCCGCCGCGCGCCAGATGGGCACAGCAGCGACTCGGATGATGTTGTTGCCCGTGTCGGACAGCCCCCCAAGGTCCGGACGGAGGTCGAAGATGGGGGACGCCCACACTGTCCGCCAAAGCACGCCTTCCACGGGGTTTGCCGTCCAGTTCGACAGCGCCCCGCGGTTCCCAATCCACGCCCCGACGGGCATGTTCGTCGGAGAGGGCCGAGGGATCGTATTGCCGGGATTCCGGTACGGCCCTTCCGGGTCGTACCTCTCCGGCATCGGGTACGGGAGGTCGGACTGGCCCACAGACTACCGGCCCCCGACGAAGTTCGCGCTCCCGCGCATCTCCATGACGTGCAGGGTGATGTCGATCCGGAAGGCGGCCGGGATGGGGTTGATCGGAGTGATGCCGATGACCAAGGAGCCGCCCTGATCAATGGTGTAGCCGACACCGCCCAACTCTCCGGGGCGTTCCATCGTGCCCAGCACGGTAGAGCCCAGCCGGGCAGCCACGTGGAGGCGGTCGCCGGTCGTGTACTCGGCGCGGAACAGGAAGCAGTCCCGAGGGTTCACCCCGACCGGCATGGCCCCGAGGGCCGCCGTGTTCACGCACGAGCCGTTGATGGCGATGACGCGGCACGGGATGTCGAACTGGATGTTTCGGATGGACTCCGACCCGATGGCCACGTCGGCGTCGGTGCTCAGGAGACCGGTCGAGTAGAACCGGACCTGTGTCCCGACGTTCGGATTGGTCGAGTAGAAGGGGGCGGTGGGGAAGAAGGGGAAACGAACCCATGCAGGAGCGCCTCCGGCGCCGTTGCCGCCCATCTGACCGACGGTGGGCATGGCGAGGGCGGCGGTCGCATCAATCGGGCGGCCGTACTGGTCAAACTGCATGAGGGCTCCGAGTAGTCTGCCGGAGAGTATCACGAGCCCTCCCGGGCGCCACGCGCGGCCTCACGTTGGAGTGCTACGGCTTTCGGAACACGAGGATGGGCTCTGATCGGGGGGCGTCCTCCCCCCGCTTGCGAGAGAAGTGGTCCGACCCGAGGGAGAGGACCTGCTCCTGTACGAAGATGAGGCCCGCCTGCTCGGCCGCCCGCAAGACCGCAGGGCGGCGCGGAGCGTCCACGTTGAGGACGAGGAACCGCCCCGAACGAAGACCAGAGGCGGCCTTCCGCACCGTGGGGAGCAGGTAGCCCTCAAACCAACGCTCCGGGGTCGGGTAGCGCCGCCAACACTGGCTCGGCTCGTCGAAGTAGCGTTCGAGGTCGAAATAGGGAGGACTCGTGAGCACGAGGTCGAGGCTGTTGGGTTCGATCTCCTGCGCCTCGCTCTCCCGCTGGTGAAGGACCGCAGAGGCCAAGAAGCCCCCTGCCACCAAGTCGCTCCCGAGGCGCCCGAGGTCGGCAAAGGTCTCGGAGGCAGGCTCGTTCCCGATGTAGGTTCCCTTCGGGAAGGCAGCCGCAAAGCCAAGGAGCCGCGCCCCGAATCCGGCAGAGCAGTCCCATACGACTGGAGCCCCCATCTCCGGGAGCCACTGTTGATAGAGGGCCTTGGCGACGGCAGGCTTGAAGAACGAGACCGCTTTCCTCTGAACGACGAAGCCCCTCCGGACGTTCTTGATGTTGATGTCGAAGGTCTCCCGGGTCGCCACGACCTCCCCGGTGGAGAGCGTGTAGGTGTAGTCCTTGCTGTTGTTGAGGCCGAGCCGGTAGAGGAGCACGTTGTTCAAGGCCGCGTCCTCGTGGAAGGCTTTGGCAGGGCCTCCGTCCACGTTCCAGTAGGACGGGAAGGTGCCCTTGAGGTAGTCGCTCCCGGCCCGAGAGTTCGCCGTGTGTCCGGCGGCGGTCCTCACTTCCGCCACCGCCCCTTCGAGGTCCCCGGAGGCTTCCGGGTAGAACCACCCCCACCGCGTCACGTGGGCGCGAAAGAAAGCCCGCACCGCCGGGAGAAGCTCTCCCTCCACGCGCTCCTTCCCGACTTCTCGCGTGGCGAGAATGACATCCTCCCGAGAGAGGATCGCATGGTTGTCGTCCCGGAGCCGAAAGGAGGGGTCGTCCGCGCAGCGAAGCACGCGCTCCACGAGGGGCTCGAAGGTGTCTCCGGAAGGGGGCAAAGAGGGCTCGGAAGGGGGTACGGAAGGGGAGAAAGCTGCCTCCTTCCGAGCCCGGGGAACGTGCTTCCACGTCTTGCCGGAGAGAATCTGGGTGCCGGTCGGAATGGCGATGCCGAGGTACTCGGCGAGGCGCACGGCTCCCCACCCGTTCTCGGCGGCGACCCTGAGCCCTTCCGCCACCTTCTCGTCGGTGAGGCGGGACAGGTGATGGGTGCCTCCGCTGCGCCGCCTCCGCGTCTCCTCGAAGCCGGGAGGACGCGGAACGTGCGCCCAGCTTTTTCCGTTCACGATGTCGGAGGCGTTCCCCTGTCCGATGTCTCCGGGAAGGAAGTCAGACAACTCCTGCGTCGTCCACCCCTTCTCGGCGTAGAGCCGGAGGCCTTCTTCCACGTCGGCGTCGGTCATCGTCGCTCGGGGGTGCTTCTCCCCGGTGAGGGTACGCCCGTCCTTTTTGGTGTCTTCCCCGTTGTCCTTGTAGGTGCCCCACTGGAGGTTCGTGAGGGCGTTGTTCAGGCGGGAGGGGTCGGGAGTGTGCCGAATGATGGCCCCCTCGAAGGGAGGGTCGTCAAACGACATGAGCACGACCCGGTGGAGCAGGGCATCATGCAGGCGAAGGTATCCTCCGGGAGTGTCCGGAGAAATGGTGCGAACATGCTTGGTCTTGGCAGAACGCGCCCTTCCGAAGTTGCTGACCTCGAACCCGCCAATGCCTACAGTGGGCACCCACACCTCCGTGCCGTTCTCGGCAAGCGTTCGTGCCGCCGCTACGGTGTAGGGGCTCTGCCTCTGCGTCGGCACCGGATTGCGCCGCTGTCGAACTTTGCCCTGCACCCAGCCTACGGAGCGCCGGGCAGCCGCGGCTGCTTCCTTGTGCGTCATGCCCCCGGAGAGAACGAGGTCGATGACCGCCTTCTGGTCTTCGGCGGAGGTGAACGCTACCGCGCCGTTTCGGGAACGCCACCTGCCAGCGGCTCCGGTATCCGCCGCGTTCTCCGCACGGGTTCCCCATGCGAGGTTGGGCAGCGTGTTGTTGCTCCGGTCGTTGTCGAGGTGGCGCCCAACGACCCGGGGAGGCTGCGGCCCATCGAAGGCGGCGAGGATGGCGCGGTGCGAAAGCATCCCCGGTAGCGAGAGGTAGCCGTTCTTCAGGAGGCAGGTGCCGACGAAGTTTCCGGTCTTTGGGTTCCGGAGGCGTCCGAGGTTGCTGGCCTCATAGGGGGTGCCGGGAACCGGTTCCCACACCTCGATGTTCTGGAGAGCGAGCAAGCGAGGGTCGGTGGTCATTACCCACACGTAACACGCAGGAGCTTACCCATCAACAACAGAGAAGCTGTCTACTACCGACACATGATAGGGGCTCCGGAGCGGCCGAGCACGCAGGATTCGATAACTACACAGGGCAAACGCGAAGAACCCCCCTCCGGTCTACCGGAGAGGGGCTCTGAATCGAAGAAGGGGAGGGCGGCGTAAAACCGAGGTTCTACGCCGTATTACTCACCCGATCTCGATTACGTTCTTGTAGTAGCCGAGCAGGGTGACCCGCACGGACGCGCCGTTGCTCCCCGAGATCGCGGCGGCACGGCTGCCGAAGCGGATCACGATGGAGAACGTGCTGTTGCCCGGGAGGGCGACGGGATGCTTGCGGTACATCCAGATGTGGCCGTTGCCGTTGTTCAGGTGGCCGACGTTGACGTTGTTGAGCGTCGAGGCCAGCGCGCCGAACAGACCGCCACCCGCACCCGCGAGGACGATGGGGCAGATATCCACGGTGGTCTGGGTAAAGTCCCAACTGAGCACGCCGTTGTGCTGGATGTTGAGCGCGTCGGCGATGAGGGCGACGCTGTTGGTGGCGGTGCCGATGGTGCCCGCGTCCAGCGTGCTGCTGGTGCTCACGATCTCGGAGGCGACGCCGAACACGTCGTACGCCACGCCGGCCGGAACCCGGCCGCCTTCCTTGAGATTCGTCTCCGCGATGGAGAGCGCGTTGCCGAAGCCCTGACCGACCTGCCCGACCGGGGTCGAGAAGACGCGGTTGGTGCCGTTGGCGATGGCCGAGCCGGCCGGGAGGAGCAGGGTGCTCCAGAGGGTCTGCTCGCCGAAGCGGAAGATGTTCTGGGGGGTCTGGAAGGGAACCGGGGGGACCTGCCCACCGCCTTCCTGCACGAGAGCGACGCCGGGGACGCCGTAGGGGTTGCCGTAGCCAGCCATGATGAACTCCTGAGAGGTTGAAGAAACGATTGTCGAGGGTCAAGGGGCCGGTTTCCCGGCCCCCGGAGAGGGAGGATTTCTACGAGTTGTTGCTCGCGTAGACGATGGAGCCGTAGCCGGCGTAGGACGCCGCGCCCTGCGCGCTCATGTCTCCCATGCTCGCGGCGCCGATCATGTAGGGGTCGCGACCGGCCGACTGCGACTGCATGAGGCTGTTGAAGGCCGCGATGCAGCGCGCACGGATGTCGCCCAGCGTCGCGAGACGCTGCTGGGCCGGCATGGCCGCGATCTCCGCCACCCGGCGGAAGCCGAGGAGCTTGATGAGGAAGCCCCACTTGTGTCCGGGCTTGCCGGCGTGGCGGCTGTAGACGCTCTGGCCGCGAGAGGCCACGCGCGCCGGACGACCGAACCGCTGGAAGAACGCACGGGGGCCGCCGAGAAGCGCCTGCCCCTCGTCCTCGTCGAAGTCCTCGGTGCTCTGGAAGGCGTCCGCCTCGGTGGCGTCCACGTACTCCGAGGCCGCTGCGGCTTCGTCCGCCCCGTAGCCGGGGTTGGTGACCATGAGGCTGCCGTAGCCGGGGTTGGTGACTTCGAGCGCGCCATAGGCCGGGCCGCTGTACGCGATGGCGCCCATGCCCGAGCGGCCGTTGAGGTAGCCGAGGGTGTCGAAGCTGATGCCCGCACCGGCAGACGCCACGGCGAGACCCAAGCCGAGACGGCTCTGGCCGGTGTAGTAGCCCGCCGCCACCGCCGCCGCGCCGAGGAGGAGGCCGGAGAGGGTGTAGGGAGCCACGTCCATCACGCGCTCGACGTACTGGCCGACCACGGGGATGCGACCGACGTTGTCGGCGAGCATCGGGGTGACGTAGAAGAAGCCCGCGCCGACCGCGATGGCGGTTCCGGCGGCCATGAGGCCGTCACGGGTCGCCACGCGCTGCTTGAGGAAGTCGTAGGAATCGCTGAGCCCACCGTTGCGGCGGAACCCGTAGGGGTTCTTCTTGGCCGCGCGACGACCCTTGGCCTTGCCGGCCGGAGCCTTCGCGCCGGCCTTGCCGACGGCGGCTTCGTACTTCAGGCGGCCCGTCGGCTTGCCGTCCACGAAGTACATCAGCTTGCCTGCCGCGGTCTTGTGGATGCGGGTTCCGCCCGAGGCCTGCGCGACTGCCGCGGGGGCCTTGCTACCGGCCTTGCGACCCCGACGGGCCGGGGCCGCGGCGGCGGCGGCGGCGGCGGGAGCCTTGCGACCGGCCTTCTTGGCCCCAACGCGGGCGAGGAAAGCGGCGCGGGCCTTC
>Ga0114970_10004488_pt1 | contig 10149 bp, 14 predicted proteins | sample M_140205_XF_Meta_FD_87030 | JGI IMG/M metagenome (GOLD analysis project Ga0114970, IMG submission 87030) | Freshwater microbial communities from Lake Montjoie, Canada to study carbon cycling - M_140205_XF_MetaG | ecosystem: Environmental > Aquatic > Freshwater > Lake | place: Lake Montjoie... | reverse complement strand
GGGTTGGCTACAAGATTCATGATGATGATGCGTGGTCAAAGGTTAAAAAGGGCGAAGTTACTGGCTTTTCTATTCATGGGCGTGGAAAACGCAAAGAGGCTAATGTCTAATGTCTGCCTTTGTTGATAGTTGTGTGTCTAAAGGTACAAACATTAATGAGTTTGATTACCTTCCGGAAAATGTCCGTACTTGGACTACTGGCGCACCTTCTATTCGCAGAAATCCTTTTTCGCCTATTGATATGCTTTCTTCGGGCATGATGATGGCTGAGGCTCAAGCCGCTGGTTATGGCCGTAAGTTGTCTAGAAAAGAAAAGAAAATTCTTGGCACTCACATTAAGAATTATGGCGAGGGTCGTATGTTTATTTACAGTCCTCTTGGACGCGGAAGTATCATGACATGAGCGGCGCACCTTCTGGAAAGCCTCAGTCCGAAAAAGAGTTAAAAACAACTCGTACGCTTAACACTATTGCCACTATTGGCGCTGGTCATGCTTTGTATGCTATGACTCCTGAAGCAAAACGCGAAGCGGCTAGAGAAAAACTGCTTAAATTAACTCCTGAAAAGACAAGACCGGCAACAAGAAAACTTTTAGCTACATTAAAGCAGCCTGAATTAGGTGGCAAGTTAACTACAGCAGGTAAAGTTGTTGCTGGTGGCTGGCTTGGTTTGCATAGTGCTGAACTTGCAGGCGATGTTATGGCTCGTAGATCTATTAATAATCAACTTGCGCAGGTACAAGCGCAGAAAAATAAAGGTAGTGTGGGTTCTGTGAAAAAGAATGACATGTCAATGATTAGCAAAGCAGAAGGTTCTGTTAGCCGTAATGGTCATGGCAAGGGAATTTCTGATAGTGAAAAGCGTGCTGCTGTGGTTGGTGGTACTTTTGGCGGTAGTGTTATTGGTGGTACTGCTGGTTCATTTGTTACTAAGCCAAAAAGCAAGCTAAAGAAAGATCCTGGTAATGAAAAACTTCCTAAGGGCATGAAATCAACTGGCTCTCCACTTATGGACAGAATGTTAAAAGAACAAATGGATCCAATTGAACGAGCGGCGCATAAGCGCGACAAAATGGCTTACGAAAGAATGAACAATCAGTTTGAAGGAATTGTTGAGCATAACAAGTTAAAGCCAAGCAAAATGGTCAGAGCTAAACTTGCTGGGCACAAGCTGAGTTCTAATCGTTATGTAGTTGGTGGCACTGCTTTAGGTGGCGGTGCTGTTGGCGGTTTGGAATACTTGAACCAAAAGTCAAAGTCCGTAAATAAGGCTGACCGTAGTGAATGGTCAGAAGGTCGTAAAACTAGAGCAAAACATTCAAATCAACGTTTAATCGCTGGTGGTCTTGGAGCTTCTATCCCTGTTGCTGGTGCTTGGGGTCCTGCTGCGGCCGGAGCGTATTCTTCTACACAGGCAAAAAAGGGTAAAAAATTAGACGCTGGAAATCGCGTATTTTTGCGTAGCCTTGGGACGTCTGCTGTAGGTTCTACTCCAGGTGTAGCATTAATGGCTGCTGGCGTAAAGCATAAAAACCCAGGTTTGGCTGCCGTTGGCGTTCCTATCGGAATGATTGGCGCAACTGTTGGCGGCGCGCATGGCGCTGCAACTGCTATGCGTAACGCTCAAAAGCGCGGAGACATTAATAAGGCTTATCGTCGTTTTGATCCTGAGGCTGACCGTCAGCGTCGTCTAGGGCTTTATGCTGGTACAGGCGTTGGCGGTTCTATTGTTGCTGGTCGTGAGGCTGCTCGTAACTTTGAAACTAAGGTTGTGTCTGGTTCTGGGGCAAAGGCAACTACTCATCGTGGGCTTTATGCTAAGCCAGGCAAAGGTAAAAAAGGTCTAGGTTTGGCTGCTGTTGCCGCTGCTTCTGGTGCTTTGGGTGTAGGCTCGTACAAGCGTGGTATTTCACAAAGGAATCAGCCTTGGACATAAAAGTTCTTAAGTCTAGTGCGAACTAACCAAAAGTGTAAGAAGATTGGATTATTATGAATCATAATGTTAAGAGACTGTTCGACATTGAAATCGATGAAGTGTCTGTAGTTGACCGTCCGGCCAACCAGCATGGTCTTATCGCTTTTGCAAAGAATGACTCTTTTGATGAATTGGAGACCGGAGTGCCAGAAGAATTATTTGATGAAACGGGAGAGGAAATTCCTGTTGAAGTCTTAGAGCACGGCGACATTGTTTTTGATGCTGAAGGCAACGAGTTTGTCTACGTTGAAGATGAAGATGAAGAAGATGACGATGATGTTGAAAAAGGTATATTTGGCGAGGGCTTAAAAGCTGCAAAGAATATTCGCATGGGTTCAACTGAAGGCGCTGTTGGAGCTTTTAAAACGGCAAACCAGCGTGGCGCTGCGCAAGGCTTGAACTTTTTTGATCGCACTAAGCGCGGATTAAAGTCCGCTTACAAGAATTCACCAGGAACGATGCTTGCTGGTGGCGCAGGTGCTGCTGCAATTGGTGGCACTGGATACGCCTTTGGAAAGGCAGAAATGAGTAATAATATGAGTCTAGGTGACTCGGTTCTAGAAGAACTAAGCAAGCGGTCACCGAGCGTGATCGCGAATACATCATTGCTAAGGCAATGGATGAAGTCGAAATCGCAAAGGCTCACGCTGCTGAAGCATATGAATATGCTGCTGCAATCGAAGATGCTCGCGTTGAAGAAGCCTTCATTTCTAAAGCAGCAGAATACAATCTGCCTGTTTCCCCAGAAGTATTTGGTCCTATCTTGAAGTCCATCGCTGAAGCGTTGACTGAAGATGAACTAGAACTTCTTGACGAACTTTTCTCAGCCATTGGTGATTCACTGTATGATGAGATTGGCTACGTTGGAGAGTCTTCAAATACATCAGTGCTTGATACCGTTAATGGTCTTGCTTCTGAATTTGTTGGCAAGTCAGACGTTTCCTATGAGCAGGCTGTTTCAGCAATGTTCGAAGCTAACCCAAGCGCATATGACGCTTACTTAACCGAAGGACTATAAGCCATGGCTTTTGAAGATACATTAAAATCTATCAGCCTTAATGCTGATAGCTCGATTGCTGGTTTTACTGGCGTATCGGGTATTGCTGCAGGTGGTGGCCCGTCAACTTTCTTTAAGATTGCGTCCATTACTTCAACAACAATCAACACTACAACTGCTCATGGTCTTTCCGTAGGTGACGTTGTGTTCATTGCTAATGCAACTACTGCTGGTAACAATGGTGGTTTTACTGTTGCAACTATCACTAGCGCAACAGCATTCACTACTGGTGCTACTTACACTGCTCAGGCTGGCGCTGCTGGTACTGTTAACAAAACTAACTTTAACCAGTTGTACCGTTTTGTTAAGATCACCGGCGCTAAGACTGCTGGTCTTGTAACTAGCCCTAACGATTACTCAATTGGTGTTCTACAGAACAAGCCACAGTATGTCGGTCAGGCTGCGCAGATTGGTTTCTTGGGCGTGTCTTATGTAATCACTGGCGCTGGTGTTGCTTCAACAAACATCACTGCTGGTGACAAGATTGCTCCTGATACTCTAGGCGCTGCTACTAAGTACCAGGGTGGATTCAACAATGCATTGAACTACGTTCAGGGTGCAACTGCTAGTACCTTCTCTTCAGGAACTGTCACTATGACTCTTGGTACTGCAGGTTCTGGAACTACTACTGACGTAACATCACATGGCGTACTGGTTGGCGACATCGTTAACATCTCGTACGCTACAACTGCTGCTAACAACGGTACTTTCGTTGTAACTGCTGTTGGCGCTACTACAATCTCTTACATCAACGCTGCAGGTTCTGCTGAAGCCGGTCGCGCTTCTTCAGCTACCAAGGTACAGGTTGTTCGTTCGCAGGTTGTTGCTGGTACCGCACTCGCTTCTTCGTCTACTCCAGGCGAACTAATCCCAGTTCTACTGGCCGCCCGATAAGGAATAGGTGAAATAGAAAAATGCCAAATCCATCACAATCCGATCTGCACGTAAATGTGCCGCTGACTAATGTATCTATTGCATACATGCAGTCAGCTGACGCTTACATTGCAGACAAGGTGTTCCCTAAGGTTCCTGTTAAGAAACAGTCGGACCTTTACTGGAAGTACAGCAAGAGCGATTGGCGTCGTACTGACGTTGCTCGTCGTGCTCCTTCTACCGAGACCCCTGGTGTCGGCTGGAACCTAACTACCGAGCAGTACTTTGCTCACGTCTACGGCGTGCACAAAGATATTGACGATCAGTTACGCGCCAATGCTGATAGCAACTTCATCTTGGACCGCGATAGCACTGAGTTCGTAACTAATCAGCTTTTGCTGAAGCGTGACGTTGATTGGGCTAACACGTTCTTCAAGACTGGCGTTTGGGATGCAGAATTCACTGCAGGTAGCATTGTCTACAATGGTCTTACTCAGAATGGTTACGCCGGAGCGGGCTTTGCTTCTAAGTGGTCAGATGCTGGTTCAGATCCAATTGGTGACGTTGCTCGCACTGTTATTGCTTTCCGCAAGCAGACTGGTTTTGCTCCAAACGTAATGGTTCTTGGTGCTGATGTTATGACTGCTCTAAAGCAGCATCCAGACATCATTGACCGTATTAAGTACACTCAGCGCGGTATCGTGACTGAAGACTTGATTGCGACAATGTTTGGTGTTAAGGAACTTTACACCTCTTACGCTACTGCTACTACTACTGCTGCTGAAGTTTCAGCCGGTACTGCAGCTCAGGGTAATGGCATTCAGGTTCCTGATGTTCGTGCGCAAGATGCTAACGCTTCTTACAACTTCATCAATAACTCAAAGTCTGCACTTCTTTGCTACGCACCTGCTGCGCCGAGCCTAATGACTCCTTCAGCTGGTTATACCTTCACTTGGAATGGTTACCTTGGCGGAAACTCAGAAGGCATCAAGATCAAGCGTTTCCGTATGGAGCACATTGCATCCGATCGTATCGAAGCAGAAATGACTTACGATATGAAGGTTGTAGCTCCAGATATGGGTGCTTTCTTCTCGAATTGCGTTGCATAGTCATGTATCGCGCTGCAACTGTTCTTCGCTTGGCTAAGGCTCTCACCATTGCTGGTGTTAGCCGTGCCAAGGGATATGTTCTTACTGATGCTGAGGTATTGGGTATGAAGACGTTGCAATCTTTACTTGCGAAAAGGTGGGTGGTTCCGGTTCCGGGGCCATCCGCCACTCGCTTGTCTACTGCTCGCCAGCAATCTGCTGACGGTACTTTTAACAACGGCATTTTGAACTCTACTGTTATGACGGATACTTCAGCTAATAACTCAGTGAAGTACACCCCTACACCTACGTATTTGAATCCTCAAGTTATTCGTGAATATGCTAAGACTGACATTCCTTATGCTTTGACTGGTACTGTTACTGGTCAGGCTGCGGGTGCTGTGGTTTTGAACTGGTATGCACCTGTTAATACTCCTGCAGGTTTGACGGATTATGTTGTTCAGTACCGTACGTCTGCTACTGGTACTGCTGCTGCAGGATCTTGGAATACTTTTGCTGATGGTACTTCTACTGCAGTTACAGCTACTGTTACTGGTTTAACTACTGGCGTTAGTTACGATTTCCAAGTTGCTGCTGTTATTAGTAGCGTGACTGGAACTTACTCAAATCTCTTTACTACTACACCTAAGTAGGAAACTATGCCACAGACCAAGGCTGCTAACGGCAAGACTCAAACGCCTATCAAGAAGGCTACTTCTACTACTGCTCGTGCCGCTACGGTAACACAGCAGGATGTTGCGGTAGCTGAGAAAGCAGTACAGCGCATTGCTACTCGTAATGCAATTATTGCTGATACAACTAAGGCTAAGACATATAAGGCTATGAAGCCTATGAGTGTTGGTAATAATACTTATGCTGTTGGTGACATTGTTACCGAAGCACCAAATTGGCTTCGCTTGGAGTCATGGATTATGGCCCGTTGGGTGGAGGAAGTATAGTATGTGTGCATCTTGTGGTTGTGGATGTAAGCCAGGCAAAGCAACAAAAGGCTGTAAGTGTACTTGCAAGACGTGTCGCGATGCTCGCACTATGTCTGTAGAAAAGTCTTACCTTATTTCTAAAGCTTTGCGAGATTTTGATGATATTGAAAAAGGTTTAGCTGATATGGCTTACCGCGCTTCACAGCCTTTTGTTCGTGCTGGTTCGCGTGTTGGCAGTATGGCAGAAAACGCTCAGTTTGGCGCTATGAGAGCCAAGCAGGGCCTTAAGGATGCTCCGGGTAATGCTAAGTTGGCTCTTGGCGAGGCTAAGGGTGCTGTGGGTCGTCGTGCTGGTGCTGGTGTTGATCGTGTTCGTTTTTCACGCGCTGGTGCGTCGATTGGCGATAAAATTTCTAGAATAAAGCGAGGTTACTAACATGTCCAATGATTTTCAATTAGTGCGTAAGGCTCAGCGTGGCTTTGATGCTATTGCTGATGCTGTGCTTGATGATGTTTATGAAGATGACTTAGTTGTTGACGAATACGGTAATGTTTATGCTCTGGTTGAATTAGAGGGCGTAGAAAAGAATGCTAATACTGCAACTTCTCTTGGCGCAATACCGTATGTAGGTGGGATTGCTGCTCCTGGTTACAATGCTTCTCAAGCGCGTAAGGGACGTAAGGCCGCTGTTGCTGGTCGTACTTATGGTTCGCAAGCAGTGTACGGAGGTCTTGCGGGTACGGCTGCTGGTGCTGGTGCTCTTGCTCTTGCTTCGCGCAAGGCAGGTGGTCTTGAAAATGCTGCGCTTGCTGGTTTAAGTCCTAAAGCAAAGCTGGCTACTTTGGCTACTGGTTTGACTGGTTCTGCTTATGGCGCCCGTCGTGCTTATCAGAATGCTCAAAAGCGCGGTGACATTGTTGAAAAGGGCTTGCCTTCTGTTGCACGTCAAGCTATTCGCGCAGGCCAAGGTTCAGAAGCTTTTGGGCAAAATAGTGCTATGCAGTGGAGAATGGGCGCTCACAACGCAGGTCGAAATGTTTCTAGTGAAGTTAGCCGTTCTGGCGGCAGCTTTGCTAGAAGCCGTGAAAGTATTCAAGCTGCGCAGGGCGCAAAAGAATCATATCGAGCAAGGGCTGGAATGCGTAGTGCAACAGATCGAGGTAAACTCGGTGGTCAGCTAGGTAAGGAGCGCTTGGCTAGGGCTACTAGTTTGCGTCAAGCAAGGCAGGACCAGATTGCTGAAACTATTCGGCGAAATCGTTTAATGAATGGTCGAGGCGTTCTTCCTTAACCTAAGTTAGGATTGTCCTATGTCGTGGACTTATAGTGGTAATCCGGGTGCTTCTGAAAAGGATCAGGTTCGGTTTTATGTTGGTGACGTTGATGAAACGTTTCCGCTTTTAACTGATGAAGAGATTACTTTTCTGCTTACTCAGTGGGATGATGCTTATAATGGCGCTTTGTATGTTGCGGCTGTGGCTGCTGAGGTTATTTCTGGTCGTTTCGCGCGCGAGGTAAGCGTTTCTGCTGATGGTGTTTCTGCTCAGATTGGTGAGTTGCAACAGCGTTATGATACTTTGGCTTCTTCTTTGCGTGACCAGTACAAGGCTTTGTATGGCTTCTTTGATCCTGTTACTGCAGCTAATATTTTGAACGACACCTTTGATCCTTCAATTAAGCCTCTTATTTTTGCTATTGGCTTTAATGATAACTATCAGGCTGGGCGTCAAAATTATGGTGATTTCCATCCTGGTAGGTCTATTGACTGGTGGTCTGGCGATGTCCAGAATGAACCTGTTGTTTGGGGCTAACTGTGAATCTTGTTCAGTTAGGCAAGATTGCTAAAGCTAATGACCTTGTTAGTGAGCGTGTTAAGGCTGGTATGGCTCCTAGTCCTGTTTCTGCTCCGGCAAGGACTAAAAATGGTCGTCTGTTAAACTTGAGCGACATGGGTGATCGTCAGCCTGTTTTAGGTCGAGGTAAGCCGTTTAGAAATGGGAAGGTCGTTCCGTAATGTATAGGGTTAATACTGGTCTAGTTCGCCGGTATGCCCAAAGGTATGCAGAAATGAATATGACTGCCACTGTTCGGATTGACCGCCCTGATGTAGCCACTCTGAACGTTTCTACGGGCGATGTAACGGCTCAGGTACTAAGTACCATATATGAGGGTAAAGGGCGCGTGAGTGGCGTTTCTGGGCCTGTACAGTACTCCTTGGGCGAGGAGCCACAGTATTTTTCTAGCGGAACGGTTTATGTACCTTTGATTAATGAGGATGGAACGCCTACTACTCCTCAGGTTAATGACATTGTGATTGTTACGTCTCATCCTGATGTTTTGATGGTTAATAGGGCTTTTCGTGTGATGAATGTGGCTGCTTCTGGTCAGTTTATTGCTGCGCGTGAGCTGGCTGTCACTGGTGTCCAGCGTTGGGAAGCTTGGACTCCTGCCAATGACATTCCTCCTGAGTGGTATGTATGAGTTACAAATCAGCTTTAGTTATGCTTAAAAAGATGCAGGCGAATGCAAAAACTGTTCCTGCTGTTATGAATAATAAGGCTGCTGAATTGGCAAGTCATAGTCGTCTTAAGAATGTTGCTGTTGTTGTTAATAATAAGCCTAGTGGGGTTGAGATTGTATTTAAGCCTATGGTTGGCGCTACTGTTGAGACTGAAAAGGTAGCCAAAACTGCTAAGGCTTTGGCTGCTAAGTTGGCTGTAGACAGTAAAGAAATTGGTAGGGGTGTGCTGTAATGCTCGATCATGGTGCTTTGACTGACAAGATTCTTACCCAATTAGCGACTTCTGGTGAACTTATTGGTGATGGCGTTGCGCCTGTTGATGGTGGGTGGCTTCAGGGTCAGCCTAATCAGAGCGTCTTTGTCCCTTATACGGTTCTAGTTTCTACTGGGTCTAATGTCATGATTAATGACTTTGACGGTAATTTGGACTGGACTGTTAACTTTAACCTTAGGCATTTTGGTGGATCTCGCAAGCAATGTGATTGGGTGGCTAATAAAACAAGGGCTGTTGTTGATGCAGGGGTTAATACTTTACTTCATGCAACCTTTGGTACCACTGAAGTATATAAAGTTACGGCTATTCAATGGCAAGCATTGGGCGCTGTTAACCGCGTTGATACAGTAAATCCTGCTTTTTGGCAGTGTTTTGATACCGTAGGATTTGTTTGTTCGCGCAACAACTTTACTCCAACTATGTAGTAGTATCGGAAGTACCGGTATTTATTTCGTACGAATTGGCTTAGGAGGCCACAAACCATGGCAAGAATTATTCCGAATAACAATACGTGGATTGGGTTTATCCCTGTCTCGTCTTTTGGTTCGGCGATTGCGAACTACCCAACTACTTGGAACTCTTCGCTAGCGCAACCAAACATCACTACCACCGAACTTGACTCAGCTTACGACATTACTCCTTTTGTAATTTCTCTTACTGCTCAGTCAACTGGTAACACTGTTCCTACCCCTACTTTGGACAGTTTGTTCGAAGGTAACATTGCAGGTACTGTAAACGCTTCGTTTACAATGGACCTTTACCGCGATGACGCAACTTACACTGATTCAAACACCAGCGTTTCTGCTACTGACTTTGCTTGGACTAAACTTCCACGCGCTCAAAAGGGTTACATCGTTGTTAGCCGTTACGGTGGCACTGGTACTAACCAAGAGCCTGCTGCTGGCCAAACTGTTGAAATCTGGCCAGTTGTTGTAACTGCTCGTACTGCGGGTGCTGTTACTTCTAACACTGTTCAGACTTTTACTATTACTGCTGCAGTTCCGTTTGAGCCAGCCGAAGCCGCATCTGTAACTTCTGCAAGCTCTGCTCCATCTGCTCCATTGAACCTTGTTGGTGCTAAGTTAACAAACGTTGCATCTTCTACGGTTCCTTCGATTGGTCTTGACTGGGATGTTCCGACTTACACTGGTACTCTTGCTAATGGTTCAACCGAAGCATTGTCGCCTTACGTAATTCAGGTTTCAACAACTGCAACTGGTACATTCACTACTATTACTCAGTTGACTGCAACCTCGATTAACTCATCTACCGCTTCGGTTTTCGTAACTGCAAGTTTCCAGGCACTTAATACCGCGCCAACTGTTCCTGTTACTAGTGCTGGTATTGCTTACGACACCAGCCAAGGTGCTGCTAAGACGCTGTACTTCCGTGTTGCTGCACGTAATGCTAACGGTATTGG
>Ga0114970_10004485_pt1 | contig 10151 bp, 9 predicted proteins | sample M_140205_XF_Meta_FD_87030 | JGI IMG/M metagenome (GOLD analysis project Ga0114970, IMG submission 87030) | Freshwater microbial communities from Lake Montjoie, Canada to study carbon cycling - M_140205_XF_MetaG | ecosystem: Environmental > Aquatic > Freshwater > Lake | place: Lake Montjoie... | reverse complement strand
TTGTCTTGCTCCCACAAGTCACCAAGGTGGCGTGCTGCGGGTGTAATGACATCTAAAAACACAGTTTGAGCACCCATGCCCTTGCTGCGTAATGCATCAAGATGATTGAAAACAGCTTGTGAATCTATGGCGAGGCAGGCTTGAGCGAAGTCAAGCATGTCTTGTTCGGACGCTGCTACCTGTTCTCCTTGTGCTTGTTCAAGGCCCAAGGTTGTAGCGCTAGGGTGAGCATCTAGGAGGCGAGGGATGATTTGCGACTCAATCACCGACAAAAGAGACGTCTTGCAAAGGTCAATAGAGCCCTTGGCATCATTGGCCGCTGAGGAGGATGATATTGGGGCAGCTTGCTTTCCCCAAATCGACAAGGTTAGCCCCGACAAACTTTTGATGGGTGACTTCAGGCTAGGCAGGATCTGGGATGACACACTGAGGTTCATTGCTAATCCGTTCGAAAGCTGGCGGGCGGTACAAATATGTGTAATTTGCCCTTAGTTCATTGTGGCAATAAAGTCCGAAATACACCACCCTGTCTAGGGTAAATACCGAAGAAAATCTTCTTTTTAGGTGGTTTAGGGTGAGGGTTTTCCTTGTGTGTAGAGAGATACCACCTATTTTTCACCCTGAGTGAAATACTTTGGGTGGTTAATCAAAACGTTTAGATCACTAGGAGACAACCATGAAAACCATCCCAATTCAAGCTGTAACGCCCGAATTCAGTGAGTGCGAAGAAAGTGGCGTCGTTCCCAAGCAAAACCTTCCCTTGGTTAGGCGCGAGTTTTTGAAAGGCTCGGGAATTCTGATGGGTACCTTGGCTTCGGGCTCCATCTTGGCTGGCCTTGCGCCTTCACCCGTATGGGCTGTTGAACTCAAAACACTGACCAAAGCTGAGGGTCAAGCCCTGATGGCCATGGGTCGTGTTTTGTACCCGCACAAAAAATTACCGGATGCGGTTTACGCGATTTTGGCCAAAGACTTAGATGGTTCTGCCGCTGGCGATGCGGGTGCTGCAAGCATGTTGCGTGAAGGTATTAGCAACCTCAATGCGTTGGCGGGTGGCAACTTTGCCAAAGCAAAAGCAGACAAACAACTTGCCATTGTGAAGGGCATGGAAGGCTCAGGCTTCTTTAATACCGTGCGTGGTCAGTGCATGAGTTCTCTCTACAACAACGACATGGCGTTTGCGGCCTTTGGTTACCCAGGTTCAGCTTGGGAAAAAGGCGGCTACATCACCCGTGGTTTCCAAGATTTGAAATGGTTGCCCGCACCTTCTAAAGAAGCCAGCCCACCTGCTTACTTGGGCTAACCCACCTCACAACAATCATTCAGGAGAATACACATGGCTTCAATTGCATTCAACGACGACAGCACTGTCGTCATCATTGGTTCTGGCGCAGGTGGCGGGACCTTGGCCAATGAACTCTGTCAAAAGGGCATCAAAGTGGTGGTGCTCGAAGCGGGTGCTCGTCAATCGCCTCAATCCTTTGTAAACGACGAATGGAAATCATTCGGCCAACTGGCTTGGCTCGACCCCCGCACCACTTCAGGCACATGGCGTGTGGCCAAAGACTTTTCAGGCTTGCCTGCATGGATTTGCAAAACCGTAGGAGGCTCCACCACCCACTGGGCCGGTGCATCACTGCGGTTCCAAGAGCATGAGTTCCGTGTCAAAACGGTTTATGGTGACATCAAGGGTGCCAATTTGCTCGACTGGCCCATCACCTTGTCCGAGTTGGAACCTTATTACGCCAAAGCAGAAAACAAAATGGGCGTGACACGGACCAATGGCATCCCCGGTTTGCCTGGCAACAATAACTTCAAAGTGATGCACGCGGGTGCCAAGAAATTGGGCTACAAAGAAGTACACACGGGCAATATGGCCATTAACAGCCAACCGCGAGATGGCCGTGGCCGTTGTATGCAACTTGGCTTTTGTTTTCAAGGTTGCAAGAGCGGCGCCAAATGGTCCACTTTGTACACCGAGATCCCCAAGGCAGAAGCCACAGGCAACCTCGACTTGCGTCCCGAAGCGCACGTGACACGCATTGAGCACAATGAAAAAGGCTTGGTCACTGGCGTGGTCTACTTTGACAAAGATGGCAAAGAGCAGCGTCAAAAAGCACGTGTGGTGTGTGTGGCAGGCAACTCGATCGAAACACCACGCTTGCTGTTGTTGTCTGCTTCCAATATGTTCAAAGACGGATTGGCTAACTCTTCTGGACAAGTCGGCCGCAATTACATGCGACACATGACCGGCTCTGTCTATGCCGCATTCAAAGATCCAGTTCACATGTACCGCGGCACCACCATGGCGGGCATCATCCGTGACGAATCTTTCTTCAACCCCAAGCGCGGCTTTGTGGGTGGTTACGAAATGGAAACCGTGTCTTTGGGTTTGGCCTTCATGCCCGCCTTCTTAGACCCAGGCGCTTGGGGAGCTGACTACGCATGGTGGATGGACCACTACACCAACTTGGCTGGTATGTGGTTGGTAGGTGAAGACATGCCACGCGAAACCAACCGCATCACCTTGAACACCAACGTGAAAGACAAGTGGGGCAGTCCAGTGGCCAATGTTCATTACGATGACCATGAAAATGACATCGTCATGCGCAACCATGCGTTTACCCAAGGTGAGCGCATTTACCAAGCGGCAGGTGCCATCAAGACCTACCGTACGCCACCTTACCCATCGACCCACAACTTAGGTACTTGTCGACTGAGTGCCAAAGCCAGTGATGGTGTCGCCAACAAATGGGGTCAAACCCATGACATTGCCAATTTGTTTATCAGTGATGGTTCTCAATTCACCACCGGTGCATCTGAAAATCCCACGCTGACCATTGTGTCCTTGGCGATTCGTCAAGCAGATTACATTGCCAAACAAATGACTGAAAAAGCCATTTGATAAACTGGAATTTCAATCCAAGGAGATTGCAATGTGTGAGTATTTCGTCAAAGCCGACCCGATTTTGTACGAGCAACGTACCCGCTCGATACGCATTCGCGGAATGCTCACCAGCATTCGATTGGAAAACACCGTGTGGGATGTGCTGGCCGAAATGGCCGAGGATGAGGGTTGCACCACCAATGCCCTTATCTGCACACTGCATGATGAGATTCTGAACCACCGGGGTGAGGTTTCCAACTTTGCCTCTTTTTTGCGAGTTACCAGTTTGCGTTACCTCAGGCGTTGCCTGATCTCGCAAGATAAGCAGCAGCAGTCACTTGATGAAAGCTTGAGCTTCGATCCCCCTTCGCTGATGACTGGCACCCACCACGCGGGGGGCAGTGTCAGCCGTGTGCCTGGAGCTGGCTTGACCGCTGTCAAAACCTGATCTTTTATCGTCATGAATTTTTCATCTGAAACATACCCAGGCGTTTGCTCTAGCCCGTCTGAGGCATCCCAAGGTTTTGTGCTTAACCATTCCATGCTGCGGGTGAAAGATCCTGCAGTATCTTTGGATTTTTACAGTCGGATCATGGGTATGCGGGTGCTGCGCAAGCTTGATTTTCCTGAGATGAAGTTTTCGCTGTATTTTTTGGCGGTGGCTGAACTGGCCAAAACTGCACCTTCTGACCAAGGCGAGCGTACAGCTTGGACATTTTCACAAAGCGGTATTTTGGAATTGACCCATAACTGGGGCACGGAGTCAGACTCTGATTTCAAATACCACGATGGCAATGCACAACCTCAAGGCTTTGGACATATTTGCTTTTCAGTCCCCGACTTGGATGCAGCCGTGAAGTGGTTTGACGACAACCAAGTGACCTATGTCAAACGGCCCGACCAAGGCAAGATGAAAGACGTCGCTTTCATCAAAGACGCTGATGGTTATTGGATTGAAATTGTCGAGGCTGCAAGGCTCAAAGGTTTGGGGCAACCCACTTAAGGTTTTATTTTTTCTTCAAATCTAAAGCTGATAAAAAATCTTTTGGTTTCACGTTATCTTGTTTGATACCGGTTTGAATTTGTTTGAGCAGCAAATTCTTTGCTTCGTCTTGCATACTTGCTGCGCGCAATCTGATGTAGACAGATTGGGTCATGGCGGCGTTTGAACCGCTCTCGACCATGGCTTGAGCCCACAGACCATCACGAACAATACCGTCTTGCAGTTCGCGCAAAACCATGGCGTGAATCAATTCACTGGGTTGCTTGGACATGTTGTACCTTCTTATTGGATCTGTGTAGCTCCGTGACGTGATCAACTTCGTTTTTAGAACCTAGAAAGACACTGACACGTTGATGCAATTGCGTCGGTTGGATATCCAAAATGCGTTGTTCTCCGTCGGTTGCGGCACCACCAGCTTGCTCAACCAACCAACTCATGGGATTGGCTTCATACATCAGGCGCAACTTCCCAGGCTTGTCTGGTTCTCGTTTGTCCCAGGGGTACATGAACACGCCGCCTCGGGTCAGGATACGGTGTACATCAGCCACCATGCTGGCAACCCAACGCATATTGAAGTCTTTGCCGCGTGGGCCGGATTTGCCAGCCAAGCACTCATCGATGTAATGCTTCACTGGATCATCCCAATGCCGCATATTGCTCATGTTGATGGCAAATTCCTTGGTGTCAGCAGGAATCTGCACATGTTCTTGGGTGAGTACAAAAGAACCTTGTTCGCGGTCTAAGGTGAACATGGCAACGCCGTCTCCTACCGTCATCACCAGCGTGGTTTGCGGGCCGTAGACGCAGTAACCTGCCGCCACTTGTGCGCTTCCTGCTTGTAAGAAGTCAGCTTCCTGCACTGCGACATTACCTTCGGCCTTTTTCAGCACACTGAAAATGGTGCCGATGCTTACATTCACATCGATATTGCTTGAGCCGTCCAGCGGATCAAACAGCAGCAAATATTCACCTTGCGGATAGCGATTGGGTACAGCATAAATACTGTCCATCTCTTCTGAGGCCATGGCCGCCAAGTGGCCACCCCATTCGTTGGCTTCAATCAAGACCTCGTTGGCGATGATGTCGAGCTTCTTTTGAACTTCACCCTGCACATTTTCAGTCATAGCGGTGCCAAGTACGCCACCTAAGGCGCCTTTGTTGACCGCGTGGCTGATGCTCTTACAAGCACGGGCGACCACTTCAAGCAGCAAACGCAACTCAGGGGGAATATTGCCCTTGGCGCGTTGTTGTTCTACAAGGTAACGGGACAAAGACACCGACATGGATTACTCCCCAAGCGCAGATGAAATAACTTCGCGCACATCGGCGCTTAAGTCGGATTTTGCAGCAACTCGGCGCAGGGCCTCTTGTGCCGCACTTTGGTAGGGTGCGCTCAATTTACGCCAGCGGTCCAATGCCCTTGCAAGCCTTGCCGCAACTTGGGGATTGAAAGCATCTAACTCAAGCACTCGCTCGCTCCAAAAAACATAGCCTGCCGCGTCTGTGCGGTGTAATGCAGATGAATTGGAGCAATAAGCGGATAAGAGGCTGCGGGCACGGTTTGGGTTGCGAATATTGAAGTCTTGGTGAAGCAACAGTTGACGCACCCTGGGCAGCACGTCTCCCACTTGGTCAGGTGTTGTCGCTTGCAATGCAAACCATTTATCGATCACCAGATCATCATGCTTGAACATTGCATAAAAGTGTGAAAGAGCTGTTGCGGCTTGCGGCAGGTGGTTATGAACCAACGCAGTCAAAGCGTGCATTCTGTCGGTCATATTGTCAGCGTGCAAGAAATATTGGTAGGCTTTTGTGGCCCAAGTGGTTTCGTTGCTGGATTTTTCTATCATGCAAAGATAGCCAAGTGCAAGGCCACGCAATGCCCTGTCACCACACGCCTTGGCATCCAATTGGTAAGTTCCTTTTGATGCACAGGTTTCATAGGCCCATGCCCAATCCTGCAACATCTCGCGAGCAATTTGCTGTCGCATGGTGTCTCGCACTGAATGGATGCGCTGTGGATCTACGGTTGCACATTGCTCAGCGATATAGGATTCGCTGGGTAACGTCAATACCAATTCTTTGAAGGCTGCATCCAGTGTCGGGTCCCGCAGAACAGATCGCAAGCCATTTATCAGTGCAGGCTCAAGCAAATCGTCATTTCGGGCATCGGATGAAAGAGAACCCAATATGCTGCTCATGTAAAGCCGTTGTGCCACTTCCCAGCGGTTAAAAGCATCTGAATCATGCGCCAACAACACCAGCAGTTGATCGACTTCATAGGGATAGTGAAGCTGAACGGGTGCGCTGAAGCCACGCAGCAGTGAAGGTACGGGCATTTGGGACACACCTTCGAACACCACACTTTGCTCAGCTTCGCTGAGAACTATGCGTTGGTGTTCTCCCAGCACAGTGCCATCCGTACCTAATAATCCCATCTCCACGGGGATGACGAAAGGCTGCTTGGTAGCTTGCCCAGGTGTGGGTGGACAACTTTGCTTGAAGTGCAGGGTAAAGCGCTGTTGGTCTTGTTCATATATGCCGTGAACATCTAGACGAGGGGTACCCGCCTGGCTGTACCAGCGTTTGAAGTTTTGCAATTGAAGCGCCAATGCAGATTCTGGGTTGGCATCGGCAATGGCTTGCGCAAAATCGTCGCAAGTGACCGCCTGTCCATCGTGTCTTTGGAAATACAGCGCCAAACCTTTGGCAAAACCATCACGTCCCACCAAAGTTTGCATCATGCGCACAACTTCTGCGCCTTTTTCGTAGATGGTGACTGTGTAGAAATTGTTGATCTCCATGTAGGTGTCTGGCCGTACAGGGTGTGCCATAGGGCCAGCATCCTCGGCAAATTGAACCGTTCGCAACAACCTGACGTCTTCGATGCGTTTGACGGCGCGTGCAGATGCACTGGCTGCCAAATCTTGACTGAACTCTTGGTCTCTGAACACTGTCAGACCTTCTTTGAGCGAGAGTTGAAACCAGTCACGGCAAGTGACACGGTTTCCACTCCAATTGTGAAAATATTCGTGACCAATCACGCTCTCAATATTTGAAAAGTCTTGGTCTGTTGCGGTGGCTTGGTTGGCAAGAACGTACTTGGTGTTGAAGATATTCAGGCCTTTGTTTTCCATCGCGCCCATGTTGAAGTCAGATGTGGCGACGATCATGAAACGGTCAAGGTCCAGAGTCAAACCAAAGCGTTGCTCATCCCACGCCACACTGGCCATGAGTGAATTCATGGCGTGTTCGGTTTTGTCTAAATCACCTGATCGCACATAAATTTGCAGTAAATGCTCTTTACCGCTACGAGCAACGATGCGTTGTTCGCGGCAAACCAATTGACCTGCAACCAAGGCAAATAAATAGCTGGGTTTTTTGTGCGGGTCTACCCAATGGGCAAAGTGTCTGCCGTCATCTAAGGTGCCTTGCTCCATTAGGTTGCCATTGGACAAGAGCACGGGAAAGAGTGAGGGGTCCGCACGCAAGGTCGCGCTGAAACTGGCCATCACATCAGGGCGATCTAAGAAGTAGGTGATGCGTCTGAAACCTTGCGCTTCGCACTGGGTGAACAAGGAGTTTTGACTCAGATACAGGCCAGAGAGTTGCGTGTTTTTTGTGGGGTTGCAGGTGGTGAATACTTCTAATTTGAAGGGTTCATCTCCTTCTGGCAGGTTTTCCAGTACCAGTTGATCATTTTCAATTTTGAAACTGGTGCCTTGGCCATTGAGTAAAACGCGAGAAAGATTGAGGTCTTCACCGTCCAATCGCAAAGCTTGGCTGGCGGCTTGCGAATTTCGACGCAGCGTCATGGTGTTGAGGACCCGTGTTTTTGTCGGGTCAAGATCAAACACCAAGTCAACGGTATCTACCCAAAAGCCAGGTACTTGGTAATCCTCGCGGCGGGTTACGAGGGATTGTCCTTCACGCATTGCATTTCTCCTGATTCATATGGGGGCTGCTTCGCTGCGCTCGCAGTGACAGCAAAGTTTGCAGTGACACCTCAAACACCTTGTTTGAGAGAGGCTTCAATAAAAGCGTCTAAGTCGCCATCAAGTACTTTCTGGGTATTGCTGATTTCAACATTGGTGCGCAAATCTTTGATGCGGCTTTGGTCAAGCACATAGCTTCGGATTTGGTGGCCCCAGCCGACATCGGTTTTGGTGTCTTCAAGTTTTTGTTGGGCTTCCATGCGTTTGCGCATTTCAAAGTCATAAAGACGGGAACGTAAACGCTTCCAAGCCACATCGCGGTTGCTGTGTTGGCTTCTTCCATCTTGGCATTGAACGACGATGCCAGTAGGAATATGGGTTAAGCGAACTGCAGAATCGGTTTTATTGATGTGCTGCCCACCTGCGCCACTGGCACGAAAGGTATCGGTTCGCACATCGGCGGGATTGATATCTATTTCAATTGAATCGTCCACTTCAGGGTAGACAAACACGCTGGCAAAACTCGTGTGACGTCCACCTGCTGAGTCGAAAGGAGATTTGCGAACCAAGCGATGCACACCTGTTTCTGTTCTCAACAAACCAAAGGCGTATTCGCCTTCAATCTTCAGGGTGGCACCTTTGATACCCGCGACGTCCCCTGGCGATTCGTCTTCCAATGTCGCCTTGAATCCTTTACGTTCTGCATATTTCAAATACTGCCGCAACAGCATGCTGGCCCAGTCGCAGGCCTCAGTACCACCAGCGCCAGATTGAATGTCAAGAAATGCATTGAGCGGATCGGCGGGGTTATTGAACATACGCCGAAATTCAAGTTTTTCCACCTCAGCCAAGATACGCTGTGTGTCTTCCTCTATGGTCAGAAGGCCTGACTCATCGTTGTCAGACTTGCTCATGTCAAACAACTCAGTGTTGTCATCAATTTCTTGGCCCAAGCGGCCAATGGACAGCACAATATCGTCAAGAGACTTTTTTTCTTTGCCCAGTTCTTGTGCTTTTTTGGGGTCGTTCCAAACGCTTGGGTCTTCAAGGGAAGCGTTGACCGTTCTTAGTCGTTCAGATTTGGCATCGAAGTCAAAGATACCCCCGAAGATCAAGTGTTCGCGCTTGCAAATCGTTAAGCAAGTTACCAATAGTGTTGATGCGTTCTGCTTCCATGTCGATGTCCAGTGTCTAAAATCTTGATTATCCTCTGCCCATCAAGCGCCTGGAAGGGCAATGGCATAGGCTTCATGAAAATTTGCTTGTTCATTGCGCAACCCAGCAAGCGCATTCAGAACATCGCCAATCAAAATGATGGAAGGACTTGCCATTTCAGACGATTCAATGAGCGAATGCAAGGCCTGAAGTTGGCCGATCACGCTGCGTTGATTTTGTTTACTGGCGTTTTGCACCACTGCGATGGGCGTGTCGGGGGGCATGGCTTTCAATAAGGCTGTTTGTAACTCTTGCGAACTTGTCATGCCCATGTAAATGACAAGTGTCAAACGGCAAGTATGCGCGGTGTGACCTAGAAGCTCCCAGTTCACAGCTGGTGTATTTGAATGGCTTGAGGGCGAGTGCCCAGTCACCATGACTACACCATGTGCAAACTGCCGATGCGTTAAAGATATCCCTAGGCTGTTGACGGCTGCAAGCCCAGCGGTCACGCCGTTGATTACTTTGATACCCACACCATGCGACTGAAGATAAGCAATTTCCTCTCCAGCCCGACCAAATAGCAAGGGATCGCCGCCTTTGAGTCTGACTACGGTTTCGCCAGCCAATGCTTCTTGAACCATCAATTTATCAATGAATGCTTGCGGTGTTGATTGACAACCGCCACGCTTGCCTACATGAACGACACGTGCTTGAGGGCGAGCATGTTGCAAAACATCGGGGTGAACCAAGTCATCTACCAAAATGACCGTTGCTGTTTGCAGCGCTTTGACCGCCTTGAGCGTTAAGAGGTCGGGGTCGCCAGGCCCTGCGCCCACAAGTGTCACAAATACGGAGGGTGATGGTTTGGTCATGGCGTCTTGTTTCTCACACTTTCAGCCACACAGGCCAAAGACAAGCGAGAAATGAGTTCTGCTTGCGCTTGTATAGGCGGTGGAACAGGCTTGCGTCCTTGAATCATGGCATCAATGAATTCAGCTGTTTGCTTTGCATTCATGCCCATGGGCATGTTGACGGTTTCATGCGCAGTGTGAGGTGCAATATCGAGTTGCGAAAAAGCTTGCCCCTTGATAAAGCAACGCATACTGGGCATTTTTCGAGGGTCAGCCACAGGCTCTCCCTCAGTGCCGCGCAGCAGCATGGCATTGGC
>Ga0114970_10004483_pt1 | contig 10151 bp, 3 predicted proteins | sample M_140205_XF_Meta_FD_87030 | JGI IMG/M metagenome (GOLD analysis project Ga0114970, IMG submission 87030) | Freshwater microbial communities from Lake Montjoie, Canada to study carbon cycling - M_140205_XF_MetaG | ecosystem: Environmental > Aquatic > Freshwater > Lake | place: Lake Montjoie... | reverse complement strand
GGTACTTTGCAAAAACTATTATGGATCCAAATGATACCAATGAAATATATATTCCGGGTGTAGATATGTATCGCACAACCGATGGTGGTATCTCATGGAATATGTGCGTGCCCGCATGGTCTTCGTATCAGGTGCATGCCGACAAACATGCATTTGCATTGCTGGGTAGCGATACTATGTTTATAGCAACTGATGGTGGACTATATAATACATTTGATAATTGCAACACATGGAATGTAGCGGCTGAACTCCCAAATACCCAATTTTATAGAGTGGCTATCGACCCTTTCAACAAGGGCGTATACAGCGGAGGTGCTCAGGACAATGGTACGAGTGATGGCAATAGAAACGGTCTAAATTCTTGGATAAGAAAATTTGGTGGCGATGGTTTTCAAACATTATTTCATCCCATAAATCAAAGTGTCAGATATTATGAAACACAGAATGGAAATGTAGATGGGATATTTTCTAATTGGCAACCAACTACTGACCGCGTAAATTGGGATATGCCCTTATTGATGAGCCGCTTCGACCCCGATATTATATATGGTGCGGCACACTACGTAGCAAGAAACTCACAAGGATATAACGGAGATTTTAAAAGTATAAGTCCTGATTTAACAGATGGAAATATATATGGAGATCGCTTTCATAATATATCTGCATTATGCGAATCAAACTTCGATAAAAATATATTATTTGCCGGCACAAGCGATGGAAACCTGTGGCGTACCTATGACTATGGAAATTCATGGACACGCTGCGACACCTCTCTGCCTTCCCAATATATTACAAGTATAAAAACATCTTATATAAAACCTGAGAGAATATATATGAGCAATTCGGGCTATAAAATGAATGATTATATACCCCATATTCATATAAGCAATGATACTGGAATAACTTGGAATGATATATCGAGCAACCTGCCTCAAATTGCAATAAACGATATTTGCCCCGATCCTTATAGCGATTCTGTTATATATATCGCCACAGATGCCGGAGTATATATTACGATTGATTCTGCAAAAAATTGGTACCGATTGGGAACCAATATGCCTGTGTTTCCAGTATATGATATTGAGATTGATACCTTAACAAAACGCTTGATAGCAGGCACTTTTGCCAGAGGTATTATGAGTTATCCTTTAGATTCTATTTTCAAATATCCGGTGCAACACAATATTGGAATTCCCAGCTTTACAAAAAATGATATCTATATATTTCCAAATCCAAGTTCAGATGATATATATATTAAAAATGCGGAATATGGGAACTATAATATATATGATATATCTGGCACTGTTGTTAAACAAGGCTATATCAACAATGCAACCTGCAAAATTTCAACATCCGATTTTTCGAGTGGATTGTATCTGATACAGATTCTGAAAAACAATGCTACGGTTAAAATAGAAAAAATTATATTAAGGTAATCATCAGTGTAGTCAGGTGGAAACACCTGACTACACTGATGAAATATCCTTTATTTCTTAATAATTCTTGCAACTGCTTTTCCTTCGGGAACCATCAAGTGCAATATATATATTCCAGCTTCATCATTACTGAGGTTAAGCTCATGTAACCCACTATTTGCTGAAATAGTTAGTTTATCTTGTTTAACCACTTTCCCATTGATATCGGTAATATATAATACTGCCTGTCCGCTTCCGAAGGTTGATAGGTCTATCATAAATAATCCCGTTGAAGGATTGGGGAATATATTGATATTTTGGTTGATGATAGAAGCAGATATACTTAAATCAATAACTTTATAGATGGCTGAAATACTTTTGCAACCCAATGATGAAGTTATTTCTATTGTGTAATTTCCGTTTGCAGCTGCTGTATAACTTGCTGCAGTCGCTCCCGTAATTTTTGTTCCATTCAAATACCATTGATAGGTATTCCCAGCTACAGCGTTCACACTTAAAATAGGTTTTGTATATGAAATGGTAGCAGTAGGTAATGGATTGAATGTGAGATTTACCGCATTTGAATTTTCCACACATCCTTTGGTTGACGTGGTATTTACTGTATATGATCCAGAAATTTTTGCATAATATGAATTGCCGTTGACACCTGTAATAGTAATGCTATTATTCTGCCATATAGTAGTAGATAAACTACCCGTTGCTGTCAAATTTAATTGTATACTATCTCCTTCGCATTTGGTTGTATTTCCTGAAGCTGACAATACTGGAGAAGCAAGTGCATTTACAGTAATGGTTATTTTATTTGACGTAGCAGAACAGCCTCCTGATAGAACGACATAAGCATCATAATCGCCAGAGGTATTTATATATATGCTATCATTTGTTGCTCCTGTAATATTACTTCCGTTCTTTCGCCATTGAATTGAAGTAATAGAGCCATTTGCTTTCACTGACAGCTTCACACTATCATTGCTACAAAATGTTGTTGATCCATTTGCGGCAACATTTGCGGTTGGAGTAGAAATAACCGAAACAGTTGTAACAGCACCCGCAGTATCCGAACAACCATTGGTTGAGGTAACGTATACATTATGATCGCCTGATGAATTTACTACCAGTGAATCAGTGGTAGCACCTGAAATAACTGCACCATCTTTTCTCCATTGTATAGCCGCAAGTGTTAACGACGAACTAACTTTTAGCACTACTTGACCACCTTGGCAAAATGACGTACTGCCCGATGCGGTTATGGTTGGGGCTGGTGAAGGCAACTTAGAAATGCTCACACTTGATGTGGTATCGCTACAGCCATTCATATATTCGCGTATGGCATAATTACCCGCTGCTGATACGTATATCAATGTATCTGTTTTTCCCTGCAAATCGTTCCCGTTTAAAATCCACTGATAGGTATTTCCTGAAGTATAGTTTGCTTGGAGTATAATACTATCGCCGGCACAAAATGAGGTAGCTGATGCGCTTTTTAAAGATGGCGTAGGTAGTGATTTCATGGTAACTTTCACACTTGAAGAAACTGATTTACATCCGTTGCTATTGGTTATCTCAACCGAATAGTCACTACTGGTTGTTGCTTTATAACTTGAGTTGGTAGCCCCATTAATGGCACCTAAATTGTCGCTCCACTGATAAGTATTTCCTGCCACTGTGTATGCTTGTAATACCAAAGTATCTTTATCGCAGAAACTATATAAACCAGTAGGTGAATAAGCAACTGCTGTTGGCAAAGAATCGACATATATATATAATCCACTGCTCGATGCTTTACAGCCAGCCGATGAAGTTAAGACTATACTATAAGTACCGCTAGCAGATATATATATAAAACTATCGGTTGCGTTTTGTATAGTTTTGCTGTTCATCATCCACTGATAAGTATATACACTCGCATTGCTGGCTGACAACTCTACACTGTCGCCAGAACATATAATTGTTTTAGCACTATATAATGAAGTATCGGGATAAGCTTGCAGCGTGAGTGTTACCTTTGCTGATGATATACAACCAGATACTTTATTTTTCACATTCACCACATAATCTCCCGATTGATTTGCATAATATATTGAATCAGTTTTCCCACTTATAATAGTTCCATTTCTTGTCCATTCAAAACTATATATGGTATCATTGGTAGAAGCCGTTAGCTGCATAGAATCGCCAGGGCAAAAAGTGGTTGATGCATACTTTATTGAAAACGATGGGATAGAATTTACAGTTACTGTAATCGTATCGGAGTAAGCTGAGCAGCCAAGTGAGTTTACTGTTTCAACATAATAATCACCAGCTACATTGGTTTTATAAATCGTATCAGTTGCATTACTAATATAATTGCCATCTTTATACCAAAGAAAACTTTTCGCCAATTTGCTCGAAGCCGCATTCATGGTAAGGGTATCTCCACCGCAAAGATTTGCGCTTCCCAAAGGCACTGCCACAGAATTAGCGCCAGAACTGGCTCGGGAAGTTAGCGGTAGGGAATCGTTGGAATAATCCATATCATTATTATAAGTGAAATATCCACTCACTTGGTACCAACCCGAATCACTCATATCCATTTGGTTTGTGACCGTATATGGGAGTGAGTCACTTGGATTTAATATGCCAGTTGAAATGTATGTAGGGCCATAATTAATGGTGCTCCCACTTGGATAAACTACTTTAGCATACAAAGCAATACTATCTTTGGAAAAGTCCATCGTATCGCTTCCTGAGTTTGCAATCATATATTTTAATGCTATTTTTCTTCCGCCTGTGCAGGTATCAATAGCAGGGGCATATAAACTAGATAGATTGAGATCTCGTGGCACCACATAATTGGCTTCCAGCATTAAACGGTCATTATATTTTGAAAGCGAAAAATCTTTCCAATTGGAAGAATTTGATGGCGTGGTAGTATAAAAGCTACTATCGCGAATAGGGTTTTCGCTTTGATAAGCAAGTCCTATAGCTCCACTGCCGAATCCGCTTTGCTGGCGCACTCCCACAAAGTAAGTTTTACCCACCGATATATTGGGAATATTAACGGTAACATTTGATGAGGTCTTAACATTGGACAATGTCACATATAATGAACTTGCGGGCAAGCCAGTAGTAGTGTCTACATCCCAAATTCCCACTTTACAATTCACATTATTAGTGGTAAAACTGAGCTTTACTTTATTGATAATTCCGGGTTTTGTGGCTGTGAATTTGGCAAGTACATCACCTGTTGCACCAAACCCATTAAAACTAAATCCGCCATCTGCAGGTTGTGTCCAGTCAGCATAAGAATACTGCAGGGCATTCACATTTTGGTGCCATGAATTGTTATTAAAATCATTATCATCGGCCACTGTAAAATCGAAAGTATCCATACCCAAATTGGTTGGTATATGCGGATTGTCAAAATTGAAATTATAAATATCTCCTGGATTTAAAACGCTTGAAACATAAAGCGTATCAGCATGCTGATTGGCCCCATGAATATTTAAAATCACCTGAAAATTGGAAATGGTGTCAGAACCATTATTAACCAATGAGGCTCCTACCATTTGCGTATCAGAAAAATAATAAGGCACCTTACCATAGGAATAGATAGGCTTGATTTCGATATCACGTTTAAAAACTGGCAAGAAAATGTAGGTTCTACCTGAATCAGGCAAAATGCTATTTCTTGTATTATGGGTAGTGGGTCCACCTCCACCATTTGGATAATTGCCATTTTGAATCACAGCTTGATCCCAACTTGTTGTAGAAGGTTTTGTAACCGATAATATACTTTGATTTGCGGCACTTGCCCCTCGTATACCCACTGCCACAGTGAATCGGTCGGCATTATTGCTTGACGGAGAAAAGGGTCCGTATACATAATCAATTCTATTGCTTCCTTCATATAATTTTATTTGAAAAGAAATATTGTTAAACTGTGTATTAGGGGTTCCATTTACATGTTTGTCCTTAAAATTTTTCCACTCTATAATACAAATACGACTACCTGAACTACCATAGGTGTACACAAAAATCTTAGGTGTATCCAAACCTCCGGTTAGATCGGTATTAAATACTGCTAAAATGCATGAGTCGCCAGCGGTGGTATTATTAAAAACCCCTCCTGTGGTAGATTGCCCACCATTATAATATATATTTGCTAAAGAAGGTGCAAATGAATCGAGCTTAATAAACCCATTGGTGTTTATAATAAAACGATTATACGATTGCCCATTAAAAGTAAAGTTAAAACCAAAATCAACGGGTGCCGAGTTTTGATCATCATATGATGAAAACGAAATGTCGGTACCCAAGGTGTCTATACTAGACCAAGCAGATGATCGATTATAGGAATTGGATGCTTTGTATTCGATTTGTGCATTTGCACTTGAATACAGGAGAACCGCCATCAATATCGTAAGGACGTTTTTTAAATTATTTTTTTTCATTTTTGGATTAGGGGTTTTTTTTACTTTCAATATTAAGCCTTTTTTCTTAAATACGCAACTATTTAATTTTTAAATTGATACAATTAGAAAAATCGCAAAAGTTTAGCAAATATCACTAAAATATATTTATAAAAAATAACGATTATAAGTCTGTTTATTCAAAAAAAAGCTACCCAAAATGGATAGCTTTTATAATATTATATTGTTTATTTCCTGTCGCCAAATAAATTAAGCAAGGCCAAGAATATATTGATAAAGTCGAGATAAATATTCATCGAAGCTAGTATAGATAATTTGGCTGTAGACTCAGTCCCAGCCTCTACTTTCATGCCCAGCTCTTTTATTTTTTGTACATCGTAAGCGGTAAGTCCGGTAAATACTATTACAGAAATAAAACTGATAACTAAACTCATTCCATGGCTTCCTACGAATATATTAATAACCGAAGCTATAATAATTCCGAACAAAGCCATCATTAATAAAGAACCTAGTTTTGTTAAATCCGTTTTTGTAGTGTAACCCAATATCGCCATGGCACCAAACATACCCGAACTAATCAAAAATATTTGAAAAATACTTCCCAGTTTATATACCAAAAATACAAAGCTCAAGCTCATTCCCATTGCCACTGAAAATAATGTAAACAGAACTAAAAGCACCGAAAATGATAAGCGTTCACGGGCCATGTTCATTACTAATACTAATCCAATTGGGGCAAACATTACTATATAACCCAATCCCGTGAGACCTGTTTCTGAAACCAAGTAAGCCATTAGTGACATATCAGTACCAAAGAGATATGCAATAGCTCCCGAAATGCCCAGTGCGAATGCCATCCACGAAAATACATTTGCTACAAACGTTTTTGGGATAGCTTCTCCCTGTGATAAATTTTTGTTAAATTGAATTTGATTTTCCATTTTTATAGTTTGATTTTGTTGTTTGAATTAAGCGATACAAATCTGCCGCCAAAGGTAAGCAATATGACATATTTTCAAAAATTAAAAAGGGATAAGGAATAAGGGGTAAGGAATAAGGCGTCAGCCCCCTTACCCCACCCTTACTCCTTATCCCTTATCCCTTATTCCTTGCTCCTTATTCCATATTCCTTAATTCCTTATATTTGTTGCATGAAAATCAAGTTATTTTTGATGGGTGCGGCGGCGGCTATTGTATTTGGCCTTGCAAAATTTCCTATAAATAAAATTAATTTCTCCAACTCAGAAGGCATGGAAGAAGACCAAAATGCCCGTAATAAATGGATGCTGGAAATGTTGGCTGACCCCGCCACCGGTCAAATTCCCGATGGCATACGCAATAAAGAACTCGCATTTGCTGCCACAATGCCTATCGCAAATACTTCATATAAAACCGACGGAAATAATTGGCAAAACATTGGCCCATGGAATGTAGGTGGCAGGACAAGAGCACTTGCTGTTGATATTAAAAATGAAAGTATTATAATGGCAGCAGGTGTTAGCGGCGGTATTTGGAAAAGTACGGATGCCGGAAAAACATGGACACGCAAAACAAAATCTGACCAACTACCTAATGTTACTTGTATATCTCAAAATCCTCAAAAACCAAACACTTGGTGGGCTGGAACTGGTGAATATATTGGGAATAGTGCTAGTGGAGGCGGTTCATTTTTCTTGGGAAATGGATTATATAAAAGTACCGATAATGGAGAAACTTGGCAAACTGTAAGTGCTAGTGCGTCTAATACCCCAAACATTTTTGACAAAAATATGGATATGGTATTAAACGTGGTGCACAACCCAACAGATACTTCGGATAATGTATTTGTAGCCACTTATGGTAATGTATACAGAACTACAAATGGAGGTAAAAACTTTAGTTTTATCCGTGGCGGAACTGGCACCAACAATGGCACTTCTGAATATACTGATATCGCTATTACATCAAAAGGTATTATCTATGCAGTGCTAAGCAGCGATGGCCCGCAGAAAGGTATGTGGCGTAGTATTGATAATGGAAAAACATGGGCCAATATCACACCTGTATCTTTTTATAATCAATATAATAGAATTGCTATTGGGATTTCACCATCGGACGAGAACCAAGTTTATTTTGTGATGAATACCGACAAAGAAGGTAAAAAAACTTTAGACTTTAGAGGCCGAGCCGAGTATAATGGATTCTGGAAATATAATTATCTAAGTGGCGATGGCACAGGTGCAGGCGGTGTGTGGGAAGACCGCTCAGCCAATTTGCCCGATGTGGGCGGAGCATTCGGCAACTTCAATACACAAGGCGGTTACGATTTATATGTTCGCGTAAAACCCGATGACCCAAATATGGTTTTTATTGGTTGTAATAATTTGTGGCGTAGTACCGATGGTTTTAAAACTGCAAACAATACATCGCCTGTGGGTGGTTATGATATAAAATCTACCTTGCCTGATTATAAGCTTTATCCCAATCACCACCCCGACCAACATAATTGGGTATTCTTAAAATCGGATCCCAAAAAAGCGATATGTAGTAATGACGGTGGAATATATAGAACCGACGATTGTGCTGCAACAAATTTAGTATGGCAACCTTTAAATAATGGATATATAACTACGCAATATTATACCGTAAGTATGGACCATGCAGCCAATGGAAAAACTATTATAGGTGGCTTGCAAGATAATGGTACCTGGTGGGGAAATGATGTAACAAACAATATGTTAAACTGGACCATGCCCTTTGGTGGAGATGGCTCCTATTGCTATGTTCCCGATGGGGCGAATGATTTATATGTGAGCAAACAAGAAGGAAAAGTATATCATATACAAGTTGATGCAAATGGAAATTCTACCAAGTATGCACGCATAGACCCGGGCGATGGAAGAGGCTATGGTTTTATCAATCCTTTTATATGCGACCCCAATAAACAAAATAGAATGTATGTGGCTGGAGGAAGTAAGGTTTGGCGTAACCATGATGTAAATCAAGTACCTCTTAAATCTGTTCTCGACTCAGCAAGAACGATGCTGGGATGGGAGATCATAGATAGTACTGCCGATAGTAATTTGCGGATTTCTGCCATTACCGTTTCCAAACAAGCTGCCAATTTATTATTATATGGAACCACCAAAGGGCGATTATATAAGGTATTAAATGCCGATGCCGCAAATCCTATTTCAATAGATATAACAAGTGCAAATTTTCCCTCAGATGCTTATATAAATTGTATAACAATTGACCCCCTAGATACCTCAAGGATATTTGTAGTTTTTAGTAATTATAATATAGAAAGTGTATATTATAGTAATGATGGAGGACAAACTTTTAATGCCATTAGTGGCAACTTGGAACAGTTTACAGGTGGCGGTGGAAATGGCCCCTCATGCCGATGGATAACGATGATGCGACACAATGGTTTCATCGCCTACTTTATGGCAACAAGTACTGGATTATATGTTACCGATTCCCTAAAAGGAGCAAATACAAAATGGGTATTACAAGCTTATGATATAATTAATAATAATATATGTACCATGATAGATGTGCGTGAAAGTGATGGACTGGTAATAGTTGCGTCGCATGGCAACGGATTGTTTGCCTGTAATTTTGACCACGATTGGCAACTAACAGGTGTAGAAAATAAAACGACAAGTATTATAAAACTATATCCCAATCCAGCACAAGAATATATAACTATAGAGCTACAAAATCCTCCAAATAAATATATACCAATTGATATATATGATATACAAGGCCGACGAATATGGACAGGAACTACACTGCAACAAAACACGCAAATACCTTGTGCCACTTGGCCGCCGGGGAATTATATGATAAAGATTGATTTGGCGGAGAAAAGGGAGGTTTTGAGGATGGTGAAGGAGTAGATTGATAGAAATTATATAGTGAAAAATTTTATGCTCTTTTCTAATTTCAAATCCAAAAAAAAATCCCGATAATTTGCCTGTGGTTGGTGTTTTCACCAACCACATTGCGGAGACGAAATACCAGTGCTTTCTACAGCAGTTCTTATTCAGAACATATATATGATAATTTAATGAGTAAGGTTCTGGTCGGTGAAAACACCAACCAGAGGCAGTTCATCCCATAAAAAAATCCCGATAATTTTTTATCGGGATTTTTTTTAAAGTGATGTCAGTCTGAGCGGAGTCGAAGACTATGCATTCACAACTGCTTTAGGAGCAGCGGCAAGAATTTCTTCACTCACACCATCTTCATACTGTTTGAAATTTTTAACAAACAAATCCGCAAGGTGATTTGCTTTTTGATCGTAGGCTTCTTTATC
>Ga0114970_10004482_pt1 | contig 10153 bp, 12 predicted proteins | sample M_140205_XF_Meta_FD_87030 | JGI IMG/M metagenome (GOLD analysis project Ga0114970, IMG submission 87030) | Freshwater microbial communities from Lake Montjoie, Canada to study carbon cycling - M_140205_XF_MetaG | ecosystem: Environmental > Aquatic > Freshwater > Lake | place: Lake Montjoie... | reverse complement strand
CGCGTCTCGCTTACGTTTACGATGGTCAAGCAGACTGATTGGAGTTAGGAGGCCCGAAATACCGGCTCCGCCTTTCGCCTGATCGCCATGAGTGATGAGGAGCCTCGTATCGTAGACCGAACAGTAAGCGTCTGCGCTCAGCGGTATGTTCCAACTGAATCGTTTATCGGTCGAATAATGGCGCTGCAGGAGACGCGCTAGGAGGTGATCGAAGTTATCTTCGACTCGGCCCTTCGTGCGAGGCTTGCGCGTCAGGCGGCCATGATTACCAACCACTGAGACGACATGAGTAGGCCCATACGCTGTAGCGATGGTATCCAAGAATGTAGCGAGATGATCTACCCAATAATCTACAGTCGCGATTACCGAGTGCGTCTCGTTAAACTCGGCGAGGTCATGCAAGTTCCCTGTTACGAGATCGCCGCCAAGGATTACGATTGCGCCTTCATATTGGAAGCCGCTCATAAGTTGAGTACCTAGTCTGACTGCGCCTTCAGCCGTCCTCTGGAGTCTCTGGAGAGCGATAGCACGCGAGTAGGCGTTCATGCCGCCTACTTCCTCCGGCTTGACTACCTCATCTAAGTGGAGGTCTGAGAGCATCACAAGAGCCGTTGCAGCGCCTTTGCGTGCCTTCTGCCCTCTCGGTGCTTTCCACGGTACAGACTCTACTGAGAGCCTATCTAGGGACGTAAGAGACGCTACCTGTTCGCGTGCGGCTGCTATCTCTTTTTCTGCTGACCTGTGAGCCGCTTTAGCGGCGTCGCGTTCCTGCCGTAGGCGCTCGACATCTCTAGCGAGTCGAGCAACTTGAGGGTCAAGCGGCACGTTATCGCCAGCCCATTCGCCCAAAGTTTTAGGCACCTGCGCCTCTGGGCCGATTCTTCGATAGGTGCGCCATACGCGAAACGGTTGCATCTTCAGGCGAGTAGCCACATTCTTCGATTAGCCATAACCGTACCTGAGTACGCGAGAGTCCCGAATCCCAACCTTTACAACATTCTTCCCACTCTGGGATCGTCTCAAGCCACGCGACAATACCCGGCTTCTGACGATTCGCTTTCGCAAACTCTGTCAAAGATTTCCGTTTCTCAGCCATCAGCGAGCGGCTCCGAGAAGATTCGTACGCCGAGAATAGTATCTACTCGTACCCATGCAAGAGTCCCATCTGATTCGTTTATGCACGCTACCGGCCCATGCCATTGCAGTCTACCTGTATAAGTTCTTCCCGCTGTATCTACTGCGATACGGTCGCCCTCATGCGCTCTCAACACTTGAGCGAGATCGAACAGGTCATGCCCGATGGCGCTCACCGTTTTCCTCCGCCGTAGCGGAACTCGATAATCGCTAACTCGGCGATAGACCGCAAGGCTGCGAGGTAATCCTCGAAACACTTGCGAGCGTTACTTATTCGCACCGGAACTACCACGCAAGAACGATGTAGAAGTTGGATCGCCAACGAACTGCGACAGAAGCGTGACGACAGCGGAGACTGCGGCGGCTCCAGCCGCAATAAATCCGGCTTTCGTAGTCGCTATAGAGACGTTAGGACTCGCTGCGACGATAGCGAGTGTGGACAGGAATGCTGCGAGCGCCGATCTCAGCGCCCTCTCGATAAGCAGTTTGTAGAACATGATTATTCTCCTTGTTGTAAGCGGGTATCAACGATCCACAGTCAGGACATAACGTAGAAGCAAGATCAACTAGACGAGAGCAACTAGGACAGCGAGTCATTTCGCTACCAACTGTACGACGAGAAGCGCTAAACCAGTGAGCAAACTCCCTAAGATCGCCACCCCGACACGCGCATTTTGGGAAACGCTCGCTCGTAGAGCGTCTGTCTGACCTCGTACTTCTAGTACAAGTACGTCAAGCCTCTCATTGTTCTCTACGATATGGCGCTCTAACTGAGATTCGAGAACGTCTACGTCAGTCTCTAGCAGGCGTACTCTAGTCGGCACATCGAATCCTGAGCGATCTAATCCGCGAGCCATTATGCGCTGATCCATACTGCGCCGAACTTTGCAGACAGCACCGAGTTAGACATAGATATGTTGCCGCCTGAGTTCTGCGTCGCGAACACTTCCATGTAGTCCGTATTAGCGGTAAACCGGTAGTAGCCTGACAGGTTCCAGAACCATTGAGTGCTGATCGTGGCGCTGACCTTGTAGAGTTCTGTCGCTCCGTTCAGTCTGAGCGCTACAGTTCTAATCCCCGAGGCTTGCGTAGCCCATACGCCTGTTGCTGTGAAATGGTAGAGACCTTGATTAGCGGTCGCTCCACAGGTAATGCGGCTCGTATTTGTAGTCGTATCGTGCTGAGACTGAGTGTCGTAAACGTCAGTATCGTTGAACGTGATCGCTGCGCCAGCGCCCGTTGCGATAACTTGGTCAGTAGTCTCGATCGCTAAGACCGACGGCTTTCCGCCATTAGCGCCAACAGTATTGCTGCCAAGCCATAGGCCGTTGTAGGCGATCTCGTTATTCCAGTCGGTAGCCTGCACAACATAACCGGCTGCGCGCGTCTGTGGAGTAGTGAATCCCATCCTGTAATCCTAATCTATTGTAGACGAGTAGAGGTGCCGTCGAAACCGTCGGTCTCTAAATCCCAATAACCTGCGCCCGGAACTTGTGACGCGTTCACCTGAGTAGCCCACAATCCCGGCGAGAACGTATGAGACAGACCTTCGATCCAGTAGTCTTGCGTATGCGTAGTTCCTGTATTCAGCGGCCTAGCAACGACCGTTACGCGGTCTTGGAGTTCCATATTGAGAATCTTCGGAAACTCAACTGTCGGATTCCCTTGAGGTAATACCTCAAAAGTCCGCAATCGTGGCTGAGGCACTGCGTAGCGCGCTATGCGTGCGAGTCCAAGATTCTGTGCCTCAAGGACAGTACGCAACCTAGTCTGTATCTCATATGTTCTAGGCCCAAAAGCGTACTGCGACAACAGATTCTTCGTATACGTTGGACTCCCGTCAGAAGTTTTAGCGATAACAGTATTCACAAGAAACGCATCATCAAGGTCGAAGCCGGTATTCGTGTAGCCGACAGTTCCGGCTGTCCCTAAGTCTGAGAACGTAAACTGAGATATAGCATTGCGAGCGTGATTGGCTGTGTCGTACAAGTCCCAACCACATAGCAAGACTGCCTTGCCGGAACCGTTTACGAAGAACTGTCCCTGCTCCGAGGCAACAATCTGTTGGATCACATCGAGAGCCGTACTGTTTCCGGCGTCAATAAAGTCAAGTGTAGATATAGACTGTGTGCTGAGACTCCGCCAATCATTTTCGTATGTTGTGCCGCCTGTGGCGGGCCAGCCTGCAACGTCAAGGACGGTAGAGACTTGCAAGTGAGTGACGGCTCCAGCCCATGCTGTCTCTGCAGCATAGTAAAGAATCGCAACTTCTGAGGCGGTCAGTACGCGCGAGACGAGCGCTACTTGTTGGAGCGGCCCGACAAGTTTTGCACCAGCCCCGGCGACTCCGAGTGTGTTCCAAAGTTGAGAGCCGCTCGCTCCGGCGACAGCCCCGGCGGTAACGTCTATCCCGTCGCGGTATACGCTCGGTGCAGTAACTCCGCTAGTCGCGTCGTGTGTTACTACGACCATATGGTTTGCGCCGTCAATAACTGTCGCATTGCCATACGCTTCTGCGCTTGCGCTGTCCCCGTAATAGTGCGGGAGTCCGAACGCATCTACGACGAGTTTGGCACCGCCTGAGCCTGCGAGTATGCCTCTCTCCCCTACCAAGTTGGAGCGCATAAAACAGATTAGTGAGAACGCTCCTGCAGTTGTTACTCCGGTAGCGGCAAGCCCAAAGTTTACGGTATCGAATGTTGTTGGATTGCCTGCGAGACGAGTAGCACAAGCGGCCTCGCTGTTGTCGAGGTCAGCGCTCAAAGTAAAGTTGGATTGCGTCTCAGTCTCTAATTGTGTAGTACCGCTATTTCCTAGCGGCCATACTGCCTGAGCGTCGAGCGCTCGCAAGTAACTACTGTAGATGTCTCCTTCAAGTTTCTGGGCTGAGAGATAAGCGAGACCGTCTACGCATTGCATTCGTGCTACTGCATCACGATTGCCGAGGTCTCTGTCTTGTGGCCATGCTGCGACGAAGCCACGAAACATTGGGTAATCTATGGAAGCGTAAGTTGCTGTTACGCGTACTTGACATCGGGGAAGCACCATCGAAACCGGCGGAGAGCCAGTTACGTACGGGCCGCTTGTGTTTAACGGATCGAATCGCCTGTCCCTGTTGTCGAGAACGATCTCACAACTACCTGCAGTAAACTGATCTAGTTCGCTTGACCGGCCTCGCTGCAGACTACCTTCGCGAACATAGGCGCTCACATCAGTCCAAGTCGGACTTGTATCTACTGGATCGTAAGTGAACGCGATCTCGACTTTGAGCGTAGGCGTAGTAGCCATTAGCCGCTAACAGCAACAGGGATAGCACCATTACGACGCGACCAAGCAACAAGACTGTCTACAACAGCCTGACCTACCTTCGCAGGGTCAGCCGTCGCCGGAACATTGACGGTCACGTTATAAGTATTCGCAGTACCTCCGCCGCCTCCGGGGATACCAATGTTTAGGGCTTCTCCGCCGAGACCTGCAGCCGCCATAACATTCGCACGATTCTTTCGCGCTGCAGGACTAGCCCCAAGCGGGATAATCGCCTCCGGCCCTGCCTCCCCAACGGTAACATTAGTGCGCTTCCTCATGATTCCACCGGCGGCGTTCAACGTACGGCCTCCGCCGATGTTGATTCCCGTTACGTTGCCTTTAGAATCTTTAATAAGGTCTGAGACTTGCACTGTTATAGGAACCGAGATAGGTACTACTTTAGGTATCTGAGCGATAATCCCCGGAAGTTGCTCCATGAGTAACTTGATTACGTCTGCTCCGGGCGCACTCATCGCTATGACTACCGACTCAGGCAAGTTCATAGACTCTGCAAGTTTCCCGAACTCTGCGCCCGTAGCACCTGCTGCTTTCGATGTCTTGAAGAGGTTGACTATGTTGCCAGCGAATCCGAGATTGACTTCATCTGTAGACTTGCCTGCCGCTAACTGTGCTGCAGCAAGTTCTTCGTAACTTTTGCGCGTGTCAATCATTGCAGTGATGTGGCTATCAGCATCGCCTGTTTTCATCGCTTCGATAAGTGCTTTGACTGAAGCGCGTGCTGCTATCTCGGACTCTACAAGCGATGTCGCTCCACCAAATAGCGCATCAAATACAGTCTTTAGAGTTTCGCCTGCAGCGCTCGCTAAGTCCATTTCTGCTTTCAAGCCTGCAACACTTTCGCCTGCAGCATTTATCGCTTCGCCGCTCTGCTCAAACGCGGCCTTGCCATTTTTCGTTTCGTTGGTTAGTCCGGCCAAAGAATCCTTGCTCGCAAGTTGTTGCTCGGCAAGAGTCTTGAGGATACCTAGATTTCCGCTAGTCCAGTTGAGATTACCCGTCTTGATGAAATCGGCGACTGCGGCCTTGTATTGTTTCGTTCCTTTTTGGAAGTAGATTACGGCGTCTCCAGATTCGACTAGAGCCGCTCTGATCTTCTGACTTGCTTCTTTGCTACCGCCGACTGCCTTGATCCATAACTTCCACGCGTTGCCGTTAGTTCCTAGACTTTTTTGGATACGCCTTAGATCATCGTCTTGATTCCTGTTCTGGATAGTGGAATACAAGACTGCAGCCGCGGTTTTATCTATGACACCCAACTGAACACGGTAAGACTCCGTGAGCGCGTCAACCTCTGTCTTGTTAGCCTTCGTGCTTTTACTCAGCGCCATGAACGCGGTAGTCAAGATCGCTGCGCCTACAGCAAGCAGCACGATCCAGTTTGCCTTCGCCGCTACAGCGGTTCCTGCTTCTAACGCTTTGATAACAGCACTAACAGCACCGGCCACTTTACCGAGAGCAAAAGCGAAGATTCCTGCTTGTATGCCAACCAGACTGAATCCGGCAAGAATACCTAGCACCGGCTTCGGTATTTTCTCGATTAACTTGAATAGCCCGCCTATCGCTGTAGCCGCCTTACCGAACATCGGCATAAACGAATCGCCGAGTTTGATTAGCGCTCCGTTGATTTCTTCCATCGCCTGCTTCATCTTGAAACCCGGCTTCGACGCAAGATCGGCCATACCTTTAGCGAGCGTGTCCGTATTCTTCTGCAACTCCTCAAAGTTAGACGCCGCATTTTTGGAGTTAGCGCCCGTCAGACCTAGTACCGCTGACAGCGCCCGAGACTCAGGTATCATCTTCTGCATTGCCGAGGTCGAGCCGTCAGTGCGTGACTTCAAGTCCATTAGGGTTGGCAGTAAGCCTTTATTCTTAATCGAAACTCCCAACTGCTCTGCCGTATAACCTGCAGCGCCAAGTGCTGCCGAGGCTTCTTTCGTGGGACTTAGTAGCGACATCAGAACGGCTCGCAACCCGGTAGCGGCTCTGGTAGCCGGAACACCGACCTGAGTTAGCGACGCTATGTCTGCAGTGACTTCTTGGAACGTCATACCCATGTTAGACGCTATAGGAATAATCGTTCCGAGGACTTTCGTCAAATCCTCCGATGGCATCTTACCGACCTTGACAGCATTTATGAGAGCGTTCGTAGCATCACGCGCAGACAGGCCCGTGGTAGCGTAAGCGTTCATCGCTGAGGCAACTCCGTCAGCGATTATCGCCATGTCCCCTAGCCCGATAGCGCTAGCCTGTGCGCTCATTTCTAGCGCGGCAATAGCCTTATTAGCGTCAAGTCCTGACGAAGCGAGTAAGAACATCGCGTCGGCAAGTTCTTTCGGCCCTTTACCTGACGCAACTGCAATCTTGAGGATTGCCTCTGACATCTTCTCGACATCTTCTGAGGTGTTGGCCGTCAGTCTGCGAATCTTTCCGATAGCAGAGTTATATTCCATAGACATCTTCATTGCTAAACCGCCGATAACAAGCAGTGGAGCGAAGGCCATCGTTATTGACTTGCCTGTTGCCACTGCTGCGGCTGCAGTCGCTTTGAGCGATGCCGAGGTTGTAAGCGCTACCGCACCGGCGGTACCTTCTGCTAGGGCAAGTTCTGCAGCGGCGATAGCGGCGGCATCGAACGCTAGAGCGAGTTCCGCTGCCGTCGCTGCCTCAGCGGTAAGAGTCGCAGCGGCGACCCCTGCCGTAAGATCTACGGCCTCCATCGTGGTAGACAATGCCGTCGCGCTGCCTGCGGTAACGTCGAGCGCTACTGCAGTCTGACCGGCTGCAGCGGCTTCAGCGCTCAAGGTTGCAGCATTAGTCGCTGCAGCGGCACCGGCGGTACTCAGTGCTGTAGTTAGGTCTACGGCTGCGAGTCCTGCAGCATCTATCGCTACCGCGCCTTTAGCCGCCGCCTCTGACGCTTTAGAGAGTCCAGCAATAAACCCGCTGACGTTTGCGTAGACGTTAGCGACGAGGTTTGCAGTAGTCACAGCGGCCATTAGCGTTGCCGTTCCTGTTGCTTACGTTGCTCGTCTAACATGATCTCGTCGTAGGCGAGCCAGTGAATCAACTCGCTTGACGACATAGCCCGGTAAGCGCCTGAGCCGTACAGAAGTTCATCCACGGTACGTCCAAGCCTTTCTGCTAGTCGGTGATAGTAGAAGCGTTCTCCGTCGAGGACGAGGCGACGCTTTGCGTAGGGATTGCATCGGCGCTCATTCCTGCGAGTCGCATCGCGATGGTTGCGACACGCTCTACAACATTGCCGTTCTTGCTACGCAACAAATCTGCATCTGCATCTGTGAACAGTGCAGCGCCAGTCTCAGGATCAACACAGGTTGCGATCAACAATGCCGGATACATTTCCGACAGGTCAGTAGTTTTAGTTTCGCCGTTCTCGTTAAAGAACCTGCGAATCATTGCTGCACGCTCCGCCAAAGTTGGAGTACGCATAGTCAGGACGATGTCCCACTCTGGAACAGGTACTTCCTCTGTTAGGAGGTCGTTGGCATTGGCAATCTGGTCGCGGAGACTCATTGCTCTATCCTTTCGGTTAGGGGATTATTACCACTTAGTTGATGTGACTGCGCCGGTAACCATGAAGTCAATCTTCATAGATACCTTGTCGCCCACGGGAGCGCCAACCTCGTAGCCGGTGATGAACGCGTTACCGGTTTCCTTGCGGTTTGTGGCAGCGGTTGAGCCGGGAGAGAATACAAACGCTGAGGCTGCAGTCGAACCGAGTAGGGGAGCGATCAGGTTCTCGTATGTGGAAGCCCAAATACCTGTTACTGAGATACTCGCTCCACGAAGTCCGGCGATATAGTTACGGTCGTTGTCGCCGTAGGTTGTTACCTCGGCTGTATCAACTGAGCGAGGGAACGAGACTTCCTCAATGCCGCTGGAATAGCGGACAGAGTTGAAGAAGAACGAGGCACCTTTACCATGAATAAATGTAGGCATAACTTTTGCTCCTTATTAGGCGACACTACCGCGTCTTGCGAACGCGATAGCGACTCTGACGGCTGGTGTAGTACCAGAAACTGCACTTATTGTTCCTCTTACATAACGCTTGATAGTGCCTGTTGAGGCCACTCGGCTAACGCCGGTACTTGTGCTAGTGAAAGTATGAACATCTGCCCATACTGAGTTAGCAGACGAGTGCTGAGTCTTGACGGTCACGCTAGTCAGTCCGGCTGTTCCTGCTTGCGTAATATGGAAATGCGATGCTCCTCCACGCGTAGTACCAGCGACGACTCCGCTGTCTACTGCAGTCCCCGCAATCGTGCTATTTCTAGCCGCGCCGGGCGCGTACAGGATTCGCCCGATGTCATATCGGTCTGAGAGGTGAGCGTCGAACTTTGCTGTTACTACGCCCATTGCTGGCGCTGCAGTCTCAAATCCTGTGACTACTCCGGCACCCATATGACACATAGAACCAGCGGTGATGGTTGAGCCTCCGGGCGCTCCGGGGACAGCGGTAATCTGTAGAAGTGAGGTGCTGCCGAGAGCATTACGCAACTTAGCGAATGGATCTCCGGTGCCTGCAGTCGTAGCGTCGATGAAGCCCGAGGCCGAGAAGGTTCCATCACGCTGTCCGGTGATATACGTTCTGTCGTCTTTGCCGAATACGGTAGTTTCTGCAGTGTCTACAGAGTGGCTCATAGTCATTTCGTTGAACAGGCTTGACGCGTCAATCGTAGAAATGAATAGGCGAGAGTTTTTACCGTGGCGAAAGGTGGGCATTAGGAGGACGCCTCAACAGTCAAGTTAGGGGACTCTATTAGTCCCTGTTCGAGTAGCCATGCAGCATCAGCCGCCGGGAGGTCGTTTACGATGTCGCCTACCTCGGCGCGTGTCTCATTTGGCGGATAGTTGAGACCGACGAGGACGCGCCACGGGCCGCTAACTGCTGCGCCTTTTTTGACTGCCACTGCTGCTCCATCTGTCGGGCGCACGACAAGACCGGTGCAGCCTGTGTGATCGGCCCCGTTCGGGCGCTCGCACGGTGGCGAACCGGCCCCGTCCGGGCGCTAAGTCGTTACAGGTAGAAGTGTAGCACCCAGACTGTTCTGCGCCTTACATCTCCTGCAGCGGAGCGAGAATGGTTCGGTTAGGTATTCTGCTAGGAGGTTCTTGCACTGCCAGCAACGAGGCTTGTGGACAGTCTGATGAGATTCTGGGAGGCTAGAGCCATAGGCACTTGGCGGTATAGAGGTCACGCCTAGAGTCTATGCACAGTTATAGGGTTTCCCTGATCCCTGTAAGGTCAGTCGTGAACCGTGATGGGTTCTCGCTCCAGCCGTCGCCGGGTTGAGCGCGCTGCGAGTCTGCGAGCCGGTCTGCGTCAGTCCGTAAGTCGATAGAGTCGAGCATCAGTTCGCAGCCTCCGTTCCCGCAAACGAGAGTCTGCTTCGTAGCGTCGCCGGGTTCCCACCACTCGTCCCATGAGAACAGCGGCGTGACTTCGTTGCCGTCGCTGTCTACGCCGGTTATGTGTCCTGACGAGTCGCGTCCGAAGTCGTCCTCGGCGCATACTGGACAGTAACGGTTGGCATTGTATTGGTAGCAGATTGGTTTGTGATCGTTCATGGGAGTCTCCTGAGAGTAGTTGGTCGGTCGGTTCGGGCGCTTACCATTGCTGTACCGGTGCGGCCTCTCCGAGTTCGGCTTTCCGGCTGTTGACGATTCCTCT
>Ga0114970_10004481_pt1 | contig 10155 bp, 12 predicted proteins | sample M_140205_XF_Meta_FD_87030 | JGI IMG/M metagenome (GOLD analysis project Ga0114970, IMG submission 87030) | Freshwater microbial communities from Lake Montjoie, Canada to study carbon cycling - M_140205_XF_MetaG | ecosystem: Environmental > Aquatic > Freshwater > Lake | place: Lake Montjoie... | reverse complement strand
TAACTATAACGGTCCTAAGGTAGCGAAATTCCTTGTCGGGTAAGTTCCGACCTGCACGAATGGCGTAACGACTTCCCCACTGTCTCCAGCATAGGCTCAGCGAAATTGAATTCCCCGTGAAGATGCGGGGTTCCCGCGGTCAGACGGAAAGACCCTATGAACCTTTACTGCAGCTTCGCCTTGGCGTTAGCAGCAACATGTGTAGGATAGGTGGGAGGCTATGAAACCGGGGCGCTAGTTCTGGTGGAGTCAACCTTGAAATACCACCCTTATTGTTGCTGACGTCTAACCGCGGCCCGTTATCCGGGTCCGGGACATGGCGTGGCGGGCAGTTTGACTGGGGCGGTCGCCTCCCAAAGTGTAACGGAGGCGCGCGATGGTGGGCTCAGACCGGTCGGAAATCGGTCGTCGAGTGCAATGGCATAAGCCCGCCTGACTGCGAGACTGACAAGTCGAGCAGAGACGAAAGTCGGCCATAGTGATCCGGTGGTCCTGCGTGGAAGGGCCATCGCTCAACGAATAAAAGGTACTCTAGGGATAACAGGCTGATTTTGCCCAAGAGTCCATATCGACGGCAAAGTTTGGCACCTCGATGTCGGCTCATCACATCCTGGGGCTGGAGCAGGTCCCAAGGGTTCGGCTGTTCGCCGATTAAAGTGGTACGTGAGCTGGGTTCAGAACGTCGTGAGACAGTTTGGTCCCTATCTGCCGTGGGTGTACGAAGCTTGAGAGGATCTGTCCCTAGTACGAGAGGACCGGGATGGACACACCTCTGGTGGACCTGTCGTGGCGCCAGCCGCGCAGCAGGGTAGCTAAGTGTGGACTAGATAACCGCTGAAAGCATCTAAGCGGGAAACTAACCTCAAAACAAGGCTTCGCTGAGAGCCGTGGTAGACCACCACGTTGATAGGCCGGATGTGGAAGCGCTGCGAGGCGTGTAGCTTACCGGTACTAATAGCTCGATCGGCTTGATCGTTCTTCAGTTGAACTCATGAGTGCTTTGTATCACTCAGCAATGATGTCATTTCATCTTATGTATCCACTCCATTAACCTGGTGGTTTTGCCGGGGGTTCCCCACCCGATCCCATTCCGAACTCGGTCGTTAAGTCCCCCTGGGCCGATGGTACTTCGTCTCAAGGCGCGGGAGAGTAGGTCGCCGCCAGGTTTATCGAGCGGATGCATAGGATGTCGAATGACCCTTCCCTTATGATGATCTCCGCTTTGACGCGGGGTGGAGCAGCCCGGTAGCTCGTCAGGCTCATAACCTGAAGGTCACAGGTTCAAATCCTGTCCCCGCACCCAAAGCTCTGATACGAGACGTAAACAGCCTCCCTTACGGGAGGTTTTTTCTTGTGTCGTTTGGATCTGCTAGACCGCGATCATGGCTGACCCAACCGCGCCTCCAACCGATGTCTAGGATCCCCTGACGCCCGTGCCACCCGCGCGGGGACTGTTGGGTGCGCTCGATGCCCTGTCGCTGTGGTTTAGCCTGGGTATCAGTCTACTGGTGCTCCAGGCTGGTGCCTTCTTCTTAGCCGGGCTCAGCCTGCCGATGGGGCTCCTGGCCATTGTCATTGGTTCGGGGTTAGGCGTGTTGCTTTTGGCATGTGCCGGAGTGGTCGGCGCTGAGGCATACCGGCCGCATGGGCGAATGAAGCGCCCTGGTGTTCATTTCATCCCAACGGTGGAGAAACCAAGCTTTATCGCCTACCCCTATCGGGTGCCAAACTCAGCCATGTGACGTGAGGCGCGGTGGGTCCTAGGGCTCGGTCGGGAGCAGACATGAACTATCGCCACGCGTTCCACGCCGGCAATTTCGCCGATCTGGTTAAGCACGCCATCCTGCTGTTGCTGATCGAGCGGCTGACCCTGTCGCTGGATCCCTTGGTCGCGGTCGACACCCACGCTGGGGCCGGAGCCTATGACCTTCAAGGTGAAGCGGCGGCCAAGTCGGGCGAGGCCCAGGCGGGGATTTTGCGGTTGATGGAAGATGCGCAGGCTCCCGCGGCGTTCTCGGCGCTCAAGCAAGCCGTGATCGCGCTGAACGGCGGTGGTCCGGTGCGGTTTTACCCGGGTTCACCCTTGCTCATCGCCGGTGCCCTGAGGCCCACTGACCATTATCTAGCCTGTGAGCTGCGGTCGGATGACCACGCCACCCTGCAACAGGCGCTCAAGCCCTATGACTTTGCCACGGCGCTGCAAGCAGACGGTTATGCCGCTGCGTCAGGCGCGCTGGAGCCCAAACGTCGCGCGCTTGTGCTGATCGATCCGCCGTTCGAGGCGGCGGACGACTATGAGCGTATCGCAGGGGCCGTCGCCGCGATCCTGTCGCGTCAGCCGTGGGCCACGATCGCCGTTTGGGTCCCACTGAAGGATCTGGAGACCTTCGATGCCCTGTTGCGGCGGCTGGAGGATGCCGGGGTTAGCGACATGCTGGTGGCTGAGGCCCGACTACGGCGCCTGATCGATCCGTTGAAAATGAACGGCTGCGCCATGCTGCTCGTTGGCGCGCCAGCAGGGCTCGACCATACCCTGACCGAGGTGGTGCAATGGGTAGCGCGTACACTGGGGAATGCTGATGGATTGGGCAGGGTTTGGCGACCTGCGGGCTAAATTAATTTCGCAATTGCGAACACGAGAACTGTGTTGCGCTGCGCCGCTCTAATCCGGTGCCCACGCCGGATAAGCTTCAGGAAGGTGCAACCATGGCCCAGGCCGAAACAAGTCCCGCTGTAGACGTCGAACAATCGTTCAGCCTGCCGGTCGGTTTTGCCTCACCGCTTTGGCTGGCCTTTGCCGGCGCGGCCGCGACCGGTGCCGCCTTCTTCTGGATGAGCCGCTGGGCCCGGCCAATCAATCTCGAAGCCAAGCTGGCCGGCATAACCCCTGCGGCACCGTTAGACCTCGCCGTTGTTGACGACCTGACCCGCCTTGTTGGCATCGGTCCGAAATTGGCGGCCGCCCTGTCGCAGCGTGGCGTCACCCGCTTCGCCCAAATCGCGGCATGGACCGATGACGACCTAGCGGAGGTCGATCAGGCTCTGTCACTGAAGGGCCGCGCGGTGCGGAATGCCTGGGTAACGCAGGCCCGTCGTCTTATCGAAACTGCTGCATAGACACGCCCTGAACAGTGGGGTCCGGTTTTCGGACAGAATGGCGGTCCAATCCACGCCTCAAGCTGCCTTGCGCCGCAAGACGGCTGGGCTTAAGCCCGCGTTATGCTCGAAGACCTGAAAGCGAATAACCGCGCCTGGGCGAAGCGGAAGATTGCGGCCGACGCAGGCTTCTTCCAACGCTTGGAGTCTCAACAGGCCCCCAAGTACCTGTGGATCGGCTGTTCGGACAGCCGCGTCCCGGCCAATGAGATCGTCGATCTTGATCCGGGCGAGCTGTTCGTGCACCGCAACGTCGCCAACCTGGCCCCGCCGCAGGATGCAAACTACCTCAGCGTGCTTCAGTTCGCCGTCGACGTCCTGAAGGTCGAACATATCCTGGTTGTCGGCCATTACGGCTGCGGCGGCGTTAAGGCCGCCGTCGATGGCAAGCGCCGTGGTCTGGTCGATCACTGGTTGCACCCGATTCGGGAGGTAAACCACGACCACCGCCAGGAGCTGGAATCGATCTCCAGCGAGCACGAGCGGCACAATCGGCTTTGCGAGCTCAATGTGATCCGCCAGGTGCGCAACGTGGCCTCAGACGTCTTTGTGCAGGATGCCTGGGCCCGTGGTCAGACTCTGAGCGTCCACGGCTGGGTCTATTCGCTGCACACCGGCTTGATAAACGACCTCGATGTCACGGTTGGCAGCCTCGATGAGGCCGAGCGGCTGGTCTAATGACGCCGTTACCCCCGGGCTAGCGCTGGGGGTGGGTGTTCACCTTACCACACATTGCGGCTGATTTGCGATCCCTGCGCGCTAGCGCCGACGTCGCAGGCGTCTGAATGTGGTGAACATCCCGATTAGGGCTTCACCTGGGGGGATGGGTTCGCTATAGCCCCGGCCCTCACCTGCACGCCGCCGTAGCTCAGTGGTAGAGCGCATCATTGGTAATGCTGAGGTCGGCAGTTCAATCCTGCCCGGCGGCACCAGGTCTCCCGGCCCCTCAAAAAGGGGCCGGGCTGGACCCGAGGCCAAATGACCGATCCCGAAAAGTCAGCTGTCCAAGCTGCTAGAACGGCCGCCCAGAAGGCTGAGCGTGAGGCGCGCCTAGCCAAAGCGCTGCGTGACAATCTGCGCCGCCGCAAGCAGCCGGCCGCTGTATCCAAGCCAGACCCTGAAGCCTAGCCTTCCCCGCTTGCTCTGTGTCGGCTAAGCCCGGGGTAGACGAGGGACCTTATGGATAGCATTGCCATCATTGGCGGCACCCGGCTCGAGGGGGAAATCCCCATCAGCGGTGCCAAAAACTCGGCCATCAAGCTAATGGCCGCCAGCTTGCTGACGGACGAGCCGCTGCGTCTGACCAATATGCCGCGACTCGCCGACACCCATTTCCTGGGCAAGCTATTGTCACGCCTGGGTGCCAGCGTGATCGAGAGCGATGGCCCGGACGGGTCGCAGACGGTGCTGCATACGCCAGAGATCATTGGCTCCATCGCCCCCTACAACCTGGTCCGTCAGATGCGGGCCTCGTTCAATGTGCTTGGCCCGCTTATCGCGCGCACTGGCCAGGCCAAGGTCAGCTTGCCGGGCGGCTGCGCCATCGGCGCGCGGCCGGTCGATCTGCACCTCAAGGCGCTGGAGGCCTTGGGCGCCCGCATCGAATTGCATGAAGGCTATGTTTATGCCCAGGCCCCGCGCGGCTTGAAGGGTGCCCAGATCGACTTCCCGTTCGTCTCCGTGGGTGCCACCGAGCATTCCATGCTGGCCGCTGTCCTGGCCGATGGCGTAACCGTGCTGACCAAGGCCGCGCGTGAGCCTGAGATCGTTGATCTCGCCCAATGTCTCAATGCCATGGGTGCAAAGGTCGAAGGGGCAGGGACCGATACCATCACCATCACCGGCGTGATGCGCCTTCAGGGTGCCGACTGGGCTGTGGTGCCCGACCGGATCGAGGCCGGTGCCTTCGCCTGTGCCGCAGCCATGGCCGGCGGCGATGTTCGACTCACCGCAGTGCGTCCCGAACATATCCGCGCCTTGCTGGACCATATGCGGGCAGCCGGTTGCCAGATCGACGAGACTGCGGATTCGGTCCGCGTTCGCCGTGGCACCGAACGCCTGCGGGCGACAGACATTACCACGGAGCCATACCCGGGGTTGGCCACGGACCTGCAATCGCCGTTTATGGCCCTGATGACGATGGCCCAGGGCGAAAGCGTGATCCGAGAAACCATCTTCGAGAACCGCTTTATGCACGTGCCGGAATTGGCACGTTTGGGGGCTGATATCACTGTCTCCGGCGGCGAGGCGCGAGTGAATGGGGTCGAACGGCTCGACGGTGCCGAGGTCATGGCCACCGACCTGCGTGCGTCTGTCAGCCTGGTAATCGCCGCCTTAGCGGCGCGGGGCGAAACAAAGGTGCACCGCGTTTATCACCTCGACCGAGGGTTCGAACGGTTGGAGCAGAAACTTGGCGCTTGCGGCGCGGACGTGCGACGTATCAAGCACGGCGGCGGAGAGCTATAACTCGTGGTGCAACCGGAACCCCTTCGACTTCTGGCGCAGGGCGCTGACGACCTCTCCGTAATTTCCACCGCCTTGCAGGACGCCATCGGCAAGATCGGCGATATCACCTACGAACCCGGTGCCCGTCGCCTGACCGTGGCGCTGAACCGCTATCGCTGGGAGGCCGGCGCGCATCCCTCGCAGGGCTCTGGCCAGCGTGTCCGCTGCGGTCTGCAGTTCGGTAGCGTCTTTGCCGTCCAGGAACGCCGGCTGCGCCAGGGTGCCAAGAAGGCCGTGGTTGCGTTGCTGTCGATCACTTTCGAGCCTGGCGAGGCACCCGGCGGGTCTATTTTGCTCACCTTCGCCGGCGGTGGAGACCTGAAACTGACCGTGGAATGTATCGACGTGGTCATGGCCGACGTCTCAACGCCGTGGCCCGCGGCGCAGCGCCCCAGCCACACCGAGGGCTAAATAGAACCAACGCTCTTGAGTTTGTTCGCGAAAGCTGGATGAAAGCGCCTATGCGCCGCTTCTTATATGATGACGCCGGTTTTGAGCGTGATTTTACCGCTTTCCTTGAGGAGCGCCGTGGCTCCGCGCCCGATGTCGATACCGCCGTGGCGGCCGTGCTGGCGGCGGTCAAGGCTGAGGGTCTCGAGGCTGTGCTGCGCTACACCGCCCAGTTCGATAAGGTCGAGCTGACGGAACAGACCATAAGGGTCACCGCTGACGAGATCGCCGCTGGGGCGGCACAGTGCGATCCTGCTGCGCGCGAGGCCATTGCGCTCGCCGCCGCACGCATTCGCGCCTACCACACCCGCCAGCACCCCGCCGACCAAAGCTGGACCGACGACCTGGGCGTGGAGCTGGGCTGGCGATGGACCGCATTGGAATCGGTTGGAATCTATGTGCCCGGCGGCCGGGCGGCCTATCCGTCTACCGTCTTGATGAACGCGGTTCCGGCCCAGGTCGCCGGTGTTGATCGCATCGCCATGGTCACGCCACCAGGAAGGCTGGAACCGGCGGTCCTGGCCGCCGCCCAGGAAGCCGGCGTCACTGAAATTTGGCGCATCGGCGGGGCCCAGGCTGCCGCCGCCTTGGCCTATGGCGCAGGGCCAATCCTGCCGGTCGACAAGATCGTTGGCCCTGGCAATGCCTATGTCACAGCGGCAAAGCGCCGGCTCTACGGCGTCGTTGGTATCGATGCCCTTGCGGGTCCCTCTGAGATCGTGGTTGTTGCCGACGCCCAGAACGAAGCCGCCTGGATTGCCGCGGATCTGCTGAGTCAGGCCGAGCACGATCCGGCAGCGCAATCGATCCTGATCACCGACGACCCCGACTTCGCCGCCGCGATCGAACAGCAGGTGCAGGTGCAACTCCAGTCCCTGTCCACAGGCGAAGACGCCGCTGCCTCTTGGCGTGACCACGGCGCTGTGGTGATCGCGCCGCTGCCGGCAAGCCCGGGTCTGGTCGACCGCATCGCGCCCGAACACGTCGAGTTTGCCTGTGCCGATGGCCAGGCATTGAGCGACAAGGTGCGCCACGCCGGGGCGATCTTCCTGGGACGGTTCACGCCTGAAGCGATTGGCGACTATGTGGCCGGATCCAATCACGTCCTGCCAACCAGTCGCGCAGCGCGGTTTAGCTCGGGGCTGTCGATTTACGACTTCCTGAAGCGCACCTCGATCGTTCGCTGCGATGAGGCGGCCTTCGCGCGTCTGGGCCCCGCCACGGTGGCGCTTGCGACGGTGGAGGGCCTGCCTGCCCACGCCCGCTCGGTGGCTCTGCGCCTGCCCCAACCCAAAACGCCGTCTGGAGATGGATGAGCCCGTCGGACGGCCAGTATCTGCTAACGGTGCAGATCGATGAGCGGTCACTGAGCCCTGTATCGCGTGACCAGTAGCAGGAACGGCAGGTGACGATCTTCGATCGGCTAACGCAGGATCACTTCTCTCCAGTGCCGGGCGGGCAGGGGCCATTCGACCTGGGCCTTTCTCTGATTGACGGGCGGTTGGCGCTGGATATGAGCCGCCGCGCTTTGCACGATGAGGGCTCGCTGTTGCTGCAAGGGCGGCTGGACGGCAAGGTGGAGGTCGATATGCCTACCGCTCGCAGGCTTTTTACTCTGATCTGCGCCCTACATCGGCGGTCCGCATGACCCAGCGCTTGCCCGTATCAGCGCTGTTCCCCTGCAGCTTCAATGGCGTTCGATCGCCCATGGCCGCGGGGCTGATGAAGCCGATGTTTGGTTCTCCTCTGTTTGTCGAATCCTGCGGTGCCCAGACCAAGGACGCCGACCTTGACCCCTTCATGTTGCCAGTCATGGACGAGATCGGAATCGATCTTTCGGGAAACAAACCCAAGACTTTCGGTAATCTGGAAGACGATTCCTTCGATGTCATCGCCACCCTACCGCCCTCGGCTCAGATCGGTGCAGCGGCGTTGACGCGCAACAATGCTACGATCCTGCTGTTCTGGCTGACCTCCAACCCCAGTTTGACTGAGGGGCGGCGTGACAAGATCCTCGCGGCCTACCGCGAGAGCCGCGATGCGTTAGCGGCTCACATGAAGGCCGAGTTCGGCACGCCATCGACCTTTGACGCTTAGAGCGGCTATATCCCCCTATGAAATGTCCCGCCCTGATCCTGGCCAGTGCCAGTCCCCGGCGCCTGCAGTTGCTGGCGCAAGTCGGGGTGGCCCCGGATGCGGTCGATCCGCCCGAGATTGACGAGACTCCCGGCCGGGATGAGACGCCCCGGCGTCTCGCGCTGCGGTTGGCGGTCGAGAAGGCTCAGGCCGTAGCTCTGCGCCATCCCGATGCATTCGTATTGGCCGCAGATACCTTGGTCGCCGTCGGGCGCCGCGTACTAAACAAGCCCGTTGATAAAGCGCAGGCCCGCGCGATGCTCAAGTTGCTTTCCGGCCGCGCCCACCGGGTGATGACCGGCGTGGCCGTGGTCGCGCCGGACGGGCGCCAGGCCAGCCGCCTGACTGAGACCCGGATCACGTTTAAACGCCTTACGCCTCAAGAGACTGCAGACTTCATCGCCGGTGGCGAGTGGCAAGACGCAGCGGGCGGCTACAAAATCCACCAGATGGCCGGTGCCTTCGTTACCGACCTTTCCGGCTCCTACACCGGCGTGGTCGGCCTGCCCCTCTACGAGGCCCTGGCCTTGCTGCGTGGTCTGGGCTGGACCGGATGAGCCGCCGCGTCGCCTATCTTGACGTTGGTATTGGCGAGTCGCGTGGCGTGGTTTTGCTTGATGGTTTGCCCGAACGCCTCGTCATCGCGCGCGATGGCGCTGATCCGCTGGACCAGCCGGGCGTGCGCGCCGTCGGACGCGTTCGGCGCATTGAACGCGGTTTTGCCTCGGCCTTTGTTGAGCTCCCCGGGGGTGTCGATGCCATCCTGCCGCTGAAAGCCGACGGCCCGCAGCTCCATCAAGGTCAGTCCGTGGCCGTTGAGGTGCGCAGCCAGGCGCGGCGGGGCAAGGTGGCTGTGGTGCGCCTCTTGGAACCCTCAGAGGGTCCGCCTCGCTTGTTGGAAGCCGCGCCCAGCTTGGCGGAAAACCTGGCGCATTGGGCCAAGGCTGCGCCGCTAATGGGAGCCCAGGCCCGAGAGGCCGCGGACGCCGCCGAGGACGCCGCTCTCGGAATCGTCCATGCCTTGCCGGGGGGTGGTACGCTCAGCATCGAGCCGACCCGGGCTCTGATCGCTATCGATATTGACCTGGGTGAACGGCCAGGCGCGAACGCCAAACGCGCGGCCCGCACTGCCAACCTCGCGGCCCTGACCCACGCAGCGCGCCTGCTGCGCCTTAAGGCCTTGGGCGGCATAGTGGTCTTTGACCTGGTGGGCCGCGGCCACGACGGAACCGCTTTGACCATGGCGGCGCGCGACGCATTTGCGCCGGATAGCCCTGGCGTGGCGATTGGGCCCATCAGCAAGTTCGGAACCCTGGAGCTGACCGTGCCGCGCCTGCGCCGGCCGGTTGTCGAAGACCTGCTGGACGCCGATGGTACGCCCACGCCGCTGACCTGTGCCTTGCGGCTGGCTCGGGCGCTGGAGCGTGAGGGCAGGGTGGCACCCGGGGCGCGCCTTACTGTCAGATGCGATTCTTTGACGGCTACGGCCTTTGCCGTGTTCTCGCCCGACTTGACGGAACGACTGGGCGCGCGTTTCACCGTGCAGCCACAGGCGGAATGGCCCGCCGGGCGGATAGACGTGTCCGCTCAATGATCACTGGAAAATGTCCGATTTGCACACGGCCCGCGGAAGCCGAGTTCAAGCCATTCTGCTCGCGGCGCTGCGCTGATCTCGATCTGCAGCTCTGGCTATCGGGGTCTTACGCCATTCCAGCCGGCGAGGACGACGAGGAAGACGGTGTTCCCGCGCCGATGCGGGTTCCAGACGAGGAGTGATCTGGCCCGCTGGACACCGCAAGCGGGCTCTTCTATAGACCCTGCTCCCCGCCGATTGGCCAAGCGCCGAATGGCGGTACGACCAGGCCTGGGTAGCTCAGTTGGTAGAGCAGCGGATTGAAAATCCGCGTG
>Ga0114970_10004478_pt1 | contig 10157 bp, 8 predicted proteins | sample M_140205_XF_Meta_FD_87030 | JGI IMG/M metagenome (GOLD analysis project Ga0114970, IMG submission 87030) | Freshwater microbial communities from Lake Montjoie, Canada to study carbon cycling - M_140205_XF_MetaG | ecosystem: Environmental > Aquatic > Freshwater > Lake | place: Lake Montjoie... | reverse complement strand
CAGGCCTGGAAACACATGCTCCAAACGACGACCTGGGTACTCTGACAACAACCGTTCGTCCGTCACGTGTCTCACGTTCGACATCCACATATTCATCTTGAGGGGTCTGGCTCCAGCGCGCCTCCTCTCGATCATCCGGGCCGGCCTCTTGCGCTTGGGATCTTTTCGCTGCTGTCTCACGCTCCGTTTCCATAAAAGCTTTAACTTTCCTTTCGCCATAAATGGTCAGCATCTTTGCAACCTGCTCCTCCTCTGTGGGTGGCACGCGTGCTGGTTTCGGTTTCAAAACGAATGGCTTCATCTCACAGTGGCTTGCTCTGTTCCTTCTGCGCGCTAGGCCTTCTTAAATACGGGCGGCATGCCCCCAAAAAACGGGTCAGGCGTCCTTGAGCCCTCCCTCCCGGCACTGGGGCCAGCGTCGGCCCAGCGTGCGCCTCCCCGTCCACGCCGGCCAGAGCACGACGGCGGCGCCCAGCACGAGGGCCAGCGGCAGCGAAACCTCCGGCAGGCGCAGCCGCGCGACGATCTGGTGCTCCAGGAACTCCTTGCTCACGTCTCGGAGGGCGAGCATGAAGGCCCCCACCCTGGCGTTGTTCTCGACGTGGATGCAGAGGTCGGTGTGCTGGTGCAGGTTGGCGAAGAAGTCGGGCTGGCTGCACTTGCTGGCCAGCCAGCGCTCGCTCTCCAGCTGCCCGGCGATGGTGACGAACCGCGAGTACAGCGCGGCCATGCCGTGGAGGGCCCCCACGCACGCGACCGCGGCGGCGCAGGCCAGCACGAGCGGGGCGAGGAGGTCGCGGATCATCTGCCCCCCCGTCCGCCGGGCCGTCTAATATACCTTGGGGCTCACCGGGGGCCTGCCTCCTCGCGGGGCTGGCCGGGGCGGTCCGGCCTCCTCGCCTCGCGGGGCTCGCCGGGGCCCTGCCTCCTCGCGGGGCTGGCCGGGGCGGTCCGGCCTCCTCGCCTCGCGGGGCTCGCCGGGGGCCTGCCTCCTCGCGGGGCTGGCCGGGGCGGTCCGGCCTGCTATAAAGCCGCCCCTCGGGCCCGCTGCGGATGCGCCCCCTTCTAGCGGTCCTCCTTGCGGGGCTGGCCGGGCCGGCGCTGCCGCAGCGGTCCGCCGGGATGGCCCCCGTCACGGACGCCCGCCCCCAGCTGATGGTGGGCGACCAGCCCCTGGACTGGTGGGACGGCGGGCCGGCGTTCCTGCTGGCCAGCGCCCGGGCCGTCCGGGTGAACCTGCGCGGCGTGTTCCCGGTGCGCTCGTCCGTGCGGGGGGACCTGGCCCGCGCCGGCTGGTCGTCCGCGCCGTGCAACGAGAGCGCCCGCGCGCTGTGCAGCTCCGACGTCGGGGACGTGTTCCCCCTGGCGCCCCCCCGCATGCCGGACCGGCCCTGGGCGCTGGCCGACGGCTGGCGGGACCTCGGGTGCGCCCGGTCCGGCGGCAAGCTGCTGGTGCACGCCGAGGTGTACGACATCACGGCCTGCGACGTGTGGGACGAGGGCCTGGACCTGCTGTTCGTGCGGGGCACGCTCTACTTCCGCCACACCGAGCCCCCCTTCTGGGAGTACTGCCTGCTGGTGGGCATCTGCGTGGTGCTGGTGCGCAGCCTCAGCTTCAACGTGCAGGTCCTGCTGCAGCCGGACACGCCGGTGGTGAGCCAGTTCCCGGGCCTGCTGGCCACGGGCGCGCTGATGCTGCTGGTCGCGCTGGACACGGACGCCGCCTACGTGACGCAGCGGGACCGGCTCTTCTTCTGGGCCTCGTTCGCCTTCGCGGGCCTGTACCTGGCGGTGTACGCGGCCGAGAGCGCCGTGCGCGAGCTGCGCCGGGAGCGGGTGGGCCCGATGTTCAACCTGCTGGTGGCCGGCCTGCAGCTGGCGGTCATGCGCTTCTACCGCACGGCGGACACGCCCTACACCCTGCTGCTCCTGCCCATGCTGGCCGCGCGGCTCTGGTCCAAGCTGCAGCTGCGGGCGGAGGTCGAGCGCCACCGGGAGGGCGGGTGCCTCGGCCGGGTCCTGCCCGGGCAGGACTGGAACGCCGTCCCGTGGGAGCTGCGGCACGACCCGGCCCGCAAGCCCCACGCGGGCCCGTCTGAGCCCCACCACCATCACAGGCCCGCCCCGCCTGGCCAGGCCGGCCCGTTCGAGCCCCATCACAGGCCCGCAAGCCTGCCCGGCCAGGCCGGCCCGTTCGAGCCGCACCACCATCATCGCCCGGCCCCGAACGCCCGGCCCCAGGCGCGGCCCGCAAGCCTGCACGCGATGGACTGGACCCGGCAGGTCACGGCCCTCCTGGACGCCCTCTTCCTGTCCCTCTACAGCTGGGTCGCTGCCGATGCCCAGGGCCTCCTGCTCGTCCCTGCCTTCGCGGCTGCGTTCGTGGGATGCGAGCTGCTTCACGCAGAGTAGGGTTCTAAAATGTTTTAATCAGTCATCAGTCCAGGTCTGCATCCGAGAGCACGAACCGGGGCGCCTCCTGCTTGACGACGGGGCGGGCAGGCGGCAGGTCTAACAGGTCGTCGTCCAACAGGACGAAGGCCATTGCGCTGCGCGCCGCGGCTGGCCTCACCTCCTCCTCCTTCACGGCGGCGACGGGGGGCTTGGCCTGCCTCCTCTTGGCAGGCAGCCTGCCCTTGCTCGGCCCAGGCAGCGACGGGGCAGGAGACGACGCCGGGGCCGGCTCGTGCTTCACGGGGGCCGGCCTCTGAACCACGACCAGTCTCAGCCTGGGGGACTCCGGGTGCACCACGATCTCCTGCTCCACGTCGAGGTACCGGAGCGCGTCGCGCAGGGCCTCGCGCGTCACGCGGTGGTCGCCCAGGGTGGCCAGGATCAGGCTGGTGCCCACCATCCAGCCGTGCTCGGGCTGCTGGTCCATCGTGTACTGGCCCCGATGGCCGGGCTCCACCACCTCGCGGCCACCGGCCTTGAACAGGCACGGCACGACGAACGTGTCGTCGAAGTCGAGGTCTCGCATCCGCATGTGGTCCGCGGGCACCAGCATGATGGGCTCCTCCTGCACTATGTACACGGAGGCAAGGTAGGCCAGGCAGAAGCGCTCCAGGCACTGGGGGCACCGGTCGTCGTCGGACAGGCGCACCTGCCACGCCCTGAGCATGGCCTGGAAGAGGTCGCAGTGGCTCGGCAGCCGCTCCATCCACTTGAGGAGCCGCTCGAACCACCCGGCGTCGCCGTCCCCGCACGAGCGGCACAGGCCGGCACGCACCAGCGCGTCGTCGAGCAGCACCTCGCGGAACTGGCGCAGGTGCACCCCGGCGGCCAGCCAGCACTCGTAGCGCTGCCTGGCCGGCGAGCGGCTGTCCAGGCCCCTGGTCTCCATGACCCTGCCGAACGCGACCAGCGCCAGCCAGGCGACGAGGAGCCTGTCCTGGAAGAACTCGGCCAGGACCCCCAGGCTGCTGACATCCACGCCGAAGCGCTGGGCGACCGTGTTGAAGCAGCGCGGCACGCTGGTGGTCAGCGAGACCCTCCGCTCGAGCTGAAGGTCCGCCGAGAGCTGCATGGGCGTCCTGGGGAGCACCGCCCCGCGCTTGGCGCGCGGCTTCATCAGGGGCATGAAGGCTGCAAAGACAAAGTGCATCTCGGCCAGGGGGTGCGGGCCGAAGCACAGGCTCTTGCCTATCTGCTCGAAGTCCATCTCCTCGACCTGGGGCGGCCCGTCCTCGTCGGCGGCGGCAGGGACGACCTTGCGGGCCGATATGGCCTGCTGGAGGCCCTTAATCCCGGTCTTGAGCATGGCCCTGGCTCCCTTGGGGTTGACCCTCGGGAACTGCCCGCCGTCGCCCTCGCGGTAGAACATGGCCCTGGCGATCTCCTGCTCCTCCGGGGGCATCTTGCCGAACTCGCGGAGCCACGCCCTGGCCTGCGTTCCCGGGAGGACCTCGAGGACCGCGTCCTTCTTGTTCCTCATCAGCTCATCCTCCGCCTCCTCGTCCACGCCGGACTCTTCGGAGGACTCGGCCCGCGCGTCCTTGGTCTCGCCGTCGCTGAGCCGGAGGAGCAGCTTGCAGTCCCTCACCTTCTTCACGAGCGCCCACTTGAACACGAGGAGAGAGGGCGTCGGCGTGCCCGCGACCGAGTTGTCGGTGGGGGCCCCGTTGTAGAGGATCCTGGCGTTGACGGGGATCCTGAGGTAGCTGGACCCGGTGGTCTTCTGGGCCGGGATCACCACGTACCCATCGCCTTCCCAGAAGCACGCGCCGAGCTCGCTTCCGCCCAGCAGCGTCATCATCCCGTCCGCTATCTCGGGGACGACCACCTCGGGGCACTGATGCTTGGAGTACGCCGAGCCCACGCGCCTGGCCAGCCGGGTGGCGGCCGTCCCCTTCACGGGCAGCTCCAGGAACTTCCTGTGGGGCCAGTCCGTGCTCAACAGCGCGGGGTAGGCCCGGGCCACCAGGCTCGCCACGGTGCACACGCACGCCGGCTCGTGGCCGGCGCGCTGCCGCTGCAGGCCCGCCAGGATCAGGGCGTGGATCGGCAGGGTGCCCTCCTTGCGCGCGTCGGGCCTCGCCTCGCCCTCGACCCACGGCTCTAGATACGACACAGGCTGCCTGCAGGCGCGCTGCTTTGCGGGCGGGTCCTCGACCAAAGGCTCTAGATACGACACAGGCTGCTTACAGGCGCGCTGCTTTGCGGGTGACTCGTTCATGGCCAAACGGTTCCCAGACGGCCGCGCGCGCTTTATATACTGGGGGAGCTGGTCTCTTCCAGCCGCCGCCGGAGCACCAGCTGGTGCGTGCGGTACGCGCTCATGGACGGGAAGGCCCAGGCGTCCGTGTTGAGCATGTAGGCCCGGTCGCACCTGCCGCGGCCGGCCGTCGCGCTCAGGCGTGGTCAGGCCGATCGCCGGGGCCGGGGCAGGGACCTGCCGCACCAGGCGGTCACGCAGGGCGAGAGGGAGCCCGCCTCCGTCCGCCGGATCTCGGGCGCCAGGCCCTCTGCCCCGAAGACGAGCACGCTGGCGTAGCACGGGGCCAGCCGCTCCAGGTCGGTCCTGCAGCACAGGGGCATCTCGTGCCGACCGGCGGGCGCGGGGGCGCTTAAACGTGCCCGGCAGCACCGGTTTGAAATCCCGGCGGAGTCCTAGTCACGACTAAGGTCACGACTCCTGCATGGCCGTGCCGGGCTCCGTCACGACCCTGTCGATCCGCTTGGCGAGCCGCTCCAGGGTCCTGGCGAACCGGTGCAGGTCCCGCCTGGCCTCGTCGCGCAGGGGCCGGGTGAAGCTGCCCACGGAGCGGTGGAGGGCCTCGATCCCGTGCGCCTCCGCCTCCACCTCGTGCCAGTAGGTGTCTATGCCCCCTCGCCGCTCGTCGCGGAAGCTCTCGCAGACGTAGAGCCCGTGGCCGCGGCTGCTCTGGAAGGCGTTGAGCACGTTGTGGAGCTCGATGGCGCCGACGTCCACGCCCACATCGGACTGCATACTGCGCTCGCCCACCCGAGCCCGCCGGCTTTATACCCGCCCGCCCCGGCCCGGCAAAAGGCCTCAGCCCGCCCGGTACGGGACGCGGGCGAGGCGCACGGTGCACACGATGGCGCTCGTGGTGGCGCAGAAGGCCCCGATGCTGAGCTGGACCCGGGGGTGGTCGGACACGGTGCTGAGGCAGGCGCTGGCCACGGCCGCGCACGCGCACGCGCACGCCAGGATGAAGGCCGGCCCGTGGATGACGCTCCAGCAGTCGGACACGGCAAAGGCCGCGAAGGCGACGAGGTAGAGGGCCACGAACCGCACGTCGCCCAGCAGGAGCACAAAGGGCAGGAAGAGGATCACGAGCAGTCCGCACCAGCGCCAGACGGGCTCCTGGGCGGCGGCGTGGAGGAGGAGGGTGCAGGTCCAGATGGGGCAGAGGACGTGCGCGAACTCGCGGCAGGCCCAGGGGGCGAAGAGGTTGCACAGGGACATGCTCAGCCCGCAGACCACGTAGCCGGCGGGGACCAGCCAGCCGTGCGCGACGGCGGCGGGCGGGGGCTCGCAAAGGGACGGGCCGGCCGCGGGCGCCTGCGCCTTTTTCGGGCCCCCGAAGGACACGGAGGCCTGGCTCAGCTCGAGCGGAGCCAGGTTCGAGGCGCAGGGCGGGCGGGCCGCGCGCACGCACGGCATGGCCATGTTCTTGATCTTGGACAGGTCCTGCACGCTGATGGGCAGGGTCGACATTCTGCGCGGCGAGCGAGGGGCTCGCTTTTATGCCAAGGACGTCAGGCCCGGCTGGCCGCGGGCCTCGCAGCCGGGGGCCTGCCCGCGCGCTGGGGGCCTGCCTGCGCGGCCTCAGGCCTGGCGGGGGCGCGGTCGTCCTGCGGGGGCTCGGGGGGCCGGGGCCGCTTCCCGCCGCGGGCGCTGCCTGGGTGCTCGCCGAGCAGGATGCGCGAGAGGTGGACGGTCATGTCCGGGGTCAGGGCGCCGATGTCGTACAGGACCTTGAAGTCGGCGATGGTCTCCACCTCCAGGCGGGGCATGGGGACCAGGACGAACTCGACGCCCGACGGAGGGGCCTTGTAGATGTCGCAGTAGACCTCGCGCAGCACCCGCTGCAGGTTGCGGCAGATCTCGTGCATGTTGGTGGAGAAGATGCGGCCCGACGAGATGGTCTTGCGGACGGTCTCGTGCCCGCCCGCCGCGCGGCCGGCGGCCATCTCGAAGGGCACGCCGAGGAGGGCGCACACGTCGCGGCGGTACTTGTCGAGGAGGAAGTCGAGGTCCTCGCACGGCTCGAGCCGGCCCTGCGGCGCCAGGTCGTGGTCGCGGGGGAGCGCGTACACCTCGGGGTGGTGGTTGGACGGGGTCTCGTTGAACTGGCGCCGGATGACGTGCTCGCGCTGCCACACGTTGTGGGCCTCGAAGGCAGGGAAGAGCCCGGTGCCCATGGCCGGCGGGGCGTAGTGGTTCTCGTGCACGAAGTCCATGAGGTACTGCGTGGGGTTGTCCTCGATGCGCAGGTTGGGCCGGAAGGTGCTCACGAGCCGGGCCGTCGTGTTCCAGGCGTCGGCGTGCGACCGGCGCTTCTGGGCCTCGCGCAGGTTCTTGTAGTCGACCAGCAGGTGCGCCATGGGCGAGGGCACGGTGGCGTACATGTTGGAGTTGACCGACACGTCCAGCACGGGCGGCGTCACCGCGCTCAGCCGCACCTCCTCCTCGCGCAGGCCCGCCGCGATGGGCGTGATCCGGTACACCACGAGCCGCGAGTCGTCGTCGCTGCGGCGGCCGGACTGCCCGCCCCGCCAGGCCGTGGCCCCGCTCTGGCCCGCCTCGGTGTGCCACGAGAAGGTCCCCGCCGGCAGCACCTCGGGCACCTCGTCCCCGCCCAGCAGGCGCCGCGTGCGCCACGGCACGAACCCGTAGGTGAACATGGCCCGGATCGCCGCCTTGCAGAACGGGACGTAGTGCTCGTCCAGGAAGAACTGGAACTCCTTGGACGCCTCCTCCTTGCCGACCCGGCAGAAGAGCCCCTGCGACAGGCACGTCGACTCGATGATCTTGAAGCACTGCGTCACCATCGGCTCCGACGTGCTCAGCTCCAGCAGCAGCAGCTGCGACTCGGCGATGTCCCGCATCCGGCTCGACTGCCTCGCCCGCGCCATGTTGGCCATGTCTGCCTGTCGGCCAACCCTCCTAGATATATGCGGATCGGCAAAACTTATCATGCCTGCTCTTGTCTCCATTCGTCCACGACACGGATAAAATCACCCAGCGCCGCTTGTCTATTCCCGTCATAAACAGCGACCAGTGCAGAAAACATCTGAATGAAGATCACTGCAATATCATCACGATCCAGCAGGCGCTCTCCCGCGTGATCATGAACAACTTGCTCTACCAGTCTCACAACCTGGTTACTAAACCCGTTTGCAAAGCTCTTTCTGCGCGAAGAATCTGGTGCTGCCTGGCCTGATTCGTCTCCAGACGCTGGGCTTTCATCACGGACTAAGTCTTCATTGTCTTCAGGGACTGGAGTCCTTGGAGGAGACGACACGGTGCTCGATGAGCCTCCTACCGAGCCAGAGCCTTCACTTCTTGGAGAAGACAACTCGCTGACCGTAGAATATGAGAACGATCCGTCCTCAACGTCACTGTTCTGCTCAGCACGTCCTTGCCGCCTTGTCCTTCTGCGCATGGCCTTGTCGACATCGTCTTCTAAGTCAGCTATTTCGTCCATGTTTTCAATCATTTGGTCTGCAATGGAATCGTCTCGCTGTTTTATCGCCTTCACATGTTGCAAAATTGCTACATATTCATCATCGCTCATGTCGCCTTCATCTCCCAGCTCTTCTGACCGGTCCTCGAAGGATTCATCAGCTTCTGACCGGTCCTCAAAGTTTTCATTTGCTGGAAATTCCTCATCTGGACCTACAGCTTGATCCTGCTTGGCCGCTCTTGCATCCCGTATTGCCTTCTTCCGCAATGCTTTGATTGCCTTGTCTGTCATTAGAGGGGCAGGCATGCGCGGGCCTGCCCCGCCAACGCCCATATATATCCACCTGGGTGGGCCGGAACGCGAGGATGCCTGGGCTGGACGAGTCCTTCGCGCTGCATCCCCTGACCCCCGACGAGCGCAACACGTGCCAGAGCATGCTGCTGCCCGAGTCGACCAAGGTGCTGGTGATGCCCACGCACCACATCAACGAGCTGGGGGACATGATGGGGTTCCGGTTCACGGCCAACGCGCACGCCCCGGCCAACGTCCTGCCCCTGGTGCGCAACATGTTCCACGGCCACACGCTGGTGGAGTGCCAGACGGGCACGGAGCAGATCCTCGCGATGATGTCGAACCCGCTGCTGAACCGGGAGCGCATGCTGGCCTTCCTCAGGGGCGTGCGCGACGACTGCGTGGCGGCCACGCTGGACTGCGTGCCGGAGAACCACAGCTCGAACACGGAGCGGGGCGTGCTGCAGGCGCAGGGCCTCCTCACGATGGACAGGTCGGCCCGCCATTCCTTTGCGTCTTTAAGCGGAACGATGACCCCTGCCCTGCGCAGCACGCACTGGACGCCCGAGCCGCCCGAGCGCATCGGCATCTACCACGCCTACGTGCGGGGCTTCAACCGGGACGTCCGCACCCACCGGCTCTTCGTCGTGTGCACGGGCGGGACGTCGCGCGCGTGCGACGAGTTCTGCAACCTGGTGATCGACATCGGCAAGCACAGCACGGCGCAGGTCGGCTCCTTTTCTCACTCAAATACGGATGTCTCGCCCTGGCCTGACCCTCGCGCCGCCCGCAGGAGGTGTGCGACTCGCAGGAGGCCTGGTGGCTGCGCAAGGCCTGCCACCGCGCGCGCTGCCGCCTGATCCACCGGCTGGCCGCGGAGTTCGAGATCCCCATCCAGAGCGCACAGGCATGCCCCCCTCCCTGCCGCGCCCGCCTGCTCGCACCCGCTGAAAACCCCCCCGCGCGCCCGGCAGGACATCCAGGCCCATCACCCGTGTCCCATGGCGGTCCACACCACGAGCACGGTGCAGCACGACCTCGCCCGCATGGGGGCCGACACGGTAGCCGTCTACAACAGCTGCACGGACACGACCCGCCACATGAACGGCATCGTCGCCAACCTGCACCCGTCCGAGGGGGTCTGGCTCTTCAGGTTTGCGCCCTCCCAGCACTATTTAAGCGCATCTTCGTGTAGGCTGGCAAGCAACCCAACCATGAATCAAGCTCAGACCAGTAATGCAGAACCACGCTGTCTTCAAGCTGTACCTGTTATACAGCCTCGTGCATGCGCTGCCGAGTTCGCAATGGCATACTATATTTCGGCGGTACTGCCATCACACCTCCGCTTGGATTTCAGAGACCTGCTTGCTAAGAGCAAAGTCTGTCTGCGTGCGGCATATACGACAGATGGCCGTGACGCCAGAGGTCTGAGGTATACCGTACAGTACTGGCTCCAGGACGACGAATCTGGCATGTATCGCATTCACTGGATATGGAAAATCAAAGCCAATACTTGGGACAACACAGTTACCTTCCTGCAGGAATTTCCTAGAGTTCACAGGTCATGGTATCAGACAGACACGAAAGTCGAATTTGGAAAGGCTGTCTATGACTCCCTGCGATACACGCTTACGGGCAACCGCCCCCCTGAGGGCATGGGTAAATGCATCCCGGTGCCGGTCCCGTCACAGGACCCCCGCACGGCGCTCATTG
>Ga0114970_10004476_pt1 | contig 10163 bp, 9 predicted proteins | sample M_140205_XF_Meta_FD_87030 | JGI IMG/M metagenome (GOLD analysis project Ga0114970, IMG submission 87030) | Freshwater microbial communities from Lake Montjoie, Canada to study carbon cycling - M_140205_XF_MetaG | ecosystem: Environmental > Aquatic > Freshwater > Lake | place: Lake Montjoie... | reverse complement strand
TTCATCGCCCCGCGAATCACCGCCGGCAGGACCTTCTTCGCCAAATCCACTTGCGCCAGGCGCGAGGCATCAATCATGCCGATCTCGTACTTGTCCAGGATGTAACAGGGCCAGGTAATCGCGCCCTTTTCACTCGCATAGGGAGACCCGTCCGGCCCCAAAGTCTCTGCCCAGGCCTCCACCAAACGCCGGGCTTTGGCAGCCGCAGCCACATCGCCCGTGCCTGCATGGAATCGCGACAAGGCACTAATGTACTGGCCCAGCGTATGCCCGGGAACAAACCCGTCCGCGTCATACCAGCCGCCCATGTCATCGCCCGGGGCAGGCAAACCGGCCTTCTGGCGGTAGACCTTCATCAGGCGGTCCTCATTCAGGCCCAGATAGTGGCGATGCAGATGGTCGTACTGTCGCTTCAGCGGGCCCCCGGTCAGCCGAACATCCCCATAGGCGAACTCCCGCAGTTTCTCCCGCGGACTTTCCGCACCGCGAGCTACCACCACGAGTCCCGCTGCCCCCGCCAAAAGCGACCTTCTTGTGAAGCGATTGTCCATTGAACCGGATGCTATCATGGCGCTGACTTGTATGGAACTCGTGAAACCAGAATCCGAAATTACGATAGCCCTCCTCGGTGCGGGTGGCAAGATGGGCCTTCGGACAGCGAACAACCTGCTCAAGACCGGCTACAAGGTTCGCCATGCAGAGATTGCCGACCGCGGACGCGCGCTGCTCGCCGAAAAAGGCATCACAGCGGTCACGCCGGAAGAAGCAGTTGATGGTGCTGATGTCACTATCCTCGCCCTCCCCGATAACCGCATCGGCCAGATTTCCGAAGCTCTCGGTTCCCGCTTCCGTCCCGGGTCAATGCTCATCGCACTGGATATCGCAGCGCCGCTTGCCGGGCACCTCCCCAAGCGCGACGACCTGACGTTTTTTGTCGCCCATCCCTGCCACCCCTCCGTTTTCGGGGGCGAAACCGAACCCGACGCGCAGAACGACTTCTTTGGAGGTATCAGCGCCCGCCAGAATATCGTCTGTTCCCTGGTACAGGGTCCGGAAGAAGACTACGCCCTCGGCGAAGCCATCTCCCGCGCCATGTACGCTCCGGTCCTCGATTCCCACCGCTGTACCGCTGAGCAAATGGCCATCCTCGAACCCGTCCTCTCGGAAACCGTTCTTGGAACCTGCCTCACCGTGGTCGGAGAAGCCATTGACGAAGCCGTCAGTCGGGGAGTCCCCGAAGCCGCCGCTCGCGACTTTATCCTCGGCCACCTCAAAGTGGAACTCGGTATCGTCTTCCGTCTTTTCCCCGGCGCGACCTTCTCCGACGGAGCCAAACGAGCCATCGAAGATGCGAAAAAGACGATCTTCCAGCCCACCTGGAAGCGAGTCTTCGACGACGACGCCATCGCTGAAAGCATTCGTAACATCACCACGCCGCCGCCGTCTAAATAGTGCCAGCTATGAATGAAATCCAGATCCGCCCGACTATCAAGTTTGTCCGCGCCGGTGCCATCGTTCTGCTCTTCATCGCGGTTGTAGCGTGGGGTTGTCTGCTGGCGGTTCCGGGCACGCAGCTCTGGATGCCCGTTGCTGCAACGGCGCTCCTGCTCTGGCCCGCGGCGAAATGGCTTCCAATTCGCTTCAACGTCACCACACTCTCGGGTGACCGACTGCGTTCTGAAACCGGAATGCTGTCAAAAGCCACCCGCAACCTGATGCTCTCCCGAGTTCAGGACGTGGGAGTGAGTCAATCGCTCTTCCAGAGAATCATGGGTGTGGGCGATATCTGGATCGAGACTGCGGGCGTCTCATCCCGCGTTGTGCTGTCCAATATTGATAATCCCCAACAGGTCGCAGACATGCTCCTCGACGTGGCTCATTCGGCTCCCTCTCAAGCGTCACCGCTCGGGTCTTCCGGCGTCACGTCCTGAATGTAGCCCATGTTCACGGCCCGCATCCGCCAATCAGAAATGATCTGGCAGCAGCGCTCCCGTGTCAGGCCATAGCGTCTTGCTATCAGCCCGGTGGACCATCCGCGCACGAAATAGAGCACTGCCAGGCGCCACTGCACATCACGCCGGGGTTTGGTGCCAAACGTTGGTGCCTGCGACGGAAAACAAACTACGTTCCGGCGCACGGCGTCCTGTAACTCTCTGTTGCCGAAAGCGGCAAGATCTATCGGTATTCTGCCGGTCACGAAGCAGTACCTGTCGCTGGTGGGCGCGCAAATACACTCGTGGCACGGTGACGCAAGGGTATGCAGTCCACGTGATCCTTCTCAGTAAGTTATTGAGCCAGACGAGGGTATTCGCCGCAGACACAAGGCGGCAGGTAAAGAGGTGGCGTACATTGCCACCTCCGTATTGTAGACCGAAATGCTACTTCCAGCTAAGCGCTAAATTTACAAAAGTGCTCAGCGGAATACCGGTCGGGCCTTTGGCCATGTGCGGTTTCGCATCATCCAGCCAGGCAGTCCCTGCGCAGTCGATATGAATCCAGGGAGTGTCGCCGACAAATTCCTTCAGGAACATTGCGGCTGTACAGGCCCCGCCCCAGCGCGAACCGATGTTCTGGATATCGGCGTAAACGCACTTGAGCTGCTCCATGTACTCGTCGAACAGCGGCATGTGCCACATTTGCTCACCGGCATCCTTCGAGGCTGCCAGGAAAGTGGCGAGGAACTCGTCGTTATTCGTGTAAACCCCCGAAGCTGCATGCCCCAGAGCAACCACTATCGCACCCGTAAGTGTTGCCGCATCAACCAGATGCGTGCAGCCAAGCTGCTTCGCATAGGTGATCGCATCAGCCAGAATCAACCGGCCTTCCGCGTCGGTGTTGAGAATTTCAATAGTCTTACCCGACAGCGACGTGACAATATCCCCAGGTCTCTGCGCCTTGCTGCCCGGCATGTTCTCCACGGTGGGGACAATCGCCATCACGCTGACACCCGGCTTCAGGGCGGCAATCGCCTGCATAGCCCCGATCGCCGCCGCACCACCACACATGTCGTACTTCATCTTCTCCATGCCCTCAGAAGGCTTAATGGAGATGCCGCCCGTATCAAACGTCACGGCCTTGCCAACCAGGCCAAGGACATCTTTCGTGGCTCCCGTCGGCGGGTCGTACCGGATCACGATCAAAGCGGGCGGTTCCGCACTGCCCTGTGCCACACCCAGCAACGCACCCATGCCAAGCTGCCGCATCCGGTCCTGGTCCAGAACGTCAATTTCGAGCAGCGAAGCTGCGGCCACAGCCCGGGCCCGAGCCACTAAAGCCATCGGCGTCAATACGTTAGGTGGCTCTACGGCGATGTCACGCGTGGTATTGAGGGCGGTGCCAATCACCCGGCCCTTCTCAAACTCCGCATCCATCGTGGCGTCGCTGGAATCTACCGCAATACTCACGGTCCGGATGGCCTTGTCCGGCTCTTTGCCCGTCGTCTTCAGCTGATCCGGTTCCCAGAGCGCCACCACACCTGCCTCAGCCGCCGCTGCCACCTGGGCACCAGAACCCACAGCTACCGCCACGTGCCGGATGCCTTTGCCCTTCAATGTCCGTAAAGCCCCTGAAATCAGCTTCTTGAGCTTTGCCGGATCCAGCCCTGCCGGCTTCCCGGAACCTGCCACCAGCACCCTGCGTGCCGCAAAGCCCGCCACATTGTGAACCAGCGTGTACTCGGCGAACTTGCCCGAAATCTCACCCGACTCGTACTGCACGGGCAAAGCCGTCGCAAACGACTTCCCGCCTTCAGCTTCGAATACGATAACCGCGTCGGCTTCCACACTTGCCGCGCTCTGGCGGACCAGCTTCAATTCCATTTGTTCGGGTTCCTTAATCTCTCATCTTGCTGGCACGGACGGCATCTCTGGCCTCGGATTCAGCACTTCTGGCCCGTTCCGTCTCGCGCTTATCGTGGAACTTCTTACCCTTCGCCACGGCAATCTCACATTTTATCCTGCCGTTTTTCAGGTACATGCGGATCGGGACAACCGATAACCCCTTGATCCGAATCGCATCATGGAGTTTCGTGATTTCCCGGCGATGCAGCAGCAACTTACGGGCCCGGACCGGACTGTGGTTCTCCCGGTTTCCATGGCTGTACTCGCTGATATGGGCATTCAAAAGCCAGGCTTCGTTCTTGTCCACCGTCGCGTAAGCCTCACGCAACTGGACCTTTCCCGACTTCGCCGCCTTCACTTCCGTCCCGCTCAGCGCGATTCCGGCCTCGTAGTGGTCCAGGAGGAAAAAATTGTGCCCCGCCTGACGGTTGTCACTGATCGTCCTGTTATTGGGGGACTTGTCGGCTGCCACTGGTGATTTTCCTCTCAACGCGTTGCACTTCTCACGCGTCAGCTATATCGATGATAGTCGAACGTCTGGGAGTCGGGTTCCAAAAGGCAGTTGTGATCCTCGTTTGCGGACTCCTCCTGCTCCCCTCCGTGCCCCTCGGTGCCAAAACCCGCAAGGGCGACAAACTCCGCAACGAATCCCGTACCGAAGAACAAAAAGGCAATCTCGACCACGCTCTGGAACTGGCCGAAAAGGCGCTTTCAGAAGATTCCGCAGATCCCGCCTACATCCTTCTCGTCCGCCGCTTGCGCTTCGAAGCCGGTTCCGCCCATGTGAAAATCGGCCAAAAACTCCGCATGGAGGGCAAGCTCGAAGAAGCGCTCGCGGAATTCGAAAGGGCCTACGGAATTGATGCCGCCTCCGCCATCTCCATCCAGGAGATCCGGCGCACCCGCGACATGATCGAGCGCAACAAGAACGGCGGCGAAGCGCCGATCGCCTCCACCACCGAACGCAAAGCGATGACTCCCGCGGAACTCTCCCGTCGTGATTCCCAGGACCGCACCGATTCCCTTCTGCCGGTCGCTGAACTGCGCGCGCTCAATGCCGACCCGATTGACCTGAAAATGACCAATCGCCCCCGCGTCCTCTTCGAAACTGTCTGCAAAGTCGCCGGCGTCAATGTCCTCTTCGATCCCGAATACAACCAGCAGCAAACCCTCCAGCAAGCCCAGGTGGACCTCAATCGCACCACTCTCGACGAAGCCCTCGACCAGATCTCCATCGTTACCAAGTCTTATTGGAAGCCTCTTTCCGCCAGCACCATCTTCGTGACCGTCGACAATCCCACCAAGCGTCGTGAATATGCCGACCAGGTGGTGAAGGTGTTTTACCTCAGCAACGTGACCACCCCCCAGGAAATGCAGGAAATCCTCACAGTTCTCCGCACCGTAGTCGATGTCCAGAAAGTTTTCAATTTCACCGCCCAGAACGCCCTCGTTGTGCGCGCCGAATCCGACACCATGGCGCTCGTCGAAAAGCTCATCTCCGATCTCGACAAACCACGTTCCGAAGTCATCGTCGACGTCATCGTGATGCAGGTGTCCAGTACCTACATCCGCAAACTGACCGCCGCCTTCGCGCCCGCCGGCATCACGACCAGCGCCGTTTTCTCTCCCCGCGGAGCAACGGCCTCCACAACCACCACCACTACCGGCACCCCAACGACTACCACTACTCCCGGCACGAATCTCTCGCTCAACCGCCTGGGCCACATTTCCTCGGGTGACTATTCCCTCACCAACCTTCCCGGTGCCGAGTTCGAAGCGATTCTGACCGACTCCGGCACCCGTGTCATGCAGGCACCGCAGATCCGCGCGGCCGATAACGCCAAGGCGTCTATCAAAATCGGAGACAAAGTCCCCACCGCGTCCGGCAGCTTCCAGCCCGGTGTCGGCGGCATCGGCGTCGGCGTGAACCCTCTCGTTAATACCCAGTTCACCTTCATTGATGTCGGCGTCAACCTCGAAATCAATCCCAAAGTCCACGACAACGGTGAAATTTCCCTCCACATCGACCTCGACGTGTCGCAGGTGAAAGACCGTATCGATATCGGTGGCGTTTCCCAGCCCGTCATCAGCCAGAACAAGGCCCTCGCCGATGTCCGCCTCCGCGACGGAGAAGTCAACATCATCGGCGGCATCATGCAGCAGACCAACAGTCGAGCCATCTCCGGCATTCCCGGGCTGGCAAGTATTCCCGGCCTCGGGCGCCTCTTCAGCGGCGAAAGTGTTCAAAAAGACAAGACCGAACTGATGATCGCCCTCATCCCGCACATCGTGCGTGGTCCGGACATCACCACCAGCAATCTCCGCGGTATCGCCGCCGGTAATGCGACCCAGATCAAGGTGAGCTACGGCCCCCGTCGTGCCGGGTCCTCGGCGGCGCCTCCTGCGACCGCTCCTGCCACCGGCACCGCTCCCCCCACCGCTCCCCCCACCGCTCCCCCCTCCGCAGCCCCAATAGCTGCCCCCGGTTTGCCGCCCGCCACGGCACCGCCCGATTCCGCTGCTCCGCCACCTCCCGACCCCGGCGCCGCCCGTGTCAGCTTCCTCCCCGGATCCAGCGTCACCACCCAGTTGAGCCAGTCGATTACCGTTACTATCTACGCAGAAAACGTGAAGGATTTGGTACAGGCATCCGCGAAACTGCAGTTCGACCCCAGAATTCTCCGCATCAGCAATATTGTTGCCGCAGACCTGCCCCAGCGGGACGGCGTGCAGGTTCAGCCCGCCAGGAACATCCTGAATGATTCAGGGACTGCCGAAGTCAGCTTCGCCCGGGCACCAGGTTCACCCGGGGTTTCCGGTGCCGGTGGCCTTTTCTCTATCATTTTGCAGGCCGTCGGACGCGGCAACACCTCCATCACTGTCCCCGCTCTCACCATGGGATCGGCCAGCGGCGCCCCTATTCCGGCCGGCGCTCCTCCCCCGCTCGTCGTCAATGTCCAGTAGGTATCCGGGATGACTCGCCCAGGCAACATTCGGGATCCTCGGGCCGGCATGACGCTGGTCGAGTTGATCGTTGCGTTCACCATTCTGCTGGCCCTCACTTCCATGGCCGTGCCGTTGGCGAGGTCGAACGTTCGGCGTCACAAAGAGCGCGATCTCCGGAACGCGCTCCAGGAAATCCGCAAAGCGATCGACAAATACAAGGATTACGCCGATTCCGGCAAACTCGGGCCCCAGGAGGGTGTCGATACCTTCAACTACCCCAAAAAGCTGGAAGCGCTCGTGGAAGGTGTGAAAGGTACAGGCCAGGGCGCGGATACCAAAATGAAGTTCCTCCGCCGCATCCCCCTCGATCCCATGACCGGGCAGCGCGAGTGGGGTGTCCGCAGCATGCAGGATGACCCAAAGAGCCAGGGGTCCGGCGGGCAAAACGTGTTTGATGTGTACTCGAAGAGCATAGATAAGGGGTCAGATGGCACGCCATATTCGGAGTGGTAAGAGACACCAGTTCGGCTTTACCCTCATCGAACTGATGATCGTCATGGCCATCATCATCACGCTGATGGGCATGGCAGTGCCGTTCTACCAGAAATCCATCGTGCGCGCCAAAGAAACGGTCCTGCACAACAACCTGACCGCCATGCGTTCGGTGATCGACGAATACAGTTACGACAAGCAAAAAGCCCCCCAAACCCTCCAGGATCTGGTGACGGACGGCTACCTGCGCGCGGTCCCGAAAGATCCGATCACAGGCAACTCCGACACCTGGAAACTCATCATGGAAGACGCCGCCCAAGCCGTCAGCACCACCGAACCAGGCATCTTCGACGTGCGCAGCGGAGCCCCCGGCCGCAGCATGGAAGGCACTCCCTACGGGGAGTGGTAGCCCACTCTGAACATTTTTCCTTCATTCTGATTTGCTATTCGGGTAGAATGAAGCCAACTATGGCTTTTTCTAACGCGACGTCTACCCCCCCGGCTTTTGATACCCCGCGTTTTCGTGTTGCCGGGCGGTTCGCCATCCTGCTGGCGGTTGTGGGCCTGTCCGCAGGCTCTGCGTGGAGCCAGGCGACGCAGCCCACGTGCCTGTTTAATGCGTCCGCCGTAACGGCGCGCGCGGAAGGCTATACCGAGCGAGTGGGAGATATCACGGTTACCTGTACCGGCGGTACTGCAGCCGCTGCGGCGTCGCTCACCATGTTCGTTTCGCTGAACACGCCCATTACAAATCGCCTGGATGCTAATGGCGACGCCACCGGGATCACTTTCACGGGTACAGGTGTCTCAGTGGGCGCATTGCGTGTGAGCTTGCCCTCCAACCTTTCACTGAATGCGGTGAATTACACGATTCCGACGCCTTCTTCCACGCCTGTGGTGATGACGCTGAGCGGTTTGCGCGTGGCCTTTGCGTCGCTCACGGGCAGTCCCTTTGTCTCGGCTTCGGTGGTGGGTGTTGGCGGGATTTTTAACTCCAGTGTCCAGTTGGTGATCGCCACTGGCGGACCCTCGCTGCTCTCGTCCGTGCTTTCGAATGGCGTGCCGTGTGCGGGTTCCCCGCTGCCGGCCACGCTGGACTTTGCCACGTTCGCGGCAACCTCCATTTCTTCCACGCTTCGGGTAACGGAAGCCTCGGTGGCGGCGTTTTCCTCGAAACTTGCGGGTGACGATTCCGGCACGCGTCTGGTGGTGAAGCTGACCGGTTACGGGCCGGGCGTCCGCATCTTTGTGCCCGACGCGATTGTGGGCAACAGTGGCACTTCGTCCACTTCCGGCGGTGCCTTCTTCTCCACGGCCGGGCCGGGGACCTATACGCCGGCTGCCAATCAGCTGCTGCTGGCGCGCGTTGCCGGCGCCGATGCCAATGGCGGCGGCGGGAGTCCCGCTTTTTCCGCGCCTGCCGTTGTGACCACTTTCTCCACTATGACGGAGCTGACAGTGACGAATGGCGCGGCGCAGGTGATCTACGAAGTGCTGGACAGCAACGCCGGCGTGCAGGAATCGGCGCATGTTCCGGTTTTTATAGTGGTGCCGTCAACCACCTGCCCGTCCACACTGACGCCCACTTTGAGCGCGACGCTGGGCCCGGTTTCCACCGTCAAGATTGCCACCGCAACGGACCCGATCCCGCGTTTCGCCGCCACCACTCCGGGTTCGGACTGCACTGTTCTGAGTGATTGCAATGCGCCGTATTACCCGAAACTCTCGGTAGACGAGACGCCGATTTCCCTTACCGGGACCTCGCTGGGTGACACGCGTTCGGCCACCGTCCGGGTGGGAAATACCGGAAGCGGACTGCTCGCCTGGACTACCACGGTGGCGTATGGCTCGGGGACCAACTGGCTAACGGTTTCGCCGTCATTCGGTGCCAACAATTTAACGTTACAGGTAATTGCGAATTCTTCCCAGCTCGCGCCGGGAACCTACACAGCAACAGTGACGGTGAGTGCCGGGGTGTATGGCTCCGGGGTGATCCCGGTCACGTTTACCGTGGGCCCGGTGGGGGTGGTGATCCAGAACGTGGGGAACGCCGCTTCCTTCCTTTACGGGACGGTGGCGCCCGGGTCTTACGCGGTGTTGTACGGCCTGAACATGGGCGGGCAGAATGTCTCAGTCACCTTTAATGGCCTGGCTGCCACGCTGGTCTACAAGAGCGCCACGCAGATCAACCTGATTGTTCCCGCCACCCTGGCGGGCCAGCAGGGGGCCAGCGTCATTGTGACCGCCGATAGTTTGGTGAGTAACAGCTTCACGGTGGCGCTGGCCCTGAATGCCCCGGGCATTTTCACGCCGGGGATTGTGAATTACACGGGCGGGCAGGTGAATACCGTGACGAATCCGGCTGCACGGGGCGAGTTTGTGACGGTGTACCTGACCGGGCTGGCGACTCCGGTTTCCGGTGCCGTGACGGTGAACCTCGGTGGCCTGACCAATTTGATTCCGACCTATGCCGGGGCCCAGGGCACCTTCCCGGCCCTGAATCAGGTGAATATCACGGTGCCGGCTTCCTTGCCGGCGACGCCGAATCCGGTGCTGATGCAGGTCTGTATCCCCGGAACCCTGGGGCAGCAGCTTTGTTCCAATGCCGTGAGCCTGTACATTCGATAGGCTTGGAAACCTGTTCGGCAGGGATGCGTATTAAGATAGAACATTCCCACCGTGACTCGAAACAAGAAGCTCGCACTGCTGCTGTTCCTGCTGGTGACCGTGGCGTTTGCGGCGGCGGTGGGGGAGGGCGCGGCTACGCCCGCCATCCGGGCCAGCTTCATTCAGGCTTATACCCGTGGCCAGTTCTCGCTCTACGTGAATGCGCCGACGGCGATTAAGGCGCTGGGCTCGCCGGGGCTGGTGCAGGAATTTCCAGCC
>Ga0114970_10004475_pt1 | contig 10164 bp, 6 predicted proteins | sample M_140205_XF_Meta_FD_87030 | JGI IMG/M metagenome (GOLD analysis project Ga0114970, IMG submission 87030) | Freshwater microbial communities from Lake Montjoie, Canada to study carbon cycling - M_140205_XF_MetaG | ecosystem: Environmental > Aquatic > Freshwater > Lake | place: Lake Montjoie... | reverse complement strand
TAGCAGGAATGTTCGCATTCGTTGCTTGTGGACCTAGCAAAGAACAACAAGAAGCTACTGAAAAAGCGAAACAAGATTCAATAGCTATGGCTATGGAAGCTGAAAAAGCTGCTGCTGAAGCTCAAAAACAACAAGCTATGCAAGATTCTATCAATGCTGCTAACGCTGCTGCGAAAGAAAAAGCAACGCAAGATTCTATTGCTGCTGCTACTAGCAAAGGAAAAAAAGGAAAAAGTAAATAATACCTATTTTCCCTTACCAAATAAAGGAGTCTGTTTCAGACTCCTTTATTTTTTTGCCCCTATTTTACGCTCATCTGCCGACATTCCACATTTTTCGCAATTGTGATTCTTTTTCTGAAGACTTTTTCTTATCCTCAGGCCCACAAAAAACAGGGATGCTAAAAAAAGCGCAGTAGCAATAATCTCCTGAATACCCATTCTTATTTTAGAATTAAGATGTAAAGGTACAAAAAATGAATATTTTTGTCAATGGAAAATGCCTGAATCTATAGAATAATGATCTCTTTCGACAAAAAAGACCACAGTACTTCGCTATTGCTGAAGCTTTACCAGTCATTGCTGAAACCCAGGATGGTTGAAGAAAAAATGTTATCCCTCTTGCGACAGGGAAAAATATCGAAATGGTTCTCGGGCATCGGACAGGAGGCCATTTCAGCGGGGGTAACGATGGCAATGCATCGTGAAGAATATATTTTACCGATGCACCGTAATTTGGCTGTTTTTACGGGCAGAGACATCCCTTTAAGCAAGCTTTTTGCCCAATTTCAGGGGAAGCGTTCTGGATTTACCAAGGGAAGGGACCGATCCTTTCACTTTGGCACGCAGGAATATAAGATTGTGGGGATGATTTCGCATTTGGGTCCTCAAATGGGCGTAGCAGATGGAATAGCCTTGGCGGCGAAATTGAAAAAATCCAAAGAGATTTGTCTTGTTTTCACTGGGGATGGCGGCAGCAGTGAAGGGGATTTTCATGAATCTTTGAATGTGGCAGCCGTTTGGGATTTACCGGTTATTTTTGTTGTTGAAAACAATGGATATGGGCTTTCTACCCCCTCCAATGAGCAATATCGATTTAAGCACTTTATAGATAAGGGCCCCGGTTATGGGATTGAAGCCCATCAAATTGACGGGAACAACATTCTTGAAGTGTATGAAAAAACCAAAGAAATTGCTGAATCCATCAGAGAAAATCCTCGGCCGGTATTGCTTGAATGCATGACTTTTAGGATGCGCGGACATGAAGAAGCCTCGGGCACCAAATATGTTCCCGCGCATTTATTTGAAGAGTGGGCCAAAAAAGACCCCTTGATGTGCTATGAGAAGTATCTCCTGGAAACGGGCATTTTGGACCAGAAAATGGTAGATACCTACCGAAGTGATATTAAAAACGAAATTGAAGGTGCCATAGAAATTGCCTTTTCAGAAGCAGATCCCATTGCCGATACCCAAGAAGAAATTGATGACCTATATTATACACAGGAACTTACAGCAGTCTCTCCATCAGATAGCAGATGTAGTGATAAGCGGTATTTGGATGCTATTTCCGATGGGATGCGCCTTGGCCTGCAAAAACATCAAAATCTGATTGTGATGGGTCAAGATATCGCAGAATATGGAGGTGTTTTTAAAGCTACTCTTGGCTTTTTAGAAGAATTCGGGAAGGAACGCATTAGGAACACGCCATTATGTGAGTCGGCAATTATTGGTACGGCTTTGGGTCTCTCTATTGCGGGTTATAAATCTATTGTAGAGATGCAATTTGCCGATTTTGTGACTTGCGGATTTAATCAAGTGGTGAATAATCTGGCCAAATCACATTATCGATGGGGGCAAAAAGCAGATGTGGTTATTCGCATGCCCACAGGAGCGGGCGTGGCCGCGGGTCCGTTTCATTCGCAATCAAATGAGGCCTGGTTTTTCCATGTTCCAGGACTAAAAATTGTCTACCCGGCCTTTCCAAGAGATGCCAAAGGTCTGTTGCTAGCAGCTTTGGAAGGTATGAATCCGGTGCTCTTTTTTGAGCACAAAGCACTTTATCGCAGCATCAGTGAGGAAGTACCAGATGGCTACTACACCCTAGAAATCGGAAAGGGGCATACATTAAGAGAAGGAAACCAGGTGAGCATTGTGACATATGGCATGGGTGTTCATTGGGCGTTGGAAGTTTTGAATGAAAATACTGATATTCAAGCAGATTTGATTGATTTGAGGACTCTTTTGCCTTGGGATCAGGAAATGGTAATGGAATCGGTCAAAAAAACGGGCAAAGTCATCATTTTGCATGAAGACACCATGAGTGGAGGAATAGGTGCCGAGATTGCGGCAAAGATTTCAGAAAAATGCTTTGATTTTCTAGATGCTGCTCCGGTGCGGTCCGCCTCATTGGATACTCCTATCCCCTTTCATTCCAATTTGGAGTGGAATTTTCTTCCCAAAACGCGATTTAAAAAACAATTGATGGATTTGATTCGCTATTGATAGATTGCTACAAGCGAATTAATTTGACAAGGCCTTGTTTTCACCTAGCAAAACCTTTAATTTGTTTATTGATTTTTGATTTTCGGGTAAAGAAATGGCATTGAAAATATAATTTTTTTCTCTAGAGGTTAAATGCCAACTTAAAGAAATCTTCTCTACACTATTGGGTAATTCAAAACTCACAAAACTCAAAGGACCTTTGTACCAAGCCGAGGCGTATTCATAAAGGGCATCATGATTATAATCCTGACTTCTGGCCAAATTTGAATAAATAGAGCCTATGGGGGTAGAAATATTTTGAAAGGTGGTATTTTTTATATTTTTTTCAATAATAAAATCCTTTGGGGTATCGCGGATTTGCAAAACGATGACACCGGAGGTATTTTTTACTATCCAATCTCTGAAAACAAAAAGAAATTGAAGCGTGAGAATATTTCCAAAATTATCTCTAACACCAGCATCCATGACTTCAATTTGGGGAGAAGAAGGCAAGGTGACATTTGGCAGGATGTATGGGAAGGTGGCATTCATTCGCAGTGCGGAGATAAAGCGTAAATTTTTGGCATTTTGTTGGGCAAACATCCGTGTAAATTCGACACATTCATGGATGGGCTGAAATTGAAAAATGGGGCTATATCTTTTTTCTGTGAGGTAAGAAATAGGTTGTGGGGATATATAAAGCCTTCTCCCGTCGTTTGCAATGGTTGGACACATCACCAATAATGGAATCTTTGCTTGTTTTTCAGGCTCATAATAATCACGGAGGCGCTTATTTAAAAAATGACCGGTATTTTCATCAAATTGTTCCTCAAAGGCATACGCCCTATCCTTGCTGTAATTATCATTTCCATCGGAAAACTCCTGAATATTCAGGAATAGGTCATTCACGGTGACACTAAGGGCGACGGTATTGAGCAAGTCTTTCCCTATATTATTAAAGTATTTTTTTTGATACTTCTGTATGCGATTATTCTGCAAACTTCGAAGGTATAGTTCTCTATAATAGGCAGCCCCCATCATCCCTCCCGAGGAACCACTTATTAATTTTGTATGCTTAAAAAGTTGACCATTGAGCATGCTGTCGGTAATTTGAAGTGTTCGTAAGGTCCAAAGTGCTGAACGAAGCCCCCCCCCACTGGTATTTACAAATACCATTTGTGGTTTTTTCCCGGCAGGCAAAGCCAGATTTTTCTTCCATGTTTCGAGAATTTGCAGGGTGTTATAATAGTCTTCCTGAAAAATCTTGTCACTATTCAGTTCCTTTATGGCTTGAGAAGAATAACTGGCAGGCTTTATCGTATAGTTTAATCCATATGCGTGACTTACAGAGCTAAAAATATCGAATTGAGAAAAGAAATTCATGACTAACAATATCAAAATAAACACAATACTAGACCATCCTCTGAGCCAAAACCTCAAGGCACTAGAAAGCATAATAAAAAGGGAAAACATCAAAAACAAGGAAGCCCCGGCAGGAATCCTAAAAAAGCTCAAATCTCTAAACAGCCCTAAAACAATGACGAGGATAAACGTTGCCACTTCAACAATTGCCGCATTGAGGTGGTTTTGTTTGAAAACAGAAAAAATCATTTCAGAAGGATAATGTTGCGTACCTCTCACCAATCGCAATTTTAAACGGTCACTGATATAGGTTTCCACATGCCATTCCTTGCCAACTCTTCCATATTTTCTATTTGAAAGCGCATAAAATTCATTTTTATTCAGGGGCAATTCGCCAATATTTTCCTTTACATTGAACATCCTAAAAATGTCCTTATTGGTTGAAAAGAAATAGGTACTAATTAATGCAATTATCAAAAAAATGCCAACCATAAAACCCATGAGATCGACAGCAATAGCCCATATAGTATGGTATTCAAAATAATATTGAAACCAGAATACCTTTGCCATAAAAAGAATAGAGAAAAAAATAGGTATTACTGAATTGTTAATCATATATTTTTCAAAAGGTTTTGATAAAGTTGCAAGAAATGGGAACCTGAAACCATTGAGAATGTAACTAGAGATATTAAAAGTCATTATAAATCCGCCGAATGAAATACCAAGAATAAAAAACGACCAAAAGCCAACGCTACCGATATATTCAGGGTCGAGAAACAAATACGGTATTCCCCATTTGACGCCGATTGTTTGCGTTATAAAACCGAGTAAAAGCAACCAATAAAAAAGAAGAATGTGATTTTTTTTAAAAAGGAGTATCACTAACTGACAGGGGAAAGAAAAATAGATACTTCTCAGAATCGCGGAAAACAACATGCTATATATTTATTTCGATTTCATTCTTTTTCTTGCAAAAAATTAAAAATCCATTGAGTTTACGATATTTTGCTTGAAACAGTTTCAAGGATACTGAGTTCTAAATTTTTTGCTTCCTTTTCGATAATTTCTGCCTTGGCCAAAACCTCCTGAACAAAAACCTTATCGTCGAGACCGGAAGCATTTACTTTGACATTCAAAAATGCTCCGCTTACGGCGGTCCTTGCGCAGAGGGCGCCAACGCCGGCATCGGTGACTGAGTTGGGGTTACCATTCTCTGCCATTGCCTTGATGACAGACATCGCAGCCAAAGCAGTTTCCATCATTTGAAAAGGAATTTGCATGGCATATTTTGTTGCTTCTTGTATCTTGTTTTTTCTACTGTTTTTTTCTTCTTCTGTTTCTTTAGGCAAAGCATAGGCATCCATAATGGCATTGAATGCATTTGTATCTTCATTGACAAGATGGAGCAGTTCAGATTTATATACTTGACCCTTTTCAGCCCAAAGCGAAAATTCCTCCCATCGATCTTCCCACCCCCTTTTAGAAGCGGAGAGATTTGCGACCATTGTGCCCAAAGAAATCCCCAATACACCGGCATAAGCAGAAATGGAACCGCCACCGGGAGCAGGAGAATCCGATGCCGTTTCATCAGCAAAATCAGCAAGAGATAAATCTGTTAATTTTTTCTGATTCTTTTTTTGAAGCAGGACATACTCAATAATTTTTTTATCAGGATCAAAAGGTGCCAATTCATCAAGCCCCATGGACTTGACAGCAATATGAATGAGTTCTCTATCAGAAACCCCTTTTGAAGCTTGCTGTTTTGCCAAAAAATATTTTCCGGCATCAATCATTGATTTCAGGGGCACTAGTCCGACCAATTCGGAGCCTGTAACGCGTATACCCCTTGCATCGGCCTTTCGCACCACCTCATCGAATGCATGATGCAAAGGCGTTACCGCGACATTGGTGAGATTCATTGAAATTTGGGCAATACCATATTCTTCTATAAACCATCCGATGGCTTTGACGGCTTTTAAAGATCCGGGAATGCGGATATCATTTCCCGAAGCATCTTTTTCAATTTTTCCGGTATACGGATTTCCTATTCTTTTTACCCTTCCCGCTTCACGCACATCGAAGGCAATTGCATTTGCCTTTCTCTCAGAAGTGGTATTTAAATTGACATTATACGCCACCAAAAAATCACGAGCGCCCATTACTGTTGCGCCTGTTTTGGCAGGAAAATCCGCAGGGCCGAAATCCGGCTTCCATTGCGAGAGTTTTATTTTTTCAAAAAATCCTTCATATTCGCCCGATCGAATGACTGACAAATTTTTTCTTTCTTTGTTGCTTTGCGATTCCTCATACAGATAAATCGGGATATTCAATTCTTTTCCAACCCTTTCACCCAGCTGTTTTGCGAGCAGTGCGGTCTCTTGTAAAGAGATGCCAGAAATAGGAATAAAAGGACAAACATCCGTTGCACCCATGCGTGGGTGTTCGCCCTTGTGTTTGCGCATATCGATTAGTTCTGCCGCTTTTTTTATTCCTCGAAAAGCAGCTTCAAATACCGCATCGGCAGGGCCTACAAAAGTAACTACGGTTCTATTTGTGGCTTTACCAGGATCTACATTCATTAAGCAGATACCCTCAACACTTTCAATTTCGCGTGTTATGGCTTGAATGATGCTCATATCATTGCCTTCACTAAAATTCGGAACGCATTCAATTAAACTGTTTGGAAACGATGATAACATATCTTTATTGATTTTAAGATTACTATACACATGAAGCTTTACTCTTTTTTTTAAGCATATACTTTGCCATTTAAGATACACGTTTCAACCAGATTTCGACCATAAGCATAGGGAATATATGCAAGAGAAGGAATCGGTTTGGTTATAAAAATATTTGCTTGTTTCCCAACCGTTATGGTACCATGTGAATGAGATAGGTCCATGGCATAGGCACCGTTAATCGTAGCGGCATTAATGGCCTCTTCGGGGGTCATGCGCATTTGAATGCAAGCTAGTGACAGCACAAAACTCATCACACCAGAGGGGGAAGAACCCGGATTATAATCAGATGCAAGGGCTACGGGCAAACCGGCATCAATCATTTTTCGGGCAGGAGCATAGGGTAGGCGAAGAAAAAATGCGGTACCCGGTAAGAGCGTAGGCATGGTATTGGAATGGAGAAGAACAGAAATTTCATCTAGGCCAACACATTCCAGATGATCGACAGACAAGGCGTTGTTTTTCACACCCACTTGAATGCCGCCGGAGAAATCAAGTTCATTGGCATGTATTTTTGGGATAAGTCCATGTTTCAATCCAGCTTTTAAAATAAGATCCGTTTCATCCACGGTAAAAAAACCGCGATCACAAAAGACATCGCAAAAATCTGCAAGGCCCTGTGCAGCAATTTCAGGAATCATTTCCTCGGTTATCAATCGAACATATTCAGTCCGGTTTTCTTTGAATTCAGGGGGCACGGCATGTGCGCCCAAAAAAGTAGATCGAATGGATAGTGGAGATTGCACGCGTAAAGATTGAATAACCCGAAGCATTTTCAATTCACTTTCTGTTGAAAGGCCATAACCGCTTTTTATTTCTACGGCCGCCGTTCCACCACGGATGATTTCATCTGCCCTCATCATTGCCTGACTTAAAAGAGATTCTTCAGATGCTTGGCGAAGTTTTTTTACCGAACTGATGATCCCCCCACCCCTGCGTGCAATTTCCTCATAATCAAGCCCTTTAATTTTATCAACAAATTCATCTTCTCTGCTGCCATCGAATACCAAATGGGTATGAGAATCGCACCAAGAAGGAAAGACCATTTTCCCATTCGCATCGATTATTTGAATATCGGGGATTTGTTCAAAATCAGTCCAAGATTCAAGTTCGTCCATGCTTCCAAAGCGACTAATCTGTTGATCTTGGATGAAAAGAAAAGCATTATTCAATACGGGAACCGATGCCATTTCCTTTCCACAAAGCTTTTGGGGTGGATTTTCATACACCGAAACGAGCTGTTTTATATTTTTGATTAATATGGACATTTTTTTGGGGCAAGGTAAATATTTATTTGATTAAATTCTCTATTTTGCAAGCTTCGAAAACAAGATATATGTCAGGAAATTCAATAGGAGAAATCTTCAAAGTCACCACCTTCGGTGAATCTCATGGGCCTTGTATTGGGGGCGTCATTGATGGCTGCCCTTCGGGCTTATTACTAGACATGGCGTTTATCAAAAGTGAGTTACAGAGAAGGAGGCCAGGACAATCCAAATTGGTAAGCCAGCGACAAGAATCTGAAGATTTTGAAATTTTATCGGGACATCTTGAAGGCATCAGTACGGGAACCCCCATTGCCTTTATCATAAAAAATACGAACCAAAAGCCTGATGACTATGATACCTTTAAGAATCTATTCAGGCCTTCGCATGCGGATTACACCTACCATCAAAAATATAGGTTGCGAGACTATCGTGGGGGTGGAAGGGCATCTGCTAGAGAAACCGCGGCAAGGGTTTTTGCAGGTGCCATTGCAAAATTGATTTTAAAAAATGAAAATATTTCTATCCAAGCTTACGTTTCAGCCGTTGGAGATATTAAAGTACAGGAATCCTATCAGGAGTTGGATTTGCGTTTAACAGAAACGAATGATGTCAGGTGTCCACATCCGGAAGTAGCCGAACAGATGATAAAAAAGATTTATGAAATACGGAAAGAAGGCGACAGTATAGGAGGAATTGTAAGTTGCGTCATCAAAGGCGTTCCTTCGGGACTTGGGGAGCCGGTATTTGATAAACTTCATGCAGATTTAGGCAAGTCAATGCTAAGCATCAATGCGGTAAAAGGTTTTGAATATGGAAGCGGATTTAAAGGAACGGAAATGAAAGGATCTGAACATAATGATATCTTTTATAAAAGCGAAGATCTGAAAATTCGAACACGCACAAACCATTCAGGAGGTATACAGGGAGGCATAAGCAATGGAGAAGATATTTATTTTAATGTTGCATTTAAAGCCGTTGCAACCATCATTAAAACCCAAATGACGATTGATCTTCGAGGCAATGAAATTGAATTTCAAGGAAAAGGCAGACATGATCCATGTGTATTACCCAGAGCGGTACCTGTTGTTGAAGCCATGGCTGCTATCACGCTAACAGATCATTTTCTCAGAAGTCGTATTTACAAATACTAATTTTTTATTCTGATTACCATTTACTATTTTTTTTAAAAACATTTCACATGAAAAAGAAAATCCTTTTTTCACTCTTGGGCTTATTTATTTTATTGATATCAGCTGCCATCATTATTCCATTTATTTATAAGGATGAAATCAAGCAAAAAATTACTGAAGAAATAAATAAAAATATCAATGCCAAAGTTTCCTTTGGGGATATAGATTTAAGTATTCTCAAAAATTTTCCAAATCTACAAATTGCCATTTCGGAAATTAAAGTTTCAGGGATTGAGGAGTTCACGATGGATACACTTGCTAACATTAAAGAATTTGATTTGAGTGTGGATATCATGAGTGTGCTGAGAGGCAAGCAGATTCAAATAAAAAATATTTACCTTGATTCTCCGAATCTTTTTGCCAAAGTGCTTAAAAATGGAAAAGCCAACTGGGATATTTCCAAACCCTCAAAGGATCAAGAAGCCTCCAAGTTTAAGATCGCGCTACAAAAATACACCTTCAAGAATGCAAAAATCACTTATGAGGATGCATCGATGGATTTCAAGATGCAATTAACAGGATTCAATCATGAAGGGAAAGGCGATTTTACCCAAGATTTATTTGTTCTTGAAACCCTTTCAGAAGCAGAAACCTTTTCAGTTGCCTATGGCCCTGTAACCTATTTAAACAAGGTACATGCCTCCATAAAAGCAGACTTGGAAATGGATTTAAAAAATTTCAAATTTACTTTTAAAAACAATGAATTTAGTTTGAATGAATTGGTATTTGGATTTGATGGATATCTGGCCATGCCGAAAGAGGATATTGATATGAATTTAACTTTTCATGCCAATAAAAATGAATTTAAAAATTTCATTTCGATTTTACCTGCCATTTATACAAAAGATTTCAGTCAGGTTAAAAGTTCCGGGAAATTGGCTTTCAGCGGAAACGTCAAAGGTTTGATGACAGATAAAAAGATGCCCTCCTTTGCGCTAAATCTGCAGGTAGAAAATGGGATGTTTAGATATCCATCCCTACCCACAGAGGTTCGCAATGTAAACATTTCACTACAAATCAAAAATCCTGATGGAATTCCAGACCAGACGCTGATAAATCTTGCCAAGCTACATTTTGAAGCAGGAAAAGATCCTTTTGATGCCCGGCTGATTGTAAAAACGCCTAT
>Ga0114970_10004473_pt1 | contig 10165 bp, 9 predicted proteins | sample M_140205_XF_Meta_FD_87030 | JGI IMG/M metagenome (GOLD analysis project Ga0114970, IMG submission 87030) | Freshwater microbial communities from Lake Montjoie, Canada to study carbon cycling - M_140205_XF_MetaG | ecosystem: Environmental > Aquatic > Freshwater > Lake | place: Lake Montjoie... | reverse complement strand
GAGTTGATGCTTTGAGACTGTTTGCCTGTGCCTGTGAGGCAGCAGTTTCTTCTTGTAATTGATTAATTTTCTCAATACGTGCTTTGGACTCTGCCGGAGTCAGCGGTGGAAGCCCATCCATGGCCCGTTCAGCGTTGCTGGGGTTGTTTGCGTAAAAATTATCAAGTTCAGTTTGTTTTGCATCAGCTTGTTTTTGCGCAGCATTACTAGCAGGAGTATCTACTTTTTGGCCAGCAATTCTGGTTGTGCTGCCACCACCGCTTATGGTATCTGGTGTTGTGGTTTGTGACTGTGGTGCAACACTGCCGTTAGGTGGAGTTTTTTCATTTGTAGCAACATCACCAACTTGAAAAGTGTTAGTGGCCGCGTAGTCTGCCTGCTTTGCTTGTAATGTAGCATAGGCTTGTTCTTCAGTTTGTCCTGATTTTATTGCAGCCTCATATGCAGCTTTATTTTCGCCTGTGACTTGCGGGCCTACTTTGCCATAATTGGGATTATAACTGGCACTCTTGGGATCGTTGTTGCCAACATAGTTTATTTGATAACTTTTTTTCTCTGCTTTGGTGATGCCGGCCTGAGCCTGAGCCTCTGATTCAGACAGGCCTTGTTGTCTCAACTGATTGAACGTTGCTGCTTTTTTCGGATCGTAATTCGAGGTGGCCATTTTTGTATTCCTATCTGTTATTTACCCAAATCAAAAACTGCATATTTTATAAAAAGGTTGACAACTGTTGCAGATATGCTACAATAAGTACATATCTGGAGAACCCCCACCAATGACTTTACTTGCAAAACCTGCAGCCAAGGTTAACTACCTTAACAACCGTGACATCCTAAAAGAAATCCACCTAAGCAAAAACACCTATTGCAGTTTCCGAGACAGAACAACTGATCATCAGTTTGACATGATCCTGCCCAGTGTAAGCAAAATCAATCAAAAGACCATTGCAGAAGCACGCCGCAATCGTGCTGACCGTCACAAACGTGAAACTGGTGAAGTGATTGACCCTAAAAAAATACCAAATACGGAGGTGGTTTTCCGTATTATGACTTGGGAACACATACCTATGGCGCCCAAGAAAGTGCCTAAAACCGCTACTAAAAAGAAAAAGATCGAAGACATCCTGGACCTAGACGATGTAACGGAAGACCCGTTAGCAGATCTTGTTAAGGATGTTGTGCTGGATCCCACACACATGCGTGTGAACTTTCCCCCGTTCTGGCACTACAGAGTGGACGAAGACAAGAACCCTGTGCTGGTGGGCAAAAGCCACTGGCGGGGTGATTTGGACTCAGGTGAGTTTTCTAAGGATCACGGCAACATGACACGCAAACTGGCCACTATGTTTATGAAACTATGCGAACGTTATGCCACAAGATCAAACTGGAGAGGATACACTTACAATGAAGAAATGCGCGGACAAGCCCTGTTACAACTCAGTCAAATCGGACTCCAGTTTGACGAGTCCAAATCGCAGAACCCTTTTGCGTATTATACTGCCGCTATCACTAATAGTTTTACTCGCATCCTGAACATTGAAAAGAAAAATCAAAACATCCGTGATGACATTCTTGAAATGAACGGACTCAATCCGTCATGGACTCGTCAGAACTCTGGCAAAGCCAGTATGGAAGCCATGTCCGGACCGGTTGTAACTACCTACGAAGAGTAGTATACTAGATAGATGACTAATCTATTCAAGAAGGCTGCGGTCTTCACAGACATACATTTTGGACTCAAATCCAACAGTCAACTGCACAACGATGACTGTTTGGATTTTGTAAAATGGGCCACTGCCAAGGCCCGGGAACAAGGTTGTGAAACTTGCCTGTTCCTTGGTGATTGGCACAACAACAGGGCTAGTTTGAACATTGTTACCCTGAGTTACAGTCTCCGAGCCCTGGAGCACATGAATGACAATTTTGATCAGGTATATTTTATTCCTGGCAATCACGATCTTTATTATCGAGACAAGCGCGACATTCAAAGTGTGGAGTGGGCCAAACATTTGCCAAAAGTTGAAATTTGCAATGATTGGTTCAGCAGTGGTGACGTTGTTATTGCTCCTTGGCTATGCGGTGATGACCACAAACGTATTCCCAAGTTAAAAGGCCGATACATGTTTGGGCACTTTGAACTGCCCGGCTACTACATGAATGCCATGGTGCAGATGCCGGATCACGGCACCATACAGCGTGGAGATTTTGGTGGCTTTGATCATGTGTTCACCGGGCACTTTCACAAGCGACAAACTGCCAACAACATCACTTACATTGGCAACTGCTTTCCGCACAACTATGCCGACGCAGGAGATGATGAACGCGGCATGATGATACTTGAATGGGGCAAAGAACCTGAATACCATGCTTGGCCCAACCAACCCAGATACAGAGTATATGGCCTAGCCAATCTCATCGACAACGCAGCCAATTTGTTATCTCCTAAAATGCATGTTCGTGTAAATTTGGATATTGAAATTTCATACGAAGAAGCCAACTTCATCAAAGAAACGTTTATCCGTGACTACAGCTTGAGAGAAATGGCCCTGATACCCAACAAGACTGCCGGTGTGGATGTGGATCTAGCACCCGGTGATGTCAAGTTTGAGTCAGTGGATCAGATTGTTACTGATCAACTCACAAATATCGAGTCAGAATTCTACGATAACCGATTGCTGTTGCAAATATATCAAAACTTATGATATCAATAAATCAACTAGAAAATACTCTGCTGACTCTATATGATTCAAAGTGTTTTGTTGATTTAGCCAAGTTAACCACTTCTCCAACTGATGTGTATAGGCATTTTGATTCTTTCTATCAGGAAACATTTGCTCACAACGATCGATTAATTTTTTATACTGCAAAGAGTATTCCAGATTCGCTGTTGCATCATTTGTATCAGGCTACTAATTTGATTGATATATCAAACTTTTTTGTTTTGATTTGCAGTCCGCATGACATTGCCCAACAAGCAACTGCTATTGCCCAATTAAATGCAACAGACCCATTTCAAACATTGCAGATAGTGTTCGAAGATACTGAAAGTTTGCAAGATAATTTTACAGTCTCAGACACGTTATGCCCTATGCCTTGGAGACATGTTGAAGTTTCGTCTTCTGGGGAAGTACGACCTTGCTGTGTGTATGTTGACAGTGTTGACCATGTCAGACACAATTCGCTGAATCATGCTTTTAACAACACCAAATTTCAAACTCTGCGACAAGACTTGTTGAGTGGTAACAAGCCCAGTGGATGTAGCAAGTGCTGGGAAAACGAAAAAAATGGATTGATCAGCAACCGGCAGTATCATATGCGTATGTTGAAAAAAGAATTATTAACAGCTGACTTGGATCATCCCAGAATACAAAGTATAGATATCAAACCAGGAAACACCTGTAATTTTAAATGTCGTATTTGTAATCCTGTGTCAAGTTCTTTGTATGCTCAAGAAGCAAAATTAAACAAAAATATTTCTATAAACAGTTTTAACTGGGCAGAATCTGCGCCTGACACAATCAATGAGATTGTAGAGTTGCTGCCAAATTTAATCAACATAGACATGTATGGTGGCGAGCCATTTTTGATCAAGCCCCTGTTGCACGTGGTCAATCAAGCGGTGGAGCAAGGCCATGCTCCACAAATGAGATTACATTACAACAGCAACGGTTCTGTATATCCCGAAAGTTTAATTGAGTATTGGAAAAAATTCAAGCATGTGGACATACAATTCAGCATCGACAACATCGGCCATAGATTTGAACTTGAGCGTGGTGGTAGTTGGTTGCAAGTTGAATCTAACATCAAAAGATTAATTGATCTCAACTTGCCCAATGTCAGCATTGCTATCATGCCTGCAATCAGCATAATGAACATTTTTTACTTGGACGAGTTACTGCAATGGGCCAGTGATCTGAGAGTTGAGATCAACATACAATATGTGACCGACCCGTCGGGATTTGATCTTAAACATCTTACCGGTAATGCTAAAAAATTGATTTCTGAAAAGTTTCAATATCATGCTTGGCCCGAAATGAAACATATCCTAAGCTACATCGCATCTACTCCTGATTCAGATGGGCAAGAGTTCTTAAAACTGTGCAAGCACTTTGATACTTTGAGAAATCAAAATTTTACTGAATCTCATTTTGAGATTGCAAAAGCCATGGGATACGTGTATAATAAAGATATATGATTCAAATAAAAAACCTTACTGTTCGGAATTTTATGAGTGTGGGCAACGCCACACAAGGTATTGACTTTGATCGTCAAGACCTTACTTTAGTATTAGGCGAGAACTTAGACTTGGGCGGTGACGGAAGCCGCAACGGCACAGGCAAGACCACAATTATCAATGCCTTGAGTTATGCCATGTATGGGCAAGCACTCAGCAATATTCGCAAGGACAATCTAGTAAACAAAACCAATGGCAAAGGCATGTTGGTAAGTCTTGACTTTTCTGTCAATGGTAAAACATACAAGATTGAACGTGGGCGCAAACCCAATGTGTTGCGCTTTTATGTGGACAGCGAAGAACAAACTGCCACGGATGATGCACAGGGCGACAGTCGTGAAACACAGGATGCTATTGAGCGTGTGTTTGGTATGAGCCATGACATGTTCAAGCACATCCTGGCACTGAACACATATACAGAACCGTTTTTGAGCTTGAAGGCCAATGAACAGCGCACCATAATTGAGCAGTTGTTGGGCATCACTGTGTTGAGTGAACGTGCTGAACGCATCAAAGAACTAAACAAAGCCACCAAAGATTCAATCACAGCTGAAGAGTTTAGAGTTCGTGCTGTGCAAGAAGCCAACAAACGCATTGAAGAACAAATTGAAAGTCTACGCAGACGTCAAGGTCTGTGGCAAAAGAAATACGACAGTGACCTTGCATATCTTGTGGGCCAGTACGATGAGCTGGCCAAAGTCAACATTGAAGCAGAGTTGTTGGCACACAAAGAACTGGCCTTGTGGACTGAACGCAAGAAGGCAGCAGATGCACACGGTCGATTGTTGGCGTACCAAACAGCATGGCAACAAACACAAACCAAAGACATTGACGCATTGCAAGCCAGTTACAATCAACTCAGTCACATTGATATTGCTGCTGAACTTCAAGCACATCAAGACTTGGCTGCATACAATCAACGAGCCAAAGATATTGCTGACCTTGAAAAACTCATTGCTCGCTGTGTCACAGATGAAGTCAAAGAACAAAAGATCATTGAAAAACTAAAAGCAGAAATTGCACAGTTAGAAGATCACAAGTGCTATGCCTGTGGACAGGAAATGCACGATACCAAGCACGAGCAAGTGCTGGAATCCAAACGCAAGAGTTTACAAGAATCTGCGCTACAAGCCTTGGCCACAAATGGCCAGTGGTTGGAAAATACAGATGCACTTAAGGCTTTGGGTGAGCTAGGTGCCAAGCCTACAACACATTACCAGACTGAAGCAGAAGCCATTCGTCACAGCAGTGAACTTGAAAACATACAGCAAAAGATCTCGGCCAAACAGGCCGAGACTGACCCTTATGTCGAACAACTTGTAGGGCATGTGAATGTGGAACTGGGCACACAGCCTGTCACGCACTACGATACAGAAGCACAGGCCATCAAGCACTCTACACAAGTCAACAACTTGCTACAACAGATTACCAACAAGCATGCTGAAACTGATCCTTACAGCGAACAGATCGAAGACATGCAACAACAAGCCTTGCAAGTGGTTGACTACAATAAGATTAACGAACTGACCAAAGTGCAAGATCATCAAGAGTTCTTGTTAAAACTTTTAACCAGCAAGGACAGTTTTGTTCGCAAGAAGATCATTGATCAAAACTTGAGTTATTTGAACGCACGCCTTACTCACTACTTGGATCGTATTGGACTGCCACACACTGTGAAGTTTCAAAACGACTTGAGTGTGAGCATTGAAGAACTAGGGCGTGAACTGGACTTTGATAATTTGAGTCGTGGTGAACGCAATAGATTGATCTTGAGCATGTCATGGGCATTCCGTGATGTGTGGGAAAGTTTGTATCACCCCATCAACATCTTGTTCATTGACGAAATGATTGACTCCGGCTTGGACACACAGGGTGTTGAAGCTAGTTTGGCCTTGTTGAAGAAGATGACCCGTGAACGACACAAGAGCATCTGGCTTGTATCGCACAGGGATGAACTGGCAGGGCGTGTAGAAAATATTCTCAAAGTTGTGAAAGAAAACGGCTTTACTAGTTACAGTACGGATGTTGAAATTGGATAATAATTCTAGTTTACAAGATCAGTTGAACTGGCACAAACTGCGCAAACAACAGTTGAAGTGGTATGGCGGAGACATAGTTTTACAAGACCAAGAACTGCTGAACTTTGTTGAATATCACAATATTCAAAAAATACGATATGTTGGCGATTCAAAACATGTGGAATTAGTTGTTGGTCGGAAAAGTGACCAAGGAGAGATGTGCATCTACTTGATGAAATCGCCATTCAAACTGGATCATGTGGTTGAAGTTTGTAATCAGGAACTAGACCGGTTGGAACCTGGTGGCATCTTGTATTTGGCATTAAATAAATTTTTATTAGATCCATGCGCACTAGATCCAGTGAATCCCAACTACGATGCTGCCATATATGATTTTGTAGTTTCGCACATGCGTTATCCTGTGATTCGTTATCACAGCGGCATTGTTGATGGCGGACAACGATTCAATTGGATACATCCTCTGACTCGATTTTATTTTATCAATGAAAATACTCACAAAAATTCACAGTGAAATTAGTTCTGATCCTGTGCATGCCAAAGAACAATACGAGATCAACTTGTATGCTATGCCAATTACTGTTTTGAGCTATGTGTCAGATCACATGGATCCTGGCTCTACAACAGTGTTGTTTAGCGGTGGTCCAAGGCTGAATTTTTCTGCCACATACATTGAACCAAAGATGTTTTCTCACTGTGACATTGAGTGGAAGCCAAATACAATTTTTGCTTCTACTTCACAGCCTGATATCCTGGACTATGTGATACAAAAACTTGCACCTACAAACTTGTTGATTTTACACACAGCATTTTTTATAAAGTATCGGTCCTGGCAAGAAATTGCTGCAGACATCAAAAAATACAAAACTTTTGCCAAAAAAGTCATTGTGACTTTGCCATTGTCTAGATTTGAATTTCATCGACTCAAGTATTCTTCTGTTGATATAGCCAACTTGTTAGGAGGTGTCATAGTGGATGACACAGTGGTTGTATGTCAATAAAATTATTGCGTTGGACTTCGGGTATGGCCGGCGATACTGTGCTGAAACTGCTGTTGGACTCAGATCCCAGTTTACAAAGTCAAAACAAATACATCGCACTTAACGACGGACAAAGTCAAATTGATTATCAATATTGTAAGTCTTTCAAATACAATCAAGTTGCAGAAATGTCATTGATGCATGCATTTGATGTTGATCAAACTGCACTGTTTGAACAGCTTCGGCAGTTGGAATCTGACAATGTGCATGCGCAATGGCTGCTGAAGACTCATTGTTATTTTGATTTTTCGTATCCAGTGGTTGATATCACTGTAAAAGCAGAACAAATGCCATTTGTGGTTCAAGCAGGATTGCACAAAAATTCAAGAGCTAAAAATTTATTGCCTAACTATCATGTGTTGGCATCAAAAATATCCGATCCAGAAATACTGTATAAATTTGACTGTTTTAACTATGCACAAAATTTGCTGCAACCAAGAAACTACAGCTCTGATCAACTTGCATTGAAAAACATACTTGGTGGCTGGGAAGATTTTGCCGCAGCACTGAGCAGGGTAAATTTAAAAATATCTGCAGACTGTCAAACTTATTATGAGCAGTGGCTTGAAGAAAATCAAAGGTTCATGCCTATTGCCACATACCTGGACCAGGTCAATCTCCAAAACTTTGATTACAACAACAGCGAGTTAACAATAGAAGAACGTTATTGCTTGTTGGCATTGTCTGGACAAAAATTCAAAATACTCACATGACATTTAATTATCACAATGTTTCCGAGTATCAGATTGAAATTACATCTTATTGCAATGCTGCCTGCCCACAATGTCCTAGAAACTTGAATGGTGCAGGCATCAATCCTTACATGCCGTTGATGCACTTGCCACGTGCCGCAATTGACCAAGCGTTTGACACAGAATTATGCCAACGACTGCGTCAAGTGTTTTTCTGTGGCAGTTATGGCGATCCCATAATGCATCCAGACTTTTTGGAAATCTTGCGTGACTTTAGACATAAAAGTCCCACACTGTGGTTGTATATACACACCAATGGCGGAGCACATGATCCTGACTACTGGACAGAAATGGCTGGTATTATAAATGGCCATGGGCAGATTGATTTTGGCATAGATGGACTGGAAGACACTTTACATTTATACAGAAAGAATGTAAAATACAGCAAGGCCATTGGCAATGCACAGGCTTTTATAAAGGCTGGAGGTCGGGCACAATGGAATTTTATTGTGTTTCGTCACAATGAACATCAAGTTGATTTGGTCAAACAGTTAGGACAAGACATGGGCTTCCACAATGTGTTGATACGCAAGACTGGTAGATTTTTAAATCATGCTACTATGACTGAAATGGATTCTTGGCCAGTGGCCGGTGCTGAATACACATTACAGCCGCCCATTGATGAAAGTTATCAAAATCGCAGTATGCAATCGTTGCCTGAACTGAAGAAACAATACATCAATATCAAAGAATATTTTGACACTACGCCTATAACATGCGATGCATTAATAGGTCACAAAGTAGCGATCAATGCTGAAGGTGTTGTGTTGCCCTGCAACTTTTTCAATCACAATTTGTATGATGCAAGATTTAGAGACGGCAGTATGCCTGGGGCAAATCCATTGAGCATGATCAACGGAAAAAATCAAGTGCGAGAATTTTTACAACGCTATGGGCTGGACAATTTGAACATACAGCACCGAACGCTGCCAGAAATATTTGCCAATGAGTTTTGGCAGGATCTAGAGGCATCATTCAACAACGGTGATAGACTGTTTGAATGTGCAATGACTTGTGGTCAGAAGTTTACAAAAGTATGGGATCAAGGAGGATCCACAAGATGAAAATGTTAGTAACAGGTGGTAATAGAGGACTGGGCAAACATCTAGTAGATGAGTTTGGCGCTGATAGTGCTAGTCGTAGCAATGGATTTGACATCAATCTCAACACCAATGAAATTGCTACACTGAGTTTAGAATACGATGTGTTTGTAAACAATGCATTTGACGGGCCTCCACAGGAGTTGTGGGCTGACTTTGGGCAAGCACAGATATATTTTGCTGTGTATGATGCATGGAAAAAAGCCGGCAAGTCAGGGTGGATTTTCAACATTGGTTCGGTGGGTGAGCAACACATTGTAGCACCTGAACCCAGATTTGAAACATATCGTGTGGCCAAGGCTGCACTGAGTCATGCCAGCAGGCAGGGCACACAATCATTCAAGCAAAATCAAGTGAAATTTAAAACTACCTTGATCACACCTGATCGATTGGATACAGAACTAAGCCGTAGCAGACCCAACTGGACTGGAAACGGTATTGATTTAACAGATATCAGCAATTTTATACAATACGCTGTCACAGTGTCCCCCAACACTGTGGTAGAAGAGGCAACTTTTTACGTGAACTTTGAACACAAGGCATAACTATAGCACGAAAGGCAATTCCCAGACACAAATGACATGGCTTTATCAAGACACCCCAGTTGAGACACTGCCCGAAGAATGTGTGGGATTTGTTTATCAGATCACAAATAATCTATCTGGACGCAAGTACATAGGCAAAAAATTAGCAAAATTTAGTAAAACAACGTACAAGACAGTAAATCAAAAGAACGGCATAAAAAAGCGGAAAAAGATACGCACAAAAGTCGACTCAGACTGGCGTGAGTATTATGGGTCAAGCCCAGAATTGACCGCAGACGTAATCAAACTAGGCACCGAAAACTTCTCCAGAGAGATACTCTACTATTGCAAAAGCAAGTCTGAATGTAGTTACATTGAGGCCCGAGAACAATTCGCAAGACGAGTATTAGAATCAGACGACTACTACAACGGACATATACAAGTTCGTGTGCATGGCAGTCACATCAAAAACAAAATTT
>Ga0114970_10004468_pt1 | contig 10171 bp, 5 predicted proteins | sample M_140205_XF_Meta_FD_87030 | JGI IMG/M metagenome (GOLD analysis project Ga0114970, IMG submission 87030) | Freshwater microbial communities from Lake Montjoie, Canada to study carbon cycling - M_140205_XF_MetaG | ecosystem: Environmental > Aquatic > Freshwater > Lake | place: Lake Montjoie... | reverse complement strand
TCGCGACGACCGCGGGCGTGTCGTCCACGCGCGCGGTGCTGCGTTCCCATGCGGATTTCACGCTGCCGAGGAAGGCCATCGAGTCGGAGAGGATGTTGGCCTGCTTGAGCTGGTTGCGCGCGGCGTTGAGCGTGATACTCCAGCCGGGCGCGAGGCGGCCGGTGATTTCGATCTCCGTGCCGCGGCCTGCGAGGTCGGACGAGTCGCGCGATTGCGATTCGGTGCCGAGGAGCGTGATGCCTGCGGCGGTGACGGCAGCGGGGAGCGGCTGGCCGCGGGCGCGCAGCGTCGTGAGCACGGCGTTCGCGGCGGTGGAGATGTTGTTTTTGGGCGCGTTGAGCGCGGGCTGGAATTGGTTGATGCCGTCGGCACGATAGACGTTCAGGTTGGCCGAGAGGCGGCCGCCGAGGAGCATAAGGCGCACGCCGTAGTCCCGACCGTTGCCCTCGATCGGCGGCAGGACCTGGGCGAAGATGTCCTTGAAGGCGCCCTGGGGAAACACGCTCTGCGACTGGTTGTAGGACAGGCCCAGCCACGGCAGCGCGGTGACGACGACGCCGAGGGTCTTGGTCGCGCCGGTGTTGGTGGTGAGCGTGGCGCCCACGAACCGATAGGGACGCACGAGCCACGCATTGGTGGAATTGGGCACGCGCTCGCCGCCGGCATTGGCGTCCATCACCTCGGCGCGGTCGCGACGGTGCCCACCGGTGAGCACGACGCGGTCGCCGGCCCAGCGACTCTGCAACGCGAGCATGCCGCTCGTATTTCGCTGCGCGACCCACGGGTAGAGGTTGTTGAAGACGAAGCCGGCTTTCATGCCTGACGACTCAGGGATTGGGTTGGCCCACGGATCGAGGCCGCCGCGGACGCCGCCGGGCCGGTTGAATTCGAGGTAGGTGCGGCGGAAAATGATGTTGGTCGCCGAGTCGATGGGCTGCGTATTGCCAGGGGCGAGGTTGTATTCGGCGATGACGCCGTTGCCGAAATAGCTGCGCTCCTTCTGCCACGCTGCGGCGAGGCTGTGACGCCCGAGCCACGCGCGGCGACGAGAGAGATCGAGTTCGTAGCCGACGGTGGCGCGCCACGTCTCGGAGCGCTGATCGAAGAGCTGGCGTTGCGCCTGCCCCTGCACGTAGGGCAGGCCGACGAAGGCGTTGGTGCGAGCGATGTCGGGAAGCAGCGTGCCAGGCAGGCGGCCGGCGGCGATGACCGAGTCGCCGTCGGCGAAGTAGGCGCCAGGCAACACGGGGTTGGGATCGCCGATGGCATTGAGGTTGGCCTGCGTGAAGCCGCGGAAATAGTTCGTACGCGCGTAGCCGAGCTCGATGTTCACGGGGCCCGCGCGCTGATCGATGAAGACGGAGGCGAGCGTGTAATCGTTGTTCGTGCTGCGGCCGGGCCCGGGCAGGTAGGCGTTGGCGGGAAACGCCTGTCCCCAAAACGGATCGTCGATCGTGCCGCCGGAAGGCGCGGCGCCGGCGCTGATCGTCTCGAAAAATCCCGGGGCCTGCGTGCCCGCGAGATCGGGGCGCATGTCGGCGCCGGTCGTGGACAGGCGAAACGGCTGCGGGCGGATCTGCGGGGCATAGACGGCCTGTAGCGTGTTGATAACGCGCAGCAGCGCGGGCGCGGGGTTGGTGGCGGGCTGGAGCGGATTGGGGGCGGGCGGCGCACCGTTCAACACCCAACGCGAATAACCGAAGTCAGAGTGCGGAAAATTGCCCGGTGTCACTTGCTCCCGCACCATGCGCTCCACGCCGGCACGCACCTGCGTGGTCTTGAACGGCTGCCACGTCGTCGCGACGGCGACGCCCTTGGCCTTGAGCTTCTCGAACTCGAACCAGCCGCCGCGATCCTCCCACATGGCGTTGGTGCGGAGGGCGAGCTTGTCCTTGATGAGCGGAAACGCGAAGTCGGCCTCACTGCGCTTTTTCGCGAAGCGGCCGACGAGGAACTGGACGGACTTCTGGCGGCCGTTGAGCACGGCGCGCTTGGAGTTGAGGTTGAACGCACCGCCCGGCCGGCTCGCGCCGTAGAGGATGGAGTTGGGGCCGCGGCTGACGTCGGCCCGATCGACGTTGAAGCGGTCGTTGGCAAGGATGCCGCGGCCCTGGACCATGTTGGGCAGGTAGTCGCGCGTGATGACGGACTCGGTGAAGCCACGGATGGTGGCGCGCACGTCCCACGCCTGCGCGAGGTTGCCGGAGTCGGTGCGGTCGTTGTCGGAACTCGTGGCGAACTTCAGCATGTCAGCGACGTTCTCCGCGCCGATGTCGTCGAGGAATTCGCGCGTCAGCACGGAGATCGCGGCGGGCGTGTGGAAGAGCGACGCGTTCATGCGCGTGCCAGAGAGCGTATTCGCCGCGCGATAGCCCTCGTCGCCCTCGGTAGAGACGAGGAACGGCGATAGCTGCACCGCCTCAGAGGAGGGCGGACGCGGCGCCTCGCCGGCAAACGCTGCCGAGGTCAGCCCAAGAACCAGGCCAACGGCCACGGCTGGTCGCCAAAAAGAGGATAAACGCGGGTGATGGGTCATGGAAAAATCAGGTAAGACAAACGAGGGGAAATCGGGACGAGATGGACCGGTGAGGATCCATCGCGAAGGGGCGGGGGCGGACAGTGGAGGTCGAGGGAAACACTCTCCTCCTGCGTGGCGAACGCAAAAATGGGGCGGCACCTCATCACGTGCATTCTGGGCTTCCGGCTCATCTCGGAACCACGGGAAACGGGTAGCGTGCCTCCGACGTACGCCTGAAGTGCATTCCGCTGGTGACACCGCTTTGCACCGCCCGGCCCAACACGCCCATCGTGCTGGTTGCGGTTGCTGAAGCGGACTGGACGGAAATGGGATTTTCACGTGGATCGGATCCGCTGAAAGGCCCAACCCATGACCCAGCGTCGAGTTTCATCGAGGTCGTTTAGATGCAAGCGCCGTTCCAGCCGACCACCGGCCAACTCGCGGGCTCGCGGTGTCGCGTGCCAACATCGCTCGCGCATCCGCGCCGCGCGGTGGACGTGACGTGGACGATCATCGGGCAATATATCATCGGGTGTTCGCCGTTGCCGACCAAGGCCGCGCAGGATTTCGCGTGAGACGTTTCCGGCGAAAGCTCGCGCGCCTTCGTAAACTACCGATCTGAAATATTTATATTATGGATACGTATCACCGGAAAGGTCCTCAGGGCTTCACGCTGCGCGTAGTGGCGCATGAGATACGTGGGGTTTGTCTGGATCGCGAGGTGGTCTGGCTGCATCCGGCGCGCCTCTGCCGTTGTGACCTGCAGTTTCAGCGTGGGGAACGCGATCTCCCTGGATTTCAGTACCGCACGGCTGATTCGCTCAAGAATTCGCAAGTCGGCTTTGCTCGGGCCGCACGGGTGGCAGGATCCACTGGCGAGATTGCCTGCTGGGGAAAAACTCGCCGGGGTCGTGACCCAGCGGAGGCGAACGGGGAACCTCGGTCGCGAGCAGGCCGAGATACTGCTCAGGGTTGCAAAATGACCTTCATGTATTTGCCGCCGTCCTTGGCGCTCAGTTTTTCGAACCACGCGGCGCCGTCTTCGAGCGGCGCAACGGTTTCGATCATGGGCTTAACGTCGATCACGCCGCGCGCGATCAGATCGAGGCACAAGGGATATTCGCCGGCACTGGAGCACGTGCCCGTCACGGTGATTTCTTTCGTGACCACTGCCTGAAGGGGAAAGTCCTGCGTTTTCGGCGAGAGGTTGCCGACGAGTACGCAGGAACCGCTTCGTTTAAGGACGGCAATCGCGAGGTTGACGGTCGGGGTAAGGCCCACGACTTCGAACGCGGCATCAGCACCCAGTCCCTCGGTGAGTCGGGCCACCTCGGCGGCGACGTCGCTCGTTGACGGATTGAACGTGTGCGTCGCGCCGAGCCGGCGGGCGAGCGCGAGGCGATTCTCGGCGAGGTCCACGGCGACGATGCGTTTCGCTCCCGCCCAGCGCAGAGCCTGAACAACGAGCAATCCGATCATGCCACTGCCGACGACCACTACGGTATCCGTGGCGGCGATTTTGATGCGTTGCACGGCGTGCACGGCGATGGAGACCGGCTCGATCATCGCGGCTTGGTCGAAAGGTAACGTGTCGGGCAGACGGTAGAGAATTCGCGAGGGCACGGCGACAAATTCGGCGAAGGCGCCGTGTTGTTTATACTCATTGGGCGAGACGCCTACGACGCGGCGATTTTCGCAGAGGTTAATCTGGCCTTGGCGGCAGAAGTGGCAGACGCCGCAATAAATCGTGGAGTCGAACGTCACACGATCGCCGGCGTGCCACTTTTCAGCGCGGGGACCGGTCGCGACGATTTCTCCCGAGGCCTCATGGCCCATGATCAGCGGCGCTTGGCGTCGACCAGAAGAGCCATCCCACCCGTGAAAGTCGCTGCCGCAGATACCGCAGGCGTGGATACGCACCAGAACTTCGTCGCCAGCAATGGCTGGCGTGGGAAAATCGACGATGGCGAGCGTGCTCGGAGCAGTGAGAAGGAGGGCTTTCATGAGGGGTGTGCAGAAGGGACGTGGGGAGTGGTCACGCAGATTGTATTGAAAGACCCGGCGGCAAAATCAAGGGCACAACCGCTCAGCGAGGAAAGGAAACCGATCATGATTGGCGGTCCTGCGGGGTTCGACGAGGTCGTTAATCGTCGTGGCTCCGTCGGAAAACTGCTTGCCACCCCTCAGGGGAGCTGCGGACATCGCGTTTTGATTACGAACGGCCACGCACCAATTAGCTACTAACACACGTCCCGCTTCGGCGGGATTTTCGGACTCCATGGACGACAACGCCCCCAAAGAAAATCCGCCCGCGGATTTCAACAAACTCGATCTGAACCAACTTCAGGGGTTCAGTTTCGGCACGCAATGGACGCAAGAAAAAGCGTCCCCCTCTGACCGTCGCGAACGCGATCCGGGCGCTGACCGCCCGCGTCGTGACGACCGGCGCGATGGGCCGAGTGGTGGCGCGCCCATGAACCGCGATCGCCGAGCCTTTCGCAAACCGGCCGGTCCCGGTGGTCCTGGTGAAGGAGCGCCCAGCGCTCCGTCCGCCCCAAGTGGTGGCGCGCCCGAGCGCCGCGAGTATTCCGGCGGCGGAGGCCCTCGCCGCGATGCCGGCGGCGGTGGTGACTACCGTGGCGGTGGTGGTGACTACCGTGGTGGCGGTGGTGGTGGTGACTACCGTGGCGGTGGTCAGCGCTACGGTGGTTCCCGCGGAGAACCGCAGGAGCGCGTTCAATACGGCCCCTACGAGAGCCCGTTTTTCAGTGCGACGTTTTATCCCGAGGACACGAGCTTCAACACGCTCGTGCAGACCATTCGGAAGACGTGCCGCACGATCGAGCTTTTTGAAATTGCGCGCACCGTCGTGGCGAAGACCGACCGATTTGTGGTCGTCGTTAGCCGTCGGCCCACCGCTGAATCGGCTGCCCCGGCGGCGGACGAGTCGGCGAAATCGGCCAAGGCAGCGTTTCATATTTCCGTGCCCGACGCCTTGCCCTTTGAGAGCGACGCTGCGGCCGTGGCTCATGTGTTAGCCAATCACCTTGATAAATTTTTTGAAAAGGCAGAGGTCGAGGTCGATCCACCGAAGGGGAATTATCAGGTCATTAACAAGTGCACCATCACGGGTGAGCTGCTCGGGCCGCCCAACTATCATCGTTACGCGCAGATCGTCCAGCAGCACCATGCCGCGAAAGTAGCGGGCATGTCGTTCGAGGCATTCCGCGGGCGCATCGAGACCATTCGCGACCCCGAGGTCGTGAATCAGTGGCTCGAGAAGATGAAGAAAACCACCCGTTACACGTGGAAACTTTCCGGCGCTGCCGCGAAACCGGCGGCGGTTTCCGTGCCCGCTGCGGAGGCTGCACCCGAGGCTAACGGCGTAGCCGCGGCAGAATCGGCGCCGACTCCGGTTGCTGAAGCGGCACCGGCCGTGCCGAGCTTCGATTCCTTGGAAGATGCACGCGTCTTCTTGCTGACCGAGGCCCGCGACAAAGTGGTACGTACCACTGAGACCGCTCGTTTCCACGGTAAAATCGCCGAGACGATGCCGCCGGGAGAAATCCGCCGTGCCGTCGAAGGCGCGCTCGAGCGCCAACGGAAGTTCCCGCTCGACACTGCCAATGCGCTGCGCGGTCGCTTGCGCCGTGAGCATTTCACGATCTTTAAAAAGGGCTCGAAGGGCGTTTCCTACGTTTGTGCGGTCAAGCGCAAGTTCCGGGTGCCCGGCCAGACCTTTGCCGATAGCATCGGGGCGCTCATCTCGTTCATCGAGGGTCATGCGATGATTCGCGCAAGCGAGCTGGCGACGAAGTTTCTCGGCATCACGGTTCCAGTCAAAGCGACTGACGTCACACCGGTGGCAACGCCCGCCGCGACTGAAGGAGCGCAGGCCGCGGAGGCGACCTCGGTCACAACCCCGGTCGAGTCAACGCTGTCGGTCGAGGAGCGCGCCAAGATCGTCCGCCTGCAAGGCGATCTGATGTGGCTGGTGCGTGAAGGGTACGTGACTGAATTTATCGACGGACGGCTCTTTGCGCCGCCGCCGGTGGTCGAGGCCCGCAAGAAAGAAGTCGAGGTCGAGGAGCATGATCCGGAGAACTTCCCAGAGGTGCCTGTTTCCGCGCCCGAGCCTGCGCCCGTGCGTGCGGCGGTCGTCGAAACTGCGCCCGTGGCTGAAGCGTCGGTGGCTGTATCGGTTGGGCCGGACGCTCCCGTCGCGGATACACCGGTTGCTCCGGTCGCGGAAGCTCCCAAGCCGATCGAGCCTTCGGCGTGAGCGTGCGCGCGCTAAAATGGGCGCGCTTTTGAGGAGCCGACCGTCCAACTCAGCGCGTTGAAATCAACGCGCTGGAGGTGCGAGGTGCGCCGAGGTGCTATTGCCGCCACCGCTCTGGCGCTGACGAGTCGTTATCGCGCAACAGTTTTTGGAGGCAAGGTGCGGTAGGTAAATGTCGCGATCATTTGCCGGGTGTAGGTGGCGCTGTGTTAGCTGTTGTTGGACACGGCTCCGATCTCAATCCATGTTGCTTTTAAGATGGGCTTAACCGGCTTGGGGGAAGGTGCCTGCTGGCAGGCGATTTTTGCATCGTGAATCGCCCGCAAGCGGGCTCCTACCAAAGGCCGTCTTTGGGCTCATCGTGAGCGCGTTGTTGAATAAATCTTTGAATAAATCGCCCGCAAGCGGGCTCCCACCAAAGGCCGTCTTTGGGCTCATGGTGAGCGCAATGACGGCCTATCGCAGCCGTAACGTGTGACGCTCGTCAGCGGCGATCCCGAGGTCCAGGTGGAGGGTTGTCGGCGGGAGCCATGCCGCGATGTTCTCGGGCCACTCGACTGCAAGGCAGTAAGGTGGGGTGAGAAAATCTTCGAGCATGAGCGAGTCGAGTTGGGCGGCACGGTCGAGGCGGTAGGCGTCGAGGTGAACCAGGGTGCGCGTTCCGCGATGAAGGGTGAAGATCGTGAACGTGGGGCTCGTGACGTGCTCGACGATGCCGAAACCGCGAGCGAGACCCTGGACAAATGTGGTCTTGCCGACGCCCAAGTCACCGTGCAGCGCGAGCGTCGCGTCGGGTGGGAGTGCCGCGGCGAACTCCCTCGCGAGGCCCTGCGTCTGCTCGGCGGAGGACGTGATCACACCGGCGCGGAGTTGGGCGAAAATGGACGACATCGGATTTTTAAAACGCGGATGACGCGGAGAGCGCGGAGTTCAGACGGGAGGTGGGGGAAGTGTGCTCCGCGCCATTAGCGGGCGCCGCGTTGCCGTGATTTCAGTGCGGAGGTGCTCGTAACCCCGGTAGTTCGCCAGGTTGACGGCCGAAGCGGGCAGTGCGGATTCCGTAACGAATATCCCGATACGCGAAAGACGGACGCGGGGAAAAGCGCGGAGCCAAGCGTGAGCGAATTTCTCGCGATCGGTGCGGGCGGCGAGAGCGAAGACCAGTTCGTAGTCTTCGCCGTCGGTGAGGGCACCGCGGACGTCGGCTCCGCGGCGGAGCGGCAGGGCGGCGGCCTCGAGGGATGGCGCAGCTCGGCGCGGCGTGAGGGCACGGAGATCCTTCGCGAGGCCGTCGCTGAGATCCATCATAGCGCGGACGGCAGAGTGGCGTGCGAGCCACGCGCCCTCGGCGAGCCGGGGCTTAAACGTCACGTGATGGCGCGTAGGCAGACTGGCACCGAGTTCGCCGGTGACGTAGATCGCATCGCCGACGCGCGCGCCGGTGCGCGTGACGACGCGGGGGCCAGCGGCCGCGCCGAGGAGGGTGAGACTGGCGGCGACGGAGCCGTCGGCCTGCGCGATGTCGCCGCCGACGATGGGCACGCGGTAGTGACGAGCGCAAGCGGCGAGGCCGCGGTAGAATTGTTCGAGCCAAGCAAGGCTCGTGCGGGCGTCGAGGGTGAGCGCGAGGACGGCGGCGGTGGGGCGTCCGCCCATGGCAGCGAGATCGCTGAGGTTGCGTTTGAGGAGTTTGGCACCGACGTCGCGCGGGGGGACGGTGTCGTTGAAGTGGCGCGGGTAGATCACGGGGTCGACCGTAATGAGTTGGCGGAGACGCGAAGCGGGGAGCACGGCGCAATCGTCACCCATCCCGAAGGGTGCGCGCGGTGAGGCCGAGCCGAGCCAGCGACGGATGGCGGAGATGAGTTTCTCTTCACCGAGGGCGGAGACGGAGTTGGCGGATTTGATCGCAAACGGATGCATGGCTCAGGGGGCGGTCGGATCGATGACGATGCGCAGAACGCTGTAGGAGTTAAACAGCGCGTGGGCCACGATGGGGGTGCCGATGAGACCGGTGCGTTCGTAGGCGAGGGAGAAAACGATGCCCAGTGCGACGAGCGGAGCAAAGCTCGGTAGGTGCGCGTGGAGGGCCCCGAAGAGCACTGCGGGGAAGAGGAGGGCTGCCCAGCGCGGCAACCGTGTACGGGTGTAGCGAAAGATCCCGGCCCGGAAAACCAGCTCCTCCGTCAAGGGTGCGACGAGCGCCGCAAGCGCGATCATGGTCGCGAGCAGTGCGGGGGACTGCGGGTTTTTGAAAAACGCGACGGCGTCCTGCGGCTCGACGGGAAGACCACACCGTTTCAGCAGGCCCGTCCACAGGAGGCCGACGACGACGACCAGCGGCAAGGAGATGAGAAACGTCGCGAGGCCAGGGAGCAACGAGGCGGTGAAGGGGAAGGCTGGGCGGGGACGGCTGCGATTAAAGCAGAGCAGGTAGATCCCGACGCCGGCGAGCATGCCCCCCTGGAACCCGGCGTTGACGAGGATAAGTTTGGTCTGCGCAGAGAGGCCGAAAGCACCGGCGGTCTGCTGCGCGACGACGGGGAGGACAAGACCGCCACACATAACAATCCAGAGGAAAAGAAAGAAGTCGCTCAGCGAGATGTCCCATGCGGCCAGTAGCGGCGTGCGGATCTGCGCGCGGGCGGTGGGGGAGAAAACGTAACGCCACAGCAGAGCGACGCCACTGAACACGAGGGCGAGCTCGAAGTTGGTCGCGAAGGCGTTGATGGGCGCGGGCATGGCGGACGAGTGCGGAGGAAAATAGGCGGGCGCGCAACGCCTGGGATGAAAATCGGGCGCGCGAGCGAGGCGAAACGGTCGTGGCGGGAGCGAGTGAATCCGTGGTGCGAGGGAGGTGGGCGGGAAAGCGTTGCCCTCGGCGGGGGCGGGGGCACGGTAGCGCACTTTGGATGAATCCACGCGCGCTGCCCATTTACGAACTTGAGTCCGCGGTTGTCGCCTCGTTGCGCACGCAGGGGCGGCTGATCGTGCAGGCGCCGACGGGTTCCGGGAAATCGACGCAGATTCCGCAGATGCTGCTGCGGCACGGAGTGCTCGACGCGCTCGGTGGCCGGGCCGTGAAGGGCGAAGTCGTGGTGTTGCAGCCGCGACGGCTTGCGGCGCGGATGTTGGCGAACCGGGTGGCGGAGGAGGTTGGCACGAATCTCGGTGACGTCGTGGGTTATCAGATACGGCTGGAATCGCGGGTGAGTGAGCGGACGCGGATTCGTTTCGTGACCGAGGGAATTCTGCTGCGGCAAATGTCGTTTGACGCGACGCTGCGCGGAATCAGCGCGATCGTGTTCGATGAGTTTCACGAGCGGCATCTTTACGGCGATATCTCGCTGGCGCGCGCGGTCCAGATCCAG
>Ga0114970_10004466_pt1 | contig 10172 bp, 7 predicted proteins | sample M_140205_XF_Meta_FD_87030 | JGI IMG/M metagenome (GOLD analysis project Ga0114970, IMG submission 87030) | Freshwater microbial communities from Lake Montjoie, Canada to study carbon cycling - M_140205_XF_MetaG | ecosystem: Environmental > Aquatic > Freshwater > Lake | place: Lake Montjoie... | reverse complement strand
TTGCTGCTGTGCGATGCGTTGGCGATCAAGGACTGCCCACGACCACTGAGCGTGGCCGTGCCTGCCGCAGGCCCAGCCTTGCCGGCTGACATCGCTGCTTTGTCCGCGCTCGAAGCAGCGCCCGCCGGGCCCAAACGCCAGGGCACGCGCATCGAGCTGCTGGCAGGTCAGGGCCGGGGCACGCCCAATGTGGTGGGCTTGCAGGTGCTGGCGGCCGAGGACCAGGGATTCAAGGAACTCGACGAGGTCGCGCTCTTGCTGCAGCTCCAGCAAGCCCAACAACTGGTCTATGGCCGCGCCGAGCCTCGGGCCACCGCGATCATGGTGCAACTCAAGCGCACCGATCAGACCGCTGCGGCGGCCGCCCGATTGCAGGACTTGATGGCTGCGACCTTGCCGGGCCAGCCGTTGACGGTGATGGACTTCCGGGCGCTCAACCCCTTCTATGGCCAGACCCTGGCCTTGTTCGACATGATCTTCAACTTCATTTTTGGCTTGATCGGCGGCATCGTGCTGTTCACGGTGGGCAACACGATGAACGCGGCCGTGGTCGAGCGCACCGTCGAGATCGGCACGCTGCGCGCGGTCGGCCTGCGGTCATCAGGGGTTCGGCGCTTGTTCATCACCGAAGGCTTGTTGCTGGGTTGCGCCGGTTCAGCCGCGGGTGTCGTGCTGGCCATCGTCGCAGGCGAGTTGGTCAATCGGCTGCACTTGAGCTGGGTGCCACCTGGCAGTTCTGAGCTTTTGCCGCTCAGCTTGCGCATCGTGAGCGAGCCGCAGATGCTGCTGCTGGCATTTTTCGGACTGATCGCGATCGCCGGGTTCTCGGCCTGGTGGCCTGCTTGGCGCGCCTCGCGACTCAAGATCGTCGACGCATTGCGGCATGCCTGACACCCACGGGAGGAACTTCGATGTTGACACGCAGTGTATTTTGGCGCGTAACAATAGGATTATGTTTTGGTGCGGCGATGTTGGCGCATGCGCTGCCAAGCGACCCTCAGGCCATGCTGGTGGCCAGTGACGCGGTGCGCAATCCGGGCCAAGCGTTTAGGGTCATGGTCACGTTGACCGAGTTCGAGAAAGGTCAACAAGTCGACACCAGCAGCTTGCTGAGTTACTCGAAAGCGCCCGACGGTGGTGCGCAGTTGGTCAGCCTGATCCGCTTCGTCCAGCCCTTGCGCGACGCGGGCAAGCTGCTGCTCAAGAGCGGTAGCGATCTGTGGTTCTACGACCCAATGACCAAGGCCAGCGTTCGCATCTCGCCGCAGCAGCGCTTGCTCGGTCAGGCCGCCAACGGCGATGTCGTGACGGTCAATTTCGCGCGTGACTATTCGGCGCAGCGGGTCCGTGATGAAACCATTCAGGACGGTGAGCGGCGCGACAGGCCGTCGGTGTTGTTGCGCCTGACGGCCGTCTCGGCCGATGCCACCTACCCGTCGGTCGAGCTGTGGCTAGATGCCGACAAGCTGTGGCCAATCCGGGCGCGGTTCTACACCGATTCCGGGCGACTGCTGAAAACGGCTTATTACCGCCGTTTTCAAGCCCAGCTCGGTGCCGAACGACCGACCGAAACCGTGATCATCGACGGGCTGAACCCGCAGTCGGTGACCATCGTCAGGCTGTCGGATTACCAGGCTCGCTCGCTGCCCACGAACTGGTTCCGGCGCGACTTCCTGCCCCACTTTCAGCCGGAGTGATGCACATGTTGCCTGTTCGGTCGCTGGCCTGCGGGCTGTGTGTCGCGGCGCTGGCCTTGCCTGCCAAGGCCAATGACGTCGATGCGTTGAACCTGGGGCGAGACGCAGTGCCCGAGCTTCAATCCGCCCAGCCAACAGCTGCCGAGTCACCGCTGCGCCTGGCGGTCGAGGGCGCGGGGGGACGCTGGCTGCGGCGCGACCCCTTGGGCGCGTTGGCGACCCGACGCCTGTCGATCGACCTCAGCCACTCGGTCCGATGGGAGGGCGGCTGGCGCCTGGCTTGGTCGGACCGGCTCGACGCTTGGTCGCCGGTCGAGTCTGGCCAGGGCACTGCGCTGAACAGCCTGCGCGAGGCCTACTCCAGTTGGCAGGACCCGACAGGCGCGAGCTTGCTCGAGTTCGGCCGCATCAAGCTGCGCAACAGCCCGGCCTATGGCTTCAATCCGACCGATTACTGGCGCGGCGGCAGCTTGCGCGCGATCACCAGCGCCGACCCGTTCGCCTTGCGCGACGCCCGGCTCGGCACTGTGATGCTTCGCGCGCAGCGCTTGTGGACCGGATCAGGTTGGTCGCTGGCCTGGGCACCCAAGCTCGCCGACCGTCCCAGCTCGGCGCCGCTCAGCCTGGACCTGGGCTCGACCAACGCCAGCCATCGTCTGCTGGCGAACTGGAGCCAGCAATGGTCTGACCGCGTCAACGGCCAGGCCATGCTGTTTGCCGAACAAGGCCGGGCGCCGCAGTTCGGCGCCAGCTTCACGGCCTTGTTGTCGGATGCGCTGGTCGGTCATGGTGAATGGTCGGGTGGCCGCGCTGAAAAGGAATTATCAAGACTGCAAGGCAATCCCTCACCCGAGGTGTTTCGCGGCCGACTGGCCAGCGGGCTGACCTGGAGCCTGCCGCTTGGCTTGGCGCTGACGGCCGAATATGCCTACAACGGCGCTGCGCCGGATCGCGCGGCCTGGGACGCTGTGGCCACGCCGGCCGTGCAGGCGCAGTACCTGGGTCTGGCGGGACAGCGCCAGGACAGCGCGTCGCGCCGGGCCTGGCTGCTCTACCTGGTGCAAAAAGATCTGGTCTTCAAGCGCCTCGACCTGACGGGTTTTGTTCGTCGCAACGCCGAGGACGGCAGCCAGCTGGCCTGGCTGGAGCTGCGTCACCGCGGGTCGCGCATGGACCTGGCGCTGCAGTGGCAGGCGGCGCTGGGCCGTGACCGCAGCGAGTACGGGCTGTTGCCGGTTCGGCAATCGATGCAACTGGTGGGTCGCTGGTTTTACTGACGCCGTGTTCTGGTCACTGCTCAGCCACCTGGCTTGGCAGTGCGAAGGTCAAGCAGCGGTCTCAGGCTTGTGCATCAGTTCGGCCAGTGGGCGTCTTGTCGATCTGGCCGTCGGGGCAGGACCCGTGCCTATCCTGCCCAGCCAAACCGCGCGCTCGACATTCGGGCCGACGAGTCTTGTCGTTGCGCCCTCGAGCTCGCCCGCCAGTTGCTGAAGTCCGCGCTCAGCGGTGAAAGCGACGGCATTTCTGACATAGCGGGCAAAGATCAATGGCGTCATCTCGGGCTGCTGGAAAAGGCCTAGCGTTGTCGCGGTCAGCCAGCAGCGCTGCACGGCCCGGCCCGCAGCGACAAAGTCATCCGTTGTGTTGGGTTCGCACTGCGCCTTGATCACAAAGTGAGCGGCGCAAGCCATGCCAGGAATGAAATCCATCTGAAGCCGTGGCGCCCAGGTTCCTGCCAGATAGCGGTTGAGGAATTCAACGCGGCGCCAGCTCCCCAGCGCAAAGCGCATCAGCCGCGCCGTCAGTGGATCGATGCCCAGCGCCTGGTCGGGTATGCGATCCTCGCTGAAGCGGCTGTTCCATTGAATGATGGCGCGGTGCGTCGGGTAGGCCTCGGGCATGGTCAAGCGCAGCTTGGCGTTGTGGAACATCAACAGCGCCGTGCGAAACCTGTCGTGAAACCCCTCCAGCCAGATGATCCGGTAGTCGGGTGCCACTGAGCGCTCGAGCGCCTGCTTTTGCAGCGGCGTCAAAGCGCGCAGGCCCATGGCTTGGCGCTTCACGCAGCGCGCGGTGATGGCGGCGATCAAGGGATCGACCTGTTGGTCACCCGTCGCTTCGAACTCAATGTCGTAGGTCGGTGTGCAGTCCGGCACATCGGCGCGTCGCTGAGCTTGCATCGTCAGGCCCTGCGCGCTGGCAGCGATCGACAGGGTTTCCAGCAGCGCGCCGATTGAGATCTGACTCGGTCGTCCATCCAGGTCATACACGCAGTGATCGCGGGTGTCGAAGCCGTGCACCACGAGATGCGATTCATCGACCAACTCGAATCGCCAGGGTTGGCTGTTGTCGCCACTCGGCGCCCAGCGCGCCAGGTCGAGAATCTGCTTGATGGCCTCGCGGGTGATCATGGCACCGACCTCATCTTGGCGACCTGCCTTCTTGCAATGCGCAGCGCCAACTGTTGCAGTGGGTGCTTGTTGCCGCCGGGACGCCAGGTGCGGACCATCTTGTTGCGGTAGGCGTCGACTTGAAACCCATGCGGTGCTGCGAGCACCTTGCCTCGGCCCAGCAAAATCTTCAGCGCCTCGGCGCCCGCCACCGCAGCGCAGAGTTGACAGCCCAAGATGCTCGACGGCCCGCGCTGTTCGGTCAGGTTGACGGCAGTGGGGTCCACCAGATAAGAACGGTGCAGGCCTGCTGGCGCCAAGCCGACCAAGAACCGCAGCGCCTTCTCATCGTCGGACTGGTCTGCCCACCGAAAATAGTTTTCGAAGCTCATGCTGCTGGGCAGGAAGTTCAGCGCGGCCGCACCCATGCCAAGCGGCGCCGCTGTGATGGCCGGGATGCGGCGGCTTGCACAGGCGGAAAAAGTATCTTGACGCGCAGAAAACGCAAAGAAGTCCAGGCCATCGACATAGAGATCGACATGGGCCAGGAAGTCAGGCAAGTTCATGCGGTCGACACCGCCGGCAAAGACCTGGATGTCGACTTCGGGGTTGATGTCTCTGGCCATCGCAGCCAGCACCTCGACCTTGGGTTGACCCAGCGAGGCCATCGATGCCCCAGCCTGGCGGTTGAAATTGGCGAGATCGAAGTGGTCGAAATCGGCAATGTGGAAGTTGCCGACGCCCAGGCGCGTCAGCGTCAGCAAGTGGGCGCCGCCCACGCCGCCCATGCCGGCGATCGCGACCCTGCTGCTGCGCAATTGCGCCTGCTCCTGCTGGGTCACCCAGCCGATGTTTCTGGAGAAGGCTTTGAAATAGTCGAACATGGATTGACAGTCCGGAACAGTGAATTGGCCCATGGCGCGGCGCGCTGGCGTCCCAGCTGCCGCAGCTTGGGCCCCGATAGGGATATCGGCTCGCGGTGGATGAACTCCAGGCTTCTCGTCTGCATTCGCGTGGCGGCGCGGATCTGGGCCGCTATGCTCGGCGTCCAACCCCGGCTTCGGGGCCTGCAGACGCGGTGAAGGGCTTGGGCGAGATGGCTGGGTTGAAATCAGTACGCAGGGTCTGGGCAGATCTGTCGGTGTCGTCCGTGGTTGCGGGCTTTGTCGTGGTGCTGGTGGGCTACAGCAGTTCGGCGGCCATCGTGTTCCAGGCTACTCAGGCGCTGGGCGCGACGCCGGCGCAGACAGCGTCCTGGATGTGGGCGCTGGGCCTGGGGATGGGCCTGAGCAGCATAGGCTTGTCGCTGCATTACCGGCTGCCGGTGCTCGCGGCCTGGTGCACACCGGGCGCGGCGCTGCTGGCCGCCACCCAAGGCGTCAGCCTGGCCGAGGCGACCGGGGCTTTCGTCGTCTGTGCGTTGTTGATCATCGCGGCCGGCGTGACCAGGGTGTTCGAGCGCTTGATGGATCGGCTGCCGCTGGCGGTGGCCGCGGCGCTGCTGGCCGGGGTGTTGACGCGTTTCGGCCTGGATGCGGTGCTGTCGGTGCGCAGCGCACCCGGTCTGGTGCTCTTGATGACGGCGGCTTTTCTGGCGGGCCGGCGTTGGTGGCCGCGCTACGCTGTGCCGGGCGTGCTGCTGGCGGGCGTCGTGGTGGCTGCGCTGCAAGATCGGCTGCAGGGGGACGCGATTTGGGGTCTTGGATCAGCGGTCTGGGCCAGCCCGGTGTTCGTGATGCCGCAGTTCAGCCTGGTCGCGTCGGTGGGGGTCGCGCTGCCGCTGTTCATCGTCACGATGGTCTCGCAAGCCCTGCCTGGCGTGTCGGCGCAGCGGGCCGCAGGCGTCGTGGTGCCGGTCTCGCCGCTGATCACCGCGACCGGCTTGGTGACGCTGGTGCTGGCGCCTTTCGGGGCTTTCGCGATCAGCCTGGCAGCGATCACCGCGTCGATCTGCATGAGCCCGCAAGCCCATGCCGACCCGGCCAAGCGCTACACCGCGCCAGTGATGGCCGGCGTTTTCTACTGCCTGCTCGGGCTGGCCGGCGGCGCGGTGGCGGGCTTGCTGGCGGCCTTTCCGCGCGAGTTGGTGGCTGCGGTGGCGGGCTTGGCGCTGTTGGGGACGATCGCCAGCGCGCTGAGTCTGGCGCTCCAGGATGAGCGGCACCGCGACGCAGCGGCCATCACCTTCCTGGTCACGCTGTCGGGCGTGACGATTGGCGGTGTCGGTGCGGCGTTCTGGGGTGTGCTCGCCGGCACGGTAGCGCTCGCTGTGCAACACTGGCGGCCCCAACGCTAGAGCCTGCCCACCATGAAGCTGTTGTTCGTCGCCGATCCGCTGGAATCCTTCAAGACCTACAAGGACACCACCTTCTCGATGATGCGCGAGGCGGCGCGCCGTGGCCACCAGCTCTGGGCCTGTGAACCGGCCGATCTGGTCTGGGTGCGCGGGGCGCGGGTGGTGGCCCGCCAAGCGCGGGCGATCAGGCTGACCGGTGACGAACACGCCTGGTTCGAGGTGCTGACCCAGGCCGAGCTCGCGCTGGCCGACACCGATGCCATCGTGATGCGCAAGGATCCGCCGTTTGACAGTGAGTACTTCTACGCCACCCATTTGCTGGGCCAAGCCGAGCGCGAGGGTGCCAAGGTCTTCAACAAGCCGGCCGCGCTGCGCGACCATCCCGAGAAGCTCGCGATCATGGAGTTTGCGCAGTTCATCGCGCCCACGCTGGTCACGCGCAGTGCTGACGCGATCCGCGCCTTCCACACCGAGCACCAGGACATCATCCTCAAGCCGCTCGACGGCATGGGCGGCATGGGCATCTTCCGCGTCGGCCCCGACGGACTGAATCTGGGCTCGATCACCGAGACGCTGAACCAGGGCGGCGCACAGACCGTGATGGTGCAGAAGTACTTGGCCGAGATCGTCAAAGGCGACAAGCGCGTGCTGGTGATCGGCGGCGTGCCGGTGCCGTTCACGCTGGCGCGGATCCCGCAAGGCAGCGAGATCCGTGGCAACCTGGCCGTGGGCGGCAAGGGCGTGGCGATGCCGATCACCGATCGCGAGCGCGAGATCGCCAGCGCGATCGGCCCGGTGCTGGCCGCCCGCGGACTGCTGTTGATCGGCCTCGATGTGATCGGCGACTGCCTGACCGAGATCAACGTCACGAGCCCGACCTGTTTCCAGGAGATCAGCGAGCAGACCGGTTTCGATGTGCCGGCGATGTTCATCACCGCGCTCGAGCAGCAACTCAAGGGTGCCGCCGCATGAAGACCCGAGCTGCTGTCGCCTGGAAGGCTGGCGCCCCGCTGACGATCGAAGAAGTCGACTTGGCCGGCCCGCGCGAAGGCGAGGTGCTGGTCGAGGTCAAGGCCACCGGCATCTGCCACACCGACTACTACACGCTGTCGGGCGCCGACCCCGAAGGGCTGTTCCCGGCCATCCTGGGCCACGAGGGCGCGGGCGTGGTGCTCGAAGTCGGCGCCGGCGTGCCCTGGTTGAAGCCCGGCGACCATGTGATCCCGCTCTACACGCCCGAGTGCCGCAACTGCAAGTTCTGCCTGTCGCGCAAGACCAATTTGTGCCAGGCGATCCGCAGCACGCAAGGCAAGGGCTTGATGCCCGACGGCAGTTCTCGCTTCTCGATCGGCGGCAAGCCCATCCTGCACTACATGGGCACCAGCACTTTCGCCAACCACATCGTCGTGCCCGGCATCGCGCTGGCCAAGATCCGCAGTGACGCGCCGTTCGACAAAGTCTGCTACATCGGCTGCGGCGTGACCACCGGTGTCGGTGCGGTGCTGTTCACGGCAAAAGTCGAGGCCGGCGCCAATGTGGTCGTGTTCGGCCTCGGCGGCATCGGTCTGAACGTGATCCAGGGCGCGAAGATGGTCGGCGCCGACAAGATCATCGGCGTCGACCTGAACCCGGCACGTGAGGCGATGGCGCGCAAGTTCGGCATGACGCATTTCATCAACCCCAAGGACACGCCCAAGGTGGTGGACGCGGTGCAACAGCTGACCGACGGTGGCGCCGACTACAGCTTCGAGTGCATTGGCAACACGCAAGTGATGCGCGACGCGCTGGAATGCACCCACAAGGGCTGGGGCCGCAGCATCATCATCGGCGTGGCCGAGGCCGGCGCCGAGATCTCGACCCGGCCGTTCCAGCTCGTCACCGGTCGCAAATGGGAGGGCTCGGCTTTCGGCGGCGCGCGCGGCCGCACCGATGTGCCGAAGATCGTCGACTGGTACATGGACGGCAAGCTCAACATCGACGACTTGATCACCCACAAGCTCAAGCTCGAAGACATCAACGAGGGCTTTGCGCTGATGAAGCGTGGCGAGTCGATCCGCTCGGTCGTGATGTTTTGACACCTCTCGACCTGCGGACTCGCGGCATCGTCGCTGAGCCGCCGGTGGCCGCCACAGCGGACAATCGGGGGCTATGGCCATACTTTCTCTTTCCAACGCACACCTGGCCTACGGCCATGTGGCCCTGCTCGACGCGACAGGTTTTTCTCTAGACACCGGCGAGCGCCTGGGCCTGATCGGCCGCAACGGCGCCGGCAAGTCCTCGATGCTCAAGGTGATCGCCGGGCTCGAAAAGCTCGACGACGGCTTGCTGCAGCTGACCCAGGGGCTGCGCATCTGCTATGTGCCGCAGGAGCCGGTGTTCGAGCCCGGCCACACGGTGTTCGAGGCTGTCAGCGAGGGCGTGGCCGAGGCGCGCGCCGTGCGCCAAGCCTATGAAGAGCACGCCGAGGGCGTCGATCTCGATGCGCTGCAGACCCGGATCGAGGCGCTGGACGCCTGGAACTGGGAGCAGCGCGTCGACAGCACGATCGCGCAGTTGAACCTGGACGGCGCGCGCGACATCGGCGAGCTCTCGGGCGGGATGAAAAAACGTGTCGCGCTGGCGCAGGCGCTGGTCGCGGTGCCCGACGTGCTGCTGCTCGACGAGCCGACCAACCACCTCGACCTCGACTCGATCGCCTGGCTCGAAGACCTGCTGCGCGGCTTCAAGGGCGCGGTGATGCTGATCACCCACGACCGCGCTTTTCTCGACGCGGTGGCCACGCGAATCCTCGAGCTCGACCGCGGCCAGCTGCGCAGCTACCCGGGTAACTTCGGCGCTTACGAGGCAACCAAGGCGCGCGAGATGGAGGACGAGGCGCTGGCCAGCGCCCGCGCCGACAAGCTGCTGGCGCAGGAAGAGGTCTGGATCCGCAAAGGGGTCGAAGCCCGCCGCACCCGCAGCGTCGCGCGCATCCAACGCCTGGACCTGCTGCGCGACCAGCGCCAGGCCAGACGCGATTCGCTCGGACAGGTCAAGCTCGAGATCGACGCCGGCGCGCCCAGCGGCAAGATCGTCGCCGAGCTCAAGGATGTCTGCATGAGCTTCCCGACCCCTTCGGGCGACAAGCTGATCGTCAAGGACTTCAGCGCGACGATCCTGCGCGGCGACAAGGTCGGGCTGATCGGCCCGAACGGCGCCGGCAAGACCACCTTGCTCAAGCTGATCCTGGGCGAGTTGCAGCCGAGCTCGGGCCGGATCCGCCAGGGCAGCAAGCTCGAGGTGGCGTATTTCGACCAGATGCGCGCCGGGCTGGACCTCGACGCGACGCTGGTCGACACCATCAGCCCGGGCAGCGAGTGGATTGAGTTCGGTGGCCAGCGCAAGCATGTGATGAGCTACTTGAACGACTTCCTGTTCTCGCCGGCGCGTGCGAACTCGCCGGTGCGAACGCTGTCGGGCGGCGAGCGCAACAGGGTGCTGCTGGCAAGGCTGTTCGCGTTGCCTGCCAACGTGCTGGTGCTCGATGAGCCGACCAACGACCTCGACATCGACACGCTAGAACTCCTCGAAGAGCTGCTGCAGGGCTACGCCGGCACGGTGTTCCTGGTCAGCCACGACCGACGCTTTCTCGACAACGTGGTCACCAGCACGATCGCTTGGGAAGGCGACCTGCAGCCCGGCCATTGGCGCGAGTACGAAGGCGGCATCGCCGACTGGCAGGTGCAGCGCGCGCGCATGCTTGCAGCGCGTGCTGCCGCCCCGGCGCCCAAGCCTGCGGCGGTGCCGGTG
>Ga0114970_10004464_pt1 | contig 10173 bp, 9 predicted proteins | sample M_140205_XF_Meta_FD_87030 | JGI IMG/M metagenome (GOLD analysis project Ga0114970, IMG submission 87030) | Freshwater microbial communities from Lake Montjoie, Canada to study carbon cycling - M_140205_XF_MetaG | ecosystem: Environmental > Aquatic > Freshwater > Lake | place: Lake Montjoie... | reverse complement strand
GGCTGCGGTTCTCCCCCCGGCAGCCCCGGCTGCTGCGACGATGTGACCATGCGCCTGAACGCCTACCTCGCCCGCGCGGGCGTCTGCTCCCGCCGTAACGCCGACCTGCTGATCGCCGCAGGGCGCGTGCGCGTCAACGGCGCGGTCGCCGGGCTCGTCACCCAGGTCGAGGACGCCGACACGGTGCTGCTCGACGACAAGCCGCTCGCCGCCGAGACGCTGATCACGGTGCTGCTGCACAAGCCAGCCGGGGTCGTCTCGACCGCCAAGGACACGCACGGCCGGCCCACCGTCGTCGATCTCGTGAAGTCGGTCGGCGTGCGGCTCGTCCCGATCGGCCGGCTCGATGCCGACACGACCGGCGTGCTGCTGCTGACCAACGACGGCCCGCTCGCCAACCGGCTCGCGCATCCGAGCTACGAGATCGACAAGGTCTACGAGGCGTTCGTGCGCGGCATCCCCAGCGACGACGACCTGCTGGCGCTGGCGCGCGGGGTCGAGCTGGAGGACGGCCCGACCGGGCCCGCCCAGGTGCGGCGGCTCGCCCGCTCGGTGGTCGAGCTGACCATCCACGAGGGCCGCAACCGCCAGGTGAAGCGGATGTGTGAGGCCGTCGGGCATCGCATCATCCGCCTGCATCGCAGCCGCTACGCCGGGCTCGACCTGGCAGGGCTCGAGGCGGGCCAGTTCCGCCGCCTCTCGAAGAACGAGGTGGAGCGGCTGCGCGAGGGCGCCAAGCCCGGGACGCCGGCCGCCAAGGGCAGCGTCGTCGTCACGCGCGAGCGGCCGACTGCCCCGCGCCGTCCCCCGCGCATCGAGGAGGGTCCGTCGGTGCCCGGCGCGACCAGCCTGCCGGGCAGCCTCGCTCCCTCTACCAGTCCAGCGCCGAAACCGCCCCGCGGGCCACGATCCGGTCCTGCTGGGTCAGGAACGAGCGGACGGCCAGGTCGCCCTTCGCGGTGATGTAGGCGAGCTCGGTACCGGTGACGCGGAACGCCGCATCGGCGGGCTGGGTTGCCGGGAGCTTGCCGAGCTTGACCAGCGTGCGCGCCGCGCCGGACGCCTGGAACAGGCGTAGCGCTGTGGGCACCGGCACGGTCTTCGGCGCGCACTGGAACGACGACGCCTGCGTGCGCACGACGGCGACGATGCCGACGTCGGCGCCGGTGTCGAGCGGCAGCTCCGAGTCGAGCGGCGTCTTCGTCAGCTGCTTCGTACCCAGGTAGAGGTCGTCGGTGGCGCAGCCGGGCGCCGGCTTCGCGACGAGGTCGCCGCCGAACGGGAACACCTGACTCTCGACGTTCCTGGCGATGCTCGTCTCCTGGCCGGAGGCGACGTCGAAGGCGATGGCGTCCAGCGAGCTGCCGCCGGCCGGGCGCGTCACGCCGAGCTGCGTGAGCGAACGCCAGAGCGGCGAGCCGAGCGGCCCCCTGGCGATGCGGCGGTCGCCCCTGCCATCGCTGCCGACGACGTGCAGCGAGCCGTCCCGGGCGATCCAGGCGACGTGCCTGGCGTCGGGCGAGAGGGCAACGTCGCCGCCGGCGTTGCGAGCGATCGTTGCGACATGGCCGTCCTCGGGGCTCCACAGCTTGACGCTGCCCGCCTGCACGAAGACGAGCGGGTCGGCGCCGCCGTGGGCGGCACGGGCAGGAGCGCTGGCTGCCGCCGGGGCGGCGGTGGCCAGAGCGGGGAGGACGAGCGCCAGGGCGGCAGCGGTCGCGAGGGCGGACGCGACCGGGCGGAGCGTCACGGCGAGACGAACCCCATGCGGTCGTAGAGCGCGCGGATCGTCGGCTCGACGGTGGCGGTGGCCTTCTCGGCACCGGTGCGCAGCAGCCGCAGCAGCTCGGCCTCGTCGGAGCGCAGCAGCAGGTAGCGCTCGCGGATGGGGGTGAGCAGCTCGACCACCGCCTCGCCGACGTCGCCCTTGAACTGGCCGTAGCCGGCGCCGTCGGCGTAGCGCGCCTCGATCTGCTCGCGCGTATCGCCGGTCGCCACCGAGAGGATGTCGATCAGGTTCGTGATGCCCGGCTTGTCGTCGCCGCGGCAGACCTCGCGCCCGCTGTCGGTGACCGCCGTCTTGAACTTCTTGCGGATCACGTCGGGCTCGTCGATCAGGCGCACGGTGCCCTGCGGCGTGCCGTTCGTCGTCGACATCTTCCGCGTCGGCTCCTGCAGATCCATGATCCGCGCGCCGACCGTCGGGTAGACGCCCTCCGGCAGCTTGAACGTCTCGCCGAAGCGCGAGTTGAAGCTCTGCGCGACGTCGCGCGCGAGCTCCAGGTGCTGGCGCTGGTCGTCGCCGATCGGCACCAGATCGGCCTGGTAGAGCAGGATGTCGCCCGCCATCAGCACCGGGTAGGTGAACAGGCCGGCCGACACGAAGTCCTTGCCCTCGCCCTTGTCCTTGAACTGGGTCATCCGGCCGAGCTGGCCGTAGCTCGCGACCGCCTGCAGCAGCCAGGCCGACTCGGCGTGCGCCTTGACGTGGCTCTGCACGAACACCGTCGAGCGCTGCGGGTCGAGGCCGACCGCGAACAGCATCGCCGCGAGGTCGAGCGTCGAGCTGCGCAGCGCCGCAGGGTCGTACGGCACGGTGATCGAGTGGAGGTCGACGATGCAGAAGAACGCGTCGCCGCGCTCCTGCGTCTCGACGTACTGGCGGAAGCCTCCGGAGTAGTTGCCGAGGTGCTTGTCGCCGGTGGGCTGGATGCCTGAGAGGATGCGCATGGGCGGCCGCAGGATAGCCGCTCGCGCGGCGCATCTACACTTGAGCACGATGTCCGCGACCGACACCACCTGGACGCCGTCTGCCTGGCGGCAGACGCAGGCGTTCCACCAGCCCGCGTGGCCCGACCCTGCCGCTGCCACCGACGCCGTCGCGCGCCTGCGCAAGATGCCGCCGCTGGTCTTTGCCGGCGAGGCCCGCAACCTGCGCGCCGCCCTCGCCGAGGTGCAGGCCGGACGCGCCTTCCTGCTCCAGGCCGGCGACTGCGCCGAGTCGTTCAACGACTTCAGCGCGATCACGATCCGCGAGAAGCTGAAGGTGCTGCTGCAGATGTCGGCGGTGCTCACCTACGGCGCCACGCTGCCGGTCGTGAAGGTGGGCCGCATCGCCGGCCAGTTCGCCAAGCCGCGCTCCGCCGCGACCGAGCTGGTTGACGGCGTCGAGATCCCCTCCTTCTTCGGCCACACGATCAACGGCGACGAGCCGACGCTGGCCGCGCGCACGCCCGACCCCGAGCGGATGGTCGAGGCCTACCACCAGTCGGCCGCCACGCTCAACCTGCTGCGCGCCTTCACCAAGGGCGGCTTCGCCGATCTCAACCAGGTGCACACCTGGAACAAGGACTTCGTCGCCTCCTCGCCGGAGGGCAAGCGCTACGAGGAGTTCGCCGAGGGCATCGAGCGCGCCCTCGCGTTCATGTCGGCGATCGGCATCGATCTCCAGGCCGAGCGTGCGCTGCACGAGGTGGACGTCTGGACGAGCCACGAGGGCCTGCTGCTCGACTACGAGGAGGCGCTGACGCGCCGCGATTCGATCACGGGCGACTGGTACGACTGCTCGGCGCACATGCTGTGGATCGGCGAGCGGACGCGCCAGCCCGACGCGGCCCACGTCGAGTTCTTCTCGCGCGTGCACAACCCGATCGGCGTCAAGCTCGGCCCCGCCACCGCGCCGGCAGAGGCAGTCGCGCTCGCCGACCGGCTCAACCCCGACCGCATTCCCGGTCGCCTCACCTTCATCGTGCGCATGGGCGCCGAGAAGGTGCACGAGCGGCTGCCGCTGCTGCTGCGGGCGATCAAGGAGGCCGAGCACAGCGTCATCTGGGTCTGCGACCCGATGCACGCGAACATGATCAAGACGAAGACCGGCGTCAAGACGCGCGACTTCGACGCGATCATGGCCGAGCTCGATGCCTTCTTCCAGTGCTGCTGGGCCGAGGGCGCGTGGCCGGGCGGTGTCCATCTGGAGTTCACCGGCGAGGACGTCACCGAGTGCCTGGGCGGCTCGGCCAGCGTGCTCGAGGAGCAGCTCAGCCACCGCTACGAATCTCTCTGCGATCCGCGCCTCAACGCGCGCCAGTCGCTCGACCTCGCCTTCCGCGTGGCCGAGACGATGCGGCAGCGCGACGTGTTCCCGAGCCGCCCCGCCTGATGGCCGTCCGTCGTCTGGCAATTCTCGGCACCGGGTTGATTGGCGCCTCGATCGGCCTTGCCGCGAAGCGGGCAGGCGTTGCCACGGTCACCGGCTGGGATCTCGACCCGGACGCCTCCGCCGTCGCCGCCGAGCGCGGCGCCATCAACACGGCTGCGGCCACGCTCGCTGCGGCAGTCGCCGGCGCCGACCTCGTGGTCGTCTGCGCGCCGGTCGGCGCGCTCGCCGAGCAGGTCGCGCGGGCGCTCGCCGGCAGCTTCGAGGAGACCACGGTCACCGACGTCGGCTCGACCAAGACCGCGGTGTGCGCGGCTGCGGCCGGCTCGGAGCGCTTCATCGGCGGCCACCCGATGGCCGGCGGCGAGGCGCGTGGCCCCGCCCACGCCAAGGCCGAGCTGTTCGACGGCGCCACCTGGTTCCTGACGCCCACGGCGGCCACGCCGCCCGAGCGCTACCGCCTGCTGCACGGCTTCGTCGGCGACCTCGGCGCGACCCCGGTCGCCGTTGACCCGGCCTCGCACGACCGCCTGGTGGCGCTGACCAGCCACCTGCCGCACGCTCTTGCCAACCTGCTCGTCAACCAGGCGGGCGCCACGCGCATCGAGGGCCACGAGCCGCTCGCTGCAGCAGGCGGCTCGCTCAGGGACATGACCCGCGTGGCGGGCTCCAACCCGCGGCTCTGGACCGAGATCTTCCTGCAGAACCGCGACGCCGTGCTCGAGAGCCTGCGCGAGCACCGCCGCCTGGTCGAGCAGCTGGAGGCCGCGCTCGTCGCGGACGACGCCGGCTTCCTCGCGGGCTGGATTGGCGAGGCCGCGGTCAACCGGCGCCGCCTGCTGGAACGGGCGTTCCCCGACCCCGGCGCGCTGCAGCGGCTCTCGATCCATCTGCCCGATCGGCCCGGCGCCTTCGCCGAGATCACCCAGGCGCTTGGCGCGGAGAGGATCAACATCGAGGATCTCGAGCTGCACCACCATTCGGTCGAACGCGGAGGCCAGCTGGAGCTGATCGTCGCCGGCGAGACCGAGGCCCGCCGCGCCGCCGAGATCCTGCGCGGCCAGGGCTACGACGTCGTTGTCTTGCCGGTGCTGGAGGCCCTGTGACCTTCGTCGCCCCTGTCACCTCCCTGCGCGGCGACATCCGTGTCCCCGGCGACAAGTCGATCTCGCATCGCGCGCTGCTGCTCGGCGCGCTCGCCGACGGCGTCAGCGAGATCCGCGGCCTCGGCCGCTCGGCCGACACGATGAGCACCGCGGACGCCGTGCGTGCCCTCGGCGCCACCGTCGAGCTTGACCTCGACAGCGACCTGATCCGCGTCACCGGCGTCGGCCTGCGCGGCCTCACGCCGCCGGCCGGGCCTGTCGACTGTGGCAACGCCGGCACGCTGATGCGCCTGATCAGCGGCATCCTCGCCGGACAGCCCGGTCGCTTCGAGCTGATCGGCGACGAGAGCCTCTCCTCGCGGCCGCAGGAGCGCATCGCGCTGCCGCTGCGCGAGATGGGCGCTCAGATCGAGACGACCGACGGCCATGCGCCGCTGACCATCACCGGCGGGCCGCTGCAGCCGATCCGCTACGAGCTGCCGGTGGCGAGCGCCCAGGTCAAGTCGGCGATCCTGCTGGCCGGCCTCTTCGCCGAGGAGGGGCCGACGATCGTGGTCGAGCCCGAGGCAACGCGCGACCACACCGAGCGGATGCTGCGCGCTGCCGGCGTGCGCGTCTCGAAGGTCGGCAACGAGATCAGCGTCTGGCCCGCCCAGTCGCTCAAGCCCTTCTCGATCGACGTGCCTGGCGACTTCTCGTCGGCCGCGCCGTTCCTGCTTGCCGCCTCGCTCGTGCCCGGCTCCGAGCTGCGCCTGCACGGGGTGGATGTCAACCCGACGCGCATCGGCTTCCTCCACGTGCTGGAGCGGATGGGCGCGCGCATCTCCCTCTACAACCGCACCGTCGTCGGTGGCGAGCCGGTTGCCGACATCGAGGTCGTCGCCTCCGAGCTGGTGGCCACGCAGATCGATGCGAGCGAGGTGCCGCTGCTCGTCGACGAGCTGCCGCTGTTCGCCATGGCCGCTGCCGTCGCGCGCGGCACGAGCAGCGTCCGCGGGGCCGAGGAGCTGCGGGCCAAGGAGACCGACCGCATCGACACGGTCGTGCAGGCGCTGCGTCCGATGGGCGTCCGCATCACCGAGTTCCCCGACGGCTTCAAGGTGCTGGGCGTCCCGGCCCGGCTGCGGGGCGGCGTCGTCCGCTCGGCCGGTGACCATCGGATCGCCATGCTCGGAGCCATCGCAGGGCTGTACTCGAAGGAAGGCGTGCGCATCGAGGACGCCGAGGCCGTGGGCGTCAGCTTCCCGGGCTTCTTCTCGCTGCTCGACTCGGTGGTGACCCGGTGATCGTCGCGATCGACGGCCCGGCCGGCGCAGGCAAGTCCACCGTCGCGCGGGCGCTCGCGCAGCGCCTCGGCTTCCGCTACCTCGATACCGGCGCGATGTACCGCGCGCTCGCCTGGCTGGCGCTGCGCGACGGCATCGATCCGGTCGACGCGGCTGCGCTCGGCGCCCTGGCCCGCGCCAACGCCGTCGAGCTTGGCGTCGGTGGCACCGTCACCATCGCCGGCCACGACGTGACCGCAGAGATCCGCACGCCGCAGGTGGACGCCGTCGTCTCGGCGGTGTCGGCGCACCCGCCGGTGCGCGAGGTGATGCGCGACCGCCAGCGCGAGCTGTCGCTCGTCGTCGACTGCGTGATGGAGGGCCGTGACATCGGCACGGTCGTCGCGCCGCAGGCCGAGCTGAAGGTCTATCTGGTCGCCGACCCGGAGGAGCGCGTCCGTCGCCGCCTCGCCGAGCGGCCGACCGCCGACGCTGCTGCGCTGCTCGCCCGTGATGCCAGCGATGCCGAGCGGATGCAGCCTGCCCTCGACGCCGTCCGGCTCGACACGACGGGGCTCGGCATCGACCAGGTTGTCGAGCGCATCGAGCTGCTCGCCCGGGAGCGTGCCGCGTGAACGGCGTCGACGCCGTCTGGGTGCTCGGCCGCTGCACGATCTCGCCGGCCGTGCTCAGCTCCGCGCGCCTCAGGGTCTACGGCAAGGAGAACGTGCCGAAGACCGGGGGAGCCGTGCTCGCGCTCAACCATTTCCACTGGATCGACCCGGCGGCCTTCGGCGTCGCCTGCCCGCGCACCATCCGCTATATGGCCAAGAGCGAGGCGCACCGCGTGCCCGGCCTCGGCGAGCTGATCCGCGCGTTCGGCACCTTCAGCGTCCGTCGCGGCGAGACCGATCGCGACGCCGTGCGCCACATGCGCAAGGTCGTCAAGGACGGCCACCTGCTGGGCATCTTCGCCGAGGGAACGCGCCAGCGCAGCGGCGTGCCCGGCGAGGTGCAGCCCGGTGCGGCGATGGCGGCGCTGCAGGAAGGCGTGCCCGTGATCCCCGCCGCGATCTACGGATCGCACGAGTGGAAGCCCGGAAATTTCGCGCCGGTGAGCATCGTCTGGGGGCCCGAGATGCGCTTCGATCACCTCCCGCGCAACGGGAAGGGCTATCGTGAAGCCTCCGAAGCGATCCAGGCCGAGCTGCTGCGGCTCTGGAAGTGGCTCGCAACCGTCCACCAGGACGGCCGCCCACGCACCGCGACGATCCCTTCACGCCCATGAGCGACGAACCCATCCTCCTCGACGACGACGGCTATCTGCTGCCGCCCCCCGAGCCGCCCGTCGAGCCCTTGCTCGGCACGGTTGCCATCGTCGGCTTCCCGAATGTCGGCAAGTCGACCCTGATCAACCGGCTGACGCAGTCGCGCGCCGCGGTCGTGCACGACATGCCCGGTGTGACGCGCGATCGCAAGGAGCTGATCTGCGAGTGGGTCGGTCACCGCTTCCGCATCGTGGACACGGGCGGCGTCGACATCGCGAGCGACGACCCGATCGTGCAGGGCGTCGCACGGCAGGCCAAGGCGGCGATCTACGAGGCCGACCTCGTGCTGTTCGTCGTGGACGCGCGTCACGGCATCACGCCGGGCGACGAGGAGCTCGCCGCGATCATCCGCGTCTCCAAGAAGCCCGTGATCCTGATCGCCAACAAGATCGACGATCCGAAGAAGGATCTGCTGGCGCTGGAGTTCCACCGGCTCGGCATCGGCGAGCCGTACCCGCTGTCGGCGCTGCACGGCCATGGCACCGGGGACCTGCTCGACCTGGTCATCTCGCACCTGCCCGGCAACGCCGGCATGGAGGTCGGCGACGAGGCGATCCGCGTCGCCATCCTCGGTCGCCCGAACGTCGGCAAGTCGAGCCTGCTCAATGCGCTCGTCGGTGGCGACCGCGTGCTCGTCTCGGAGATCCCGGGCACGACGCGCGACTCGATCGACACCGTGATGACGCGCGGCGACAAGACCTTCATCCTCGTGGACACGGCCGGCCTGCGCCGCAAGCGGCATCAGCGCCAGGGTGTCGACTACTACTCCGAGCTGCGTGCGCTCCAGGCGGCGCATCGCGCCGATGTCGCGCTCGTGCTGATCGATGCCTCTGAGGGCCTCGTCGACCAGGATCTCTCGGTCGCCGACGAGGCGCGCAAGGCGATGTGCTCGACCCTCGTCGTGCTGTCCAAGTGGGACATCAACGACATGGACATGGAGATGATCCGGCCGGAGATCACGACGCGGCTGCGCCAGCGCCCGCCGGTCGTCGCCATCTCGGCCAAGTCCGGTCGCGGCCTGCAGAAGCTGCTCGACCGCGTCGAGGAGCTGGGGCTGAAGCACCGCTACCGCATCCCGACGCCCGAGCTGAACCGCTTCCTGAAGGAGCTGAGCGCGATGCGCCAGGCGCCGTCGCGCGGCCAGAAGCGGCTCAACCTGCTGTACGGCGTGCAGATCCAGACGCGGCCGCCGCGCATCCGCATCTTCGTCAACGACCCGAGCCTCGTCACCCGTGACTACGGCTACTGGGTCGAGAACCAGTTCCGCGAGCGGTTCGCACTCCAGGGGGTGCCCGTCTCGATCGACTTCGTCGGACGCGGCTAGCAGTGGAGCCGCTCCGGTGAAGTGGGTTGTCGTCGGTGCCGGAGCGTGGGGGAGCGCGTTTGCGCGGCTCGTCCACGAGCACGACAGCGGGCACGAGGTGACGCTGGCCTGCCGCGATGCGGCACTCGCCGCGCAGATCACGCAGACCGGGCGCAACGAGCGCTACCTGCCGGAGGGTGACCTCCAGGGCATCCGCGCGACGACGATCGCCGCTGCGCCGCTCGCCGCCGCCGACGTGATCGTGGTGGCGGTGCCGAGCCGGGCGTTCCGCGGCGTCGTCGAGAGCCTGCCGGGCAGCGCGCCCGTGCTGAGCCTGACCAAGGGCCTCGATCCCGAGAGCGGCGCGCGCCTCTCGACGCTCGTGCGCGGCCGGAGCGTCGCCGTGCTCAGCGGCCCCAACTTTGCCGAGGAGATCGCCGCAGGCCTGCCGGCGGCCGCCACGATCGCCAGCGACGACCTCGCCCTGGCCGAGCAGCTGCAGCACGCGATCGGCTCGCTCACCTTCCGCGCCTACGTCAACAGCGACCTGGTCGGCGTCGAGCTGTGCGCTGCCGCCAAGAACGTGATCGCTCTGGCCGCCGGCGCGGTGGACGGCCTGGAGCTGGGCGACAACGCGAAGGCGGCGATCATCACGCGCGGCCTCGCCGAGATGGCCCGCCTCGGCCTCGCCGCGGGCGGCCGCCCCGAGACCTTCGCCGGCCTGGCCGGCCTGGGCGACCTGATCGTCACCTGCTGGAGCCGCCACGGCCGCAACCGCCACGCCGGCGAGCTGATCGCGCAGGGGGCCACCGCCGCTGAGGCGATCGAGCGCATCGGCACCGTCGAGGGCATCACCACGGCGCCCACGCTGCGCGACCTCGGCCACCGCCTCGGCGTCGAGCTGCCGATCACCGAGGGCGTCTGCCGCGTGCTCGAGGGCGAGAGCATCGCCGATCTCGCTGCGACCCTGATGGGCCGCCGCTACCGCAGCGAGTAGCGCCGCCGCCTCCGGTAG
>Ga0114970_10004463_pt1 | contig 10174 bp, 8 predicted proteins | sample M_140205_XF_Meta_FD_87030 | JGI IMG/M metagenome (GOLD analysis project Ga0114970, IMG submission 87030) | Freshwater microbial communities from Lake Montjoie, Canada to study carbon cycling - M_140205_XF_MetaG | ecosystem: Environmental > Aquatic > Freshwater > Lake | place: Lake Montjoie... | reverse complement strand
CGGCGTGTAAAAGCCTGGCTCGGCGTCGAGCGTGATCCGCGGCGCTTCGATGGCCGCCTGGACGGGCATCTGGCGGTCGATCAGGTTGAGCACCATTTGAAACTGCGTCTGGCCAATGGTCTCCCCGCCGGGCGAGCCGAAGGCCGCGCGGAAGGTGCCATTTTCGATCAGGATTGTCGGGCAATTCCCGAGTAGCGGGATGCGCCCGGCGTGTACGAAGTTCGGGTGGTCGCGATAGGGCGCAGTGGAGCCGCTCCGCAGGCCGTTGTTACAGAACAGGCCGGTCTCACCCATGATCAGGCAGGTGCCAAAGCCTCCGCCGAGCGTGGTTGTGACAGCCACTGCGTTACCTTCACTGTCTACCGCCGACAGGCTGGTGGTGTCCCCCGGCGACCTCGACGCGATGTCTAACGGCCGCGGCCCCGGGCGCGGGCCCCCGAGATCGGCGCCGGTGGGAAAGGGAATGGCGCGGGTACGGTCGATCATAATGCGGCGCTGATCGGCGAACGTCTTGGAGATGAGCTGCGCCGTCGGCGTCGCGCTCGAAGCCGGGTCGGCGGCGTAGCGATACACGTCAGCCTTGGTGATCTTGATTGACTCGGCGACGAGGTGGAGAGCCTCTGCGCTGTCCGGCTTGGTGGCTGCAAAGTCGAAGCCCTCGATCAGATTGAGCTGCTCGCACATCTCGAGGCCGCTCCGCGATGTGAGCGGGCAGGCGTAAACATCGACGCCGCGGTAGGTGGTCATCACCGGCTCGACCCACTTGGGACGGTAGCTGCGCATGTCATCCATACGCAGCCAGCCGCCGCACGCCTCCGAGAAACTCGTCATCTCCTTGGCGATGGGGCCTGTGTAGAAGTAGTCGTAGGCCGCCTGCAGGGCACGGTCGCGGTCCGCACCGCCTTTGAGGGCCGCTGTTTCGGCGTCGGCCAAAGCCTGGAAGGTGCGCGACAACGGCACGTTCTTGAACATCGAGCGCGCGGGCGGCGCTTGACCGCCCGGCAGGAAGATCGCAGCCGTGGTCGGATACTTAGCAAGGACGTTGCGCTGTCTGGCGATACTCTGAGCAATAGAAGCATCCACTGGATGGCCATCGCGCGCGTAGCCGATCGCCGGCTCGAGCAAGGTCGACAGCGGCAGCTTGCCGTAGCGGCGGGCGAGCTCGACCCACCCGCCAAACGAGCCGGGGGTAACCACAGCCTTCTGGCCCTGTGTCAGATCCGCAGTGCTTGCTTTATCATCGAGGAGCTTCGGTGCAGCGCCCGTGAAGGCCAGCGCAATTACCTTGCCGGTTTTCTTTTCGTATACGTTAGCAAGGCCGTTGCCGGCGGCGCTGGAGGTCCAGGGCTCACAGACGTTGAGCACGGCCATGGCGGCGACGGCAGCGTCGGCGGCGGTGCCGCCTTTCATCAGCATCTGAACGCCCGCCATGGCGGCCAGCGGGTGGCCGGCGGTGACAGCGCCGTGTGGTGCTGGCACCTCGGCACGGTGCTGGGCGACCGTGGCTGCGCCCATCTGCGGCGCGTCAGGCGCGGTGCGGCCGACGCCCTGGACTTGCGATGGTGCGGCGTCGGCAGCCAACACCAGGCCCGGCGCCGCGGCGGCGCTGCCGGCGGCCAGACCGGCCAACAAAACCTCGCGGCGCCGGAGCCCCGCGCCGTTCTTTGCCGTTTCTTGGGCCGTCTCTTGGGCCGTGCCTTGGTGTGCCGGTTTAGTCGAACGAACTTTCATGGATGATGCGCCTCCCGCGCTGGTCATGCCGTATTCGAACGCAGAAGGAGGATGCAGGCAGTGATGCTTTGGGGCAATTAACTTCGCTTTTGCTTTCCGGAATCGCACCGACAACTTAGCGCGGCGGAGGGGGCGTCCGCCAACGCCATGTTCCCTATTGTCCCTACCCATCCCGGAGAACCAGCGTTTAGGCCATATATTACGCCACAAACGTATTGTGGTGCGCCCTGGCGTCCGCCACAATCTCATCTCATGGGATGGGTAGAGAGATGGGTAGGAAAAATGGCGCGGGCCTTTCAAAGACTGACGGCTCTCAAAGTCGCCCGGCTCAAGGCTCCGGGCCTGTATGCCGACGGAGGGGGCCTATATCTTCAAATTAAGGCCGCCGGGGCGCGGTCCTGGGTTTTTCGCTACAGGACCGGCGGGCGCAAGACGCCCCGCGACATGGGCCTTGGATCGTTGGAAAGCGTGTCCCTGGGTGAAGCCCGGGCAAAGGCGGCTGATAAGCGAAATCTAATATTGGACGGGCACGATCCTATCGACACCCGAAAGCGAGATCGGCTGACAGCGGCTCTGGACGTTTCCAAGGCCGTTACCTTCAAAGAATGCGCCGAGGCCTACATCGCCGCCCACCGGGAGGGTTGGCGCAACGATAAGCATGCGGCGCAATGGACCACTACCCTGGAAGCCTACACGTTCCCGAAAATCGGCAAGCTGCCGGTGCGCGACGTAGACGCGGGCGCAGTCCTCAAGGTGCTGGAGCAGAAGTGCGACGACCTGGAAGGCAAGCCGACCCTTTGGAGCGGCAAGACCGAAACCGCCTCACGGGTGCGGGGCCGGATCGAAGCCATTCTGGATTGGGCCAAGGTCCGCCAATACCGCGCGGGCGAGAACCCGGCCCGTTGGCGCTGCAACCTGGAGCACTCGCTCCCGAAGCGGGCCAAGATGCAGAAGGTCAAGCATCACGCGGCACTCCGCTACGCCGAGACTGGGGCCTTCATGGATGACTTGCGGAGGCAAGAGGGTGTGGCAGCTAGAGCGCTGGAATTTGTGATCCTGACGGCCACGCGCACCAGCGAAACCATCGGGGCGCGGTGGAGTGAGATCGACTTGGACAAGGGCCTATGGGCAATCCCTGCCGACCGGATCAAGGCGGGCAAGGAGCACCGCGTTCCATTGTCGGCACCGGCACTTGCCATCGTGAAGCAACAGGCCAAGACCAAAGAGGTCGAGTTTGTTTTCCCTGGCGGCAAGCACGGCAAAGCTCTGTCGACCAACGCACTATTGGCGCTCTTGAAGCGCATGAAGCGTGCCGACCTAACCGCCCACGGCTTCCGCAGCACGTTCCGCGATTGGGCCGCAGAGCAAACTAACTATGCCCGTGACGTTGCCGAAATGGCCTTAGCCCATACAATCGGCGACAAAGTGGAAGCAGCCTACCGGCGCGGTGACTTGTTCGATAAACGCCAGCGCATGATGGAAGAATGGGCCAAGTTTTGCGGCACTATTGCAAAGTCTGGGAATGTGGTGGCGATCAATCGCAAGGGTCCGTAATTTGGCCTCGACTCAAGCCGAATAATGCTGCGTTGATGCTTAAGGAGATACCTGGAGGAAGACGTGCGGTAATACGTTTTTCCGGTTTAGCCGGGAAAGAAAGCCTAGCCCGACACACAGAACAACTCAGTCAATTTATCCGCGCCAAGGGCCTCAAGGCCGCATCTACGCCTGCGTATGCATTTTGCAATCCACCTTTGACCCTGCCATTTCTTCGCCACAATGAAGTAATGGTGGACGTGGTCGCGCACTACCCGCGGGATGGAAGGGCGGGTTGACGACGGCAGGCGGCCCCCTGTTACACTTTGTCGCCAAATCGTTTCCCACTGTTTCTTGAAAAGAAGATCAAACGGCCCCATCTTCCTGGTGCGGGCCGGGCCCCTCTGGCGGATGTATTCAAGAACATCCGCGATGTCGGACCGCATCGGGTTTACTCGGTGCAGGTCTGATTTCTTTTCATAGACACATCGAGTCGAATCCGAGCCATGAAACCTCAAAGGAGTGTGGCTTATGGATTATTACGACTATCGCGAATTCCGCTCGCTGGTTCTCCAGGCTCGAATACTGGGCCATCGAATCGAAGTTGAGCGGATGGAGGAAAAACCCAATCGCTTCCGTCTGCTTAATCTCGAAAAGATCCGCTTTTCGGTCCTAGACCGGATTGCGGGCTACCTGCGGCAGCGGGCACAGCGCGTCCAAGTCCCGGCATGCGAAGGAGCCAGCGCACAGAGCGCGTGATGTTCCTGATAAGCCGAGTATCGAATCACAACCTTCACCAGGGAAGACGTCATGTTTGAACTCTACCTGATTTCGTTAATTCTGATCGGTGCGATCTGTGCGATCTGGATTACAAGCGAGATCGTAACCGACTAACACGCTACGCCCGGCCGTGCTGCGCTTTACTGCCGGCACGGCCGATAGCGGGGCGCCTAAAGGAAATACGAACGCCCTTAAGGATGGTCGCTTTACGTCCGTGGCGATTAAGCGCCGAAAGTACCTATTCGCCTTGTTTCGGGCAGGGCGTCAGCTCGCTAAAGAGGTGGCATAAGCACGCAATAAAGCCCCTGCTCAGGAAAACAGGGGCTTTATCACCCGCCGCAGGGATCGGGCCGGCGGCGGGTGGTGCGTGCTCAGGTATTAGAGCTTGGATGTCATCGACAACGGACGGCGATAACGGCCCATGGCGAACAGCGCGAAAACACCGACGCCAAGAAGCGCCAAGGACATCGGCTCAGGAACGCCTTCCGCCGGCGGTTCCGAGGTGATCGACGTGGTGACAGCGAGCGTGAAGGAGCGGTTGTCCGACGAAGTGCCGGTGAAGGTTAGCTGAGCCGCCGTAGCGTCGAAGCCCGGCGCATTGATGATGGCGTTGCCGGACAGATTGATGAAGCCGGGGATGGGGCCGGCCTGGCCGTTGATGGCGAGGGTCGCCAAATCAACCGAGACGCCGCTGCTCAAGGTGATGAAGCCGTTAATCGGCGTGAAGCCCGAGATGTTAGGGAGATCCTGCAAGGTGCCGGTCATGCCTAAGGTGGCGAGCCCGGCGAGATCCAGGAAGGCCGGTGCAGATACGACGATCATGCCGCCGTTGCTGATGAAGATCGAGTTGGTGTTGCTAAGGTCGGCGCCCGAGGGCAGCGTGAAGGCGCCGCCGATGCCGAAAGAGGCGTTGCCGATGGGAGCTGCACTTGCATTGGAGGCGAGCATCGGAGCGGTCAACATCAGGCCTGTCAGCAGGCCCCCTGCAACGGCGGCTTTCTTGAGAGAGTTTGCGATTTGGGAAATCATGTCCGAATCCTTGGGCTGTCGATGCGCGGTGCGCGCACGGAGCTGTCGGACCAATCAATGCAAGCGTCGGGCCAAGCCGCTTATTGGGAGAAACGTTGACGAATATCGTCGCGACGCGCGCAAAGCTGTGAGATTCGGCGCATTCCAGCCAAAGGGTGTGAAGCGGACTTCACGCTCCCACCGGCATACATGCTCAAGTCGAATATTCACCGGGTATCCCGATGCCTAGCCAAAACGAGGCAGGGGGACTCCTTGTCAATCGCCGCGGGTGAAGGGCAGGAAGCGGTGCAGGATGCACGGCGGTGCGAAGGGTAACGGCCCATGGCGAACAGCGCGAAAACACCGACGCCAAGAAGCGCCAAGGTAATAAACCCGACCGTCCGACAAATTGTAGCGACGGGACCAAAAGTGCCGTCATTCATTTGCGGAAGTCTCTGAACTGGGGAATTCAGAAAAATGCGGCGACGTCTTCATCTACTTTATTTCCGGCCCCAAAGTTCTCGCGCCGGCGGCGGCGCAAAGCCTGATCGCGCGGGTATCCGGCTGAGTTGCTTCCGAATCCGACGCTTGATACGGCTCCGGTCTGCGCCTATACGAAGAACGCAATCGAACCGGGCGCCAAGGGATCGTAGTTCGCCGGATTTGGCCGCCAGAATTTAAGCCGTAAGCCATCGTTTTAAACGGTAAATCGGATCTTGGGGGCTAATTTGAAAAATCACCATCGGGCCTGGGGCGCGGTCGCGCTCTTGACCCTCACCACGACCGGCGGCGCCGCGTATGCGCAACGGGCCAGCGAGAACGCGGTATCCTCGGCGGAAGACGCCTTCGGCACCAAGATCGGCACCGACAATATCGGCCTCTACAGCCAGAACAGCGCGCGCGGGTTCAACCCCATGCAAGCCGGCAACGTGCGGATCGAGGGCCTCTATTTCGATCAGCAGGGATTCCTCGGGTCGCGCATTGCCCGCAGCACAACCATGCGCATCGGCCTCGCGGCGCAGTCCTATCCCTTTCCGGCGCCGACCGGCATCGCCGATACGGGGCTCGTCCTGCCCGATGACAAGTTCGGGGTTAGCAATGACACGCAATTCCGCCGGCCCACGGGCTTGAACGTCACGTCCACGGATCTCAAGGTGCCGCTCATCGCCGGTAAGCTTGGATTTACGATCGGCGGCTCATTGTACGAGCTGATTTCCGAAGGGCACGGCCGAGCGCCATCGTGGAACGCCGCGACCTTGTGGCGCTGGACGCCCACCGATACGGTTGAAGTCATCCCGTTCATCCACTACGCGGAAAATCACGACGCCGAGCAGCAGCCGCTGATCCTCACGGGCGGCGCCTACCTTCCGCCGCGCTTCGATCGCACGGTGTTCTTCACGCAAACGTGGGCGGACCGCAGGACCAACGATCTCACCTACGGCGGCCTTATCCGCGCGACACCGTGGGCAAACTGGCGCCTTCAGGCGGCGGTGTTCCGATCGGATTCCGAGCGGCCGCTGAACTATTCGGTTATCTATCGCAATACCCAACCCAATGGCATGGCGAATCTCGACATCACAAAGTTTCCGCTGAACGATTCCAATTCTTATTCGGGCGAAGTGCGGGCTTCGGGCGTCTTCACCGAAGGGGCGTTTCGTCACACGATGCATTTTGCGGTCCGCGGCCGCGATACAAAGCGTATTTTCGGCGGCGGCTCCTCGCTCTCGTTCGGTCAGGCGACGATCGGCGTCTACCGGCCGATTGCCCAGCCGAACTATGTCTTCACCACGCCCCGCGATCAGGACGTCGTCCACCAGGTTACGCCCGGGGTTTCCTACGTCGGCCAATGGGCCAATGTGGGCGAGTTCAGCGTCGGCTTGCAGAAAGGCTTCTACCACCGCACATACGGCAAGATCGGCCTGGCGACGGCTTCGACCAGCAGTCAGCCCTGGCTCTACAACGGCACGCTGGCGATCTATGCCACGAAAGATCTGACCTTCTACGCCGGCTACACGCGCGGGCTCGAAGAATTCGGTACCGCGCCCGACAACGCTGCCAACGCCGGCGCGCCGGTGCCGGCGAGTCTGACGAAACAGGTGGATGCCGGCGTCCGCTACCGCATCATCCCGGGCCTCAACTTTGTCGCTGGCTTGTTTGAAGTCAGCAAGCCCTACTTCGACCGCAATACCGTCAACATCTACACCGACGTCGGAAATTTGCGGCACCGGGGCATCGAACTCTCGCTGACCGGTCGGCCCTTCGAGGGATTGACCATGGTCGGCGGGGCCGTGTTCCTACAAGCGCGCGCCTCGGGCTTGTCGGTCGATCGCGGATTGGTTGGCAAAATCCCGCCGGGAACAGCTCCGCGCCAGTTCCGACTCAATCTGCAATACGGCGCGCCGGCTTGGCGGGGCTTTACGGTGGAAACGCAGTTCGACGTTGAAGGTTCGCAAAATGCCAACCGCGCCAATACCCTCCGCGTGCCGGCGTTGGCGACGCTTACCGTCGGCGTTCGTTATCCGTTCACGCTAAAGACCTTCAAGGCGACCTTGCGTGCGCAGGTCGCTAATGTCACCAATAAGTACGGCTGGACCGTGGACGGCGCTTCCGGGCGGTTTGCTCCGAATAACGTGCGCCAGTATGTCCTGCGCGTCGCGGCCGATTTTTAGGCGAGGCCGGAAGGCTATGAGCCGAATCAATGAATTTAAAGATCGTTGGTTCACGTAACTATCAGATGGGCCATACCGAAAACCTCAGGCAGCGCAAAAGCAAGAGGCCCCGCCGATGTGGCGACAGACCCCGCAAACGCGAGGATACTCCAGCACGGCCGGCAGAGCCAACCAACCTAGCGCTGTGCGCGTGCTAGCTTTGAAGCCTGACCGATCGTGAGAATCGAGAAATTGATCGGGTCAACGGCGATGGAGGCTTGTTATCGTGGCGCTATATGCAAACTCGCTACAATTGCGATGCTTGCATTACCGCTGTGAGCGCGCGCCCTTGTACCTCCGTCGCGCCCCCGCTGGCATCTATGATAGACCAGTCTATATCACCCAATGGCAAGCGCTCCTGAGCCTCGGCGACGGCCAGGTCCGCATCGGACGCGTCGTTGATCCGGCCGCCAATACGTTTCAAGCGCACGTCAAGCGGCGCATCAAGCCACAGGCCGACAAATTGAACGCCCCGGTCGGCTGCGAGAGCCTCCAGCGCGGCTCGTTCGCGCTGATGGGAAAATACGGCATCAACAATTGCGCTATAGCCCGCCGCCAGGGTCCGCTGCGCGGCGGCCATCAAGGCCTCATAGACCTGAAGGCTGGCTTGAGGGGTGTAGGCGGCCGCGGGCAGGCGCGTTGATTCCTCCACCCGGTTGAGAGTCTTTCGGAATACGTCACTGCGGAATGCCAACGCGCCGGGCGCGGGGCCGATGTGGGGCGCGAGGGCCCGGGCGACCGTTGATTTGCCCGTGCCCGATTGCCCGCCGATGCCGATCAGCCGCGGTTTAGGCGGGGGTAGATAGCTATTGGCGAGGTCGAGATAGGCGTCCGCCTCTTTCAGCGCAGTATGACGAACCGCCGTGTCCTCAGCGGTGTCTGCCGCAATCAGGGTGACTTTCGCGCGGATAGCCGCCCGCACCGACATGTAGAGCGGTAACGCGCGTAATCCTTCCAAGTCGTTGGTGATGGCCGCATAGCGGTTCAGAAGCCGATTGGCCGATGAACGAAGTGCGCGGTGTTCCATGTCCATTAAGAGAAACGCCAGGTCATAATAGACGTCAATTGTGGCGAGCTCGAGGTCGAACTCCAGCGCATCGAAGGGTGTTGGCTTGCCGTCTAAAAGCACAATGTTCCGCAGATGTAGATCCCCATGGCAGTGGCGTACAAAACCGTCGCGACCGCGCGCATCCATGTGTTCCGCCAGAGTCGCGCATGTCCTAAGGAATCTGGTTTCCATCGTGGTAGCGCGAGAAGCGTCCGCAATGCCGGTGAGACCCGCAATATTGGCGAGGGCGATGGCTGTGAAGGAAGCACTCACCGGCTGTTTGACAACCGGCGCAACGCGGTGCGTGGCGGCGACAGATTCGGCGAGATGGTCGACGATCCTTTCATCCAAGGCCCCCGCATGGCTATTTGATAGAAAAGGCGACTCTGGTCGAAGCGCGTCATCACCAAAACCCAGTCCAAGACAGCGCCGCGTCCACCGAAGCTCAAAGCACCGTCAAGCCCGGAACAAATCGGTCGAACCTCGAGATAAATGGCCGGCGCGATGGGCTTATTGACGCGCAGCTCGTTCTCTAACATCGCCCGGCGTTTCGCCACGGTCGAAAAGTCGAAGAACGGGAGCTTAATTGCCCGCTTCAATTTATAGGCGCGATCTCCAGCGAGGAAGATATGCGCGCCATGGGTGGACATTCGCTCGACGGGAGCGCCGCCGTGGGTTTTGGAATCGGAGAGAAAAGCCACGACGCCCGCCTGCGAGGACTCTTCCATATCTTGGTGGACCTATCCCGGAAGTGATTGACTGACCTCTCAAGCGCGGATGTGCGCACCTAATGGTCCCTGTTATTATAGTTGCCTAGGTGGAGATTTCTATAAGCGTGAGATGAATGGTGTAATGAAAAAGCGGGTCGCGATCGTCTAGACGGAACGCGTATTGCGGAGCGTAGACATTGTAATTGACGGCAGCGCCTATCTTGGCATCGTGGTGTTCAACCCGAATCGTAAGATCGGTGAAGGTCTCAAGCGGCTTTTGCGGGTTAGCCCGACGGCATCGGCACATGGTCGGCGCCGATCCATCAAGCGCTTACTCATTCCGGAGAGACGCAGAGCGAGCACAATATCCCGCTGATGTTCGTGGGTACGGGTGCACGTCCACTGACACCGGCGTCGTTATCGGGCGCAACAGCACCCTTGATGTTGGCGGTTTTGGCGGTCCGCTCGTTCATGCAAGACTGCAATGCCATAGGGCAAACCATATTGCAGTGGATGAGCAATTCGCCGGCCCCGTGCATGCGAAATACAGGGGTAAAACGTGGGTGGCACAAAGTGTTGCCGGCCTAATAGTTTGAACTCGTAAAGAATTTTAGTCCTTCGACGCGGACACTGCCTCCGCAGTGCGATGATCATGG
>Ga0114970_10004462_pt1 | contig 10175 bp, 7 predicted proteins | sample M_140205_XF_Meta_FD_87030 | JGI IMG/M metagenome (GOLD analysis project Ga0114970, IMG submission 87030) | Freshwater microbial communities from Lake Montjoie, Canada to study carbon cycling - M_140205_XF_MetaG | ecosystem: Environmental > Aquatic > Freshwater > Lake | place: Lake Montjoie... | reverse complement strand
ATTGGCAGGTGGCCATTCTATGTGTTAAGGGAGAGAGTCTTGGAATCTAAAACTCTGAAAAAATCAAATTATAAAGTAGTAGGGAGGTTGAGTGAAAGATAAAATATTAGAGTTCAACCACAGAATTTATGTGGTTAAAAAATCAACTACTTCAAAAAGTACTGAACTGAAGCAGCAACAAATACCTGATACTAGCTACTTGATACTATTTCTTCAACCCTATCTCCCTCAACCTTTCATCCAAATACTCACCTCCACTAATAGGTTCATAATGTATAGGATTTTCTGCAGTGATACATTGGGGTAAACAATCCAATCGCATTTCGGAACGTGGATGCAAAAAGAAGGGAATAGAATAACGCGAATTGCCCCACATTTCACGGGGTGGGTTTACTACTCTGTGTGTGGTACTACTTAAACGATTATTAGTTAAACGTTGCAACATATCACCAACATTCACTACAATTTGCTCGGGTAATGCGGTGACAGTAACCCACTCATTTTTTTTGTTTAAAACTTCCAATCCATCAGCCGATGCACCCATTAAAAGTGTAATCAGATTGATATCCTCATGCTGCCCTGCACGCACTGCACTTGCAGGTTCGCCCACAATAGGGCCATAATGTATGGGGCGAAGTATACTGTTCCCATTATGTATTTTTGCATCAAAATAAAACTCGTCTAATCCTAAAAATAAGGCAATGGCACGCAACATATATTTACCCGTTTCTTCCATGGCTTTATAAGCTTCAATTCCTACTTTATTAAACTGTGGAAGTTCATCGCACCATATATTTTCGGGGTATTCATTTTTAATTTCGTCACCATCCGTAACCTCCTGGCCAAAATGCCAGAACTCTTTCAAATCGCCCACCGTGCTGCCCTTGGCGTGCTCTTTACCAAAAGATGTGTAGCCACGTTGCCCAGCAATATGCGGGTCTTCATATTTTAGTTTTGTTTCGTGTGGTAAAGAGAAAAATTTCTTTACCTCGCTATATAATTTTTCTTCAAGTCCATCTTTGAATAAATGGTTACGAACTGCCACAAAGCCTATGTTCTCATAAGCTTCGCCTAATTGCTTTACAAAATTTTGCTTTGTTGCCGCATCTCCATGCATGAAATCGGCAAGATCGACTGAAGGAATACTCATAACTATTTTATATTTTATATTTTTTATTTTATATATAATGCATGTGGTTGGTGTTATCAGTAAACACACCACTCTCTATAATGCCTGTGGTTGGTGCCCCAACAATCATAACGAGGCTCTATGGTCACATATTAGTCTGCAACTCCGCTTTGAAGATACTGTCACCACCTTTATCGGTGCAATTATAATATTGAGAATTGATTAAATCCAATTTTTTTTCTTTTACTAAATAGTTAACTATATCTTCATTTTCGTTTTTATATATTGAGCAAGTCATATAAATAAGTTTGCCGCCACGTTTTAGGTAGGGAATTATATTGTTTACAATTTGAATTTGTCTAGCTGCATAATCATTCAAATTCTGCTCAGTAAATTGTTTCAACTGCTCGGGAGTTCGCTTCCATGTTCCGCTGCCACTGCATGGGACATCAACTATAATAGTATCTAAACTTTTAATAGCAACGGCAGGTTTATGGTCAGAATCAATAGAGTTAAAAAATATTTTTTCTTGATTTAATGATAATAAATCTATCACTACCCAAGCATAATCTTTGATACCTGAAGATTTGAAACGACGTTTTAAATTATCTAAAATATTATCACGAATATCGCTCACATAAAAATTTGCTGTAGGGTACCTGCTATGTAATAACAAACTTTTACCGCCAGAGCCCGCACAACAATCCCATATTTTGCTATCCTCCTTTATCTGAATATCACCTGTGGCAAGCTGCGAGCTTAGGTCTTGAACAATAATAGTTGAACTTGTTTTTGCCGATAAATCTTTTATATCTATATTGGTATCGAAACTAAAAGTGTTTGCTTTTTCATTTGTAAAAGGTATCGCATGGACATTGAAATACTCTACCAAATTGTTGATATTACCTTTCTCAACTCGGGTCCAAACTCTAGTTTTATTAAAGAAATTATTGACCCAGTTTTTTACATCAATTTGCTCACTAATATAATTTGAAAATGGATATATATCTGATGAATTTTTTTTAACTCCCTTTATATAATCTTCAATGGGCAAATTGGGTGGCAAATCTAATGAAGTAAGCGAAGCCATGTATGCTCCGAACACTTCGTCGCCGCTGATGGCAGCAGCTAAGTGGTATTGAATATTTTCAGCAAGTTTCAGATTGGATAATCGGAAGTAATTATATACAATATTCCGATAGAATCTTCTATCGCGTGAGCCAAAATTTTTGTGCTGTTGGAAATATTCTTTAATAAATACATCCAGTGGTTTGCTTAAATCAAAAAGGCCAACCAGTTGTTTCAAGTGTAACAAACGGTTGGCCTGTATTTTATGTTGTTGTTCCAATTTAGAAATCTAATTTATAGTAGAACAAAGGTAAGCGTCCCAGCTGGTAATCCTTCTTACTATAATTAAGGGCTGTGGGAGCATAAGTATACTTTAATACATTTTTACGATCGAAAAGGTTTATGATATCAATGGCAAATTCATGAGTTAAACGTTTTGAATTAATCTTATATGATATTCTCAAATCGAAACGAATATAGGATTGGTCGAAACGTTTACTGTTTTTGAGGGCGTCTGACTCCACATATTCACGTTCTTTGAATGATTTCGCAGTATCAATGGGTGAGAATCTGCGTGCCCCCGCATAGGTAAATTTTCCGCCCAGGTTCAATGATTGCTTGTTTTTTCCTTTGGTATTTAACAGCCACTCTTTTGCAAACAAAGCATTAAATGCTATATTGGTATTGAAATCACTACTTCTTAAAATGCCATCACTTCCCTTATATTTGGCATCAAACAGCGACAAAGTTGTCATATAATAATAACCTTTGGTGAACGATTTTTCTAAGGTGAATTCAACACCATAATTATAGCCAGTTCCTGTATTTTGCAATTTACCCGGGAAGAAGCGAGAGAAGGCTGCCCCTGTATTTACGAGAGAGAATGAACTTGATTTTACTTCAACAGGAATATTATATAATTGTTGGTAATAAGTTTCGCATTTAAATCGCGATGATTTACTTAATTTGAGGTCGTATGATAATACATAATGGTTGCTCTTTGTTAATCCCATATCTAAATTGTGGGGAGAAGAGCTATCAGGCAATATATAGTAATAGGTATACAAAGGCTGAATTTGGCTATGAACGCCCAAGCCCAAACTAAGTGAACTTTTATTGTTTAATAAATATTTAAGACCCAATCGAGGTTCGAACAAACTAGAGGCTTTGCCTAAGGTGAAATACTGAGCATGTAGGCCCAAAGTTCCCGACAATTTAGAATTGAAATTATGCTTTACCTGTGCATATGCTTGAATCAAATTCGACATATCACTTTTGCTATTCCAGCGGGTAGACCACTTCCCAAAGTTAGCAGATGACGTATCAAAATTTGTAGCACTGTCGGTATAATTGGCGATATAAGTATTTAATATCATACCCGCTCTGAAAGTAGTTTTACCAGTTAATCGGGCATTATATAATACATGGGTGTTGATTGTTTTTTGATTAAATGTATAATTCAAATTTGGTATAATAGAATCAAGTTTATACTGCAAGTTTTTTACATCTGTTGAATCAATATGTCTATATACCAATTGGTGATGCGTAATTTGCGATTGGTTAGAAAATATAGAAGTAACTTTGATATAACTTTTCTTATCAATTGAATATAGAAAATTAGCTCCTGTCATCATTGCCTTACTGGCAAACTGTTGGTCACGATCATCCTGCCCATAAAGGTCGTCGTCGCTCTTGTATGGCTTTTTACTAATATTAATATCAATACTGCTGGTTCCGCCAATTCCAAATATGCCGAAGGTACCTTTATTGTTTTTAAGCGGGAAATTTAATTTGAACGAAGCATCTTGATACACAGGTGTGCTTTCGGTTCCCAATTTTATATTCATTTTACTAAATAAAGCCAATGTAGAATAACGGTAGGTAACCAAATAAGAGGCTTTCGAGTTTTTGCTGAGCGGACCTTCCATCATCAAATCCCAACCTAAAAATCCAAACTGTGTGCTTCGTTCGTGGCGTTTATTATTGCCATTACGTAATTTCAAATCGAAAACGCCTGCGGTACTATTGCCATATTCTGCAGGAAATGCACCGGTATAAAAATCGCTGTTGGCTAATATTTTATTATTGATCATTGATACAGGCCCTCCTGTGGTACCCGGTATGGCAAAGTGATTGGGATTGGGAATATCAACACCCTCAATGCGCCATAACACACCTTGTGGCGAATTGCCACGTATCACAATATCATTTCGTGAATCGTCGGCGCCTTGCACCCCAGCAAAGTTGCTGGCCATACGTGCTGGGTCTCCTCTACTGCCTGCAAATCGGTCTGTTTCATCCACTGTAAACTGGCGTGAACTTACCAAGCTCATTTCATTAGAAACCTGCCCTTTTCCCTTTTTCCCACCTACGCTCACTTGTTTTAATTCTTCTGCTTGCTGGTCAAGTTCTATATTTAAAATAGTTTCCTTGCCTTGGTTGATGATGATGTTCTGCAAATATTCAGAACGGTAATCTTTAAGAATGATACCGAAATTGTAACGCCCCACTGGAATATTGTTAATGATGAAATTTCCGGAAGCATCGGTAGTGCTTTCATAGCCAGTTAAATTATTAGACATCATTTTGATAGTAGCACCTGCTAGTGGGCGTTTGCTCTCACGATCGGCTATGGTACCTCGAAGGTTCTGCTGGCCAAAGATGTAAGTGCTAAATGTAGAAAGTAGAATGAGTAAAGATATTTTTCGCATATTTTTTATTATTAAATTTGTGTGGGCAAAGATGTGAGCGAAGTGAGTTACTTTTTTTGCAAAAAATGCAAAAGTGAGGACTAGTTTTTGCATTTTTTGCAAAAAAAATTGTATTTTACTTACTGTCAAGTAAATATAGCCTTAAAAAAAGATGATTTACTTTTTAGTTTTACAGATATTTTTCCATCTTATAACTATCCTTAGTTTCTGCAACTATCATAAAATGAGCGGATTCGTAGGCTTTTATGGCGGGTGAATTTTTTTTAGAAACAGTAAGCCGCAGTTTTCCATAGCCAATAAGGTTTGCTTCTGCCTCTGCTGCATGAATCAACTTTTTGGCCAATCCCTCACCACGATATGCCGGCGATACACAAACACCGGGCAATCCCATCGTTGGGACATTATCATATATAATAGTTTTCTCAGTTTCAGTATTCAGTATTTTTCTGGATATATTTTTCAAAACCAATGACAATTTATCCATCATCTCGTGATGGAACAATAACCAAGGTTTTGAAATAAAAGATCTGATTCCCTGCTTAAATCCACTTTGTATCATCACACTTGCTGAGCCCAAACTTCCATCTCGCAATTTGCAGCTTATATAACCAATGCAAATATTATTTCCGTGAGCGATGAATATACATTTATTTTCATCAACCAAGTAAGGTCGCAGCGCATCCATCATAAATATCTTACCCAGTTTTGATCCCAAGGATTTCGGGAAACACAGCAAATGGCATGCTGCTATTGATTCTAAATCAGCTATTATAGCTTTCCTGATATTGATTTCCATATCAATTCATTTTGTCAAATGCATCCAAATAACTGCAAGTTTTCAAAGCATCTGTATAGTACTTAGTATTGCGATATTGCTGTTTCAGGATTTTAAAGTAGGTACGGTATTTTATTTTTAAACCTGCTTCATTGTCATTGCTAAAGTCTGTGCTAATATAATAACTATTCTGTTCGCAGATCGCTGCACTAAAATAACATTTAGCTTGAAACTCTATATCTTTAGCCATAGAAGCTGCCATCAAATAATATTTCTCGGCTGATTCGCATGCAAACATGGGGTATTCATATAACTTAGCAAAGTCGCTGTAATAACTAAAACAAGTGGTATATCTATATTCAGAAAGTGAAGTAACATTTCCCCAATAGGTGATATTATATAATCCGTTTGCATATTTTAAAATTTCATCTGCAGTCGCTTTATTGTTATTTATTTTTTCCTGAAGTTCAAGCATCTTTTTGCAATAATCCCTTCTTTGGGTTTTGATTCCCGCATTGTTAGTTCTTTCTATGTCTATATTAACAAATGCATCGCCATCGGTACTATATAATTCTCCTGCAAGTTCTATCTCCTTATAAGCTGCTCGCCATTGATGCTGCCCAATTAACACACTTGCTTTCGTTATTCTTAATTGGGATGTACTGTATTTACTTAACAATTTGCATATATTATCATAGGGTTTAACAGAAGGTGTTTCCATGAATTTAATTATAGAATCAAGATTCAAATCGCGGGGATGATTAATCAAATTATCAATATTGTAATATATATTTTTAATCCCCATTCCTTTTGCAGCATCATGCTGTTTGGTATATTTATCTATGAACATATTTAGTAATTCATCCTTTATATCATCTTTATGTTGCAGATTGGTGACCGATTCTAGTTTTTCAAGATAGTTTAATGCTTCCCTTTCCTCTTTTATTGTTATGACAGTTTGGGATTTCATATATGCTAAAGGCAGCAATAATTTTACTTGGTTTTGGAATGCTGCATCATTGGTATTTAATTTCTCAGCTTCTTTATAGTACTTGACTGCTTGGGCATATTCTCCATTTACATACGACAGATAACCAGCCCCCAAAAGCCATAGCCACGGGCGTTTCAGCTCTTTATCATAAGCATGTCTTACAATAAATTTTTGAAATGCGGTTAAGTCATTGCTCATATTTGTATCTTTATAGGAAAGCGAATTGTAAAATTCCAATTGTGCAATTCCACGCATCAAATTCACATCTACCCATTCGTTTGCTGGGTCGTCTCTTATAATCATTTCCATAAAATCGGTGCAAACGGGTATATAAGAACGGTTAATATATAATCCAAAATAATCAGCACGTTCTTTGGGTGTTTTGAATAGTTTTTGTACAGTACCAAAATCTGCATATTGCTGAAAATTAATCTGGGAAGTATTATCACCTTGCCAGCCAGAACTTAGTCCGTATGCACCATAACTATTATGCTTTTCTTTGCACCAGAAAAAACTTCTGAAAGCCGTATGCATAATTTCTGGACACTCCACAAAGATGCGTGAATATTCATACGACGCACTATCAGCCTGCCCCCTACGTAATATAAAACTGGCATTATATCCGCGGCACCAAGTAAGCAAAATAGATTTCGCAGTTAGCATTTTCAACGATTGTAAAGCAGGATAAAAACGGTCAAATTTATCTGTATAAAAACTTAGTTTGCATAATAAAAAAGTATATCTAGTTTTTAAAAATTGAGGCAATTTTTGTTTTAATGAAATTGATTTAATACTATTATATATCGAATCCAACTTATGTGTATCGGGCGGTGCGTAGCCCCAGTAATCGGGACTTAAGACTGACTCAATTGCACTAATTGTATTGATATAATACAATGTTTTTTTATCTTTATTTGCTAAAATTATTTTATATATAGGGTTCGACAAAATACTTGAATCGCTGTCATAGTTATAGTAGCTATCATCAGGCTTTCTCTTTGCAAATTTTCCCGTCTCAAAATAGGTGACAGCATTAAATATATTATATCTACGGTCAGTGAAAAATGAAAGATCACTTGGGGTGATTTTAGTCATTAGATAAGCAGACCATTCTTCTGCATTTAAATTTCCATCGGTATTGGGTTCATTGTCTCCATACAAATACGAATTGGCAGCAAACAGATATGGATGATAAGGCGTTTCGCCTATCAGTTCTTGTGTGATGAGGTTATGCGTCTCTGCATCTAGATCATACAATCCACCGCTGCACGATTTTATATAAGTATAAGTTCCTAAACTAATCGCCGCTGTGAGCAATATGATATAAATCTTGATATATTTTTTCATTGGTTTGGGGTTTCAAATCGAAAAAAGTAAGCGTGAACGAATCCGATTTTTGGTGCAATTTAAGTAAAGCCCAAGCATCTTTGCAAGTATTTTCGTCGGCGGTTTCCAATCTTACTCTGTCGCCCGCATGCAAATCGTTGCCGCCCCATTGGTTAATAGCTTTCACGCTATACCAATTATTTTCTTGTTTCACAAAAAATGGATTATTTAAGTTTTCTTTTTCCATTCCATTTAAGAGTGCAGCGGCTTTATTATTTCTATATAATATGCCCCAACTGAAATGTGGCAATGCCATATCCAAGGGCAATTTATAATGATCTATATAACTTGTATACTGACTTGCACTTTGCTCATTATATATAGAATTTCTCTCGTCAATCTTGCTTAGTTCTCCCATATTATAAAACATCAGCATCCCACGGTCCACGGGTGGCACACCAGTCTTTTCGGGGAACTTGATTTGGTGCAGGCGGATGGTACAACTTAGGGTGCGTTTATTTTGCTGTGCACTTCTAACTGCGGTGAGCAATTTGAAATATTTATTTTTGGTACTCTCAGTCCAATCCGCATCAATCTGTATTTGTGAATATTTGATATGAAAGAATTCGCAAATTTCATTCACTTTATTTGATAACAATCCTCCCAAAATTCTAGCTGAATCCAATGATATTTTCTTCAAGCATGTTTGTGTAATATATACAACAGGAATAATCTGTAAACTGGTATCTGGAGGTAGAGGAAACTGTATCGTAGCCCTTGGAATCGGCATATTTTTTACAGCATCCCAATCTACATCGAACATGCGGAGATATAATATATTGAAATGATTTTTTTGAAGATTTTTTATATCTGATGAATCCAATTCAAAAGCCGTTTTCCAATAGTAGAAGGCGGAGTTTATTTTAGTATTATTGTCTTTACAACTGAACAGGAGCAAGGAGACAAGGAGGAATAAGGAGTAAGGAGAAAGGAATAAGGACTTAGGACTTAGGAAGGTGTGTTTGATGTATATCATTTCTTCTTACTATTATACGTCTCCCTAAAAAATTTCGCATAATCAACTGCGGCACAATCGGCAATTAAAGTTGCTACGATATTAGGCGGCATTTGTTCGGCTGTGGTGAAATTGATGCAGCCCTTTTGAAACTTGGCAGTGGGCAGGGCTTCCACAAATTTGTTGAACATTTTTGGTGAGCCATAGATCATCATATTATGCAAACTCATGTGGGTTTTCACACTGCTGAGTGCGTACTTAAAAACACCTTTTTCATTATATATAAGCATCTCTTTTCCCATCATTTTACCTACAATTTCCGTTACGCTTTTATCATTATCTATGATAGATTTTCTGAGAGCTTTTATAATAGATCGGCGAGGATCTTCTATGGTGTTGAGGAATTCTGCTGCGGTCATTGCATTTACGATTTACGATTTTGCTGACGCCTGATTGCAGTGCTGCCTGTGGTTGTGTTTTGCGACCAACCACAGGGGAAAACCTTGCTGACGCCTGATTGCAGTGCTGCCTGTGGTTGCGTCTTTTGACCAACCACAAGGGACGATCTTGCTGACGCCTGATTGTTGATTCTCTATTGGCTTGGGGGGAGAGATGGGTATTTGCATGTTACTAATGTTTCGTCCCTATGGGACTTGGGAGTATTATATATAATAGTTCTTTTTATATTTGAGTTGCTTCAAATCAGACATCGTAAATCATATATTATTACAAAGGAATATTTCCATGCTTTTTCCTGGGCAGTGTTGCTACTTTATTTTCTAGCATTTGGAAACCTTTGATAAGTTTGATACGAGTTTCTTCAGGCAAAATAACTTCATCTATAAAACCACGCTCAGCAGCACTATATGGGTTTGCAAAAATCTCGGCATACTCATCGGTTTTTTCTTGCATTTTCGTTTCTTTATTTTCGGCTGCATCTATCTCGCGTTTGAAAATAATTTCGGCGGCTCCTTTCGCTCCCATCACTGCAATCTCGGCACTAGGCCATGCAAAATTTAAATCACTTCCAATATGTTTGCTGTTCATTACATCATAAGCACCACCATATGCTTTGCGGGTAATTACTGTGATTCTTGGAACTGTAGCTTCGCAAAACGCATATAATAGTTTGGCTCCATTGGTTATAATCGCATTCCATT
>Ga0114970_10004461_pt1 | contig 10176 bp, 14 predicted proteins | sample M_140205_XF_Meta_FD_87030 | JGI IMG/M metagenome (GOLD analysis project Ga0114970, IMG submission 87030) | Freshwater microbial communities from Lake Montjoie, Canada to study carbon cycling - M_140205_XF_MetaG | ecosystem: Environmental > Aquatic > Freshwater > Lake | place: Lake Montjoie... | reverse complement strand
GGTCATGCCCCGGAGGCGTCTCGGGCTGGCCGAATAGCGACTGGTACCATTTGAGGCTGCGAGGTACATCGCTCACGCCGATGATCGTCCATGTGCGTTTCATCGTATTTCTGTGGACGGCCTAACGACTACCGCTCAGCCGCGAGCAGCCTCGCCGGCCCGCCGCTCGTCGGCTGCAGCGGCTTGTTAGACGGCGCCTGCGGCTGTACATTGAGGGCATGAACGTAGCCTTTGAACTCCCGGACGCGCAAGCCGAAAAGCTCCGGCGTGAGGCCGAACGGCTCGGCGTCTCGCCGACGGACCTGGCCCGCGCCGCGCTGGCAGACCTCCTGGCCGATCCGGACGAGGCATTCCAGGCTGCGAGTGACCGGGTGCTGCGCAAGAACGACGAACTGTACCGCCGCCTCGCCTGATGCGCTACCTCACGCTGGGTGAAGTGGTCGCCCTGCATCGGCGCGTCGTGACCCAATCCGGTGGCGCCGGCGGGATCCGGGACCTCGGCCTGCTTGAGTCCGCGTTGGCACAGCCCAAAGCGACCTTCGATGCCACCGACCTGCATCCCACAGTCATCGAAAAGGCTGCCGCCTTGGGGTTTTCCCTGGTCGCGAACCATGCATTCGTCGATGGCAACAAACGCATCGGACATGCGGCGATGGAGGTCATTCTGGTTTTGAACGGCTTTCAGATCGACGCGAGCGTCGACGAGCAGGAACGATTGATGCTCGACATCGCTGCCGGTCAGCGGCATCGCGACGAACTCGTCGACTGGTTGCGGCTGCATTCGCGACCAATCCGCTAGTCGCTTTCGCCGACTAGCGTTGCCGCTTCAGCCGCGGCGGCCTATCATCGCGCCGGCCGCCGTCGGCTGCAAGCGGAGTTAGGCGTCGGGTGGGAATCAGGCTCTGAGGATTGACTGAGGAGGCAAGAGCAACCGCTCAAGGCGTTCGCAGCGGCGGAATGGCTGGATGCGAAGAGATTGAGCGAGCTAGCTGGCGACCGCGTGCGTCGACCGGACCGAGAGCAGGTCGTCGTCGTTGACGGCACGCAGGTCGCCTGCGCTCAGTGTCACCAGTGCCTGCGTGCGGCCCGAACCCGCTACAAATTCGACCGCGTAGGCATCCGGACCGAACTGGTCGACCACGGTGCCGAGATCCGCCGCTTGAGACCATGCGCCGGCAGGTCACGCTCGAGAACGACAACATCCAAATTCTGAGGTGTCATGCCTTGCCTCCAGGGTATGCCGTGACGAATCGCGCGGCGGCGTCGCCAGTGGGCAGGAACCAGACGCTGGTGACCAGCGCGGCTCCGGTCGGCCCTTTGGGAATAGCCCGAATCGTGTAGGTCTGGCCAAACGCCACAGCGCTTCCCGGTGTCGCCGGCTCGGTCAGGTGTTGCGCCCGCCGCGCCGCCGAGAACTCCCGCCAATTCACCTCCGTGAAACCAAGCGCCGCGAAGAAGCGCGCTTTGAAGCGGCCGACCGGATGCATTTCGGAGAGCGGGTAGCCCCGCAGCTTCGCTTCGTGGATGATGGCGCCTTATGCGTTCGGCAACAGCACGCCGAGACTCTAGCGACTTTGAGGGGATGTAGGTTACGAACGCCTCACTAGTATTGAGTAGACCGCCCTCTGTCTCCCGCTCCCCGCAGTCCGCCCATGGGAGCACCAGCCAGCGTTCAGTTAACTCACGGTGGCCGCGGATGCTACCACGCCGTCCAACCTCGCGCCTACCGGCCGTTCCTCCGCTCGCCACGTATACGCCGGCACCTTCGCAATTCGGCCTGAATTCGCTCGGGACCGCCGTATTGGCCCGCGAACGTTCGCGGGCTGACGTGGAACCCTCGCAACCGCACCTACCAGCGATCGAGCGGACTCTTCACCCCGAGCCCGCCACGATTCAGCACGTGCGTGTACACCATCGTCGTGCTCACGTCCGCATGCCCGAGTAGCTCCTGCACAGTGCGGATGTCCGACCCGCTCTCGAGCAGATGCGTCGCAAACGAATGCCGGAACGTGTGACAACCCACCCGCTTGGCCAGACCGGCGGCACGCGCGGCGGCGGCAACGGCCTTCTGGATGACACTCTCGTGCACGTGAAACCGGCTGGGTGGCCCGTACTGCGCGTCGCGGCAGATCCGCCCGGCCGGAAACACGAACTGCCAGCCCCACTCGGCCGGCGCATTCGGAAACTTGCGCGCCAGCGCATCCGGCAGCACCACACGGCCATGACCAGCCGCGAGGTCGGCCTGATGCATCTGACGCACCTGCGCCAGGTGACGCTCAAGTGGCGCGCGCACCGCGTCGGGCAGCATCACTCGCCGATCCTTCTGCCCCTTCCCCCGCCGCACGGTGATCTCGCGCCGCGCAAGGTCGATGTCCTTCACGCGTAGCGCCAGGCTCTCCTGCAGCCGCAGCCCCGCCCCATACAGCAGCATCGCCACCAGCTTCGGCACGCCGTCGAGCGCAGACAACACGGCTCGCACTTCCTCCGGTGTGAGCACCACCGGCACCCGCTCCGGCATGCGCGCCCGCGGCGGTACCACCACATCGCCAAGCGCCTGCTGCAGCACGTGCCGGTAGAGAAACAGGATGCCGCTTAGCGCCTGGTTCTGCGTTGACGCCGCCACGTGCTGGTCAACCGCAAGCCACGTGATGAACCGCGTCACGTCCTCGGCGGTCAGTTCGCGCGGATGCCGCTTGCCGTGAAACACGATGTAGCGCCGAATCCAGTGAACGTAGGCGTCCTCGGTGCGCGGGCTGTAATGCCTGGCGCGCACGGCACCTCGCACCTGGTCCAGCAAGCGCGGCCGTTCCATCGCTCCCATCGACGACGACGATGCCATCGTCCCGCACGACGACGCAATCATCGAGTGCAGGCCCGTGCGGAGTGCCGACCGTTCACGCCGGCGTGACAGGAGAGCGGTAGGACGCCTTCGAGCGAGACAACTACAAGCGCACCCTCAGCCGAGGACAGGCTCGCCAGTGACCTGAACGAGACCTACCAGGAAACCGCCGACCTGTAGGTGGTTGACGACCCCGAAATGCTGCCCCTCGACGAGCGCTGCGCCACCGCTGGTGCCGAACCCGTTCGGCCAGAACCTGTACCAGATCGTCCAGACGCCGGACCGCGTGGTCATCTACGCGGAAAGGGTGCACGACGCGCGAGTGATTCGCCTGAACGGCACCCACCTGCCGCCTGAGGTCAGACAGTGGACGCGCGACTCGATGGGCCACGGGGACGGCGACACGCTCGGCGCCGGATACGCTCCGCGACCAGGTGACCGTCGAGGACCCGGACACGCGGGCCGTGCCGTGGACCGCCGAGACCCCGTCAAGGCGACCAGCCAGATCTTCGAATATGCCTGCCACGAAGGCAGCCACACGGTCGAATACGTCATGCGTGGCGCGAGGGATGAAGAGCGGCGCGGCGTGAAGCCGAACCGCTGAGGCGCACGTCGGGCGACGGGCCCGATCAGGGTATGACGATGGGTGATTGGGGTGGAAGGACTTGAATTGGAGGCGCCGCCCGGATTTGAACCGGGGGTGGAGGTTTTGCAGACCTCTGCCTTACCACTTGGCGACGGCGCCGTTCAGAGCCCTGAAACGAAGAACGGGCCGTGAAGGCCCGCGCTTACGCCCCAGTTGCGAGGCGAGAGATGGAGCGGGAAACGGGATTCGAACCCGCGACTTCGACCTTGGCAAGGTCGCACTCTACCACTGAGTTATTCCCGCTCGCCAGAAAACCTAAAGTACCACACGCACACGCTCAGCTTCAACCCCGACGAGCACTTCCCGGTCGATTTCTTTCAGAGGGGTTAAACTTTCGCAGCGCGAAGGACCTGCGCCGCTTCCTCCGGTGAGGTGGGGTTGATGTAGAAACCCGTTCCCCATTCGAACCCGGCAGTGCGCGTCAGCTTCGGCATCAGTTCCACGTGCCAGTGATAGTAGTCGGCACGCGTATCCGAAAACGGCGCGCTGTGGATGACGAGATTATACGACGGATTCTCGAGCGCGCGGTTCATCCGTTGCAGCACCGACTTCAGCATCCGCGCCAGATTCTCGTAGACCTGTCGCGGCGCCTCCTCGAAGCGCGACCCGTGGCTCTTCGGCAGCAGCCAGGTCTCGAACGGGAACCGCGGCGCATACGGCGCCAGCGCCACGATGTCGGCGTTCTCGTGAATGACGCGCCGCCCCGACGCAATCTCCTGCTGGATGATGTCGCAGAAGACGCAGCGTTCCTTCTGCTCGAAGTGGCGGCGGGCCCCCTCGATTTCGTCGCGCACAAAGTCGGGCACGATCGGCAGCGCGATGAGCTGCGAGTGCGAGTGTGCAAGCGTGGCACCGGCCGACGCCCCGTGGTTCTTGAACACCAGCACGTAGCGGAAGCGCGTGTCCTTCTTCAGGTCGAGGACCCGTTCGCGGAATGCACACAGCACCCGCTCGATCTCCATCTCGCTCATCGTCGCGAGCATCTTCGAGTGATCCGGCGACTCAATGACGACCTCGTGCGCGCCAATGCCGTTCATGCGGTCGAACATCCCCTCGCCTTCACGATCGAGGTTCCCCTCGACCTGCAGCGCCGGGAACTTGTTGGGGACGACGCGGAGGTCCCAGCCCGGGCTGTTCGGCGGCTGGCCGTTCTGACGGAACGCCAGCACCTCGGGCGGAGTCATGTCCTCGTGACCGGCGCAGAAGGGGCAGTAGTCGCCCGCGATGACGGTGGACGGCTCGATACGGAAGTCGTTGGGACGCTTCTGCCGGTCGGTGGAGATGATCACCCAGCGACCGGTGATCGGGTCTTTGCGCAGTTCAGGCACGTGTGGAATGACGATTCTACTCCCGGGACACAGGGGCCGCCTCTGCCGAAAGTGTGGCTCACCGCATTCCGGCGTCGAAGGCATTTGCGTACACCTCCACGCTCGGCCCCTGCTCGCCCAGCGCAATAGCCACGACATCGAACCGGCACGGGCGTTCGACTAACCGCTGGCGCAGCAGGAAATCGTGCGCCGTCGCCACCAGCCGCCGGCGTTTCGTCCACGTCACCGCATCGGCGCCAGAGCCGTAGTCGGCGCCGGCTCGCGTCTTCACTTCCACAAAGACCATGGTCGGACCGTCGAGCGCGATGATGTCGATTTCGCCACCGCGGCACCGATAGCGCCGCGCAACAATCGCGTACCCGCGCCGTTCGAGTTCGGCGCAGGCGAGGTTTTCGCCGATTTCTCCGAGGGTGACGCGGGCGCGAGTCATGGGTGCCGCTGTGCGGCGCAAAGGTCGCGCCAGGCGGCGCCACCTGGCGCGCGTGGCTTCAGGATGACCTCGACGCCACCTCGGACAGGGCCTCGTCGAACAGCCGGACGGCGGTGTCGGCCTGCGCCGCGGTGAGCACCAGTGGCGGGCAGAAGCGCACGGTATTCCGCCCGGCGCCAAGAATGAGCAGCCCGCGCCTTCAACCGCTCTCCCACCACCGCCGCATTGCGAATGAGCTGCTCGTTCAGCAACCGGATCGTCTCGAGCGCCGCGGCGCACGCGACCGGGTTGCCGCCGAAGGTGGACGCGTGGGCGCCACGCCGAGTGGCAGCCCCGACGCGATCCCTTTGGCAATCGCCACCATGTCGGGCTGGACACCGCTGTGCTCCACCGCGAACATGCGACCGGTGCGCCCCATGCCCGACTGCACTTCATCGACAACCAGCAGGATGCCGTGGCGCGACGTCAGGTCGCGCAGTCGCTGCATGAACTGGTCGGGTGCCACCAGATAGCCGCCCTCGCCCGGGATCGGTTCCACCACCACCGCCGCCACCTCGTCGGGCGACACGAGCTGTACCAGCGCCTGGTGTTCCAGCGGATCCAGACACTCGGCGACGCAGCGGTCCGGCGTCGCGCCGACCGGACAGCGATAGCCGTCGGCATACGCCGCGTGCGTCACACCCGGCACCAGCGGCCCGAAGCCACGCCGCTGCACGGTCTTGCTGGCCGTCAACGACAACGCGCCCATCGTCCGCCCATGGAAGCCGCCGAGGAACGCGATGATCTGCTGCCGTCTCGTCGTGTAGCGCGCCAGCTTCAGGCACGCCTCAACCGCCTCGGTGCCGGAACTGCTGCGCCTGCGCCGTGACGGCGCGCACGACGTCCGGATGCGAGTGCCCCGTGGCGTTCACCGCGATGCCGGCGGCGCAATCGAGGAAGACGTTGCCGTCGACGTCTTCGACGACGCAGCCTGAGCCGCGGGCGATGACCAGCGGATATCCGCGGGGGTAGGACGGAGAGATGACCGCCGCGTCCCTGGCGATAAGCGCTGCGGCCTTCGGTCCTGGGAGCGGCGTTCGGATGTCGGGCACGGCCACGTGTGGACCCTCCCGGTGAATGTCGGAACCCGTCTACTTGCGCTTCCAGCGTGTGCCGGCGGCTGAATCTTCGAGAAGCACGCCGCGTGCCGCCAGGTCCTGGCGAATGCGGTCGGCCTCCGCGAAGTCGCGGGCACGACGAGCGGCGTGCCGCGCCTCGATGAGCGCCTCGATTTCCTCGACCGGCACCGGCGGCTGTTCGTCTTCGGCCTGCCGCAGCGAGAGGATGCCGAGCACCTGGTCGAACCCATCGAACGCCTGCCGGATAACCGGCGCGTCGCCGGAGCCGAGTTGGCCCGCGTCCACGGCCGAGTTCAGCGACCGCACCAGCTCAAACATCGCGCCGAGGGCGGCGGCGGTGTTCAGGTCGTCGCGCATGGCATCGCCGAACTGCGTCCGCGCCTCGTCCACACGCGTCGCAATCTCCTGGTGCGATCCCGGCGCCGTCACCGCCGCCACGCGCGCGAGGCAGTCGGTGAGGCGGCGCAACGATTCTTCGGCCTGCAGCAGGCTCTCCCACGTGAAGTTCAGCTGCTTGCGGTAGTGCGATGACAGCAGCAGATACCGCAGCGCCGACGCGCGGTATCCAGCCTTGACGACGTCGGGGATGTTGCGCACGTTCCCGGTCGACTTCGACATCTTTTCGTCGTCGACGATCAGGTGCTCGCAGTGGAACCAGAAGCGGGCGAACTGGTGCCCGGTCGCGCACTCGCTCTGGGCAATCTCGTTCTCGTGGTGCGGGAAGATCAGGTCGACGCCGCCCGTGTGGATATCGATCGGCGGCGCGCCGAGCACCTGCAGCGCCATCGCCGAGCACTCGAGATGCCAGCCCGGACGCCCAGGCGTGCCTCCCGCCACTTCCCAGGAGGGCTCGCCCGGCTTCGATGCCTTCCACAGCACGAAGTCGCGTGCGTCGTCCTTGCCGTACTCGTCAGAGTCGACCCGAACACCAGACTTCATCCCCTCGTGATCGAGATGCGCCAGCTTGCCGTAGTCGGGCATCGTCGAAATCTTGAAGTAGATGGAGCCGTCGCTGCGGTAGGTGTGCCCCTTCTGCTCGAGCGCCTCGATCATCGCGCCCATGGCCGCGATGTTCTCCGGGTCGGTGGCGCGCGGATTCGATTCCACCGGTTCGAGCCCCATGGCGGCCGCGTCCTCACGGAACGCCGCGATCCACTGGTCGGTATACGACCGCAGGTCCATGCCGGCCTTCTGCGCACCGATGATCGTCTTGTCGTCCACGTCGGTGAAGTTCATCACGTGGTGGACGGTGTAGTGCTGGAGGTGGCGCAGCGTGCGCCGCAGAACGTCCACGCACACGAAGGTGCGGAAGTTGCCGATGTGCCCGCGCGCGTAGACGGTGAGGCCGCAGGTGTACATCCGGACCGTGTTGTCGGGTCCGGGCGTGAACTCTTCCTCGGCTCGGGTCAGCGTGTTGTACAGGCGCATCGTGGGTTCTACGGAATGTCGCAGGAGGTCTGCCAGAGCCGGCCGCCGTTGGCGGATACCAGGATTTCGAGCTTCTGGTTGTGCGCGCGCAGTTGGACGTCGCACCGCCTGGCGCCGCCGAAGGTGCCGTCGGCCGTGGCCTGCGCGAGCGCGCCGCTCAACTGCTCCATGGGAACACTCGAGGCTCCCACGTGTCGAATCACCTGGCCAGCCAGCTGTTCGAGCAGCGGCGCGGGCACACCCTGCCCCGAGAGCTCGAGCGTGAATTTGAAGGGGGCTGGCGACACAACGCCGCGATTTTACAGTGAAAGCCGCTCGAAGAGCACGCGAGCACCGTCGCAGTCGGCCTGGATTTGCGCCCTGAGGGCGCCGAGCGAGTCGAACTTCCGCTCATCGCGGAGCCGCTGAACGAAGCCAAGCCGGATGCTGGCGCCGTACAGATCGCGATCGAAGTTGAAGATGTGCGTCTCGATGGAAACGCGTCCCGAGTCGTCCACGGTCGGCCGCACGCCGATGTTGGTGACCGAGGAGTAGACGATGCCGTCGAGGGTTGCCGTCGTGGCGTAGACGCCGAAGGGCGGCAACAGTTCGTTTGGCGTCTCGACGTTGGCCGTGGGGAACCCGATGGTCCTCCCGCGCTGCGCCCCTTGCACCACCGTGCCGTCGATGAAGTACTGGTGCCCGAGCAGCGCCCCTGCTTCGTCCACGCGCGCCTCGCTGATGAGCCGGCGCACACGGGTGCTGGACACGACGAAATCCTTGTAGCGCACCGGGTCGATCTTCTCGGCGTTGAAGCCGTAGCGCGCGCCCAGGGTCCTCAGCAGGCTGAAGGTGCCGGCCCGGTCGCGTCCGAACAGGAAGTTCGCGCCAACCCACACCTCCGACACGTGCAGCCAGTCGACCAGCACCGCCCGCACGAAGGTTTCCGGATCCCACTGCGACAACTCGTGCGTAAAGCGCACGATGGCGGTGCCCTGCACGCCGGCCGACGCCAGCGCCTCGAGCTTCTGCGCCTTGGTCATCAGCAGTCGCGGCGCCTTGTCGGGGCGCACGATCCGCGGCGGATGCGGGTCGAACGTCATCACCACCGACGTGGCGCCACGCTCCGACGAAACGCGTTTCACCCGCTCGAGAATCTTCCGGTGCCCACGGTGGACACCGTCGAAGTTCCCAAGGGCGAGCACGGGATGCGACCAGCGCTGGGGGCGCAGATCTTCCGGGAAGTGGATGACGTCCATGACTGCTGTGCGACGAGGGGCCGCGACCTAGACCACCTCGAGAACGAGCCCATCATAGGCCAGTTCCACACCCGTCGGCAGGCGCGCGCACGTCTCGACGTACGGCAGATCGTGGCAGACGTGCGTGAAGTAGGTGCGGTCCGCGCCGATGCGTGCCGCAGCCTCGAGCGCCTGCTCCAGATTGAAGTGCGTGGGATGCACCTTCTCGCGCAGCGCGTCGAGCACCAGCGTGCGCACCCCATCGAGCAGCGGCCACGACTCATCCGGAATCGCGTTGCAGTCGGTCAGGTAGGCGAACGAGCCGATGCGGTAGCCCAGAATCGGCCGGCGCCCGTGCATCACCGGCACCGGGACGATGTCGAGGCCGCCGAGGGAAAACGGCCTGACGATCGTCGAGAGCGAAATCTTCGGGAGGCCGCCGCCCTGCGGCGTTGCCGCATCGAAGATGTACGAGAACGTGTGCCGGAGATCGCGCGTGGTCCGCGCGTCGCCGTAGGCCGGAATGGCGCTCTTCTGGATGACATTGAAGCGGCGTACATCGTCCAGTCCAAGGATGTGATCGGCGTGGCTGTGCGTGAACAGGATCGCGTCGACGCGGCGCAGCCCGAACGTGAGCGCCTGCTGCCGCAGGTCGGTCGAGGTATCGACCAGCACCTGTCGCACCGCCTGCGAGAACGGCGTCGCCGCCGCCGCGGCGTCGAGCCACTCGATGAGGATCGACGGCCGGCTGCGCGTATCGCGCGGGTCGGTGGACTGGCAGGTGCGGCAGTCGCACCCGATCATGGGCACCCCGTGCGAGGTGCCGGTGCCGAGCATGGTGATTTTCAGTCGCAAGGGGCTCTCTCGTGTCGGTTCTTACGAATTCTACAGGCAACACGCACCGGCCCCGCACCTCCGGGCCGACTACAATTGCGTGCGCATGATCACGCCGGTATCCGCAAGGACGCTCCTCCTTGCCTCGCTCTGCGTCGCAGGGTTTTCGTTCATTCCTTCGACCGCGTTCTCTCAGGCCCCAGCATCGCCCGCGACTCCCGCCGGCATCAACGGTCCGCCTGCGCCGGTGCCTCCAGCCATGTCGGTGCGCGACGAGCAGGGGCGCATCACGATGCGCGCGGTGCGGATCGACAAGCCGCTGACGCTCGACGGCCG
>Ga0114970_10004457_pt1 | contig 10181 bp, 4 predicted proteins | sample M_140205_XF_Meta_FD_87030 | JGI IMG/M metagenome (GOLD analysis project Ga0114970, IMG submission 87030) | Freshwater microbial communities from Lake Montjoie, Canada to study carbon cycling - M_140205_XF_MetaG | ecosystem: Environmental > Aquatic > Freshwater > Lake | place: Lake Montjoie... | reverse complement strand
TTTCATCACGGGCACACAGCTTCTCAAAATCTTCGAGGCAAGCCAGCACGAGAGCGAGTTTCAGTAACGAGTCGAGGGCGATCAAACCTGTGCGCTCAAAGCGCTTCAGGGAACTCCAGCTCACTCCGGAACGTGCCGCAAGCCCTTCCTGAGAAAGGTTCAGCAGGAGACGACGAGCCTTGAAACGTTGTGCGAGATCGTGGCGAACGTCCTGGGGTGTGATCAGTGATACAGACATTATATTGCCCACTTGCCGTATTTTCCTAGCTAAACAGACAATATATAGTCTACTACGATGCGAACGCAGCCAGGGTTGCGGCGCGGGATCTGAGGCCATTCAGGTGACCGGTTCCCTGCCCGAGGGTTTCGAGAACCGTGATGGTGTCCAGATTGCCCATGCGCTCATCCTGCGCGAACGGGCAGCCTCCGAAGCCGCCGATTACGGAGTCCAGGCGCCGACATCCGGCGGCAACCGCAGCCCGGACCTTGCCGGCAGTCTGAGCCGGAATACCGTGAAGGTGGGCACCGATTTCCAGCTTCGGAAACTCAGTAGTAACCAGGCCACAAACGCTGGAGATACGAGCGGCATCCGCGATTCCCACCGTATCCGCCAGAGAAATCGAAGTGACGCCCATCGCCTCGATCTGTTTGGCGGCAGCAACCACCTGTTCTGGACTCCACGCGTCACCGTAGGGGTTCCCGAACGCCATGGACAGATAGACCGTTACGTTGAAACCCACAGCCAGGATGCGGCCGAGTTCAGCGAGAGATTCGGCGGGCGTCTGGCGCTGGTTGCGCATCCCGAAGGTGGGAGACAGGGAGTACGGAAACCCGAGAGTGGTGACAGCTTCAGTCGCCTGGGCCCGGAGAGCGCCCTTTTCATTCATCACGATGCCGATAATCTCGACACCAGGCGTCGGCCCCAGCAGTTGGAGCACTTCCTCGGAATCGGCCATTTGGGGCACAGCACGCGGCGAGACGAACGACACCGCGTCCAGATGCGAGAATCCCGCCTCGACAAGAAGTCTCAGGTAGAGAGCTTTCTCGGCGGGCGGGATCAGTTTCGAAAAGCCTTGCCAGGCATCACGAGGGCATTCGACAATTTTGATGTCGGACACGGTTGTAGATTAATGCGTGGCGGGCATGGATACCTTGATGGTGTTTGCCGGGTTGGCCATCGCAGGATCCTTGATTTGCGGCAGCGTCGGGAGCACCGAACTATCCCAGCCTCCGCCAAGCGCGAGAATCAGGCTGACGGCGGACTGCATCCGTCGCTGCAACAGAGTCACCGCGTTGCGCTGAGCCTGCAGCAGAATCGTCTGGGTGGTGATGACGTTGAGGTACGAATCCGTGCCTCCCTTATAGCGTTCGGTCTGCAAATTCAGGGACTGTTCGGCTGCAGCCACAGCGCGCGCCTGCTGATCGGTTTCTTCGGCGAGGACACGGAGGTTGGAGAGGTTATCCTCCACCTGCTGAAAGGCATTCAAGATCGTCTGGCGATAGTTGGCAACCTGAGCGTCATATGCGGCCTGGGTCAGTTGCATCTGCGCATCGCGGCGACCGAAATCGAAGAGAACCTGGTTGGCATTGGGGCCTGCAGACCACGTCCGGCTGGCCCACGAAAGAAGACTGAACAGACTGGGACTGGTGACGCCGGTGGAAACGGAAAGGGTAACGGAAGGATAGAAGGCGATTTTCGCGAGTCCAATATTGGCGTTGGCTACCGCGATGGAGCGCTCGGAGCTGGCGATGTCGGGACGACGTTCGAGGAGCTGTGAGGGAATTCCGACGGGAATCGGTGGGGGCGGACCGGCGATTTTGCTGCGGGGAATGGAGAAGCCGGCCGGGGCCTGCCCGGTGAGAACCGCAATCGCATGTTCCAGCTGGTGGCGCTGCACGCCCAGGTCGGTGGCCTGAGCCTCCGTATTGTAGACCTGCGTTTGCGCGAGGGTCACGTCCACCTTAGACGCGATGCCGCCCCGGAACCGGTTTTCGGTGAGGCCGAGCAGCTGTTTATAAGCGTTCAGGGTGGTGGTCAGCAATTCAAACTGCATGTCGTTGGCGAGCAGGTTGAAGTAGCTGAGCGCGAGAGTGGCCTGTAGACTGAGGCGGAGGTTCTCCAGATCGGAGGCCCGAATCTGGGCGGTTGCCGTGCTGCTTTCAATGATGGTGTGCAGCCGTCCCCAAAGGTCCGGTTCCCAGGCGACGTTGAACGGGAGCCCGAAGGAGGAGCCAAAGCCAAGGCGCCCGGAGTTGGAGCCCCGAATGGTCTGGTTGACTGAGGGCGCGGCGCTGATGGACGGATCCAACCCGGCAGAAGTCGCCAGAACCGTCGCGCGAGCCTGACGGAACTGCGCCTCCAGTTGCTTCACGTTGAAGTTATTCACCGCAACCTGTTCTTCCAGCTTGCTGAGCTGTGGGTCGCCGAAAAGTTCCCACCAGTTGCCCTTCATGACTTCGTCACTGGGCGCAGCAGTCTTCCACTGGTCATTGCCGGTCAGTTCCTGGTATTTCGGCGGAGGCGGTACGATCAGCACCGGCTTCTGGTACTTCGGGGCAACCTGCACGCAACCTCCCGAGAAAAAAGAGGCACAGACGACAGAAAGGAGAGGGAGGTATTTGGTTTGGCGCATCGTCAATCGGCACTCTCCGCGATTCCACCGGGAATGAGAATACCGGGGCGGTGAGAATTGGGTTTGTGCGAGCTGGGGTGTTTCCGGGAAAAACGCTGGCGAAGCCGGTCAAAGGATATGTAGACGACCGGAGTGGTAAAGAGAGTCAACATCTGGCTGACGATCAGGCCGCCGACGATGGCGATGCCGAGGGGCTTCCGAAGTTCAGAGCCGGTCCCGACGCCCAGCGCCATGGGCAGAGCGCCGAGCAGAGCTGCGGCGGTTGTCATCAAAATGGGGCGGAAGCGAAGGAGGCACGCCTGATAGATAGCGTCGCGGGGACTCATGCCTTCATTACGCTCTGCGGCAAGGGCGAAGTCGATCATGAGAATCGCGTTCTTCTTGACGATGCCGATAAGCAGAATAATCGCGATCATCGCGATGAGAGACAGCTCGGTGCGGAACAGAACGAGGCCGATAAGGGCTCCGACACCGGCAGACGGCAGCGTGGAAAGAATCGTGAGGGGGTGAATCAGGCTCTCGTAAAGAATGCCGAGCACGATGTAAACCGCAAGAAGTGCCGTCAGGATGAGCATGGGCTGGCTGCTGAGAGAGTCCTGATAAGCCTGAGCTGTGCCTGCCATTTTACTGGTGATGGCGGTAGGTGTGCCCATGTCGATCTCAGCCTTATGGATGGCATCAACGGCATCACTGAGCGCGACACCTTCGGCAAGGTTGAAGGAAACGGTTGTGGCCGGGAACTGACCCTGATGAGGCAGGGAGAGGGGTGTCTGGCCTTCGGAGAAGGTGGCAAACGTGGAAAGCGGGATGCTGACACCACGGGGGGTCTGCACATAGATACGCTCCAGAACTTCGGGGCTGGCCCACCAGGATTGCTCGAGTGCGAGGACAACGTGGTATTGGTTAATCGCTTTATACATCGTCGAAACCTGACGTTGTCCGAAGTTGCTGTAGAGCGCACTATCCACGGCCTGCGCAGTCAGCCCCAGCCGGGAGGCGGTATCCCGGTCAATGGTGACGTTCGACGAGAGGCCGGAACTCTGCTGGTCGGAACTCACGTCGGCCAGTTCGGGAAGTTGCATGAGGCGGCGCGTGACGCGGGGGGCCCATTCCTGGAGCAGGGGAAGTTCCTGTGTTTGCAAAGTGTACTGGTATTGAGCGTTGGACTGGCGACCGCCGATGCGGATGTCCTGCGCGGCCTGGAGGAAGAGCTGGGCACCGGGCATTCCGGAAGTCTTGCGCCGGATGCGGGTAATCACTTCATCGACGGTGGCTTTGCGTTCCGACATGGGCTTGAGTTGGAGGAACATCATGGCGCTGTTGCCGCCGCCACCGCCTCGGCCGCCACCACCACCGCCGCCGCCAATGGAAACATCGATAGTATCCACTGCCGGATCGCTGCGGACCTGCTGTTCAAAGTAGCGGGCCTTTTCCGAAAGCGCGGCGAAAGAGATGTGTTGCTGGCCCTGCACCGAACCCTGAAGCCGACCAGTATCCTGCTGCGGGAAGAAGCCTTTGGGGATCTGAATGTAAAGGTAGACGTTGACGCCGATGGTGAGCGCCATCACGACCATCGTCAGCGCCGGGTGTTTGAGGACCACATGCAGCGCGGAGGCGTAGGTGGAAATGATCCACTGATAAAACCGTTCGGTAACCCGGTAAAGATTGCCGGGGTTGGGGTTCGACTTCAGCATCCGGGAGCACATCATGGGTGTCGCGGTGAGAGACACCACCATAGAGATGAGGATGGCAGTCGCCAGCACAACGGCGAATTCGCGGAATAGGCGACCGACGATGCCGCCCATCATGAGGATGGGGATAAAGACGGCGATCAGGGAAATGCTGATGGAAAGAACAGTAAAGCCAATTTCCTGGGCACCCTTGAGCGACGCAGCCATCGGCGAATAGCCTTTTTCCATGTAGCGGGTAATGTTCTCAATAACCACGATGGCGTCGTCAACCACGAAGCCAGTGGCAATCGTCAGGGCCATCACAGAAAGGTTGTCCAGCGTGTAGCCGCACAGGTACATGACGCCGAAAGTGCCGATGAGCGAGATCGGCACGGAAATGGCGGGAATGAAGGTCGCGCGCCAGTTCCGCAGGAAGACAAAGACCACGATGATGACGAGGCCAATGGAAATGATCATGTTGCGCTCGGCATCGGCAACAGAGGCACGGATCGTATTGGTGCGGTCGTTATCGATATGCAACGTGATGGTGGGTGGCAGAGCGGCCTGGAACTGAGGCAGGATGGCACGCACGCGGTCCACCGTCTCGATGATGTTGGCGTTGGGCTGGCGGCTGATCATTAAAAGAACAGCCGGTTTGCCATTCGCCAGAGCCATGTTGCGGACATCTTCGACGGAATCAATCACATTTCCGAGTTCGGAAAGGCGAATCGGCGCACCGTTGCGGTAGAGGACAACCAGATTCCGATAGTCTTTCGCTTCCATCAGCTGGTCGCTGGTGGAGAGGGGCCAGCGGAACTGCTCATTGGAAAGCTCACCCTTCGGGGCGTTGGCGTTCGCAGAACGCAAGAAGCTGGCTACCTGATCCATGCCGACGTTGTAGCGGGAAACCGGTTGAGGGTTCATTTCCACGCGCACGGCGGGCAAAGAACTTCCACCCACCTGCACCTGGCCGACACCCTCAATCTGGGCCAGCTTTTGCGCGAAGACGGAAGAAGCGATATCGTACATCTGCGGCGAGGGGACCACGTCCGACTGCATGGAGAGGATGATGATGGGCTGATCGGAAGGGTTTACCTTGCGGTAACGAGGATTGGTAGGAAGGTTCGCGGGCAGGAAGGCTTTGGCGGCCTGGACGGAGGCGGCCGCATCGCGGGCGGCAGCATTAATGTCGCGGCTGAGATCAAACTGCAGAATCACGCTGGCCGAACCGAGTGAGCTGTTCGACGTCATTTCCGTGACGCCGGAGATGTGAGAAAGCTGTTTTTCCAGAGGGGTAGCCACCGAGGCAGCCATCACTTCAGGACTACCGCCAGGAAGACTCGCGCTGACAAAGATGGTAGGGTAATCTACCTGCGGCAACGGGGAAATGGGCAGCAGGGTATACGACAGACAACCGGCAATCGTGATCCCCACCATCAGCAGCGTGGTGGCAACCGGGCGATTGATAAACGGCGTGGAAACGCTCACATTGCCTCCGGAATCACAGCGAGGTTTTGGTCCACCTGCGGTTTCGAGCGATGGAAGAAGGCGGAGAGCCGACCGAACCACAGGTACACGACCGGCGTTGTGAAGAGGGTCAACACCTGGCTCACAACCAGGCCGCCGATGATGGTGACACCAAGGGGCTGGCGAAGTTCGGAACCGACGCCGGTGCCGAAGGCTAAAGGCACGGCCCCGAGCAGGGCGGCCATGGTGGTCATCATGATGGGTCGGAAACGGAGGAGGCAGGCCTGATAAATGGCTTCGTGTGGCGGTTTGCCTTCGGTGCGCTCCATTTCGAGCGCGAAGTCGATCATCATAATGGCATTCTTCTGCACAATACCAATCAGAAGAATGATGCCTATAAGCGTGATGATGTCGAGATCCTGCTTGAACAGGACACGGGCAAGGAGGGCACCCATGCCGGCAGACGGCAGCGAGGAGAGAATCGTGATGGGGTGGATGTAGCTCTCATAGAGAACCCCGAGCACGATATACACGGTAATGATGGCGGCCAGAATCAGGAAAGGCTGGTTCGCCAGGGAGTTCTGGAACGCGCGGGCCGTGCCCTGAAAGGACGTCTCGACGGAGGCGGGCATGCCAATGTCACCGGTCCCTTTGCGGATTTCCTCCACCGCCTTGCCGAGGGATGAACCCGGAGCCAGGTTGAACGAGATGACCGCAGACGGAAACTGGCTTTGGTGGTTGATGGTGAGAGCAGCAGGAACTTCGCGCACCGTAGTGAACGTTTCGAGGGGCACCTGCGAAAGACGGGCGGCCCCGGTGAGCGCGGTGTTGGTACCGGCAAGCGCGACCGTGGAGGCCAGATTTTGGGAGGCAGAGCCGACCTGGACATAGAGACGTTTCAGCGCTGAAGCGTTGCCCTGCCATTCCGGACCCGCTTCAAGCACCACGTGATACTGGTTCGACTGCGTGAAGATGGTGGAAACCTGGCGCTGGCCGAAGGCAGAATAGAGCGTGTCATCCACCATTTGCGGCGTGATGCCAAAGCGCCCGGCGGTATCGCGGTCAATTTCGAGGTGTAAGCCGATGCCGCCATTTTGCTGATCGCTGGCAACATCGCGAAGCTCGGGGATCTTTTGCAGACGTTCCACCAGCTTCGGCACCCACTCGTCGAGAATTCGCTTCTCCGGAGCGTCCAGCGCGTACTGATACTGCGTGCGGCTGATGCGATCCTCTACCGTCAGATCCTGGACGGGCTGCAGGTAGAGTTTGATGCCGTTCACCTGGGCCAGTTTGGGCTGAAGACGCCGAATGACTTCGGTGGCGTTGATCTTTCGTTCTTCGAGAGGCTTCAGGGTTATCTGGATACGTCCACTGTTAATGGTGGTGTTAAAACCATCTACGCCGATGAAGGAGGTGAGGTTTTTCACGGCCTCATCTTCGAGGACAACTTTTGCCAGTTCCTGTTGTTTTATGCTCATGGCCGGGAACGAGATGGTTTCCGGAGCCTCAGAGATGCCCAGAATCACCCCGGTGTCCTGGACGGGGAAAAAGCCCTTATTGACGATGCTGTAGAGGTAAACCGTGACCCCTAAAGTAGCAGCGGCAACCAGCAGCGTGCTGGTCTGGTGGCGGAGGACGAACCGCAGGAAAAAGCCGTAGAGTTCAATGCTCTTGATGAAGCACCACTCGGAGGCGCGGTAGAAAACACCCTGCTCAGCAGAGTTATGGTGCCGCAGGATACGGGCGGACATCATCGGGGTCAGCGTCAGGGATACGAAGGCCGAGATGATGATGGTGACGGCCAGAGTGATCGCGAATTCCCGGAACAGGCGTCCGACAATATCCGCCATGAACAGGAGCGGAATCAACACAGCAATCAACGAGACGGTGAGCGAAACAATGGTGAAGCCAATTTCCGCCGAGCCCTTCAGGGCGGCAGCCATGGGGGTCTCGCCCATTTCGATGTAGCGCGAAATGTTCTCAATCATCACGATGGCGTCATCAACCACGAAGCCGGTTGAAATGGTGAGCGCCATCAGGGAAAGGTTGTCGAGCGAGTAGTCCAGCAGGTACATCACCGCGAAGGTACCGATCAACGAGAGGGGAACCGCGACGCTGGGGATGATGGTGGCTGTGAAGCTGCGCAGGAAGAGGAAGATCACCATCACCACGAGAGCGATGGTGAGCAAAAGCGTAAATTCAACGTCCTCAACCGAAGCCCGGATGGTGGTAGTACGATCCGTGATCACGTTGACTTTCACCGTTTCGGGCAGGGAGGACTGGATCTGGGGAATCAGCTTCTGGATGTTATCGACGACGCCAATGATGTTGGTGCCGGGCTGACGCTGGATATTAACGATGATGGCCGGAGTGGTATTGACCCAGGCGGCCTGGAACCGATTTTCCGCGCCATCAATGATTGTGGCCACGTCGCGCAGGCGGATGGGAGCGCCATTGCGGTAGGCAATGACGATCGGGGCGTACTGAGAGCCGGACTGAAGCTGGTCGTTGTTATTGATGGTCCACGCCTGCGTGGGACCGTCGAAGTTGCCTTTAGCAGCGTTGACATTGGCGCTCCCCAGAGCGGAACGCAGCGTTTCCAGGCTAAGACCGTAGGATGCAAGCGCCACAGGGTTGGCCTGCACACGCACGGCCGGACGCTGGCCACCGCTGATGGTAACCAGGCCGACGCCTTTGAGCTGAGAAATGCGCTGCGCCATACGGGTTTCAGCCAGTTCCTGCACCTTAGTGAGGGGCATTGTGCTGGAAGTGACCGCCAGCGTCAGAATGGGTGAATCAGCAGGGTTGGTCTTGGAATAAATCGGAGGGGTGGGGAGTTCGCGCGGCAGGAAGGTTCCGGCACCGTTGATGGCGGCCTGCACTTCCTGTTCCGCGATATCGATGTTCAAATCCAGCGCGAACTGGAGGGTGATGACAGAGCTGCCGAAGGAACTCACCGAAGTCATCTGCGTGAGCCCCGGAACCTGGCCGAACTGCTTTTCGAGGGGCGCAGTCACCGAAGAGGTCATGACCTCGGGGCTGGCCCCGGGATAAAAGGTCTGGATCTGAATCGTGGGATAGTCCACCTGGGGCAGCGCCGAAACCGGCAACTGCAGGAAGGCCACGATTCCAACCAGCACCAACCCCACCATCATGAGTGAGGTTGCTACGGGCCGTTCGATGAAAACGCGCGACGGGTTCACTGTTTGCGTCCCCCGCCTTCGCCACCACCGCGGCGACCGCTGCGACCTTCGCCGCCACCGGCCTTGTCAGCACCGGCCTTGTCACCACCGGCCTTATCACCAGCTTTGCCGGCACCACGTCCCCGACCATTGCGGCCACGGCCAGAGGCCTCGCCGAACTGATCTTCGCCCGGCTTTCGGACGCGGACGGTGCTGCCGTTTTGCAGACGGTCAATGCCGTCGATGACGACCTGTTCGCCCATTTCGACACCCTTGCGGATCACGGTAGTTTCGCCATCAACTGCGCCCTGATCCACCTGGCGGATCTGGACCTTGGATTCTTCATTGACGATGTATACGAACGGACCCTGCTGGCCGCGCTGGACGGCCGCAGTCGGAATCACAGTCTGATTGTTCTCGGTGTCAACCAGGAGTCGAACATTCACGAACTGATTCGGGAACAGAGCATTGTCCTTGTTGTCAAAAACCGCCTTCAGTCTGGAGGTGCCGGTGGAAGCGTCAATCTGATTGTCGACAGTCAGAAGATAACCAGAAGCGAGTTTCTTTGAGTTGTCGCGGTTAAAGGCGTCTACCGTGAGGCGCCTGCCACCGCGAATCTTTGTCATGACCTGAGGCAGGGCATCTTCCGGAATGGTGAACAGGGTGGAGATCGGCTGCAACTGGGTAATTACCAGCAGGCCGCCCTGATCCCCTGCACGGACGATGTTGCCGGGATCGACCAGGCGGAGACCAATGGTGCCGGAGATAGGCGCGGTGATCTTCGCGTAGGTTAGCTGAAGGCGGGCATTATTAACGTTGGCTTCGTCAGTGCGGATGTTGCCTTCCAGTTGCGCCACCTGGGCACGCTGGGTGTCGAGCAGCTGTTTCGGAATGGCGTCCTGTGCCAGGAGTTGGGTGTAACGGTCGAAATCGAGTTTCGCATTGGCAAGCGTCGCCGAATCCCGAGCCAGAGTGCCCTGAGCCTGCTGCAACTGCACTTCAAAGGGACGGGGATCAATTTCAGCCAGGATCTGACCCTGCTTGACAGTTTCGCCTTCTTTGTAAGCGATACTCATCAGTTGGCCATCCACGCGGCTGCGGACCGTGACGGTGTAGAACGCGGTCACGTTGCCAAGGCCGTTCAGGTAAACCGGAACGTTCGCTTTGTGGGGCTTCGCCACGGAAACAGGGGTGGGCCCAAAGGCACCTCTGCCACGGCCACCACCACC
>Ga0114970_10004454_pt1 | contig 10184 bp, 5 predicted proteins | sample M_140205_XF_Meta_FD_87030 | JGI IMG/M metagenome (GOLD analysis project Ga0114970, IMG submission 87030) | Freshwater microbial communities from Lake Montjoie, Canada to study carbon cycling - M_140205_XF_MetaG | ecosystem: Environmental > Aquatic > Freshwater > Lake | place: Lake Montjoie... | reverse complement strand
CGACGCTGATGATTTCAATCGGCCACTCTGCTGCCAAGGCCAAAGCTATGGCTGTCTTGCCACTGGCAGTCGGTCCTACCAGCGCCAAGGCGTCCCATGCAGGGAACAACTCAGTCGGCTTGGACAGGTTCACCATGCCACTGCACCAAGGTCCAAGCGGTCAAGGCCAGCACGGTGCCCCAAAAAGCGATGCCATGCGCCAGCGGAAACAAGCTGCCGTCAATGCTGTGGCTCAGCCACAAGCCCGTGCCAAAGGCCGCCACCATCATCAAAAAACCATTCATTGCAGAGGCTGCACCCGCCGACAAAGGAAAGGGGCCGACAGCGCCGCTTTGCCCAATCGGTTGGTGTACGCCATGCGCCAGCACCATGGGGTACATGCTCAACACCAAGCCCATGGCAGTAGGTTCGCCGCCGTAAACCATCCAACACAAAGACATGCCGCTGCCCAAGCTGAACAGGCCTGCCAAGGCGATGGTTTTGCGCATACCGATGTGGCGCAGCAAAAACCGACAAACGATGGTGCCTGTGATGTAGACCACCGACATGGACGCCAAAATCCAGCCCAGCTGCAAACCTGTGAGATGCAGTACCTCGATAAAGATGAACGATGAGCTGGCGAGGTAGGTGAACAAAGCGCCATAGGCTGCCAAGGACAACAAAGCAAATGCACGAAACGTGGGGTTGCGCAACACCTCGCCCCAAATGCGCAGCATGGTGGGCAGGTGCATGGCATTCGGGTTGCGGGTGGTGATGGTTTCTTTGAAACGCCAAGCCACCAAGCACATGGTGAACAAGGCATAGGTCACCACCGACACCATCGCCACTCGCCAACCCCAGTGTTGGCTGAGAAAGCCGCCCAAGGGCGGGCTGGTGCAAGCCATCAGTCCCAAACCCGTCATGGCCTTGGACATGACTTTGGCGCCGTGCAAAGGGGTGTAGAGGTCGCGTACCACCGCACGGGCGCTGGTAATCACCGCACCCATAGCAGCGCCTTGTAATACCCGCCAAGCCACCAACACCTCGATGCTGGGGCTGAGCACACAGCCCACTGCCGCCACGGTGTAGGCCACCAAACCAGTGATCATGATGGGGCGACGCCCCACTTTGTCAGACAGCGGTCCCCAAAAGAGTTGCGAGATGCCAAACGCCAACAACAAGCCGCTGAGGGTGTACTGCACCATGCCCACGCTGGCTTGCAAGTCCAGCGCCAAGCCTGGCAAGCCGGGTAAATACAAATCGGTAGAAACAGGCTGCAAAACAATCGACAAGGACAGCAACAAAATCACCAAATTGGGGTGCATCAACGTCCTCTTAAAAACAAACTGTCCAAGTCGCGCATACCCAGTTGTCGCCACGTGGGACGACCGTGGTTGCACTGGTCGGCACGTTCGGTGATTTCCATTTGGCGCAGTAAGGCGTTCATCTCTTGCAAGGTCAGCAACCTGTTCGCACGAACCGCACCGTGGCAAGCCATAGCGGCCAACACATCGTCTTTGGCACGTTGCAACACATCATGGGCGTCGTGTTGTGCCAACTCGCCCAACACATTGCGCGACAAGGCCACTGCATCACCTTGGGCCAGTGTGGCGGGCACACCGCGAACCACTAACGATTGCGCTCCTAGAGCTTCAATCTCCAAGCCCAAGGCGGCCAAGGTGGCGGCGTGGCTCTCCACGGTCGCCATCTCTTGGGGCGTCGCGGCAAACGATGCTGGGATGAGCAGCGCTTGGCTTTGCAGTTGGTGTTGCGCCAGTTGAGTTTTCAAGCGCTCGTAAACAATGCGCTCGTGCGCAGCGTGCATATCCACCACCACCAAACCTTGGGCGTTCTCGGCCAAGATGTACACCCCTTGCAACTGCGCCAAGGCCTTACCCAAAGGCCATTCGCCCTCGGGCAAAGGCGTAAATTCAGCATTAGGGCTTTGCGTGTGCAAGATGCTGGGCTGCCAGATTTGAGCCAAGTCGTTCACCACATGGCCTGCTTGCGGCGCAGACCAAGGTAAAGCGCTTTGCGAAGCTTCGATGGAACCTGTGTGCGACGCCAAAGCGCTGCTGGTGCTCGTGGTTTGCCCTGCGCGGGAGACTGACAGGGCTTGCGTCAGCGCATGTTGCACCGCTTGGTGGGCTTCACGGCTGTCACGAAAGCGCACCTCGATTTTGGTGGGATGGACGTTCACATCTACCCGAGAAGGATCAATAGCGAGGTACAGCGCATAGACCGGTTGGCGCTGGCCGTGCAACACGTCTTCGTAAGCGCTGCGAGCGGCATGACCCAGCACGCGGTCGCGCACATAGCGGCCGTTCACATAGGCAAATTGATGGTCGGCCCGCGACCTGGCGGCGTCGGGTAACCCTGCTCGCCCCAGCACCCGCATACCGGCGTGGACATGGTCAACCGCCACCGAGCTTTGCACAAATTCTTCACCCAACACATCGGCCAAACGTGCGTCCAAAGCGTTTTCATGCGTGTGGGCACGCCACTGCGCTACCAGTTTGCCCTCATGCCACAGGGCAAAACCCACATCGGGGCGGGCCAAGGCGTGGCGGCGTAAAGATTCCAAGCAATGCGCCAGTTCGGTGGCGGTGGACTTTAAAAATTTACGCCGCGCTGGGGTGCTGAAAAACAGTTCTTTCACCTCAACCGTGGTGCCCACGCTGCGAGCGGCAGGACGCAATTCGCCGCTGCGTGCATCAAGGTGCATGGCGTGGTCTTGCTCTGCGGTGCGCGAGGTGATAGAGAGTTCGCTGACAGCGGCAATAGCAGCCAAGGCTTCGCCACGAAAACCCATGGTGGCCACTGATTCGAGGTCGTGCAAATTGCTGATCTTGCTGGTGGCGTGACGACGTAAAGCCAAAGGCATGTCAGCGGTTTGCAAACCCATGCCGTCGTCTTCCACACTGATAAGACGAACCCCGCCTTCGATCAAACGCACCACCACTTGTGTAGCGCCTGCGTCCAAGGCGTTGTCCACCAACTCACGCACCACGGACGCAGGTCGCTCGACCACTTCACCGGCGGCAATTTGGCTGATCAGTTCATCGGGGAGTTCGCGGATGGGGCGTCGCGCAGAGAAGGGGGCGTTCACCCAAGGGATTCTAAAGGGGCACCAAGTGCCAGTGATAATTCACGCTATGGACACCTTAACCTTGCTGATGGATTTCATCCTCCACATCGACCGCTACTTGGAGGCGTTTGTACAAGCCTATGGCGTGTGGGTGTATGCGATCTTGTTTTTGGTGGTGTTTGTCGAAACCGGTTTGGTGGTGATGCCGTTTTTGCCGGGCGACTCTTTGCTGTTTGTGGTGGGTGCGATGGCTGGCGCCGAGTTGCTGAGTTTGCCTTGGGTGCTGGGTTTGTTGACAGCTGCAGCCATCTTGGGTGACCAATGCAATTATTTAATCGGACGGCATTTTGGGCAGCGGCTACTTAACGCCAACACGCGGTGGTTCAACCGCCAAGCCTATGACCAAGCCCATGCGTTTTACGAACGTTATGGCAGCATCACCATCGTGTTGGCCCGTTTTCTTCCATTCATTCGAACCTTTGCGCCGTTTGTAGCGGGTGTGGCGGATATGAACAGGCGGCGTTTTACGCTCTTTAATTTCTTGGGTGCTTTTATCTGGGTTTGGGGTATTTGCATTGCGGGTTATATGTTTGGCCACATCGGTTGGGTCAAAGCGAATTTAGACAAAATCATTTGGGCCATGATTTTGATTCCGGGCTTGATGGCCGTTTGGGGTGCTTGGCGGACTAGACGCTGACGCCTATCGTCATTGCGAGCAATCCCCGCAGTCACAGCTAAAGTCAAAGTAAAGAATTAATACGGTCAAAGTACCCCACCTTATTGCCGGCGATTTACCGTAAATTTATCGATTAACTCGTTGATTTTCTTAATTAATCAGCAAAATCAGTACCCCTTGTTAATTTTCTTGTTTTTCGACTGTTTGTCGAATGACGAGCGCTTTGCCCATGGCAACTTCGCCGCCTACCAACGTCAAGCCGACTGCTCCAGCAGGTAGCAGTGGGTGGGTGCTGGAAGCGAAAGGCAACGACCCCGGCAGCTTGAACATCAGCCGCGACATCTCTACTGGCGCAAACCAATCGATCACGGTTCGCCCAGGCACGCAGTTCCGCATGAAGCCTTCGGGCAAGTCCAAAGTGGACAAGAATGCAGAAACCGCCCAGACCGCGAAATGGGGCGACGACTTGTTAGTCACCGTGCCAGGCGCTGGGCAAGTTTTGCTCAAAGGGTTTTACAACAAGGGCGCCAATGCACCGCCCAGCAAGATGGTGATCGAGCAAAAAAACGGGATGCTGCGAAAAGTCGAAGGACGTCCTGGCGCAGAACCTTCTGATTCACCCAACCCCACCGCGCAAGAAGACAAAGATGGCAACACTGTTGCGGGTGCCTTGATAGGCGGAAAAGGTTCATCCTCCTCGTCCAGTTCGGCGGGCGGTGGTAGCGCTGGCGGCAAGCCATACCAAGAAGGTGGCTACAAACAAAGCTCAGAAAAAGTTGCGAAAAAAGGCAAGAAAAAATCTGATGAAGGGGAGGAGGAAGACTCCGGTGGGTTCTTTTCTTGGTTGACCAGCGGTGGGGTTAACTCTCTGGGCGCTTTAGGTTTATTGGGTCTGTCTGGCGCCAAGAAAGACTCTGGTACCACGGTGAATGTCAGCGTTCCCAGCAGTTCATCTGGCAGCAGTTCCACAATTCCCGCCGTGTCCTCATTGACCATCAGCGACGACACCGGCACCAGCAGCAGCGACTTCATCACCAAAACTCCCAGCCAAACTGTGCGAGGCACCTTATCGACATCGTTGCTGTCGGGACAAACTGTGAAAGTCTCAACCGACAACGGCAGCACTTGGACTGCAGCCACTGCCACCACCGGCAGCACTACCTTCTCGCTGAGTGGGGCGACACTCTCGGGCAGCAGCACCTTGATGGCCAAGGTGGTGAACACCTCATTGGCAGAAGGCACATCGCTCTCCAAAGCCTATGTGCTGGACACCACCGCACCCACGGCCACGCTCACCACAGGCACCTATGCCAACACCGCCAATGCCACGGTGCAAAGCAGCGAGGTGGGCACGGCTTACCTAGTGAAAAGCACCATCAGCGTGACCAACGAGGCCAGCATCACTGGTGAAGCAGGTTACTCATGGAACTCGGTGGCCATCAGCGCTGCCAACACCAACACCTTGTTGTCGCTCACGGGTTTGGTGGACGGCAGCTACAAGTTGTACACGGTTGACGCTGCAGGTAATTTATCCAATGTCAGCACCAACACCTTCACCGTGGACGCCACGGCCACGGGATTGACCACCAGTGTGACCCGTTTGCAGTTGTCAGCCGATACCGGTATCAGCCCCACTGACAGAATCACCAAGACCGCCAGCCAAACCGTCAGCGGCGACTTGAGTGCTGCCCTTGTGGCGTATGAATCGGTCTATATCTCGGCCGATGGCGGCTCTAATTGGTATGCGGCCACCGCCAGCACAGGCAGCACCAGTTTCAGCCTGAGTGGTATTTCGTTGGAGGTGGGTGCCAACAATACCTTGAAGGCCAAGGTGATGAATACCTCCACCAGCGGCAGCAGTGCGCAGTACAGCATCTACTACACCTTGGACACCACCGTGCCCACGGTCAGCAGTGTGGCCTTCAGTGGTGCCACAGGCGCACAAAACAATTACCTCAACGCTGGGGACGTGGTGTCGGCGACGGTGACATTCAGCGAGGCGGTGACGGTTACCACTACCAACGGCACGCCTTATCTGAACTTGAATATTGGCGGCACCACGGTGCAAGCAGCCTATGCCAGCGGCAGCGGTACGACGGCGTTGATCTTCAGTTACACCATCTTGTCCGGCCAAACCGATGCCAACGGCGTCAGCATTGACACAAACAGCCTTAACCTCAATAGCGGCAGCATCACCGATACCGCTGGCAATACTGCCACACTGACGCACACGGCGGTAACGGACAACGCCAGCTACATGGTGGACACCACCGCACCGACCACCACCGTGTCTACTGTGGTGTTCAGCGCAGACACGGGTACCAGCAGCAGCGACTTCGTCACTGCAACGGCGGCGCAAGACATCACCGGCACCTTAAGCGCCAACTTGGTCAGTGGTGAGACTGTGTATGTGTCACTGAACAACGGCAGCACATGGACTGCTGCCACGGCCACTGTGGGGCAAAACACCTACAGCCTAACGGGACAAACGCTGACCAGTAGCAACACCTTGAAAGTGAAGTTGACAGATGCTGCGGGTAACAGTGGCACAGTGTTTAGCCAAGCGTATGTGTTGGATGCCGCAGTGCCCACGGTCAGCAGCGTGGCCATTACATCTGCCACAGGGGCCACCAACAACACCCTTAACGCTGGAGATGTAGTCACTGCCACGGCCACTTTCAGCGAAGCGGTGACGGTGGTCACCTCGGGTGGCACACCTTATCTCAGCTTGAATATTGGCGGCACCACGGTGCAAGCAGCCTATGCCAGCGGCAGCGGAACCACAGCGCTCACCTTCACCTACACCGTGTTGTCAGGGCAGACTGATGCCAATGGCATCAGCATTGATCTCAACAGCTTGAACTTGAACAGCGGCACCATCAAAGATGTCGCTGCAAACAACGCCACCATCACCCATACCGCAGCAACGGACAACGCCAGTTACATGGTGGACACGACCAAGCCCCTAGCCCCTGCTTTGGCGCTGGGCAGTGGTGTCTCCGATGGCGCGACAAGCACAGAAGCCAAACAATCCAGCGGTGTGGTGACGGTGAGTGCAGAAACGGGTGCCAGCACCGTGGTGACCTTCAGCCGAACCGGCGGGGGCACTGTCACCAAAACCTTGACTGGCACAGGTAGCCCAGTGGGTGTGTCTTTGCTTGATGCAGACCTGACCACCTTGGGCAGTGGCACCATCAATGTGACAGTCGTGGCTACCGACCTTGCAGGTAATGCCAGTAACTCAGCCACCAGCAGCTTTACTTATGATAATTACGTATCACCGGCAGGCAACGCTGTAATTGACCTTAGCTCTTACGGAAAGCTGATTGCTCCAGTGCAGGTGGAAGGCAGTTGGTACTACTACTGGGATAGAAACAGTGATGGCGTTTGGGGTGCTGCTGACACGGTCAGTCACGTTACTCTTAACGGTATTTTTACTTCAAGTACGGTAACCCTTAATGGGGTGCGAGTGGCTTTGCCGTCCCTCACTATCAGTGTCGCAAATGAGAATCGCAACCAAGTGGGAACAAGTTACAGCGATGCAGGTAGCTCGACTAACGGCACCTCCTCTGCTACGTACGATAGTCTGCTAGCAATTTGGGATGCATACAACGGCACTGGAACTGGTGCCAATATCTCTGGCGTTCCGACCAATTGGGCACCATCTGATTATTGGTCTTCAACTCTCAATGATGGGCCTTGGAACTACATATCATTGAATACTGGATACGTTAGTAATACACACGACACCGCAATAATGTATGTCGCCTTACGAGTCCTACCTATCGTCATAGACCTCAACCACGACGGCTCTTTCAACTACGGCAATGTGGTAATGGACGTCAACGGCGACGGTTTGCTCGACGCCACCCGCTGGGTTGGTGCGCAAGACGGCGTGCTGGTTTGGGACAAATACCACGATAGCTTGGTGCATGACAACAGCCAATACGCCTTTGCGCAGTATGACAACATGTCTGCCGCGCAGGGCAAAACTGCCACCGACTTGTCGGGTTTGGCAGCTGCCTTTGATACCAACCATGACGGCGTGTTTGACGCCCAAGATGCACAGTTTGCGGATTTCAACGTTTGGCAAGACGCCAACCAAGACGGTGTCAGTGACGCGGGTGAGGTGAAAACCCTTGCCGAGTTGGGCTTGAGTTCATTTCAACTCATCAGCGACGGCGTGGCCCGCACCCCAGAAGTGGGTGTACACGAGGCCGGACGCACCAGCGCCACCGCCACCGATGGCTCGCAAGTGCTGGTGGCCGACGTGGGCTTTGACTTTGGCACCTTAGCAAAGCTAGACCTCAGCGCCGACCCAGTCGCCAACACTTTAGCCTTGCACCTAGATGATTTACTCGCCAATCCCCACCTCACCTTGGTGGTGCAGGGCGCCGCCAATGATGCAGTAAAACTGCAAGGCGATGGCTGGGTCAACAGCGGCAGCACTGTCACCTTGGGTGACCACCACTACACCGTGTGGAACAACAGCACAGCCCAACTGCTGATCGACCAACAACTGGTGAACAACGGGCGGGTGCTGTAAATCGTGTAATGACGCTTAAGTAGAGCGGTTACGCGCCAGCGGAGGGTTGCGCAAAAAGTAGTTTTCTATGCCGCGCATCAAAGCATCGGCCAGCTGGTTTTGGTAAGCGGGGTTGATCAGCAAAGCCTCTTCTTCGGGGTTGCTGATGAAAGCAGTCTCCACCAACAAGCTGGGAATATCAGGTGCTTTCAACACCGCAAACCCCGCTTGCTCCACTTGCGGTTTGTGCAACTTACCCACGCGGCGAATTTGCCCCAGCATCTCGTTGCCCAGCTTCAAACTGTCGTTGATTTGTGCGGTGGTACTCATGTCCAGTAAGGCACGTTGCACATTTTGGTCTTGTACCTTGATGTTCAATCCGCCAATGGCGTCAGCACCGTTTTCCTTGTTGGCCATCCATCGCGCTGCTGCACTCGACGCCGCACCTTGGCTCAGCGCAAACACGCTAGCGCCTCTTGCTTGCGGAGTGAAAAATGCATCGGCATGCAAGCTGATGAACAAATCGGCCTGCACTTTTTGGGCTTTTTGTACACGCACATGCAAGGGCAAAAAGAAATCAGCATCACGGGTTAAAAAAGCCCGCAAGGGCAACTCCCCGCGCTTGGTTTTTAACACCGTTTTGTTGATGCGCTCTTGCAAAAGTTGGGCTATTTGCAGCACCACATCTTTCTCACGTGTTCCGTTGGGACCAATCGCACCTGGGTCTTCGCCGCCATGCCCTGGGTCGATCGCCACCACGGCAAATCTGTCGGTTTTGTCTGCAGGTTTTTCATTTGCCGATGGCGCAACAACGGATGGCACAACAACCGGAGGCACAACAACCGGTGGCACTGAAGGGGTGGGTTTAACAGAAGGAGGTGTGGGCGAAAACCCTGTTGGCGGTTTTGGTTGGCTGGCAATCATTTCGCCCAAAGCGTCTTTGCCAAGCGTTGGTTTGTCACCCATCAAGCGCTCTGCGATCAAAGCCTCCAAGGGGTCCGCTTCTTGGCTGGGGTAAAGGTCCAACACCAAGCGGTGCTGAAAACTCGATTGCCCCGCTTGAACAGGCGCCAAGGTGAACACCTGTGGTTTGGCGGGTTGGCGCAACTCCAGCACCAGTCGCACCGTGGTGGGGGTGAATTGGCCGATGCGCACACCGGTGATGAAGGGGTCGTCGTTGCGTACCTTGCCCACCAAGTCGCGCAAAGCGGCATTCAACTCAATGCCCTCGATGTCCACCGCCAAGCGCGGTGGGTTGGCCACAAAGGTGTGGGTGACTTTCAGCAAGGTGTCCGACTCGATGGTCACGCGGGTGTATTCCACCGCAGGCCACACCCGTACCGCCAAAATGCTGGCACCCCATGCCAGCTGCGCTCGACCCAAGAGCAAAACCATGCCACTGGCTTGCAGCAGTTGTCGGCGTTGGCGGTTGTGTTTTTTCATGCTGTTAAATCTTCACCCAATTCGCTGTTAGCGCATAAGCGTACATCGCGGCTGCTGTCGGTGTTGACGATGAAATGGATGTCCAAGTCGGCGGTAGGCAAAAAGCCTTGGGCTTTGTCAGGCCACTCGCAAATCTTCAAGCCAACGCTTGCAAAAATATCTCTGAAACCCGCGTCTTCCCATTCACGCGGATCGTTGAAGCGGTAAAAGTCGAAATGCCAGATACAAAGGTTTTTTCCGTTCGCGGTCACTTCGTAAGGTTCTAATAACGCATAGGTAGGGCTTTTGATGCGATCCTTCACGCCCAAGGCTTGTAGGAGATAGCGCGTGAAAGTGGTCTTGCCGACCCCTAAGTCGCCATGCAGACACACCAAGGCTTGCGCCAAGGCGGGGCATAAAGACAAGCGCTCGGCAAAGGCCGCGCAAGCTTGCTCGTCGGGCCAGTGCAGGGTTTTTACAATCGGCATTTCGTT
>Ga0114970_10004451_pt1 | contig 10187 bp, 10 predicted proteins | sample M_140205_XF_Meta_FD_87030 | JGI IMG/M metagenome (GOLD analysis project Ga0114970, IMG submission 87030) | Freshwater microbial communities from Lake Montjoie, Canada to study carbon cycling - M_140205_XF_MetaG | ecosystem: Environmental > Aquatic > Freshwater > Lake | place: Lake Montjoie... | reverse complement strand
TTGCACTCGCGAATGTGTTTACCGCTGCCTTGTTGCCATCAGTGGTGCGCCCGCCAGGAATCGAACCTGGATATGCGGCTTCGGAGACCACCATTCTATCCGTTGAACTACGGGCGCTAGTTATCGGGGCGATGCTTCGCATGGGTGGCGAAGAGCGGCAAGTCGTTTTCGGGCCGATGTCTGCGCAGCATGCGCAAACTCAAAGCAGCTTGTGCTTCACCTCACCCGTCTTGGCGGCGTTCTGGAACTTGTTCCAGCGGAATGGCTCGACGATCTGCCCCCAGAAATGCTTTGGCATCGCCGCATTGATGCCGATCTCGACGGGCGGGCGGCGGTTCACGTCATCGTAGAAGGTGCCAAAAATGAGATCCCACAGCATCAGGTTCTCGCCGTAGTTTTTGTTGCCCTCGCGCAAGTCCATCGAGTGATGCCAGCGGTGCAGGCCGGGCGTGTTGAAGATGTAATTGAGCCAGCCGAAGCGCATGCGGATGTTCGCGTGCGTGAGGAAGCCGATGTAGGCGGTGATGGCACCGAACCAGAGCACCACATCCTTCGGCGCACCGGCCAGTGCGAGCAGCGGAGCAGAGAAGATCATGCTCTTGAGCGTGTCGATGATGTGGAAGCGGCCGGTGTTGAAGAACCAGAGCTTCTTCGAGCTGTGATGCACCGCATGGAACCACCACAACGGCATCCACTCATGCGCCACACGATGCGCCCAGTAGAGGCCGAACTCAGCGACGACGAGGCCCAGCACCACCTGGAAGAACATCGGCCAATGGTTGGGCCAGAAACCAGTCCCCTGCTCTCCGCCGACCACGCTGGCCAGACCAAGCCAAGTCATCGAGACAATGAGTAATTGCACGAACGATTTGGTGAACGCTGTGTGCGCCAGATCGGGAATTTCTTGGCCATCGGAGTGCAGCCAGCGCTCCTCATGCGGATACACCCGCTCCAGCACGTACAGCAGAGCCGCGAGGCTGAAGTAGGTGAGGTTAAAGGCCAGCGGTCCGTGACCATGCGCTATGCCGATCCCGGTGGGAATCAGGGCGGCGACGAGAATCAGGGGCCAGAGCAGGTATTCGAGGAGCGTGCGGAACATGGAAGGCTTTTTCAAAGCACGAAACGTGCGAGTTTCCAGCGCGGATGTGGCGAATGACATCTCCCCGCTTGCACTCGCACGCGTCGCGTGTTCGATGCGCGGCCCATGAAGTCCGTCATCGCCACCTCGCCCGGAGAACTCGCCATCCTCGACACGCCACAGCCGAAACCGGGGCCGTATCAGGCGCTGGTGCGCACGGAATGCGCCTGCCTGTGCAACCGCACCGATTCTGAACTGCTTGGCGGCACGTTTCCCGGCATGGAGGACAAGTTTCCCTTCGCACTTGGCCATGAGAGCGTCGGCATCGTGGTCGAGATCGGCGACAAGGTGAAAAACTTCCGCGTCGGTGATCATGCCGTCGGCGGACTTGTGTTTGATCTGCAAGCAGAGGGCGTCGATTCCGGCTGGGGAGGCTTTGGCGAGTTCACGCTGGCGAATGATCACGATGCGATGGTAGCCGATGGCGTGGCCGATGAAGCGCATGGCTGGGTGGAGGTTTTCGAAATTCAAACCCGCGTTGATGCCGACATTCCGCCGGAACAGGCCGTGCTGCTCTGCACCTGGCGCGAAGTCTTGGGAGCGTTTCGTGATTTTCACCTCCAACCCGGTGAAGACGTTCTCATTTACGGTGCCGGACCGGTTGGGTTGAGCTTTGTAAAGCTCGGGCGCTTGTTCGGCCTCGGCTGGATCGGCATCGTCGATCGTCACGCCGACAAACAGGCCAAGGCGCTCGCCTTTGGAGCCGACGCGGCTTTTGCACCCGAAGATCTGGCCATCGGCGAACTCGCCAGTATTCGCGGCAAGAAGCTCGATGCCGTCATCGACGCCGTCGGCCATCCCGACATCGTGCAAAAGGGCCTGCCGCTGCTGCGTCGCGGCGGATCGCACTGTATCTACGGCGTGCTCACCCACGGCGTCCTGCACATCGATAAATCGAAGGCGGACTTCAACTTCAACCTCTTCGTCCACCAGTGGCCCACCCGCCGCTACGAGAAGGAATCGCAAACCGCGATCTGCCAGTGGATTCGCGAAGGCAAACTCACCTCCGCCGACTTCATCACGCATCGATTCCCACAGGAGCGCATCGCGGATGCGTTCAAGGCCGTGAGCGAGCGGCAGGTGATCAAGGCGTTGCTGGAGTATGTGTAGCTGATTTACGAAGATGTGAGGTTTGTTTCTGCTGACCAAAAGCCCCCATCGTTAGCAGAGCGAGAATGGCCATGATGTGAGCAGGCATCAGCATCTCAAGCGCGCTGCCTTTGCCAAACAGCAGGCGCAGCAGGAGATAGAAGCTGCCGGCGCCGACGAAGGTCCAGATAGCGAACGCGATGGGAATCCCTCCCAGCCAGGTGATCAGCGCAATCGTCGTGGCGAGGCCGCCGAGCAGGAGCAGGGTGAACCACGGCTCCTTGTCCCGGACCAGGTAGTGAGCGAGGAAGCCGTAGCCCATGCCGCTGAAGAGAGCATAGGGAATGAGCAGCAGCCAGAGGAGCTTCGGTTTCATCGGCTGTTGGGTGGTGTGTGAGCAGCCATCGTTGCGGGATGCTCTGGATGCTTCAGACGGACCAACTGATAACCGCCGTAAAAATCGACGATGCGTTCGACGCCATCCCCGACAAGTGCCACCTGAACACCCCGGCCGCCGGGCAGCAGGCCGATGATTCTGCCTCTGGCTCCGGCATGCGGGCCGAACTGCACCTTCACAGGGTCTCCCGGTTTGAAACGCGTCCGACTGTCGGCGATGAAGACCGCCAGCCAGAGCGCCCCCGCCACCGTGAGCACCCCGAATCGTACGGGCCAGCTTCCCACCATGAGCACGCCGATGGCCGCCAATGCCACCGCCGCCAGCAGGAGTTCCAGATACGCGCTATTCACAAAGCCCGCCTCGGTTCTGCGTGTGATTTTCATGAGGCTGATGTGGGGGCTGGAAGATTCAATGACGTTTTACTCTTCCAAGAGGAAAGCAGGCAAGACAAAACATGGAAGGTGCATCCAACCCGTTCGTTGTCGCCCAGCCTTCTGACTTTGACGAGCCGTCAGCGCCGTTTCTCCGCCACGGTGGCCCACTTGCCTTTGTCATGGTCACCGTCGGGGAGGTTGCACATCTCGCTGCGGAGGATGGTGAAGCCGGTCTCCTCCAGCACAGCGATCATGCGCTGGGGCGGCAGGCTGTCGTAATAGAATGAGTGGCCGAACATCGTGTCGGTGAAGCCTTCCTCCCCTGACACGTTGCCGCCACTGCTGATCATGAGCCGGCCGCCGGGCATGAGCCAGCGATGGATCTTGCGGATGATGGGCGCATGCAACGCACGCGGTAGGTGGAAGAGCGAGTCCCAGCAGACCACGGCGGCGAAGGTCTCCGCAAACTCTACCTCCTCGATCAATGCGTGAATCCAGCGCTGTTCAGGCAGTTGCGCCCGCGCCAGGGCCAGCAGCGCCGCCGAACCATCCACGCCCACCACATGATACCCACTCAACACGATATGATCAGCGATAGGCCGGCCCGTGCCGCAGCCGAGATCGAGAAGCGTGCTACCGTCAGGCAGCGGATCGAGCAGCAGCGCCAGATACTCCGCTTCCTTGGGTTGCAGCGTCGTGCGCAGCGCGTGGAAGTGCTCGGCGATGGCGTCGTAGGGGGCACGGGTCATGGTGGGCTTGAATGAGCTAGCGCAGGCACCGCTGGGACGGGAGCGGGTGTGTTAAGGGAAGCATGGCAACCAGAGCGTTCCCAGCGGTTGCTTGCAGATCATGCGCGGCTATCCGCATTGAAGTATCAGCCATGCGTTCGAGAAGTTGAGCTTTCGTGCCTCGTCACGCCTTACCCAGAAATAGAGCATTCCAGCATCGCCCCACATCACTTCTATCTCATCATCGGTATCCATCTGAAACAAAAGGCTCCAATCTGCCGCACTTTCTTTGAGCTTTGAGGCCCGTGGGTCGTTGTAACCAGAAGCATCGCCACAGTAGAGGCGTTAGTAACGAGTTGACATTCCACGTCCATTCCGGGGTGCTGGATTGGGTCGGCGAAGCCGCCAATCTGGTGATGCGGATGATCTCCATACAGCTCAGCTCTCTGCTCCATGAATATGTCCATCTCACGTTCAGTGAGTCCGACTGCCTGTATGTCAGCAGACTCCCAACTAGGTGGGAGCTTTGTGAGCACGAAAGCAACGTGGCGCTTCTTGATAATGAATTCGTCCGTTAGCGGTTTTGGTGGCGTGGCTGTGCTGGCGGGATCGGACACATCGGATGCAGACAGGTAAATGGTAGCAGCACCACCACGATGCTTGGGATCAAATCCCCAAACCTGATCCTCTATGTCGTAAAAGAATAATAAGAAACCACTATGAGGAAGCCAATCAAGCTCTCTGCTGTGGGGAAGTTCCGAGCAATCAATGCATGCCAAGAATGACAACGCTCGACCATCTTTGGTAGGCCAACTGAGTTTCGGAGAAGATGGAGGCGAACCGCCAAGATAGGAGCGCGTGGGGTGAACACTTTTGCGAACTGAAATCGCATCCCTGTAGAGATGTGAGGTCAATGGCTTCAAATCTCGGGGGCGGGTTGTTGTCAGGTTGTGGATGCTTCTGCCAGAAATTAAAGTAACTGATCGTCCTGCTCGCTTTAAAACAACGATCACTACCGCAAGGACGACTAACGCGATTAAGACTGTGGCGACGGACTTCATAATTTTGGCAAACTATTAGATGGGAAACAATTCTGTCGAGGGCAAGCTAAGGCACAGCTGATGGTGCGAATCTGGCGGTGACGCCTTGCATCTGCGAAACGAGTTTTTCTCCGCGTTCTTTACCCAACACACACATCGCCGTCGCCAGTGCATCGCTGGTGGTGCAGTCGGGGGCGATGACGGAGCAGGCGATGCGGGTGGTGAGGGCGAGGCCGGTCTTGGGGGAGAGGATGTGGGAGTAGCGCACGCCTTCGATCTCGGTGAACTGATACAGATCGCCGGAGGTGGAGACGCCGCAGTGTTTGAGGCGGACGGTTTCCATTTGTTCTTCGGCGTCGGGCGTGGGCTTGGTGAAGGTGCGGAGCTTGATCTCCCAGGCGTCTGCACCGGGCGGTGAATCGCCGATTGCGATGTCGCCACCGGCCATGACGAGGGCGCGGGTGAGGCCGTGCTCGCGCAGGATGCGGAGTCCTTCATCGGCGGCGTAACCTTTGGCGATGCCGCCGAGATCGAGCAGCATGCCAGGCTTGAGCAGTGTGATGGTGTGCGCTTTGGCGTCGAGCTGGACAGCACGCCAGTCGGTGGCGGCGAGGGCTTTGGCGAGGCGGTCGGTTGGCGGGAGTTTCTTCACGCGTTTGGTGCGCCGCCAGAGTTGGGTGAGATTGCCGCAGGTGATGTCGAAGGCACCGTCGGTGAGACGCGCGAGATCGAGAGAGCGGGAGATGAGATCGAAGAGCGCGGGACTGGCTTTGAAGGGCTTGTTCGGGCCGGTTTTGCAGAGCTGCATGAGCTCGCTGTTGGGTTCGTAGTCGGAGAAGACGGTGTTGAGATAAGCGATGTGCTTGAAGGCGGCATCGGCAGCGGCTTCGGCCTGCTCTTTGGAGTCCGCATGCAATGAGATGCGAAACGTGGTGGCCATGAGCGGCGCGGAGAAGTCGTAGCGCTGCTGGGCGTGCGCAGAGAGAGCGAACGCGAGCAAAACGAGAGATCCTAGGATGATGCGTGACATGAAGCAGGAAGAAGAGCTACCACAGAGGTCACAGAGAACCACAGGGTTTCATGTCATCTCGGTTGTGGATGCATTTGGCCCAGTTTCACCTGATCCAAGGCTGCATCATTTACCAAGCCGGTTCGGCGTGGAGAGCGGAGGCGAGATCGAGGGATGCGGAAGAAACGGGAGGGCGCGATGTTTCCAGCGGTAGCGGTGGCGAGAGATGCTGGCAGGCGTTGCGCACGGCGGGAATGGCGTCGGCATTTTGGCAATGGACGAGCAGCACACGATGCTGCGGAAGGGTGTGGAGATAGATGCAGCCGCCTTCGTGCTGCTGGATGATTTCAAGACAGTCGCCACTACCGGAACGGCGACCAAGCTCAGACGCGGCAGCGAGGGTGGCATGCGCGAGGACAAGAACGGCAGCAGAGGGCGGCTCCATTTCACCTGCGCAGTCGAGCAGGCGGCCCGCATCATCAGCGAAGACGACTTGTTGAATGCCGGGAAGCGATGAGAGTGCTTTGAGTTCCACGTTCAAAGGGAGTTCACGCGGCGAGGGCGTGGGTGGGAAGCTCGTTGGGAGCATCCTCGGGGGAGGTGCGGAGGCGAAACTGGTGGAGGACGGCCTGCGAGATGGCGTTGAGCGTGGCGAGGATGTTGCGGCCGGTGCGGGCGTCGGATTCGAAGCTGAGGAAGGGCGTGGGCCGGTTGTTGAAAAGGTATTCGAGGTACTCGACGGGCGCGGCATTCGGTAGATCGCGCTTGTTGTATTGCAGGACGATGGGAAGCCGGTCGAGCGAGCTACCATTCATGCGCAGATTGGCTTCGAGGCTTTGGAGCGATTGCAAGTTGTCGCGCTGGCGGTCCATCTGCGAATCAGCGACGAAGACGACGCCGTCGGCTTGTTTGAGCACAAGTTGAAGCGTGGCGTTGTAAGTGACCTGACCGGGGACGGTGTAGAGATGGAAGGTGGTTTTGTATCCAGGCAGCGCATCAGCCTCGACGGCGAGGAAATCGAAGAACAGCGTGCGATCTTGCGCTGTCGAGAGCGAAACGAGGTCGCTACAGCCCGTTGGATCGAGCTTGGCGTGGATCTGCTGGAGGTTGGAGGTCTTGCCGCTAAGTGGTGTGCCGCAATAGACGATCTTGAAACTGATGGTGTGGTCGTCGTGATTGATGCTGGGCATGGCGGCAGGAGGTAGGCAGCGCGATCAGCCGAGCATGCGGGCGAGTTCGCGCCCGATGAGGGTGATTTTGTCACGCAGGCCGGTAGAAGGCTCGTCATCGTGCAACACGCCAATGATGGTGTCCCCAGGAAAGCAGAAGGTGAGCAGACGGCCACCAGCGTTAAGCGTGAAAGTTTCAGCGCCATCGATGCCGATGAGAGGAGCAAGCCCGCGCAACTGACGAGCGATGTCGGGTGCCTGTCGCTGGAACTCGACGGCATCGGGCTTGGATGAGTCGGCATGACTAAGCACATGCGAACCATGCAAACAGACGCAGGCGCTGAGACCGGTCTGCGCGGCAAGGAGTTCGACGACACGCGGCGCGGCGAGTTTTTCCTCGGTGCCAAGCAGAACGCGCAGAAGGAGTTGATCGGTCTGCGTATCGAGAGGTGCGAGCCCGAGGAAGGAATGCTTCACCGCCGTCATTTTAGCTGGAGCCGTAGGAGTTGCAGGCATTGCGATAGCTTTGGGTTCAGGCCGTGGCTCAACTGCTTGTTCTGCCATGTGCCCCGCATTGCTGGCTGGCGGTGTGCTGAAGAAACCACGCGATGCTGGTGCTGGTGGCTGAGAGATGGCAGGTATTTCATCCAAAGCCGGAGCGAAAGAGGGCGTCGGCTTGAATGATTCGACGGCTGGTGCCGCAAATGGATTGTGGGCAGGATTAACTTCGGGTGCCGGCGCAAAAAAGGAAGGAGCGGCAGCCTGCCCCAGCAACTGCGCACTGTTAAAGCCGGATTCAGGCGGAGCTTTGGCTGCCAGCGATCCGGTCGATGAAGCAGCAAAGGGGTCGAATGGCTTCGCACTAGGAGTCAGTGGGGATGTTTGCGTAGATGGCTGAGCACCGAAAGGCTGAAATGCTCCTGCGAGCGGCTGTAAAGGAGTGGAAGCAGCCACCTGCGATGCGGTGGGAAACAACGGCTGAAAAACCGGAGTTTTCTGCGGCGGCGGAGCCGAGGCTGGTTCGGGTGGTGGCGGATTAAAACTAAATGGTGTCGCTACGCCCGACTGCGGGGCGAAACCCAATGCGGAAGCTGACCCCGGTATCGCTATCGGCTGAGGTTGCGCGAAGGGATTCAACTCAGCACCGAATTTTGGGGTGAGAGGAGAAACTGCATTCGCCGGCGTTTCAGCAAACGTTTGCGAAGCAAAGACCGATAGCGGGTTTGGAGGTGCGGCCTGGGGTGCAAAGGATGGCATCGTGGGTGCTACCTGGGAGGCTGGAGGCGATGTTTCCGCACGACCAATCTGCCCAGCAGGTGCAACGGGCTGTATGGTAAATGGGGCGTTTGCTGTTGCGGCAGGACGCGCCTCTGATGCAGACTGACCGCCAAAGAAAGACGGTGCTGCTGCGGGTGCAGACGACAGGCTGGTGAGCGCATGGAACACTTCATTCTGCGGCAGTTTGACGCGGAAATCACGCTTTGCGGTCACCAGCGTATTACGGAAGCCTAGATCGGAAATGCCGTCGATAAGACTACCAAGTTCAACGACTACCATTCCAGAGGAAATCTGTTCCTGCAAAGTGCTGGCGGCAACTCCGGTTGTGATCCATGCGGGAATTGTGGCGGAATTGAAGCCAAGTTCTTCAACGCTGTAACCGTTCAGCACGGCGGCGAATCCCAATTTGGCAATACCTGAAGCTGAAGTAACCGATGCCGGCGCTGCAGGAGCGAATGATTGCTGCGGCGGCGGTGTGTAAGCGATCGCCGACTCGGCCTGTGGTGATGCTTCTTTCATTGCAGCAGCGAAAGGCGATCCGAACGGCATTGCTGGTGCGGCCGCGGGCATAGCAACCGGAACTGCATTGCTCTCCTGAGGTTTGGGCGTGAATAAGCCGCTGATGGATGCCTGTGGTTGCGCAGGGGCAGCAGCAAAAGGTGATGCCGCCTGCTGTGCCATGCCAAAGGGTGATGCTCCTGTGGCGCTACCACCAAGTGTGAAAGGTGAAGCCTGAGACGTAGCCATCTCCTGCGGTTTTGAATCTGCAGAAGGCTTTAGAGTGAACGGACTTGCGGGCGGGGACTCCGCAGGTGGCTTGATCGAGAATGGGGATGGAGGTTGTGAATGTGGCGTTTCGGAAGCAGCAAAACTAGTTGATGCCGCCGCAAAGGGACTCATCGGAAACGCCTGAGCAGTCATTGCAGGATTCTCTGCCACTGGTGGCGACGCCATTTGAAACGGTGAGGCTGCGGTTGAGGGCGTAGGTTGGCCGAAGGAAAAGGGCGATGGAGCAGAGGGAACAGCTGCCGCCAGTGCGCTTACCCCACCCTGCCCTTCTCTTGCCTGTGCAATCAGTCCGGGAAGCTTTGACGCAGGCAATGGAACGAGGCGTGGATCTTGGGGGGAAATCGGAACTTGGAAGAGCGCCGGACAGACACGATAGAGTTCAAACACCGGGAGCGCTGCTTGCCCGCTACGCAACGCATTCTCCAGCAAAGACGTCGGCAAGGACAACGGTTGTTCCAACGGCAAGGCACCGGCACGCACGACTTCAGGCGGCAGCTGGTTGATCACATCCCCCACCGTAAGCGGCGCATTCGTGGGAGTCGCACCCGCGATGCTGAACGGCGACATTCCCATGGTCGAATTGATCGGAGGCGCCGCGATGTTTTCACTGCCTGCGGTTTTAAACAGCGGACTGCCGCCAATCTGAAACGGCGATGCACCTGGGGAAGGCTGCATAGATGTAGAAGCTTGCATGTGTGGATGACTGGGTGAAGTCGCACCAGCCGTGCTTTGATGAGGTCTCGTGAAGTGTTGAGAGGCACCCTGACCGGGTTCGCTAGAACCGGCATCACGCTGGAACAAACTTCGGAACGAAAAACTCATCGGATCATCAAACGGTACAAATCGGTAAAATAGCAAGAATGTCTGGAAATCCTAGTTTTTATAAACAAGCATCTCAACCTGTGTGTTACCCCATCTTAAATATTGCACAGCAACAGATCAAGGTTTTTTCAACGATATTATTCGTTTGTGAGTTTGTGCGATTGTTTGTTTAGCAGCCATGAGGCCATGTCTTGCCATTGCCTAGGCCGTGTTTGAAAACCCTCAAAAGCCATACCGAAGCCAGTCGATGACAGAAGCGAAATGGATAAGAGAAAGGAAGTGTGCGGCAAGTTTATCACGGCGCGTGCTCGCTGAAGCCCAGCGTTTCAGGCGGCAGAAGTAGTTCTCCACTTT
>Ga0114970_10004450_pt1 | contig 10188 bp, 6 predicted proteins | sample M_140205_XF_Meta_FD_87030 | JGI IMG/M metagenome (GOLD analysis project Ga0114970, IMG submission 87030) | Freshwater microbial communities from Lake Montjoie, Canada to study carbon cycling - M_140205_XF_MetaG | ecosystem: Environmental > Aquatic > Freshwater > Lake | place: Lake Montjoie... | reverse complement strand
TGGAAGCACGGATAATTGCCAAATTGCAAGTATGAAAGTGTCTCCTTCTTTCTTCACATGTTCTAAAGTGGGACCAAACGTAGTTTCGTTTTGTGTAAAGGATGCAAGTGGAAATTTGAGTGCCTGCAATCCAACGGTAACGGTAGTAGATAATACACCTCCTGTAGCAAAATGCAAGAATATATGTGTGTACCTAGATTCAAGTGGCAATGTAAGTATCAATGCTTCACAAGTAAATAATGGAAGTACAGATGTATGCGGAATTAAAAGCATGACCGTAAGTCCCTCCTCATTTACATGTAGTAATTTAGGTGATAACAATGTTGTATTGACCTTGGTTGATAATAGTGGCAATATCAGTACATGTAACTCAATCGTGAAAGTAAAAGATCTGATAGCGCCCATAGCAGTGTGTAAAAACTACACAGTTACTCTTGTAAATGGAGAGGCAAGTATAACAGCATCCGATGTAGATGGAGGAAGCACTGACAATTGTGGTATCAACTCGATGTCAGTGAGTCCATCGAATTTTAGTTGTGCAAACATTGGAGCCAACCCAGTGATTTTGACAATGAATGATGTAAGTGGAAATACGTCTACATGCAACGCGATAGTAACGGTTATAGGTGCAATCCCTACTCCAAACGTAAGCCAGAGTACTTTGCCAGCATTCTGTCAAGGGCGAGCCATTTTGCTAACGGCGAATGAGCCAACGGCAGTATCTTATAGTTGGTCAACAGGCGCTACCACCAACCCAGCGAATGCCTATTCATCGGGAACCTATTCAGTGATGGTTACCAATCAATATGGATGTAAAGCCTCTGCAAGTAGCACCGTGGTTTACAATGCAGAAACCCTTTTATCAGCTTATACCTTGATTGCTACCAATAAGGTAGAGATGGAAGCAGATACTGTGTTTTCAGGTTCTATCGGCGTGATGGCAGTAAATGGACAGGCAAGCTTTAAAGAGAAGAGCAATGTAACAGCTGTTGGATCCTTTGTGAAAGCAAAAACCATCAGCACCGCAAGCGGCTCGATTGTTAGTAACAAGATTCTCTCTCCTGCAATTGGAATTAGTTTGCCTGCGTTTGAAAACAATACCAGTTCATCATCCACCGATGTAAATGTTGCAGACTTCAGCACTTCTGTGTTGGCGGGCTCAGTTTATAGAGATATTAAACTTGGCAAGGGTTCAAGCGTTCAGTTTACACAGGCAGTTGTAAATATCAGAAGTTTACAAACAAAGGATAGCGGTAAGGATAATGATTGTCATGGAAGCCATAATGGGGTGAGTAATACCCATGGCAGCAATAACAATACAAACAACAGTAATGGCAGCAATAATCATGGTAGTAATCATACGACCACCCATGGTAGTCATGGCAGCCATGCCATTCATTCTGTCGATACAAGCTTTAGTATCATTCGTTTTGCTCAGTGTACGAAGCTTCGTGTTAGTCAGGATGTAAAAATTGGTAAACGCACGATATTGAATCCTGATATGTTAGGTTTGGTAATGTATGTAGCAGGAACCACAGAAGTGTCAGAAGGCTCTTATGTGAATTCTTCCATCTATAATCTAAAAGATTTGCACGTAAAAGAATCTAAATCATGTGACCCTGTTGAAATGCGTGGAATGTTCATAGCTAAAAACATAAATGGCGACGATAATGCAAACTGGTATTCGGATACAACCCATTGTGGAAATTGTGTTCCTGTAGGACCTCTTGTTAGAATTGCCAATGAATCCAAAGATCAAAGCAATCAATTTGTCGGTAAAGTGGGAGCGAAAGTAGAAAGCATTCCGAACCCATTCAGCGATAAAACGAATATTAGATTTAGTTTATCAAATGATGATAGTAAGGTAAGTCTTGTGGTCTATGATATTCAAGGCAGGGTGATCAGCACGCTCTTCAACGGAAAAGCGGAAGCCGGAGAAACCTATAACCTGCAATTCAATGGAGAAGCCTTAAGTGAGGGTACGTATATTTACAAAATGTATACGTCTACGGGAATTTACACCGGAAAAATCATTTTGATGCGATAAAATTCGAATTCAAAAATTGATTAAAGCCCCCGTAATGGTTGCAGGCTGTTCTGCAACGGCAAGCTATAGCGTGACTGCGAGTGGATTGCCTTCACCGGTTATCTCATACACTTTCACAGGCGCTACCATTTCTAATGGGTCAGGTGATGGAAGCGGCTCAACGTTTAACATCGGTGTAACCAATGTAACAGTTTCCGCATCGAATTCTTGCGGAAGTGCTGTTTGCACTTTCACTGTGACAGTCGAAGATCATAATGCCCCGATCATAACCGGTGTCGGAGCAAATTCTGTTATTTCCTGCCCTTCTGCCCCGGCTTTTAGTAGCCCTAACGCATCTGATGCTTGCGGATCTGCAAGCCTTACATATTCGGATGTGTCCATCAACGGAAACTGTGCAAGCAGATATTCTATCACCAGAACCTGGACTGCAACAGACCTATCCGGAAATGTATCTACTGCTAGCCAAACCATCAGCGTAACGGATAACACTGCACCTGTAATTTCGGGTGTTGGTGCCAACCAAACAATCACTAGCCCCGCAACCCCTGTGTGGAGCACACCAATTGCAACTGATGCCTGCGGCACTTCTGCCCTTTCCAATACTACAGCGAATATAGTTTCAGGAACTTCAACTATTTATACACGCACCTGGACTGCAACGGACGGATGTTTAAATCAGAGTAGCGCTTCACAGACAATTACGGTAACCGCCCCTATAACAGTTGGATGTGTTTCCTGTGGCCCGAAAAAAGTTTCGGTTTGTCATAAAGCGGGAAAAACAAGAGAGACGCTATGCATTGCTTCTTCCGCCCTTGCTGCTCACCTTGCGCATGGTGATGTTTGTGGACCTTGTGCGCAAGGAAGATTGGCGTCGGGTGAAACAGAAAGTACGTTAGAAACAAGCTTTCAGAATTTCCCTGAACCATTTTCTTCAAAAACAACAATCCGCTTTACTCTAGAGGAGAATACCTGGCTGACTTTGGAAATTTTTGATGTGTTAGGCAGAAAGATCAACACTCTTTTCAATAATGAGGTCCAAGGAGGAGAAGAATATTCATTGGAATTTGATGGAACAAACCTGGTTAAAGGAATGTACATTTACAGAGCCTTTACACCTGAAAATTTATATACAGGAAAAATGCTTCTGATAAAGGATTAATCTGTTCAACTCTTTAAAAAAAATCCTCCCGTTTTACAACGGGAGGATTTTTTTTTGAATTTCTACCCGGTGTTACCATTGATAGGCCAATCGAAATTGAGTTCCCGACCAGATTTATTCCGCTTCGCTTCATGAATATTTGGGATATCCACAAAGTCAACGAACAAAGGATCAAACCTTCGGTTTGCCTTTGACGTTATTCAGCCTCTTCTGCAAGAGGTCTTTCGACGCCTATAAATTATACCACAAACTACTAATCTAGTCGGATATGATTTCCCCTGGAAACTGGTATTTCAATACCTTCTACAAAAACACTTTTAGTATTTTTTTTAGTGATTTTGGTAATGTTAACGATAAAGGATCTATGGGTACGATGAAACAACTCTTGGGGAATATTTTCTTTCAACCATTCTAGCGTATTACGTAATGTGTACTTTTTGCCTGTTGTATAAATATGAATGTAATTATTATCACTTTTTGCATATAAAATATCCTCTACAGATAGTTTTACATTTGTATATCCATCTTTAAATACTAAATATTTTTGATTAACTACTTGCTTGTTACTTTCCACTAAATGAACTGCCGCATATACATCCATTATTTTAAAGGGTTTTGTGATGTATCCTGCCGGTTTTGTATTAAGTGCTAATTGAACAATTTTTTTATCGGAGTGAGCTGTAATAAATATAAAAGGGATTTTATGATTGGTATTAATTTCTTTAGCAATTTCAATGCCTTCCAACTCTTCTTTCATCCGAATATCCAACAATACTAAATCAGGCATAAATTCATTCAAATGAATCGCAGCTTGTTTTTTATTGTGCGCTAATTTTAAATTGGTGTAATCCAACGAGATTAATAAATCTTTTAAAAACTCCGCTATTAAAACTTCATCCTCAACAATTAATATTTTAAAATCATTTCTCATCATTAATAAAAGGAATTTTAAAGATGTACATTACCCCGTTTTCGTTTTTTAATTCGTAACTCATGTCTATTTGCCTCGCAAAAATATCAATTAAACGCATGCCTAATCCTTGTGTTTTACTTTCTTTATTTAAACCAATGCCATTATCCATTATAATGTAGTTTATCTTTTCTTCGGCTGGATTATATGATAAGGTTATAGTAATGGTTGGATTTGAAATGCCATCAAAAGCATATTTAATAGCATTATTAATAATTTCGGAAGTTATCATTCCAATAGCCACACAATGATTAATATCAAGTTTTAAGTCTTCAATATTCAAATTAAACTGAATTGGAATGTGTTTATCGTATACAATTTCATTCAATTTAATTGCCAGTTCATGTATATATTCTTTTACTGCAACATACTCTAACTCATCTTTATTGTAAAGCATTTCATGAACCAAGGTAATTGCATTAACTCTGTGAAATGCTTCTGCTAAAACCGCTTTATTACCTGCATTTTTTTCAGAATTAATTTGCATTTGAAACAAGGCCGAAATAAACTGCAAATTATTTTTTACTCTATGATGTACTTCTTGTACTAAGGAATCCTTTTGCTTATTTTGCTTTAAAATAATTATATTACTTTTTTCGAGTTCAATTTTTTCATTTAATAAATTAGCTGTTTGTTCTTCTACTTTTTTTGTAAGTCGTTTATTTTCGTTGCGTTTTTGTTTATATAAATAATAAAAATAACTTAAAAGCAATAAAAACAGAAAAAACCTAAACCACAAACTATTATACCAATAGTGGTTTACGGTAAATTGTATAGGCTTTGAAATAAAATCATGATGATGTCGCTTCATCATAATAAATAATTTATAATGGTTCGGCGTTAAGTCGGTTAGCATAAGGCTACCTGGTTCTCCTATAACAAAAGAAGTAGTATCGTTGTTGCCTGATACCAATAAATAATAGTGCGTGTATTCATTTTCGTGCCCCCAGTTAATCACATTGTAATTAATTTGTAAATGATCATTTGAGAGTAATTTAGTTAAAGATTGGCTGTTTATTATTTGATTGTTTAAATAGATTTCGTTAATATTTATAATTGGTTCAGGATATTTTGATAATTCATTTTCAGGATGAAACTCGTATATACCACTACTTGCATTCGAAATACTCAAATTGCCCTTATCATTTTTATAAGAGTAACCAATTAATTCAGAAATAAATAATCCATAGTTTTCATCAAAAAAGCGATCAAATGTTACGGTATGCTCATTAATAGAAAGACGCTCAATACCTTTTGAAGTATTTAACCACAGTTTTTGGTTATTATCTTCGTGTATAGCGCTTACATTATTACTTGCCAAGCCTGAATGAGTGTTAAGACTATATACATTTTTACCATCCAACAAAAGTAATCCATCACTGAATGTTGCTATAAAGGTTTTACCGGATTTTGTATTAAAAACACAATTTATTCTTTTTTGGTAAAGGGAATCGTTTATATAAAAATCGTATAAGGTTGTATTGTCAATTTTTTGCATTCCATAATCGTAAGTACTCCAAATAGAGCTATCTGCTAGTTTATACAATGTTCCACATCGATTACTTAAGGCACCATTTTGTTTGTATTTTCGATAAAAATCTTTAGTATTAAAATCATAATACACTAAACCAAATTGTTGCGAATTAAACCAAATTTTATGGTCGCTTGCAATTGCTGTGCTATTCAAAACGTGATCATCAGGTATGTTGCTATATAAATAGAAATAAGCTTTTTTAGAAGTAATATGACAAATCCCAGATGCATAAGTTGAGCACCAAAGCTCATTTTCATTAGTAACAAAGGCATCGGTAACATTATATAAATATAAAGGAGTGCTTTTAGAGTCTTGTTTAACCATATAACTTATATAAGCCGAATCTGTTTCTTGTGTTAACGATTGACTGTTTAAACACAACCATTTATACTTTTGATTAGCACTATACCTAATGTTAGTAATTTCTTTTATGAAGCTTAAATTTTGTTGTTTGTAAAATACATTTTCGTTAATACGAAAAATACCTTTTCCTAAATCACTTACCCAAATATTCTGATATGAATCGATAAAAAGTCCATATGAATATTGGCCAACCAAGCCGTTATGTTCATTAAATCTTTCCATTTTAGCTGGATTAAAATGGACTAAGCCACCTTTATATATCGTATAATAAATACCATTTTTAGAATTTGTTATGTTAAATATTCGGTCAGCATAATTTTCTCTAAACGAAAATAATGTTGAGTCTTTGGGTGTAAGTTTCATTAAGCCACTACTCCAAGTACCAATATAAAGTGCATCCTTATTAATACACAACGACAAAGCACCAGCATTTATGACATCTAAGTGTTGCGGCAAATAATTTATAATTTGATTAGGAGTAACAACATATACACCTTTTTCCATACAAGCTAAGTATATATTATTTTTATCGTCAAATTTGACATCAACAATAAAATTTGTTGGTATACCATTCGATGTATCTAACAACGAAAATGTATTATTGTTATAGTAACATAAGACACCTTTATTACGTGATGTAAACCAAATATTGCCCCTATTATCTATAGAGGTGTGATGAAAGCCTTGAAACTCTTTTATATCAAATAGATTAGTTTTTGGAATGTAACACGAATCATTTTTAATATAATAAAATCCTTCAGCTGTATTTACCCACAGTTTTTGTGTGCTTTTATCAAACAAAATACTGCTAACCGCAATAGAGGGCAATCCACTTTCTTTATCGTACAAAAAATAATGAACACCATCAAACTTTACTAACCCATCATCACATGCAAACCACATATTGTGTTTATTATCTTCAGCAATAGCAATAACTGAGCTTGCAATAAAGCCATGTGCCTTGTCGGTATAGGTTATGTTTGCTGTAGCATTGTCTTTATATCCAAACTTACTGGACGTTTTGATTAAAGATGGTTTTATTAATTTAGAAATAAAACTAATTGGATGCTTTTTTAAAACCGTTGACCCATTTTTTATAACCGTTTTTTTGAACGAAATTTTTTTTAAAAAAGGTTTATTAACTTCTTTTTTGGTTATAATTTGAGATAAATCTTTTTCGATAACTCTCGTATTTAATTTAACAGGTTCCGAATTATTTTTGTTTTTAACCCATTTATAAGTGCCGATTTTTTGTAATGTAGTATTCTGCCCATAATTTGCTTTAATGAACAATATCAAAAAAATAAAAATACAATAAATTGACTTTTTCAAGAATAATTAATATTAAACAAAAATGAGTATTATATTGGTAAATATACGTAAACATACCCCACCTTTCCGCGTGAAATTGCCCCCCATTGTTCAGAGAAAATTGTCCCCAGCATTTCGCGGGAAACTGACCCTTCTATTTTTAGTTTAATCATATTTTTTTTGCAGATTGATTTTATACTTATTGACACTAGCGTTGCGTTGTTTTGAGGGAAAATTCTTTGTTTCCCCTTCCAGCACTGCAATATAGGGGTTTTTAGTTTAGCGTTGATTTGAATTCATTTTCTATCGTTCTTTGAGTAAAATGCTGATAATGAACGCAGGAAAGATGACATTCTCCCAAATTATGGATTTTGCAAGTCAGGATATTGAATCTTTCCAGTGCTTCCGTTTCTGTGGTCGATGCGAATGCAATTGAACAGCATCAAACGAGGTAAATCTTGACCAAGGGGGAATGAATACCCATTTTGTAAAAACCGTCATCAAAGACTCAGTTATGATCATATTACCTTTTATCCCTTCATTTTCGAAGGCTCCTGCCGACTATCAAAAATATCGGTAATGTAAATGGTATTTCCGATGATCCTGTAAATGATTTTGTAATGTGATTCTATTACTCGTCTGTGATCAAGTCCGAGATGTGTAAGGTATTCTTCTTTCCTGCCGGAATTGGGGTTTTTGAGCAATTTATCTGCTCTATTTAAAATTCTGTCCCGGATTGCATGAACAGTGCCGGTACTTACTTTTGGTGCTAAAAACTCAAGGACTTCTTTCAGGCTTTCAAGTGCCTAGCCCGTATAAACCAATTTCACTTGCCTGTGATTCTATTTGTTTGATGGATAACTTCGTCTTTGCTAAATACCTTGCTAAAAAGAATATCTTCTTCTGATTGCAATGCCCTGCTCGTAAGTTTTTCACGCAAGATAGGATCTAGATTGGTTTTTTGTAATAGGTTTTTGATTGCCTTTAAAATATTCAAATCCCTCTCCTGCTCGATTAGTTGTTTTCGTTCTGTTTTAAGATGAATAGCACCCATAAGTTTTCATTTTTAACAAAAATAAGGATTTTCTCAGATTTTCTACAACGTAACCTTCATATTTTCCCCTTCACCTCATCATCCTTCCTCTTGCCATTGAAGCTGAATCTATAACGGTTTGTGGAGGTTTGAAGTGAGTTAAAGTCGTGTTTTGTATAACTACTTGCTTGCATATCTGGCGGTAAGTTCATCATTTTCATTTGATTTTAAAATAACTTATCGCCAGTATGTCAAAGAACTTTATTGAATGAGGCAAATGTCAATAAAAAAAGGACTGATTTGATTTTTTTGAAAAATTTAAGATAAGAATTTCCCTCATAACTATCTTGAAAATCAATGTTTTGCAAATCAAATAGTTGTGCTTTTGTGTTTTTTACTTATTCTCTAAATTCTAGCAACTTTGGTGCGAGTTTTATCTAAGCGCTAAACTTGGGATTGTTCTTCGGTATCAATATTGTCAATAAATCCAGACAATCTCTCTACAATTTCTTCAGGTGATGGGAGATATTTTTTCATATCTGCTGGAACCTTTTCCGTGACTGTATAACTTGATACTCCAATAGGATGATTTACATTGCGGAGCGTGTATTCCACAATCGTTCTGTTCTTGCTTTTACATATTATGATTCCAATTGAAGGATTTTCATATTCCTGTTTTATAAGGTCATCAAGTACTGATAAATAAAACTGCATTTTGCCAGCATATTCCGGCTTAAATTTACCTGCTTTTAACTCAATTGCTACCAGTGATTTCAACTTGCGATGGTACATTAACAAGTCAATGAAAAAGTCTTCATCCCCGACCGTGAGCTTGTATTGGTTGCCTACATAAGTGAAGTCCCCGCCCATTTCCTGCAAAAATTTGTTTACATTCTTGATTAATCCGGCTTCAAGCTCATGTTCAAGATGCTTTTCTCCGAACTCCAGAAATTCAAAACTGTATTCATCTTTCACTGCCAACTTAGCCTGATGCTTGTACTTTTCCGGAATTGCCTTATCAAAGTTGGTTTGATTCACCAGAAACTTTTCATAAGATTTACCTTCAACATGATGAATCAGAATATTTTTTGACCATCCATATTTTTTGGTCATTTTCAAATAATATTCTCTTTCCAAATCATCTTTACATTTGCTGAATATTATGACATTATGACTCCAGCTAATTTCTCCAACCAGTGGTTGGAGTTTTGGATTATCTTTATATTCAAGATAAAGTTTACGCATATACCACAGATTCTGAGGTGAATACCCCCCTGCGCCGGGAAACTCAGCTTGAAGGTCTACAGAGAGGTTTTCAACGATGGATTTTCCCCAACCATGTTCCTCCTGTTTTTCTGTAATTGATTTGCCTATCTCCCAATAAAGAGTAATCAATCCTTTATTGACTACCTTTAACGCTTCGTACTGAGCCTCGTAAACCTTTTCTTTGATTTCCGCAACAAAGGCTTTATATGCTGATTTATCTATTTTCTTTTCCATTTGAAAAATTTATGATTTCAAAATTTATCATTTCAAAATTACTGTTTTTCAGAATACATTTGTGTGTAGTTACTAAAACTTCAAGTGTGAAGGTCGTTGAGGTGAAATTCATAAATTATTTCTGCTATCATCCGTTGCAGAAATATCCAATTTCCCGTTGGTCAAGGTTTATAACCCTTGGTTGCTGGGCGGTGACATTCGTCCAATGATGTTAAGTTAAGGAAAATACAGTAAAAATCTCCGATGAAGGCAAGTCCCCTTTAGGGGATAT
>Ga0114970_10004448_pt1 | contig 10194 bp, 9 predicted proteins | sample M_140205_XF_Meta_FD_87030 | JGI IMG/M metagenome (GOLD analysis project Ga0114970, IMG submission 87030) | Freshwater microbial communities from Lake Montjoie, Canada to study carbon cycling - M_140205_XF_MetaG | ecosystem: Environmental > Aquatic > Freshwater > Lake | place: Lake Montjoie... | reverse complement strand
GCAATCCCCTTTATTCGCTTGAATCTAAAGATTTACTACCTGTATTAGAGTATACAGATGCGTCAGGTATTGGAAAAATAATGCAAGCATTTTTCAATGGAAAAAATACAAAAATAAAAGAATATCAAAATCTTAGCAATAGAGCTGTTGTATTCACTGCCCACAATGCATTTCTTTTAAAAACAATGGCTCTTAAAGGCAAGGGTATTGCATGGATACCGAAATCACTTATTGAGTTAGAGCTTAAAAACAGTACTCTTAAAATTGCAGCCAATGAGAACTGGCATATACCTCTTGAAATTGGCTTGTATAGGCAAAAATCAGAAATGAATATTTCCGCAGAAAATATTTGGAAAAAATTTATATAGACCTAAAAATTCAATTTAAACCAAGAGAAATCGACCTCATTCCCCATTTTGTATCATAATGTTAGGAATTTATATCTACGCAAGCAATTACACTTTGACATACTTTTATTTATGTTCATTCATTCATTCTTTATTGGAAATGAAAAAAGTACGTATTTCAATTTCCTTAATTTTCACTTCAGTTCATACTTTCGCTATTGATGAACATTAATGATTAATGCTTTTCCTTTTAAAAATAATTTAAAGTAATTTTCCCGTTTCATCATTCAAGGAAAAAAGATGGCAAATATTTCATTCATATGGGATGGCAAAACACAAACACCCATAGAGACCACAAAAAATTATTACCAAGGACCTACTTCTGGATATTTCCATCCAACAAGCTCGTCTATGGAGTGGACAGGCTTAAATCTAACTTATTTGGTATCAGATTCCGTATTGCCAACTGCTGGAACATTAACTTCTTTAAAAAATGTACAAAATTCAGGTGTTTGGTCGATGACAATTACTGGAATTTCAACTGTAATTCCAGCAAAATCCACTTTTGATTTATTGGTAGCTGAAATCGTCAAAGGAAAGGACGATTGGTACGGTGACGAATCAAATAATTTTTTCTATGCAAGCGTTGGTGGTGACACATTTCATGGTGGAGGTGGAATTGATACATTAGATGCATTTATAAATAAAGCTAATTGGGTTACTCCATCTACAAAATTCACTAAACTTAATAATGGTTATATCCAAGTAACTAATTTTGGTACTACAAGTTTCACACTTGATTCTGTAGAAAGGCTCAAGTTTGCTGATGTTTCACTTGCGCTTGATTTAGACGGTAATGCAGGTAAGACCGCTAAGATTTTAGGTGCGGTTTTTGGTGCAAGCTCCTTAAGTAACAAAAACTACGTTGGTATCGGTTTAAGTCTTTTAGATGCTGGAATGGACACTAAAAAGCTTTTGGATTTAGCATTGACGACAAAATTAGGTTCGAATTACACATCAGAAGCAGAGATTAAACTTTTATATACAAATGTTTTTAATTTAACTCCAAGTGCATCGACTCTTGATGTTCTGAAGGGGTTAATAGATAACGGGTATTGCTCAAGATCAGATCTCGGTTACATCATTTCAGAAACCGCTAATAATCAAACAAACATAAATCTAACAGGCCTAGCTCAAAATGGAATTGAATATACGCCTCAGTAAGCTAATGGATCATCTACTTTTTAAAGCATAGGATTAGGCAGGAGAAATACCTTGATTTATTTTGTAAGGTAGAGTAAATAAATGTTGATTGGTGTTGGAAAGATGCCTGTTAATCTGTTGGTAGGTGGTTCGATCCCACGACGCGGAACCGAGATAAGACCACTTATCATTTTTCTGTGATCTTATCTTTTATACCACTATCCGAAATTTTATTGACTGAGGCAATTAAAGTCTGATCTTCAAGAATAAGGGTAAACACCAATCATCGGAAGTCCTTATAGCCATTTCGTGTCAATTATTAAATACTAAGCAATTATTCCAATAAAGGCTTAGAGACATGTTGAAAAAGATCAAGAAACAAATTTTCTTAAGTTTAAGTTTAAGTTTAAGTTTATCTGTTCAAGCTCAGGTGCTCAATTCAAGTTTAAATTGGCCCAATAAAAGCGTTACCGTTGTAGTTCCTTATGCAGCTGGAGGGGGCACGGATGCCATGGCTCGACTCATTGCTCAAAAACTAGGCGAAGTTTGGACCCAAGCTGTGATTGTTGAAAACCGCGGAGGTGCAGGAGGAAATATAGGTGCGGACAAGGTTGCTAAATCCCCTCCAGATGGATATACATTGGTAATGATGCCTAGTAATTTGTCAATCAATCCAAGCTTGTATGACAATACGCCATGGGATGCAATGAAGGACTTTTCGCCAATAGGTACGGTTGCAACCTCGCCAATCATGGTTGGCGTAAATGCCCAAGTTCCAATCAATTCAGTCAAAGAATTGATCGAATTTGCAAGAAATAAGCCTGGAACACTTAATTACATCTCATGTGGTGATGGATCTCCCCAACACATTGCGGGTGAAATGTTCAACGCAATGGCAAACATAAAGATCCAACACGTCCCCTATAAAGGATGTGGCGCTGCAATTCCCGATGCAATTACTGGCGTAGTTCAAGTACTCTTTAGTACAGTTGCAAATATGAATCCTCATATAAAAACCGGTAAATTAAGAGGTTTTGCTGTTGCCGGATTAAAGCGCAGCGAATTGGTTCCAAACATTCCTACAGTTTCAGAGTCGGGACTTGCGGGTTATAACTTTGATGTTTGGTTTGGACTGTTAGCCCCCGCAAAAACACCTAAAGAAATTGTGACAAAAATCAATCAAGATTTAAACACCATCTTAAATAAAAAAGACATCAAGGAAAAATTACAACTTCAATACTACGATGTGTTGACAGGAACACCAGATGAATTTTCAGCCTTAATTGAAAAAGATTTAATCAGATTTGGAAAAGTTATCAAAGAAGTCAATATCAAACCCTAAAAATAAAAATATTTAACAGTTAGATTTCACTTCAATCTTAGGATCATTCATGCCCCATACAGATCAACTCGAAATTGAGTCAATTCCTTCGACAAGACCCATTTGTGATGCAATTGGATTTGTGATCGATGGAGTTGATCTCTCCAAACCTTTAGATTCAAAAACATTTGAGTTCATTGAAAATACTTGGCACAAGGGTCTTATCATTTTATTTAGAAATCAAAAGATTGATGAATTCGACCAAGTTAGGTTCTGTGAAAGATTTGGCGATCTAGCGGGTGTGCTAAACAAACATAATGGACGAGGCGGACATCCATCGGTGATGTATATTTCAAACATAAGAGAAAATGGACAATTGATAGGTGCATTGCCGGACGGAGAAATGTTTTTTCATTCTGATCAATGCTATGTAGAGAAGCCAGCAAAGGCAACGATGCTTTACGCAATGGAAATTCCGTCCAAAGGTGGAGACACGATCTTTGCCAATATGTACTCGGCATATGAAACACTTCCCTTAGAGCTTAAAAATAAACTTGAGAAGTCTATGGCCGTGAATGTTTATGATTATGAAAATAGTGGGACAACACGAGGCTCTCAAATAAAAGAAGGCGTTAAACACTTTGCTCACCCTGTTTTCAGAACTCATCCGGCAACCAAAAAGAAAGCTTTATATGTCAATCGCCTAATGACTGACCACATTGTTGGACTAGATCAAAGTGAAAGTGAAGAAATATTGAATTTTTTATTCGATCACGCGGAAAACCCTAAATTTCAATATGCACATCAGTGGAAAGTTGGAGATCTCATCTTGTGGGACAACCGTTGTAGCCAGCACGCTAGAACTGACTTTGATTCAAATGAACGAAGAAAATTACGCCGCATAACCGTACTTGGTGAAAAACCACATCTTTGACTTCTCAAAAATTCAATTCATTACAGTTTCTTTATGAAAAGAATATTTCAAAAATTTAATAAAGTTCATGACATTAAAAGCGAAATGACTACCATCCTTAAATTTAATCTAATAACGATTTAAACGCTCTAAAACTCGAATCATTCTTACTCAATCTTTCACGAGGACTTCCTCCTTAAGCTCTTCTACGGCAAAAAATATGCAAATCAACGGTACGTGGTTTGCCAATAGTTTTTCCTGTGAGGATATGAAAAAGACCTTGATGAAAGGGGCATAGAGTTTTTCCGGAAAAACAGAACAAGACTATAACCGTATAAATTTATAGTCTTATTCGCATATGTCACTACAGTTTTGAAGACGTGATTGTTATTTTTGCGTTTTTATACCACTGTCCTTAACCACTTTGGCCCACTTTTCTTCGTCCTCGTGAACAAATTTAATAAAATCCTCTGGACTCATTGCAATTGGATCTAGACCCTGGTTAATTAATTGTGTTTTGACATTAGGTTCAAACATCACCTTGTTCAGCGCGGCATTTAAAATTTTAACGCTAGCTGGATTCATCCCTGCTGGTCCAAGCATTCCGTACCACGTGCTCGCAACATATCCAGGAAGACCTTTTTCGGTGACTGTAGGAACATCAGGCACCAAAGAAAAGCGTTTAGCCGATGTGACTGCAAGGGCTTTGGCTTTTCCTGATTTGACATGCTGCAAAAGTGTCACGATACTACTGATCGAAACTTGGACCTCGTTTGTGAGAAGCGCTGGAACAGCAACACCTGAACCTTTATAAGGAATTGCTGTCATCTCTATACCAGCCATGCCTTTAAAAAGCTCTGTTTGCAAAAAAGTAGTGCTGGCAGATGATGAATAATTCAGTACACCAGAATTCTTTTTTGCATATGCGATTAGCTCTTCCACACTGTTGACGGGAAGGGATGGATGTACCACTAAAAAGTTGGGTCCATCACCAATCATGGCGATTGGCGAGAAGTCTTTCACCGGATCCATTTTGCTTTCAGGATATAAGCTTGAATTGATTGAATGACTTCCAGATGCAATCAAAATCGTGTATCCGTCAGGATCCGCTTGACTTACAAGCTTGGTCGCAATCAAACTATCAGCGCCGGGCTTATTTTCAATAACAATTGCTTGACCAAGTGTTTCCGTCAAACGCCTGCTTAAAATGCGAGCAATCACATCCGTAGACCCTCCTGCTGTAAATCCCACAATAAACCGTATGGGTTTACTAGGAAAAGTAGATTGAGCGTATGCTTGTGTGCATAAGTTCAATACGATCGCTGCTGCTGCTGCCTTTGCAACTTTAGTTAAAGCTACTCTGACTCTATTTAACTTGTCCATTGACTGTCTCCTTATTTAATTATTAATCCACCTTAAATTCAACCAAACCGTTCTCTAAAAGCATTATTTTTCGATCTACTGACTCTACACTGAAATTGAAAAATCCCTCCTTTATTTTCCAAACCCAATAAGTCAGGTGCTCACCAGGGTATGTGGGGGCTGAGAATTTAGTAGCTAGACGCTTAAGTTTACCAACTTCACCATTAACTAAATTAGACAACATCAAATAAGTCGTTAGTCCGAACATGCCTAAACCATGAAATATTGGTTTTTCAAATCCCGCAGTCTTTGCCACTTCAGGATCAATGTGCAAGGGATTGGGGTCGCCACTTAAACGAAAAATATAATGCGCACGTGGATCAATCTGAGCGTTCCAAGAGCAGTAACTCTGGCCCCTATCCATATCGTGCCTATCTAACCTAGGTGGCAAGGGATCGTGCAGACCGTCTTTTTGAGAAAAGCCTCCATCTGATCTTAATATTTCAATTCTTTTAGCAATTGCAATGGTCTCTCCCAAATCATCAACAATTTTTCGTTCCAATGCAACTACAGCACCTTTTGATTGACCTCGATCATGGACGTGTGTAACACGGTTATATCCTTTAACTCGCCCTGATATTGGGAGTTCCTTGATAAACTCCACGTCTTGCTCTGCATGCAAAACAGAAGGCCAATGGACTTTTGTTTCCGCGTTGCGCCACCAAAATCCTGGCGTACAAATCGTTGCCGCCATAGACGGCAATACCTTCAGGTTCTTTTCATAAAGAAAGTCCAAATCAACCGTATTGAGAGAACGCGTTCCAACACCACAACCCAATGCATAAAGAATCACCTCTTTGACATCGTAAGAAAAATCAATTACTCCAAAAGGCCAATTTTTAAGAGTCAGGTAATCGATCATTGAAATAATTTACCCATCGTATTTTAATTTCAAGAAATTTTAGGATGAAAAGATAAAATTTGCTCAAGATAGTTCACGCGAGTCGAATGTAGAAAAGGTTCCAATTGACCGAGTACCAACTCCTCTAGTTCATCAATTGATTTCTTCAATGACTTTGCATTGGTTGCCTCCAACAAAATCGCACCATGAAAATAAGTATCGGTTTTTCTTAGGAATTTAGAAGTTACGCGTTCTACAACATCCCAATTGGTTTTCAGATATTGAGTGGCAACAAGGTCGTTTTTTAAATGAACTTGCTTAAGAGCCTGTGAAATACGATTGACAGTCTCATGCTCTACATCAATTGGAAATGAATGAATAAATGGAATCAGGGCCAAATGGGCTCCTTCCCCCTGCCCCGTTTCAAAACCAAGAGAGGCAAAAATTTTAAAAACATTTTGAAATCGTGGAATAAAATATCGACTGTTTTCATCAGGGTGGCTTTGTAGATCAAGATAAGCGGCTGTATGAAATACCTCTGCGCTGTTGACTCTATAAATTGCGAAGTATTTTGAACCAATGCCTTGATTGATAAATCTTCTTCCACTTATATAGCCTGGGATTTTTTGAACCCGCTCCACCATATGCTCAGTGTTGTACCAACGGTTAAATTCATCCTCTTCAACCGGATCCATATCGGTCCAAATGAAGGTAAAGGCGTTCGCGTTGTTTGACATACTTGCAGACATTACTGTAAGGCTCCGACCATTCCACCATCAACTTGAAGACTGGCGCCTGTGATGAATCCCGCATCCTTTGAACAAAAGAAGGCCACGGCTGCAGCCAACTCCTTGGGACTGCCAAGTCGCTTAAGCGGTAATTGGGTAATACGCTCACTCATGTCATAAGATCCTGTCAACGCAGGCGTAGCAATGGATGCAGGTAAAACCATATTGACCGTGATGCCATGTTGGGCGAGCTCATTGGCTAAATGGCGCATTAAACCTGCAACGCCTGCTCTAAACACCGTAGACAATGCATGATTCTTCATTGGCTGTTTTACTGTGGCTGAGGTCACGGCCACGATTCTTGGATTCTCTCGTCCTATCAGTAAGGGGACGATATGTTGAGTTAACATGATTGGCGCCCAAAGCTGTGTTTCATGAGCAGTTTGCCATCTCGTCATGTCAGTCTCCTCTAAGACTGTTTTCATCTTTAAAGGCGGACGACCCGTATTTAAAATCAAAATATCAAGTCCGCCAAATTTTTCAAGCAAAAAGGTCTTCAGCTTTAAAAGATCAGTCTCAGACGTCATGTCACCAGAAACAACATGAACTCGAGCGTTGTGCGTTGCTTGAAGCTCGCTTGATAAAGCGTTGAGCTTTTCCAAGTTTCTTGAAAAAAGAATCAGCTCACATCCTTCCTCGGCCAATTGATGGGACACCGCAGCGCCCAAACCACCCGAACAGGCCGTCACCAAAGCGACTTTATTACCAATGCCCAAATTCATGCGTATCTCCAGTTTTTTTATATTGATGACATGACCCGCATCTTTTGCGCTTAAGGCTTAACCTGCACATTTGATGAAAAGGGAAAAAACCAAACGTTCGCAAGTTTGATTGAAAAGCTTTGATTAATTTCCTTCAAAAATGGGCCTTTGCTTAGAGACAAATGCATTGTACGCACGCTCATAATCTTTGGTTTGCATACAAATCGCTTGTGCTTGTGCCTCAGCTTCAATTGCATCATCAATGCCCATGCTCCATTCCTGATGAATACATTTTTTAGTCATTGCGTGTGCAAATGTAGGTCCACTTGCAATCGAAGCAGCCATTTCATGGGCTTGGGTCAGTACACTATCAGAATCACACAGGCGATTAAAAAAGCCCCATCGCTCAGCCTCAGCACCATCCATTGATCGGCCTGTATAAAGCAACTCTGCCGCACGTCCAGCGCCGATCAGGCGCGGCAAAATATTGCAAGCCCCCATGTCAGCACCAGCCAAGCCTACCCGAACAAAAAGAAACGCAGTTTTTGAAGCAGCTGTTCCAAATCTCAAATCTGAGGCCATTGCCAAAATTGCACCTGCTCCAGCACATACGCCATCAATAGCCGCAACAATGATTTGAGGACAGGCTCTCATCTCTTTGACCAAATCGCCCGTCATTCGAGTGAATTTCAACAACCCGTCCATGTCATCTTGTTTTTGCATTTCCACCAAGGGGCCAATGATCTCATGCACATCTCCACCGGAGCAGAAATTACCCCCCGCACCGGTTAAAACGATGGTTTTAATAAAGTCACAATAGCGCAAGTTTCTAAACATGTCCCGAAGCTCTGCATAGGACTCCAAAGTCAATGGATTCTTGCGCTCTGGACGATTCAAGGTGACAGTTGCGACCTTACCCTCTAATTTCCAGGCAAAGTGTTTGGGTTGAAAATGTAAAAAGTCAACGCCAATGGGGGCAAAACGGTCAGATGTTTTCATATCGATAGGGTCCTTGAGGATAAAAAAATAAACTTAAAAAGTACTGAAGGGTTAAATTTGATTAACCAACCATCGTCAAACCACCACTCACGCTCATGACTTGTCCAGTCACGTAAGAAGCTGGTTCGCTGGCAAAGTAGGCAACTGCATGCGCAATGTCAGTGGGATCGGCAAAACGCTTCATTGGAATGGCTTTAAGCAAAGCGTCAATATAATTTTCCGGGTTAGACCTTAACAATTGCGTCTCCGTAGGTCCAGGACACACACAATTGACATTGATCTTATAGCGTGTCATCTCACGCGCCAAGGATTTACTCAATGCAATCACGCCTCCTTTTGCCGCGGCGTAGACGCTCTCGCCTGAGCTACCGACTCGGCCTGCATCCGAGCTGACATTGACCACACTACCACCCTTTTCGCTTTGAACCATGGGTTCTAAAAATGCACGCGTAACCCTTATCACACCCATTAAGTTAATGTCTATTAGTTTGTCCCACAAATCTGGTGAGTTTTTCAAAAAAGATTGAGACGTGGTCCATCCAGCATTGTTGACCAGCACGTTGGGTGCAAGTTGTTGGCCAACCAACTGATCTCGCACATGTGCAATTTGGTCAGGATCACATACGTTCATCGCATATGAGATTGCAAATCCTTTTTGCTCCTGTATCAGCTGTACAGTTTTGGATGCAAGATCTGTACTTATATCCGTTACAACAACTTTAGCACCTAGCTTTGCCAAAGTGATTGCAATGGATTGACCAATCCCTGATCCGGCACCCGTCACCAGCGCTATTCTAGAGTCAAGTTGCATGTTATTTCCTTTGTTTGGATCGATTTAAAAAATTTGAAATTAATTGTTGTGTGTCTGCACTTTTTTGTAACGCGAACGTCTCGTTGATTTCGCATTCAAAGCCAGCCACCGAGGGCGCCAAGTCAAGACATTTTTTGATACTAGACAAAGTCCTTTTGGGTACAGCAATCATGGACATGCAAAAATTGCGGGCAAATTGCTCACATTCACCCAATGCCACGACCTCATCGACCAAGCCCAGTGTTTGGGCATTTTCTGCTGTGATGATTTCTCCCGTCATGATAAGGCGCTTTGCAGCTTGACGGCCCAGCAACCGAGTGAGCCGCTGGGTACCCCCAGCACCAGGGAGCAGTCCAATCTTGCACTCTGGAACACCTAACTTCACGCCAGCCTCAGCCATGCGAAAATCACATGCCAGAGCCAATTCAAGCCCTCCCCCCGTTGTAATGCCGCTCAAACAAGCCACTGTAGGAACATCTAGCATCTCAATGGCCCGAAATACATCCTGCATTTTTTGAGCCAAGTCGCGCAATGTTTCAGGCCCATTTGCACTTTGCATGGCACGTCCCATAAACGCAATATCAGCGCCAGCGCAGAAAAACCTTCCCCTGGACGCAAAAATCAAAGCCCTGCATTGATCATCTGATTTTAAAGAGTCAATTTCAAGCTGCAAAGCATTCAACGCTTGATCATCAAAAGCGTTTGCGGGTGGTTTGTCGAAATAAAGTGTATAAAGACCCGAAGGATCCTTTTTCAAATCAAACATAAATAGGAATATTGTAGGAATTTTTGATAGATTGACTATAGTAGATTTACTAATGAAAAAAGTCCAGTTAAACAATAGAATG
>Ga0114970_10004445_pt1 | contig 10200 bp, 6 predicted proteins | sample M_140205_XF_Meta_FD_87030 | JGI IMG/M metagenome (GOLD analysis project Ga0114970, IMG submission 87030) | Freshwater microbial communities from Lake Montjoie, Canada to study carbon cycling - M_140205_XF_MetaG | ecosystem: Environmental > Aquatic > Freshwater > Lake | place: Lake Montjoie... | reverse complement strand
TTCATTTTGCAAAAGACGTTGTAAGGCATCCTCAATTTGTTGAATTTGTGGAAAACTGAGCTCTAAATGGGGCGATGTCGCAATCTTGCTTTTACTTATTGATAATAGGTCTTCAAGTAAAATATGGGCAATGGTATTAGCCTCAGTTTCCACATATTCACATAGCAATACTTTGCGAACTTTGTCAAACCAAAACTTTAAACTGGAATCAGTGGTCATGGAAATTATAATCCGATATCGACCACATTACGCATCAAATCGTCCATGTTTTCTGCTTTACGGATGAGATGTGTTTTGCCATCCATCACCAAAATTTCAGCCGGGCGGAAACGTGCATTGTAGTTATTACTCATCGTATATCCGTAGGCACCGGCATTGCAAATACCTAAAACATCGCCTTCACGTACTTCAGCAATGGAGCGGTCCCACCCAAGTGTGTCGGTTTCGCAGATATAGCCTGCCACTGTGTATATACGTGGTGTTCCGGTTGGATTTGAAACGTTCACGATGCGATGGTAGGCATCGTAGAACATCGGACGAATCAAATGGTTCTGTCCTGTGTTTACTCCCACAAATACAGTTGCTGTAGTTTGTTTCACTACGTTTGTATTCACAAGTAAAGTACCAGATTCACTCACTATAAACTTGCCCGGCTCGAACCAAAGTTCCAACTCACGACCATATTCTTTGCAAAACTGTTTGAACGTTGCTCCTATTGCTTTGCCTAGTGCTTCAATATCTGTTGTTATATCGCCATCTTTATAAGGAACTTTAAATCCACTACCGAAATCGATGAATTCTAAATCAGGGAAATTGCTTGCTGCTTCAAATAGTAAATCGGCTCCTTGTAAAAATACGCCCGCATCTAAAATATCACTTCCTGTATGCATGTGCAATCCGTTTACAAATATGCCAGCCTGCTTTACAACACGCGTGATGTGTCGCATTTGGTGAATGGAAATTCCAAACTTGGAATCGATATGACCAGTTTGGATATGTGCATTGCCGCCAGCCACTATATGAGGATTGATACGGATGCAGCACGGAACCGTGCCTTTATATAAATGCCCAAACTGCTCCAATGTGCTGATATTATCAATATTGATTCTGATTCCCAGTTCCACTGCTTCTTGAATTTCGGCAAACGAAACGCAATTGGGTGTGAATAATATTTGCTGCGGTTCGAATCCTGCCAATAATCCCAAACGGGCTTCGTTGATGGAAACTACATCGAGGCCTGAGCCTTCATTCTTTAATAACTTTAATATATTGATATTGTTCAATGCCTTGCAAGCATATTTTATCTGCACCTTGCAATCGACAAAAGCATTTTTTAAACGGTGATATTGAAAAGAGATTTTAGCGGCATCGTAAACAAATATGGGCTGACCATATTCTTCTACAATTTGCAAGGCGGGCATTCCACCTATTTCGTATTGATTGTTATTTAATTCCATCAGGAAATTATTATATATTTGTTATTTTCATTAGTGATGTGTTTCAAAAAAATAATGTCGCTCTTCGATAAACTCAGAGTGACAATATTTTTATGGCAACACTCTACCTACCATACGTGGGAATGGGATGGCTTCGCGCACATGGGGTAGCTTGCATACCCAGCATACGAGTCTTTCCAATCCTAAGCCAAAGCCTGCATGTTTTACAGAACCGTATCTGCGTAAATCTAAATACCACTCAAAAGCATCCATTGGCAAGTCGTGTTCTTTTATTTTTTGAATGAGGGAATCGACATCGGTTTCGCGCTCGCCACCTCCTACTATTTCGCCATAACCTTCAGGTGCTAATACATCTACCCCACGTGCAAAACGATCATCTTCTGGATCACGTTTAAGATAAAAAGCTTTAACTGCATGTGGCCAATTATATACCATAATGGGCACATCGAACAAGCGAGTAATTACTGTTTCATCGCTGCCGCCAAAGTCGTTGCCGTATTCGAAGTTCTTTGCACTGCTTAACCATTGGGGGATGTTGCGGGCATCTTCTTCTAAATCTTTTAAGGTTTGCTTTAAGGTATCAACTTTGTTTTGGTTGAAATTGATTTCACCTTTTTTCAAAGTACCGCCTGCAATTTTTTCTTCACGTTCTCTTATTTCGTTTTGTATAATACCTATTTGCTCGTGGGTATAAGCCAAATCGTCTTCCAATGATTTGATTGCGTTCTTCCCATTTACATCTTGCTCGCCTTTGATGATACGAACAGCTTCATCATACTTAAGGCGGGGAAATGGTTTTATAATATTTTGCAATACAGTTTTATCACGACCTATTATATCAAGTTCTTTATCACAATCACGCAACACATCGGTAACAGTGCGTTTCAGCATGGCTTCTATCAAATCCATATTCATGAATATATCATGGAAAGCCATCTCTGGTTCTATCATCCAAAACTCGGCAAGGTGACGACGGGTTTTACTTTTCTCAGCTCTAAACGTAGGGCCAAAAGTATATATTTTGTTCATGGCAAAAGCCATTGCCTCGCCGTACAATTGTCCGCTCTGGCTAAGGTAGGCAGTCTCGCCAAAGAAATCCGTTTCGAATAAGTTGCTTGTTCCCTCGCAGGCATTGCCGGTAAATATGGGAGCATCCATCTGCACAAAATCCTGCTCTTGAAAAAACTGATGTATACTATATATTAATCGGTTTCTAATTCTCATTATAGCCCACTGTCTTTGGCTACGCAGCCATAAGTGACGCTGATCCATGAGGAACTCAACACCATGTTCTTTTTTGGCAATAGGATAATCGATGGAGTATGATATTACTTCCAAGGAAGTTACTTGAATCTCATAACCGCCTAACTGCTTTTCGTCCTTCACCACAGCTCCATTTATCTTCACAGAACTCTCGAGACCAAGCTTGCCTGCACAGTCAAATTCATCGGCGGTTACCTTATTGGCATCCACCACACACTGACACATTCCATAGCCATCACGTAGGTTGATAAACACCAATCCCTTGCTATCGCGGCGGTTGGCCACCCAGCCCTCGAGTGTTACAATCTGGTTTTCGTGTTTTTGTAAATCTTTTATATAAACGGTTTGCATGATTAAAAAATTGGGATGCAAAGTTAATGTAGGGATTCGGGATTTGGGATATGGGGTTTAGGGAGTTGGGGTGTTGGGGAAGGAATTAAAAATATAGTACTTTTGAAGTTTACTTTCTCATTCCAAATGTTATATATTCAAAATTGTAAAATGATAAAAATAATCTCCTTTTGTACTTTAATTATAATTTCGATCAGCTCTTGTAAAACTATTTGGTTAAGTAGCAAAAAGGAGCAAAAACAAGCTAAATTAGATAGTATGAAGGTTGTACAAATTGACAAACGAATAAACAAAATAGGACATAGAGAAGGGAGTGTAGATTGGACATGGAAAGAAGTTATAGATACTATCAGTGGTTTCGGAACGGTTTCTGGGTTGTTCAAAAAAGATAAATTGCTTTGCATTTATTTTACTACCAAAATAGAGTTTGATTCGTCGAATAGGGAAACCGATTCATCATGGTACTTTATTTATTTACAAAATGAAGGCTGCAGAAAATCTAGAAATTTTTTCCTAAAAGGCGATTCATTAATTTGTGCTGTTTATAGTATATCTGAACCGGATAGATATAGCCATTTGCCAGCTGGCATTAGACATATATTTTATATCGAACATGATAAACAAATTAAATATAAGACAGATCACTCAGGTTTCGATGGTGGCCCCAGATGTTCCGATTCAGTAAGTAATATGAGATATTTGGAAGAATTTTATTATTGTAGAAAATTATTGGTAGGTAAATGAGAGTTACCTTGGTTTTCAACTTCTCAAATCTCCATTCGTTAATCCTTGATCTTAAATCAAAAAAATCAGTCTGAGTTAATCGAAGACAGCATTTGAAAGAATCATCCTTCAGTTTGTCGCCCTTCGATAAACTCAGGATGACAAACTTTTATTTAAAATATATACCTCGCCTCCACCCTAGCGATGTGCACTGCTTTGCTTTGTTCGCTTTTGCGGCCATCATATACAATACTTAATTGGGTATTTTTGGCAAGGCGGTGTTCCCAAGCTAGGCCCCAGATGATGTTGTTGCCATTTAATAATCCGTTGAGCATTTCGAAACCGATGGGGGAATTGGCATCGCCATTAAATTTGATATGGTTGTAGCTGAACTTTACTTGCAGACTTCCGTTGTTTTTATATAGATATTTAAACTCGGCTGTGATTTCGTTGGTGAGCGTTTTTGTGGTATCATTATTATACTTATTTTGGGCATTGAAGTTATGATAGTACATCTTCAAACGCATATCCTGCGAGGGTTGCCATTGTAGTGCGGGTTGCAAATCAGTATAAAAGAAGTGATAGTTTCGCCCTTCGAACAATTCGGTGTTCAGTGCTTTATCGCCCAATAAAATATTGATATTTGTTTGCCAGCTATTGCCCATACTTTTACGCAGGTTTATATATTGTTCTTTCTTTTGCTTGGCTTCTACACCTGTGGTGAGTAATTGTTTTTGTCCGTTTTTTATATAGCCAAACTCTGCTCCCCAATCATTATTATATTTATTGATAAACCATACGTGACGAAGGATTCCGCTGAGGGTGATTAAACCTGTATCGGATATTATATTGTTAAACGGATTCTTTAACGCAAACTGAATGGCCTGATTTTTTTGCTCCACACGCACATTGGTGGTATTGCTAAAGTATGATATAAATTTAAGTATGCCGCGTTTATTCTCCCAAATTTTACAAGGTTCCCAAGTAATGGTTTGATTAATGCGGGTGATATTGGTTTTTACATAGTCATTGGTTGGCAAAAATATTTTGATGAATCGAGCTTTGTCTTTGTATACTGCTATTTCAAATTCGTTGAGCTGCTGTATACTGTCGCCATTGTAGTCATTCCATTGATAGATACCATTGCCGGGTTGTACTTCTTGGTAGGTAAATTGTTTCTTTAGCTCACGTCCATTTCCTGTTTGAAAAAATGAGTTTATATTTAATGTTCGTTTAAATAATGCTACCTGATATTCGCCACGAAATAATGTATTATCTTCAATTTTATTACCTGCTACAGTATCATTTATAAATCGGCGGAAGTTTAAACTCAGGTCTAATCTGCCCGCTTTTCCATTGGCTTTAAAGGTTCCATCGATATTGTGTGAGGCATTGAGATCAATAAATTTGCCCCCGGACGGGGTTTTATCTTTACGCAAAAAATAGTTTAATCCAAACTGTGTTTTTAGTGTATCATTATTTGTAAAACCTGTTCCATATTGATCGTAATTAAAAGAATTATACAATAGTGAATCGGGGGAAGTATTATATTTAAAAGTACTGCGTTCGCTGTTGGCATATACTTTATATTTTATATAATTGCCCGAACGAGAAAGCTCTGCACGCCAGGTTTTATAGTTGTTTGCAGCAATATCATTTTGCGTAACCAAACTTCCAGTAGTATTATAATTGCCTGATGCAGTCCACCTTTTTATATTAATATCTGTTGAGATTGCATGGGCCATTCCTTTCAAAAAATTATCTTTTTGATAGAATGAAAATTGATAGGAAGTTCTGATATATTCTTTGTAAAACATATTAAACTTCGACATCAATATATTTTCTCTGAAACCCGAATCTGCAAAGGTTTTATTGCTTAAAGTGCGTTCCCAACTTCTATCAAATTCTACATTGCGATAACGCTCTATGTATCGGAAATTCTTGTTCACAAATTCCCATGAACTGGTATTATCAAATCTCAAATTCTTACTAACTATTACATCTTTATATAGTTTTAATCTATAACCCAATCCTTGATTATTTTGATCATCTTTACGTGAAAAAGTATTTCTATCTTTATTACTAATTGCTATTTCTTGTTCTATTTTAGTTTTTGCATTGGGAATATATATATGTGCGAGTGTGGTCATCTGCATCTGTTTAGGTGTGATAAGTGTTTGAATAGGTTCGTAACTTCCTTGCAATTGCCCAACCCACTTAAATACACGACCATTCGCACCACTGCTTGCTATATTATAACTGCCTCTCCCCTGCCCCACATAGCTAAAAGCTAATTGATAAAATGGTGTATCATTCCCTCCTGATGAAGCATATCTATAATACTTTATTGTATCTCCATTTACGATCGTATCATATTTATTATATAATAGTTTGGTCTTATCGTAATAGTCGTTTGCTATGGCATTTTCGAATTTGGTCTGCGTTGGATCATTGCCAGCATTTGCAAGTGCAAGTATTTGTGCATCAGTTAAGGTTTGCTGGTATGGCTGACTTTTCAAATCTTTCTCCGTATAATGATTGAATACAAATTCATGCTTTTTTATTTGAACGGAACCTCTTGCAGTATATACCACACGTCCGTAATTTCTATCACTATACTGAAACTCCACCACTATCCGACTATAGCTAGTGATAAGCCTTCGCGGCATAAAGGTCACTTCACCTGTATTATAATCAATGATATAATCATCTTGTTCACCACGGGTCATAGGCAGTCCGTCCAGATAAACTTTTTCGGTACCCGAAAGTATAATAATATATAATTCTCCATTTGCCCCTGATAATCTATATGGACCTTGATTTCCTTCTTGTCCATTAAATGTATTCCTACTAAAACGCCCACGACTTATGGCACCTTCGCCACCAATTGTATATTTTATCCCAAGTTTTCTATCTTCCCATCCATGGTCGAATTGCACACCGCGAGATTTTTTATCGTAGGCTGTGAAATACGATTTGGCAGGTCGTTTCATTTGAAAATCTCCGAGCACCACACGTGTTTTATTTTTTGAAAGCTCTATATATACTTTGTCGAAGTCTTGCACCTGTCGGCTACTTCCATCAGCTTGTATGGGATTATTATCATCACTAATAGCAGCTTTTACTTCTACATCATTATTTATTTTGCCACTGATTTGCAAATTCAAATTTGAGTTCACTACCAAACTTTGTGTATTACCCACTCCTATTCCGCGACTTAATAATCCACGCATTTCTAGGCCCGATGCATCAATGTTGTATGGGTCGTTAGTGCTGGGAGTGTAGGTGAAAGGATTGATTAGCGGTTGAAAATCTTTATATATCAACTTTGGGTCTTTTCTGCGAATTGTATAATCAAGTTTTCTTGAAAAAGTGCGATAAGTAATTCTCAAATTTTTAATTGGAGAATTGAAGATAATAGTAGAATTTATATAATCAATACCATACAATGTTTCTGTTACCAATATATTATTTTGAAGTACTATTATACTTCCAGGGATAATGGGAAGTGTATCTAGTTTGGCTGTATCAGTGATTTGTGTGAACTCTTTTGAGCTTTCGCTAACGGCTATTTGGCCCATAGCAATATCAGCTATGAGTAGAAAAAAAACTATATATATGATTCTGATTGACAATTATACTTCTCCCAGTTTTTTCCTCCATTGTTTGTCAAAGTAAGTTATAGCTAAAACATCCACCGATGTGGGACTCAACCGCAAAACCCAAGGCGGATCGAATTTAACTACATTCACCATGAAAGCTCTGGCACTAGCTGTTTTAGTGTCTAGCATAATACCAATATGTTTAAAAATCCATTTTTTACTATAAGGAAGAAATACCGAATTTTTATATAATATTTTCAAATCATTATATACAATTAGCGATAAAATAGAACCGAAAATTATGAATATAAATATGCCTTCTGAATGATAAAACACTAGCATATAACCAGGATATAGAATCATAAATATTGCTGTGAGCAAACCTATATAAACTGGTAGTTTGTCAACAATTGTTGGCTTATAGCTTTCTATCAACCTATAATAAAAAAATTCCCTACGCCCACTGATAAGCATATATAGTGAGAAAATTCCGATAGAAAGTAAGAAGGGGTTAAATTTGATCGACGCCAAAATAAATGGCGATAAGCCCACTGCAAACATCTCCCAATACAATACTTTTCCAGAAGTTATATAAAATCGCCTTCCTTTCCCTGCAATAATAGCTATAAGTCCCGTTGAAAATGCAATGGCTAAGCACATTACATGAAATATCAGGATAATTTTATGGGTATCGTAATGATTTTTTTGTACTAAATTCATCTCATTTAATTGCTTTAAAATATTTTATAACAACGGAAACGCATTATGCAAAGTTATGGGAATGACTTAATATTATAAAGTTTTAACTCGCCACAAACATATTAACAAACAAAGCATCACAATTTAGCTAGCCCTCTTATGTTTTAAATTACATTTAACATTTTGCCCATGCGGGCCTTAATGGATATACCTGCAAGCTTCTTGACAATTATCTGCAGAAATTAAAGAGTGATCTTGCCCCATGCTTTTCTTGCTATTAAAAGCGTTAAAGGTGACAGCCAAGTAAAAGCTTAAAACTCAAAATTTCATTATTTTTACATTCGAAATGAATAAGGAGTTTTAAATAGGCAAGGTTGTAGCATGGGCACTACATTTTTATATATTTTTAAAGTCTTAATTATTAGTTTCATGCAAGTGCCAAAATTTGAAATTTTACTAATCTGAATGAAATTATTATATAAACTTTATTAGTTGCAACTTGCCGCTGCTGAGGCAGTAATTTTTTAAACTGACCTATAATATAATTTTGCTTTCGCATTTAAATCACATAAATTCGCCTCGTTTTTCAAATAAATCCCTATGCACAAAATATTACTGATTATTAGACGTGAGTACCTTACCAGGGTAAAAAAACGTTCGTTCATTATTATGACCATTTTAGGCCCTGTGCTTATTGGAGCTTTATATGGCGTGATGATTTATTTGGCGGTAAACTCAGGCATTGGTGAGAAAAGCAAAGTGATTGCTGTGCATGATGAACAAGGTTTTTTTAAAGACAAACTGCTGAACGACGACAAAATTTTTTTTGTATTTACCCATGAAAATATTGACACTTTGAAAGGTCAAGTATTATTTAAAAAATACGATGCACTTATCATCATACCAAAAACAGATTCCATTACCTATATTAAAGATATTGACTTTGTAGCCGAGCAACAACCAGGCGTTGCTATTATAAATAAGCTGGAGGAAAAATTCGAGGAAATCATTACCAATATTAAGATGAAGAATATGAACCTCACACAAGCACAGATTAAGGCAACCCGCACCAGCATTGCTGTGTACCCAAAATTGGTGAGCGAAAAAGGAACCGAAGATGCAAGTACTGGAAGTTCGTTTATAGGTGCGATGGTGCTTACTTATATTATATTCTTGTTCATTATGCTTTATGGTATACAAGTGATGCGTGGTGTGATTGAAGAAAAGACAAACCGTATTGTAGAGATTGTAATAAGCAGCGTAAAACCTTTCCAATTAATGATGGGGAAAATTATAGGTATTGCTTGCGTAGCCCTTACTCAGTTTGTTATATGGATAATTCTCACCATCACAGTTACCGGTGTAATGAAAAGCTATCTAACAAGTAATGTAGATATGAATCAAGTAGAGCAAGTAATGAAAAAGAATAGCCACATGCCTGCTGATGATTATGAAAAAGCAGAGCAAATGCAGAGCTTTATGAAATTTGAGAAAGCTCTGAATACACTCAATTTCCCATTAATATTATTTTGTTTCGTATTTTATTTTATCACTGGTTATTTATTATATGCATCACTATATGCGGCCATTGGTTCAGCAGTAGATTCGGAAACGGATACCCAGCAATTTATGCTGCCGGTGAATCTGCCGCTCATCTTCTCCTTCTTCATTGCATTTAGCAGTGTAATGAACGACCCCAATGGCGATTTGGCTTTTTGGGCATCTATGATACCATTCTCCTCTCCTATTGTAATGATGGCCCGGGTATCCTTTATGCAATCGTTCAATTGGGAAATTGCTTTGAGCATGGGTATTATGCTGGTTTCATTTATAGGTATTGTATGGTTTGCAGCCCGAATATATAGAGTTGGGATTTTGATGTATGGCAAGAAACCTACATTTAGGGAATTGGGGAAATGGGTTTTTTATAGGTAGTATTATATATATTAGTCTGCATTTTTTTAAAGATGATTTCAATCATAATTTTATCATAAATTCTCCAATTATCTTTGCCACATTATAAAAAAGTTGAAACCATTTATTCCCATACTCCTCGCACTCGCAATCATACTGCAATCGTTTAGCAGTTTTGTGATTATGGCAGG
>Ga0114970_10004441_pt1 | contig 10209 bp, 22 predicted proteins | sample M_140205_XF_Meta_FD_87030 | JGI IMG/M metagenome (GOLD analysis project Ga0114970, IMG submission 87030) | Freshwater microbial communities from Lake Montjoie, Canada to study carbon cycling - M_140205_XF_MetaG | ecosystem: Environmental > Aquatic > Freshwater > Lake | place: Lake Montjoie... | reverse complement strand
GCAGTAGCAATTGGAAAAAATTCCGGTGGCAGTGAGGCTTTACAAGGTGATGACGCAGTGGCTATTGGTCACAGTGCAGGTGAAAGTACTCAAGGCACACAATCAGTTGCTATTGGATTATATGCTGGACAGACCACGCAAGGCGTTAACGCAATAGCGATTGGTGCTAATGCTGGTATTACAAGTCAAGGTAACAACTCAATCATATTGAATGCAACTGGCGCAAACTTAAATCAAACAGTAGCCAACACATTCACAGTATCACCAGTTAGACAAGCCAATACAGCAAATGCAATGTATTATGACGCATCTACTGGTGAAATTACATATGACACTGCCGGTGGTGGTGGTAACACTGACTGGGCCAACATTGGTAATATCAATAATGACAATGGTCCAACTGAAATTGCTATTGGTTACGAAGCCGGCAATATCTCACAAGGCGACTACGCAGTGGCAATTGGATGGAGTGCTGGTGGCAACACTCAAGGCACAGAAGCAGTGGCCATTGGTGACAGTGCTGGCGCAAACACGCAAGGCATCAACGCAGTGGCCGTTGGTTATCTTGCTGGATCTGACACACAAGGTGAAGCCGCAGTGGCCGTTGGTTACGGTGCTGGATCTGACACACAAGGCCGGTTCGCAGTGGCCGTTGGTTATCTTGCTGGATCTGACACACAAGGCAACAACTCAATCATATTAAATGCTACTGGTAGTGCATTAGATCAAACCACAGCCGATACATTCACTGTAGCACCAGTTCGCAATGATGTGGCTAATATTGCCGAAGTCGTGTTCTACAACACCACCAGCAAAGAAGTCACATATGGTAACACAATAAGTGTTGCTGGCAACATCACAGCAGGCAACATCAGCACTGGCGTTATCACACTCACATACGGTGCAGTGATTCGAGACACTACGGGTAATGCAGTGGCATTTGGTGAAGGTGCTGGAACAACCTCACAAGGTGCTAGTGCAGTGGCCATTGGTAAAGATGCTGGAACAACCTCACAAGGCGGTGGTGCAGTGGCAGTTGGTAATGAGGCTGGTAAAACCACACAAGGCACCGCCGCAGTGGCCGTTGGTATCCTTGCTGGAACAACCACACAAGGCACCGCCGCAGTGGCCGTTGGATCAAGTGCTGGTGCCAACACACAGGGCAGTTACGCAGTGGCCGTTGGTTATAATGCCGGTCGCACCAATCAAGGCAACAACTCAATCATATTGAATGCTACTGGCGCTAATTTAGATCAAACCACAGCAAATACATTTACAGTGGCACCGGTTCGCAATGATGTGGCTAATATTGCTGAAGTTATGTTCTACAATGCTACTAGTAAAGAAGTTACTTATGGTAACACAATAAGTGTTGCAGGGAATGTGACTGCTAATAACTTTGTTGGTAATGGTAATACATTATCTAATGTTGCTACAAAAACATCCGGTAATTGGACTCTTACACCCGGAGTTAACACAGCGAATATTAGCGTACCATTGAATGGAACTTACACAATATGGATTAACGGTAATATTCCAAACGGTATTATAACATATACTGCGACTGCTGTTGTTACAAATACAAATGTACCAGTACTAGGTGAACAATATGGTTGGTATTACGCAGTTGGAAATGCATTAGTACTTACATCAATACCTAATCAGTTTACTGGCACGGTAGGTTCAATCAGCAATGTTAATACTTACTCAGGCAACACAGCCAATGTATTTACATTCGGTATCACTAACAACAGTGGTGCTAACGCAGTTGTTAATTATGGTTATACAAAACTATAAATAGATAAAAGGATAAAAGATGGCAATAGTAATAGAAGGTGGAATAGATGTTGGCGGCGGTATTGATATCGGCGGAGGAGGCGGTGGCGGACCTCCCGATCCTGCTACAAACACAGGTGGTATCAGTCTGGCAGTGATCTCTGGGTTGCCACAAACTCTTTACCCTGCTGTCAGTGTATACAGCGGAACTTATAATACCAAATTTATAATCAACCCGGCCAGTACCTATGGTACACCTGCCGGATTTACTTTCCTAAACAACTGGTTTTGGTCACAGTTTGATCCAAATTATGTATTTGTGAGCCAGACTGTCAATCCTGATGATACTGCTCAAGCCATTAATTTTACCGCCAACAATGCTGTCTTGGGCTCATATGGCATCGCACCTGGTACCAAACGCATGTTCAGTGTTACTCACACCACATGGTCGGGTGGTGCAGACTATGACGGAGTTGGTGTGGGCAGTAGCACCACTGACTATACAGGCTTTGGCAAATTTTTAGGAGTTGACAACCAGGCCCTTAGCATATACGATGCCGGCAGTGTCTGGACCAACAATGCCTCTGTGGCTTCTGGCTATGCAATTTTTGAAACCAACGGTCAAATCATTGATGTGGCAGTAGACACTGTGAACTACAAAATGTGGTACAGAGTTGCCGGTGGTGCTTGGCAAGGTTAATAGTAAGAATGAAACAAGATCCACGCACGATTATAAACACAGACGAGGATCATACCTTCAACCCACCTGTCACCAAAAAAGTAATATCTAGGACACTTGATACATTTTCACTAATATGGAAGGCTGATAAACTAGACACTAGAGATTACAAATATCAAGTAACACAAAAACTAAATCCTGATATAGTTGACCTAAGAAGTTATTGTAGTCCAATTGAAAATCAAGGTAATCTAGGTAGCTGTACTGGTCAATCTATTGCCGGTGCAATAGAATTACTAAACAAACGTAATGGTAAACCAACTGATGTTAGTAGATTGTTTATATACTACTATGAACGATTAATGATGGGAACAGTTAACTATGATAGTGGCGCATACATACGAGATGGCATCAAAGCAACTAACAAGTATGGTGCAAGTTTAGAATCACATTGGCCGTATGATATACGAAAATTTAAACAAGAACCAATCAATGAAGCAAAGACTGACGCATTGAATCGTAAAGTAACACGCTATGAAAGAGTGGAAGACTTTAATGGTTGTATAGATGCATTAAGTAATGGTTATCCAGTTGTCATTGGCTTCTATGTGTATGATAGTTTTATGTCATCTACTGTCGCTAGAACAGGTAAAATGCCCTATCCAAATACAAAACGTGAAAAGCTGTTAGGTGGTCATGCTGTATTACTTGTTGGATATGATAAAACTAAAAAAGTCTTTATTGTACGAAACAGTTGGGGTACAAGTTGGGGTGATAAAGGTTACTTCTACATGCCATTTAATGTAGTTAAACCCGATATGAGTAGCGACTATTGGATTATCAAATCAGTTAATAATCCATAAAAAAGCCCCAATTAAGGGGCTTTTTTATTTCATCTTCTCTAGCATGTAAGTTGTGAATTTGTTTTCACACATTGATGGAATTTCAACGAAGGGGTCTTCTAAAAAGAATGGACACCCGTTTTTCCATTTACCATTCTTTTTGTAGAACTTTAACTCCATTAAATCTTCTTTAAGAGAAGGATTAAATTCTCTACGTAGATTAAAAGAACGACGGAATGTAGATAGATTTAGGTTCATATTTAAAGGGCCGTAGCCCTATCATTCAGAAGGGAGCTTCTTCAACTACTGCAAGAATATCTTCTGCGGACACTTTTGCTTTCTTAGCACGTGCCTTGATATTAGCAATGCTTGGCTTTGTTTTAGAAGCCTTAACTTTGACTTCACCCTTGCTAGCCTCTTTAGTTTTGTCCTCAAGAGTATCAGCGATAGTTGCTTGATCGGAGGGTGACTTGAACTCATCGTGAGTTGCCATATAATTGAGAGCCTCAATTTTAGTCATCTCACTCGGCAATTCAATAAAGTCAACGCGGGATGCGCCACCTTTAGTAAACTGTTTGATACGGCGAACCATGTCATCAGTAAAACGAACCTTAGCATTGCCATTGTGACAAGTGATGCCGGCGACTTTAAAAGTTTGATTAGAATTAGCCATTTTGTTTCCTTTAGATAAAAGCTAAGTTTAAAAAATGTGCCGATATCATTCAGCACTGACATAATGATAACACAGAACGGCTTTATTGTCAACCATTGTGTTACCCATTATTAGATATAGTTTGCCGATTCTGAAATCAGCAACCTACCATATTGAGCCTTTGCCATTTGAATTGCTTGGAAAGGATTATCTGCATTAATAACCACACGACCGTAGCCCGCGCCCGGTTCGTCTTTGTATTTTACAAGTACCCAAAATTGATTCATTCTTCAACTCCGAAATGTTCTTCCAAATCCATTTCTGCCATACTCATTGCTTCATCTACATTCCAACCATCGTCAATGGCTTGATCCTTGCGTTTAGCAACAATGCCAACACATTCTCTAACAATCAACTCGGCGAACTTTTCCATTTGATTGCTTCCGTCAATAGCGTCAAACCGGTCAGGTTGATAGATTCCAGCCTGATTTAAAAGTTGTTTAATTCGTTCGTTCATATCAAGCCTCAACAATATAGTCTTTGTTCCATTTGCCAATATTAACGTCTACATAGTAGGCGGTGTTAAAATAATCTGTCATTGCGTCAGATTCATCATACCAATCCGCAGCCTTAAGAGCCTTGAATGCTTCGGTCATGAATTCCTTAGCAACGCCATCATAATGATCCTGAAACCAATATGGGTTAACTTGATCGTAGCCATTAGTGTTAGGCTTGAAGCCGCGAGCCACTTGATAAAAGTCATTGCCGCAAACACGATTGCTATTGCCAATAAAGTCAATAGTGCCAGATTTGAGTGTCAACACGATGGACATGTGATTACGGACACTCAGTGAACCTTTGACCTTGTACTTAGCCAAGATTGGCTTTAGTGCTTGGGCAATTTTTTGTTTGCGTTCTTGATTCATGTAAGCCATTTTGTTTCCTTTTCTTTACTGTCTAAGATTCTATTATAGCAGAAAGCCCATTTATTGTCAAATTTTTACGAATTGATTGTTTTAAAGGGACTGAATTCCTCAAACTCAGAATGAATACTTTCTACTACATCGTAGACAAAGAATACAGGCACTCCTAAGACCGCACTGATTGTCGCCGGGTGAGTGCCCTTTTCAAGCATTTCCTCAACATCAGCATATAGTTCTGCTACTTTACTCATTTTGTAGTACTCACATTAGATTTGCACAAAAAACCAAACAATACTGTCAAGCCCCAGGCTTGAAGCCAAGTAACCTGAGAAACACCTTGAACAGCGCCAACCAAACAACCATTCCACAGCATATAAACAGGCCAACTCAATAAAAAACTGAGGGCTAGAATACCTGCAATACCAACAACGATTGTACCAATAGCAAGAGAAATTGCTTTCATGATTTTTCCTTAAATAACAGTTAACATACTAGCAGGGACGCGCCAGTTTGTAGCAATGAATCCGGGGTTGTTCTCACGTACAATTACGAATTTACGATTTACCTTTTCAACATTACCAATCACAGTTGCACCTGAACGTGAATTAGTAAATTTTACTTTAGAACCTTTACCCATAGCCATTTTGTTTTGAGCCGCAAGTTGTGCTCGGGCAAATTTAATCGCATCACCAATACTATTTAATTCTTCACTAGTGAAACGACCGTGAATGATAGCAGTGTTAACTTCTTTGATGTTCATGTGAACTCCTTTTGACTGTTTAAGATTCTATTATATCACCAAACCGATTATTTGTCAACCTTTTTGAAAGTTTCTTGAATTTCTAGACGGATGACCAACAGTATGTAGCCTGTGTACAATCCTAACCCCATGAGACCAAATTCTAATAGAGTAGTCAATGTTTCCTTAGAAACATTAGCATTAATATAATGAATTACACCGGTGATCAATACTGCAAGACCTGTGAGACCAATCAGTTGAAGAAGTGCTTTGAGTTTAATAGACATTTTGTGTTTCCTTTGTGAGAATGTCACCGGTGACGATAGTGCCACCGTATGCTTGCTGGAATTGCTCTGCAAGCGCCTTTATGAAGAAAGTGAATACTTTACCATTACTTGCTATGAGAGTGAATTTCATACTTCCGATTCCTTATCTTCAATACAAGTATTGTATCATGGAATGGATTTATTGTCAAATTTCACTGCGGTTTGGATGCTTGTCTTTACGACGGTACTGGACCTTAGATTCAACAACCTTAGGTTTGAATGGAGTGTCGTTTTGAAACAACACTCGGTGAACCCTGCGTTTGGGTTCTTTAACAGTGAAGGATAGTATTTCTCTTTTCATAACCCATATTATAGCATGACTCTTATTTATTGTCAAGTTCTATTTTTATGGATTCTAGTACGCTATCCCATTTGCCATCACCATTTTGTCTAAACAATTTTACACAGTTATAGAAGGGACTGTCATTACGATTTAAGAACCATCGCCAGTCACTACCATAGTCACTCAACATGACCCAAGTAGGTATACCAAGTGCACCGCTCAAATGAGGAATAACAGTATCAATTGTAATGACCAAATCAAGTTGACTAATCAATCCGGCTGTGTTATAAAAGCCAGTAAGATCATTATGAAAGTCTTTTACATTATGTTCTTTCAATAGTGCCAATGCTTCATCATCTACTTCGTATGACAAATTGATAAACTCATATTCATCATTGGTGATGGATAACAACTTTTCAAGTTCAATCTGTCTAAACTTAGTAATGTACGCTACTTTGTTTGGACTGGATAACAATCCAATACGCTTTTTAATTTTAGGTCCTAGCTTTGTTTGCCATGATTGTTTCAATGTGTCATCTACATCCAAGTATGGCGTAGGATAAGGTATTGTGTCAATTGTTGTTTTGAAGCATCTGGGCAGTGCCATCAATGCTACATGATAATGATAACCGGGCAACACTGACTCCTCATTCAAAACTTCTACGTCAGGGAAATTGTATTTGAACAATTCATATGTAGGATTTTTAGTTACGAGTATAACACTAGCACCCTTAACCTGTAACAGTTTAAGATATCTTGAAAATTGAATGTTGTCACCAAACCCTTGCTCATAATAAACAAGAACACGTTTATTATTAATGTCTTGTGAACCATCATACTCGGGTCCAGACAGGTTAGGTTTCATACTAACATCACTTTGAAAGAACCATCGTGATTCGTATAGTTCCCATCCAGCAAGTAAGTCACCCTTCATCAAGTGACATACACATTCATTTAATTCAAAATTAGGATGGTTAGGTTTGAGTTTACGAGCAATTTGCATGAAGGGTATTGCTAATTCAGGCTCTAAGAATTCACGCAAGGTGTTTCCATAGTTGCTATATGCTGTTGGATGTTTAGGATCAAGTGCGAATGTGTGAGCAAATGCAAGTAATGCCTCACGATATCTACCTAAGTTTCTTAGTGCTGTGCCTCGACTTAAATGACTTTCAACATAGTTATGCTGGCATGGCAATATAAACGCTGCTAGTGCCTCTTCATCCAATCCAAGTTGGCAAAGCGTGACACCTAAGTTGTGCCACGCGATGTAATTTTCTGGTTCAATTTGAAGAAAGCGTTCATAACAATCTCTTGCCTCTTTGTAATCTTTGCTCATATAGCATTGATTACCTATCTCAAAATCGTTCATATCAATGATAGTTCAATACGCTTAATGTTTTTAATGGTGAAACTACGCCACTCATTCTTCTCTATATCAAATACACGCAATGCTTTTGTGCTTGTTGTTTCTTTACGGGGCTTTGCATCCTCTTTAATTACGACAGGTGGCAACTTGTCTGCTTCAAGTGTACACTTCATAACACGCTCAGTACCATCAACCTTAGTGAATGTGATAGTAGCTTCTGTTACTTTGAGCATGTTATTGAGCCATTCGTGTAGCATTGGCTCAACACGGTCGTCAATGGTCACCAAGTTGTCGGGGTCTGCCCAATTAATCATTTTGATACTCCTAATACAGATTTAGCACGAATTACAAGTTCTTCATCGGGGTCAGTAAAATCATAACCCTGTTCAATCAATCTTAATGTATAATACTTGTTAAAGAACAAACCAAACAATAGTGAGGTTAGCATCCATAAGGGTAGTGTTACAAGATGAAAGATTAAACAAATTAATGATGCCATTAGATCGCCGCGATATAGAGGCACTAGCCAACCTAGACTGAATATACCTAAAAAGAAGTAGCTAAAACTAAAACCAATGTATCCTGTTTTCTGAATACCGGTTTTACAATTTGTCATTTGAATCTGTGTTGCCATTATTGTACAATCATTCTAATTAAACCAACGCTGTCAATACTTACAAGTAGCATGTAGTTAGCCAGCATCCCAAAAGATTTCCTAGTAAAGCTAGCCCAAGCATAGAGACTACAGCCGAGAATCCATATAGGATACAAAGTAAGTAGGGGCGGGTTGGGGACTGTAAGAGCCATGGTGATAGAGCACCCAATTGAAATGCCCCATGCAAGCAACTCAACGATAAAGCGAAAAGGATGAGTACGATAGTCATCTTTGATCCAATTAAAAATACCAGTTAATATATTATTCATTGACTACAGGTACGAGTCCGTGTGATGGTACCATCTGAATTTTGTGTTTCAGTCCATAGTGTGCAGTTTTGATTTTGTTGAACCATAACAGGCTGTTGTTGTACAACTACTGGAGGTTGTTGTACAACTACTGGACGATTATAGATATCATAAATTACTGCTCCAGCTAATGCGCCACCGAGTACAGGTCCCCATCCCCAGTTACCTCCACGATATCCACCGTGACCATAATGGCCGTGATTACCGTGATGACCAAAGTGTTGTGCTGATGCTGAACCAGCTAACAGAACTAATGACATTGCTAATAGAACTTTTTTCATAGTGATCTCCTAAGTTACACTTATATAACGTATCAGACTAACGTTCCGTTGACACGGTGACGGTCGATTACTTCTTGTAACACAACCTCTATCATCTTATTTAGCGTGATATCACGCTTGTGTGCTTCCTTAGCCAATCCAAGAATAAGATCATCTTCCAAATTAACTTCTATTTGCACACGGGTATCCCAATAATCACCATTGAACATAGCAGTTGCTTTTTCTAGCCAGTCATCTTCTACATCTAAATCAACCCACGTAACATCATCCCATGCTTGATCGGGATCGACATTGCGTTTTTTTGCTTCACTCAAGTAAGCATCTTTGTAGAATGGGTTAGTCCAACGATAGGGCTTTTTATCTTCATCCCATGCATCACGCTTAACTGACGCATCTGCCTGATAGATTTTTTGGTCTGATGTACTATAGAGTACGGAGATGTGAGCAAAGTCACTTTCGTAATCTAAAAACCGTGCATCAGGAAAACAATTCCATTGATATTCTGATCCACTAGTGATTTTGTGGTCAAACGTCTGATTTATTTGACTTAGTTGCATTTTGCAATTCCTTTGCTAATTTTTTACATTTACTTACTACATGTTCTGGTATCTCATCTACATCTGCTAAGACTTCCTTACAACGATAAGTTATCGTAACAGAAAAGGGATCTACCTCGTCTTCAACTTCGTCTGTTGGTACACTCAACCACCAGATGAATACTGCTAATGCTATTATTATAGCACTAATTCTAAATAAAGTCAACCAGAGTGTTTCCCAAAATATGTTCATACATCCATATTTATTCTACTATGTTGCTAGTAACATTTTATCAATGTATAAAAACATTTCTGCAAAATTCCATGCAAAAAATATACCATCTAAATTCCTACTCAATTTACTATGGTAATCCGCATTGACTAAACGATGGCTAAAAAATAAAACAGCAAATAAATTAATATAAATCATGCTATCATCCAGTGGTCGTTTTCTTTATATTCGATGGATTCACTTCCATCGTATTCAGTTACTCTAAACAGAGTACCTTCTGGTATCCATTCTACTTGTAATTCTTTCATACCACCCTTATAGATTTCAGGATACTTCAGTATAACGTATGTATCCAATTCATCCCATTTTTCTTTTTCAACAAACTTTACGATTGCTGGATCAAAAAGTATTTCAGGATGATTGTAGTTCCATGTGTACCATCCAGCGCCAAAGCCAGGTGAATATAGTACTGCTACCTTTCCATCTTCACTTAACTTGTTCATTCTTGTTCCTCGAGGACAGTCATTAGTTCGTGTGCAAACTTTTGACAAAATATGTTAAACCACAACTCATTTACAACTTCTTCCGGTGCCCCGGCTTTGATTGCTATT
>Ga0114970_10004438_pt1 | contig 10217 bp, 8 predicted proteins | sample M_140205_XF_Meta_FD_87030 | JGI IMG/M metagenome (GOLD analysis project Ga0114970, IMG submission 87030) | Freshwater microbial communities from Lake Montjoie, Canada to study carbon cycling - M_140205_XF_MetaG | ecosystem: Environmental > Aquatic > Freshwater > Lake | place: Lake Montjoie... | reverse complement strand
GAAATTCTCACCGCCCATTCAGAATGGATCTTGGCCCAGGCCGTTCAGGTGCTTTCTAGCCAAGAAAAGTCGGTTTTGATCGTAGGGGGTGCCAATGCGGCCGCGCTAGATGCTGCTTACGCTAGAGCAAATTGTCCCACTGTGGGAATATCCACCGCATCCAGAGCGCGACCCGTTCCTCAAGTGCTGGGGTTGGCACTGCGGCTGTTATGGCAACCGCTCGACCCGCAGTTTCTTTTGGAGTTTTTGACCCACCCAGTATGCCCTGTCACTTCCGATCTGCGCAAACAGCTTGCGAAGGCGCTGCTTGAATCTCCGGGCATTGGCGGTCGCGCTTGGCAGGAGGCCATCGCGAAAGCAAAAGAGCGGGTCAACACGACGGCAAAAACCAAAGAAGAGGCCGATCAAAAGCTGGCTCGAATCGACAACCATCTTGCCGCTTGGATTGAGATCCAGCGCCATGACTTGGATGAAGCCGCTCCTGCCGGGGCGCTTAAAGTGATCTGTGAACAAACCAAAGCGTGGGCCATCCGGCAGCTCTCCCGTTTTGACGAATCAGATCCTCCACAAGCCGCACAATTCAGATTTCTGATCGCCGCTGCTGGGCAAATGTCGCAAGCCCTTGATGCGATCAAGAACATCACCTTGCCAGAGACGAACCGGCTTTTGGAAACCGTTCTGGGAAACGGGATTGATTCCGGCGTAGCTGTTTCAGAGTTGGGCCATGTTGCTTATGCCCATTCGCCGGAGCAGGTAAATTCATCAGCCAGCGTAGTCCTTTGGTGGAATGCGGAAGAACCCGCCGAAACGCGCATCACACACTGGACAGAAACCGAGCGAGCAGGCCTCAGTCAATCCGGCATCGAGCTGTCGCCACGGGAGCTAGCGCTGGCCAGAGCGGCGCGATCATGGCTTAAGCCGCTCCGCGCCGCCCAGAAAAAGTTGTTACTCTGCTTGCCTCAGCAACGAGCCGGTAAACCCGTAGTCCAACACCCGCTCATTGGCCGGCTGCGCTCGTTGCTAAAAGAGGGGGCTCGCCTACCGATGCACAATCTGGATGAAGCTCTGCCCGCAAACCCTGCAACTGACCAGAAAAACTTGCGCTATTTAGATCCGGTTTTGCTGCCACAGAAACGACGGTGGTGGCAGTTGCCCGCCAGCATTAGCGTGCCGCTCCGAGAGCAAGAATCCTTTACCAGCTTGGAGAAATTCATCTATACGCCGCAACTGTGGGTGCTGGAATACGCGGCCAAAATCCGCTCCGGCCAGCTCAGCACCGAGCAGCTGGATTGCGGTCCCAGGCTGTATGGAACTTTGATCGACCGATTGGCGGAAGAATTGTTTACCGCCAATCCACAAGACCACATCGATTGGAGCAAGGCGACTGCTGACCAGTTGGAAATCTGGACGCGGAAGCGCTGGGCCACCTTGTTGGAGCAGGAAGGGATGCCCCTCTTAGTTGTCGGCCGGCAATCCGAGCGTGTCCGGGTGCTATCCGAAGCCGTTGTCGCCATCCAGGATCTGGTGAGCTTGTTAAAGCAGATGAAAATAGCTGGTGTTAAGCCTCATGAAAAACCAGCGCCCGTTGCGTTCGCCGGTGGCAATTTAACCGGAAATATCGACCTATTGTTGACCAACCCAGAGGGGGATTTCGGCATTCTGGATCTCAAGTATGGCGGCCGTTCGGACAAAGAGCGCCAGCTAAAAGAAGGCAGACCTCTTCAACTGGCTGTTTATGGGTATCTCGTGAGCGGAGGCAAACCGCCTTTCCCGACTGGAGCCTTTTACATTCTGTCAAGCCGCCGGCTGCTGAGTTGCAATGCAAGCTTCTTCACCGCCGCGAGTCCGGTTGCGACTGAGACCGGAAGCGGTGAGCTACAAAAAGTATGGCAGGAATTCGAGCAGATCTGGCGCTGGCGGCGTTGGCAGCTGGACAGAGGGCTGATTGAAGTTGTTTCCGACGAGCCCGGGCCGGATCAAGATTCGTCCCCCCCGCTGGCCAATTGGGAGTCGCCTAGAAAGGCCGATAAGTATAGCGACCACACCACCTTGACCGGGTTTTAACATGAGCAGCCTCAATAATATCACCTTTCGGGGAGCCGGCGCCGGTGCGGGCAAGACCTACAACATCACGCAGGAAGTCGCCAAGGCCATCAGGGAAAAGGCTTGCCGTCCAGCGGGATTGATCGCCACCACATTCACCCGCAAGGCCGCGACCGAATTGCGCGAAAAGCTGCGCACCGGACTCTACGAGGCCGGCCTGCCTGTCGAAGCAGAGCAACTTGGCCAAGCTCTCATCGGGACAGTACATGGAGTTGCCGAAAAAATCCTGTCGCGATTTGCCTTGGAAGCAGGGATATCGCCACGGATTGAAGTGCTGGATGACGACCTCGCAGAGGATTTGCTGCACCACGCGCTAGACTCGGTTTGTGACTCAAAAAGCGTAGAACAGCTGCAGACGATCGCCTTGCGATTAGGACAGCGTGATTTGCAGACCAAAGAATTCAACTGGCGCCGGCAAGTAGGGCAACTACTTGAAGAAGCCTGCGCCAATGGATTTAGCGCCGCAGACCTGAAACGATTTGGCCAAGAAAGCGCCAAGGAATTTACGGCATTCTTTGGCAAGCCAATCCAAACATCTGTTTTTAATAGTGCTCCAGCGCTCATTGAAGATGTTAAACAAGCCATCATTCAATGGGGTGATGATACGAAAACGACAGCCAGCTACCTTGAGTTCTTGAATGAGATACTGCTGTCCATAAATAATAAAACCGTGGCGTGGGGCGAATGGATCAAGCTGGCCACCGCTGAGCCGGCAAAAAGAAAGCGCACGAACCAATTGGACCTTGCATTAGATGCTCTAAAGCAAGCCATTCCCAGCTGGGAACAGCATCCGCAGTTCCACGCAGACGTCACAGGCTACACGACGCAAGTGTTTGGATTGGCTGCGGATGCGTTGGATGTTTTTCAAGATCTCAAGGAGAAGCGCGGCGCTTTGGATTTCACCGATCTCGAACGCAAAGCCAAGGACTTGATCTGCGAAAACCAAGAAGTTGCCGCGCAGTTGGCCGAATCGCTCGACCTGCTAGTGGTGGATGAGTTCCAAGACACTAGCCCAATGCAGTTGGCGCTTTTTGTGGCACTGGCCAAGTGCGCCAAAAAGGTCATCTGGGTTGGCGACATCAAACAGGCGATTTATGGATTCCGCGGCAGCGACCCTACATTGGTGGATGCCGTTGTGGATCGCCTGGCCAAAACCAACCAGATTGCCCCACCGCTGAACATATCGTACCGCTCGATTCCGGAACTCGTGCGACTGGTCAACGAATGGTTCACCCTACCATTCAGACAATCTTTGAAACTCGAATCGGATCAGGTCCGGCTGTCCGAACGGCGCCAGGCGATTTCGGAAAAACAGCCCGCGCTGGGTATTTTCAATATGACCAGCGATGAGGGCAATCGCTGGTATAACAGGCACACCGAACAGGCGGTGGCCGATGGTGTTCATCAGTTGCTAACCCGCCAACCACCACTACGCGTTTTTTGCCCGCGGAAAAAGTGCGAGCGCGTACTTGAACCGGGCGACATCGCGATTTTGTCCCGGAAGAACAAGCGGGCCAAGGGAATCGCCGAAGCTCTGGCCGGGCGTGGCATCGCCGCCAGCCTGTCTGGCAGCGGATTGATGGCGACGCCGGAGGTCTGCTTTGCCCTAGCCTGCTTGCGGCGCTTGTATGACCGCACCGACACGCTCGCCACTGCCGAGATCATTGCTTTGGGCGGAAATCAAGAACCGGAGCAATGGCTCGCCCAGCGCCTGAAGTATTTGGAGACGTTGTCAAAGGATAGCCCGGATCAGTGGGGTGAGGCGCCCGGATTCAGCGACCCGCGTATTCTCGCCCTGGAGAAGATCAGGCCCGCGATATCCACGCTATCTGTGTCGGAAGCATTGGATCTGGCGATGGATTGCGCTGACGCATTTGCCCTAGTCTCCGCCTGGCCCGGCCCCGAAGCGCAGGCATTTGAGCGCCGGGCGAATCTAGAAATCCTGCGCGGACTTGCCGCGCGTTACGAACAATCAGCATCCACCAGCGGCTCAGCTGCCACTGTAACCGGCTTTTTAACTTTCTGCCGCCAGCTAGAGGAGGATGGCTTGGATTCAAAAGCATCCTCCTTGGGTGCCAATACGGTGGAAGTCATGACCTATCACAAGGCAAAAGGACTCGAATGGCCGGTGGTTATCTGCTGTGATCTGGATGAAGAGTTTGAAACCCGCTTGTTTTCGCCCCGGGTCGAGCAATCGGTTGGCGTCACCTTTGACATGGAAAGTCCTTTGCATGGACGCTGCCTGCGTTTTTGGGCCAGCCCTTTTGGCCGGAAAAGCAAAGACATACCCGCGCTGACCAGGATGCAGGAAAGCCCGCAGGGAAAGCAGCTTGCTGAGAAGCAGGAAGCCGAATCGCTTCGCTTGCTATATGTCGGATTCACGCGCGCCCGAGATCTGCTCGTGCTGGCCGTTCGTCCTGGAAATGAACATCCTTGGCTAAATCAAGCTGAAGGCGTGAATATGCAGGATCCCGAAGCACTGCAGATCTTCGCCCGGGCTGGTGATAAATTCACAAAGCAGACAGAAACAGCGGTTCAAAAAAAACGGGCTTGGTTTGCGGCCCGGCAAGAGCCCGGCAAGAAATTACCGGCTAGGCTGACCCCCTCAAAATCCACCACCAGCAAACCATTGGAGGTGCTCGAAGTGATAACGCTCGATTGGGGGCGATTACCATTACGCGGTCATCCGGCAGAAAACATGGTGGGCGATGCGCTGCACACGATTCTTGCCGCGGAGTTTCAGTTCCCAGATCACCCCAAAGCCAAATCAGTGATCGAAGGCGCCATCAAACGTCATGAGTTGCAGGACGCGTTATCCGCAGAGGCGGTCCACACCATGGCCACATCATTTCGGCGCTGGGTTCAAGCCAGATTCCAGCCCAAGCAGACGATCGTTGAGGTGCCATTTCATTATCACAATGAGCTGGGCCAACTGGTGACTGGGTTCATCGATCTGCTGCTCGAGACCGCTGAGGGCTGGGTGATCGTTGACCACAAGACATTTCCAGGCCCCAGCTCAGAGTGGAAGTCCAAGGCGCAAAGCTATTCTGGGCAGATCCTACACTACGTGGAGGCGCTCCTCGCCAACGATAAAAAAGTCGCTTCAGCATGGGTTCATCTTGCCACCGGTGGTGGTATGGTCAGGCTGCAGCCGATCCCGCCACATTAAAGAGAAGAGTCTATGGTGAAAACAGGTGTGCAAAAAGATCATGGGAACTCGGAAAAACCAATGTCACACACGGCTTATGGTGTGTGGTGTGATTCTCTGCGTGGCCATTCAACCTTCCTCCTGAGTGGCAGCTAGAACGATGCGCGGATCGTTGCGCAGTCTCTTGGATATAAAATTCAATGCATCTGTATTATTGGTTATGGCTGCCAAAGCCACATCTATATCATCCTTCAGGTCAGCAGATGCGTATTGGATTGCATTACCAAACTCCGAACTTACCGCGACCATAACAAGATTTTTGTCGCTGCGAATAGCCTTGCTGGCGCACGAAAGAGTATCCCCATTTTCTTTAAGAGCCAATTCAACAAAGTTTCTGTCTTTTTGCGCCAGCGCTCCAGCAATCTGAAAAAAATTATCTGGTATTACTCTCAATCCTCCTTTAACCAAGCGTAAGCGGAGTACTTCCAGCCTAGTTTCTTCTTCTGTAGTGCGAAGCAATTTTTGCTTTTCAGCAAAACTTCTCACCTGATCGGGAAGATCAGGCACCCAAACCAGCAACTCAGCCAGATGTTCTTCCTGATTTAAAACCATACCGTGGAAAATCAGTAACTCAAACGTCTTGCGGGTCTCGTCCTCGTTGTGGTCCCCATCACCAAAAATCGCTGGATTGCTCATCAGTCGTACGAATAATGACGCACCACGATTCGAAGCGTTAGGATCTGCTCCGTCTTCTAATGCCTGTTTGAAGAATGAAGCACTCAAGCCTTGAGGTAAATAATCACAGTAATTGTCTTCATGAATTGCTCTGAAAAGGGATGCTGTTGCCTTTTTGCTGAACTTTTTTATGCTGCAGTTGATTTTGTTGCTCATTACTTGGTGGGTTTATATATTTGGTTGTGGCCTGCTCCCTGGAGTGGGACAGATCATCAATGTAGTTCCAGCCTCCTTGGGTTGATCTTGATGTTGGTTGTTTCTCTCACGCTGTCAAACGCAGCGGAGGTCTCATCGAGCGTAGCGAGATGAGGCCGCAGCGGAGTTTGACAGCGTGCCGCCGTCTGTGCCGGGGTGCCGTAGCCCAGCGAGCTGTGCGGACGGTATTCGTTGTATTCACGCCGCCATTGTTCGATGACGACTCGGGCCTCTGCCAGGCTGCCGAACACCTCGCGGTTGAGGCATTCGTCGCGCAGTTTGTCGTGGAACGATTCGATATATGCGTTCTCCCAAGGTGAACCCGGTTTGATGTAGCTCATCTTGATCTGTCGATGCCGCATCCAGTCCTGGATCGCATACGCGATAAACTCAGGTCCGTTGTCGCTGCGAATGTGCTCAGGTATGCCGTGCCTGCGCATCGCGGACTCCAGCACGCCAAGCACGTCCGTGGCTCGGATCGACCACGCCACATGCGTGGCGTGGCACTCGCGCGTGTGCTCGTCCATCAAGGTGAGGATGCGAAAGGCGCTGCCGCCCTCCACCTGGTCGCTCACAAAGTCCCAGCTCCACACATGATTGCGATGCGCCGCAGCCTGCCGCGCTTGCTGCCCCGGCCTCACACGCCGCATCCGCCGCTGGCGTTTGCGCACCTGCAGCCCTTCCTCCCGGCGCACCCTCGCCACGCATTTGAAATTAATCCGCACCCCCTCGCGTCGCAGCAACGCCGTGATCCGGCGGTAGCCGTAGCGCGGATGCTCACGGCTCAGTCTGACAGATCATGCCATCTGGGGAGGGGGGCACTGCCCCCCGCTAGAACTACAATCTCATCGTTGAGGACTTCAACCTGATCGGACGCAGTTCCGACGCATCCATCCGGCTGGTGGACGGGGGTGTTTCGCGCCAGCATGCCACCATCCGCCGTGACGGGCAGCTTTTCTGGGTTTCGGACCTCGGCAGCGCCAACGGAAGTTTCATCAACGACGTTGTCGTCTCCAGTGCCCGTGCTCTGCGCCATGGCGATCGCGTGCAGTTTGGCACGAGCAATTTCGTTTTCGACAGTGTGGAAGAAGAGCGCCCGCCAAACGAATCCGGCGACAACAGCACCCATTCGCTTAAAACCGTTAATCTTGATCTACCCGTGAAAACCGTCCGGACCACGCTGCTCGTCGGTGACCTCCGCAATTTCAGCGCCCTTTCCGCCCAACTCAGTGCAGAGGAGGTCGCTGCAATGCTGCGCGAATGGTATGCGCAATGCGAGGACGTTCTCAAGTCACGAGATGCCATCATCGACAAGTTCATCGGAGACGGTGTTTTTGCCTACTGGCCCGACGACGCCCCATCCACTCGGGAAAAGGCCACCGAAGCCGCTAAGCTGCTCAGCGGCCTGGAAGCCCACGAGTTTCTAAAACGCAAATGGCTGCGGAAAAACATGAACCTCGAGGTTCACTGCCATATTGGCTTGAACATAGGTGATGTCGCTCTGGGCGCTATGGCACGAGGAAATACCACAGCAGTCGGCGAAGCCGTAAACGTGACCTTCCGCATCGAGAGTCTGACCCGCAAGCTGCAGGTGCCCGTGCTCGCCAGCGACAGCTTCCTCAAGGGGTGGCCGAATGGCCGCCAGCTTTACCAGAATGTCGGCATATACCCCGTCAAGGGACAGCCCGATCCCCTTGAGGTATATTCTCTCATTGATGTGCCGGCGATGGCGTTCTGAGCTGCTTTCAGGCATCGCGACATTGCCTCGAAAGTCATGCGCTGGACATCCTCCTCACACTCCGTCCCCGCACCACGCTCAAACCATCACAAACCCAATCTTCCTCCGGTTCTTTCCCTTCCCCCCGAGTGCTCGGCCTTCGCCTTCCGCGCCTTCTTGATCTCGGCTTCAATCATCGCTTGGCTCACCCCCCACCGCTCCGGATTCGCATCGGTGCTGCCTGCGTAGATTGCGTTCACGCAGATATTCAGGATGTCCCCGCCACTGAGGCCGAGTGATAGCTCCGCGAGAACCGCGTAATCAGCCTTCACCCGATCAGGGTTGGGTAGATGAAGGGCGAACAGCTCCCTTCGCATGGAGGCGTCTGGAATGCGGAATTTGATATGACGCTGGATGCGCCGCAGCAGCGCGGGATCGTAGTTTTCAAACAGATTCGTGGTCACGATCACCACACCATCGAACCGATCCAACTCCTGCATCAGGCAGTTGCGATTCTGGTTGATGGAGGTTGAGCAGGATTCGCCGGTGGCAACGCGCTTGGAGAGCAGGCTGTCGGCCTCGTCGAAGAACAGCACGGCGTCATGCTCACGGGCAGCAGCAAAGGCGGCTTTGATGTGCTTGGCGGTGTCCCCCAAGTATTTGGAAATCACCGACGAATAGTCCACCTGATAGAGCGGCTTGCTCAAGCGCAGCGCGATGCCAAGAGCGGCGCGCGTCTTGCCCGTTCCCGGTGGGCCGTAAAAGTTCAAAATGCACTTTCCTTCCTGCGGTTGGATGGCGCTCAGATTCCAAATACGGTCCAGGTCGGCGCGGATCTCCAGCGCGCGCAGGCCGGCAAGGATGTCCGTCTTCACCTCCGCATGCAGGATCAGCTTGTCGAGTTCATGGCGCGGCTCTGGCTGTAGAAGCAGTCCCACGTCGGGAACGGGTTCCTCTTCATTGCGCCTCCGGCGGCGCGGGTTGCGGTGATCATCGGCAGTGGCCGCGTCGGGCGGAAGTTCTATTTCAGGGGCTTCGGCGTTTCGGTTCAGGGTGCGTGTGGGCATAGTGGTATGGTGTTTGGGTGGTGGTTCATGGCTCCGCAGGTTGCGGATGTTTCAGCCAAAGATCAGGAAGGCGGCCATCAGGCCGACCAGCGCGATCCAGGCAAAGAGGTCGTTGGAGGTCATGGGCGGATCAGGGTTGAGTGGTGACATGCACGGTGAGAATCTTCCCGTGCAGGGCAGGCAGGAACCGGTTCGCCGGACGCACTTCGCCGTGGCTGACCACCACTGATTCGACGTGATAGCCTTCGGCGGTGAAGTAGCTGCGCGCATCGCTGATGGCGGCAGCGTCATCCGCATACCAGTCGGCAAACGTGGCGTTATCGCCCACCTGTGCGCCGTTGATGAACAGGTGGGTGTGATACTTGCAGAGGGAATCGTTCATGAATCCTGCCTCGTCACCGTGGCTACCGTTGTCGCACCGTTTTGATCACCATATTTCACCGCAACTCAGGTGATGAATCGGTGCTTCATCATGGCGCGGCATTCTTCCAGCGGGCTGCGCAACTGCACGGGGTAGGCCGCGTCGGCTTTTTTCATTACCACGCCCTCGAAGAACTCGGCTCCCAATTGGCGATTGCTCTGCCGGAGGCTCTGGTAGAACGCGAGAACCTCGTCTTGAGCGCACACCATGCGGCTGGTGGTGAGCAGGAGAGGCGGTTCATCGCCTGCATGGAGTCCGCTCGAAAATGGCTCCAGCGGAACGCGCAGGGATTCAAGGAACTGACGGCGCTCGGCATAGCTCGGTGTGAACATCGGATCAGAGGGGATCGCATCGAGCAGGATGAGCGTGCCGCGTGCAATGTGATGCCGGCGTTCCAGTGCTTCGCAGTCGGCCCAGATGAGGCCGTCATCGGCGAGATCACGCAACTGCTCCACCGCATCACGAAAACACGCCGCGATGGTCAACCTACCACCGTGGCGGTTCCACAGCGTGCCGCTGGGTGTGTGGACCAGCGCACGCCAGCCATTGAACTTCGGCTCTGCAAACCACAGGCCGCGCTTCGGTGGAGCCAGCTCCAACCGCCCGCCCTGAATCGGACGTGCTGGGTAAGTGAGCAGCGCGGGAGATGCGGTGGCTTCAACTTGCCTGCACCGTTTGCGTTCGATGCTGCGGGCGGCCCCTTCCAAGACCGCCCGCCCCGTTTGGCATCGTTCACCGCCGAAGATTGTCAGTGTGATGGCATCACTCATCATCACCGCCCCTCCCGAGCTTGGTCTTCACGCTCGCGCTCACCGGCACCACCTTGTCGAG
>Ga0114970_10004433_pt1 | contig 10227 bp, 2 predicted proteins | sample M_140205_XF_Meta_FD_87030 | JGI IMG/M metagenome (GOLD analysis project Ga0114970, IMG submission 87030) | Freshwater microbial communities from Lake Montjoie, Canada to study carbon cycling - M_140205_XF_MetaG | ecosystem: Environmental > Aquatic > Freshwater > Lake | place: Lake Montjoie... | reverse complement strand
CCCGGTGGGAGGCGCGACGAACCCCGAGCCCGTCCAGCCCGCCGACACGCACGCGTCAGTGCCCGCGTACCGCAGGTCAAGGGTGCGGCCGATCTCATTGACCACCGACGTGAGTCGGCCGGAGCCATCCCACCCGTAGGCGGCCAGCCGCGCGCCCTTCGACGTGTACGAAGTCGCCTTGCCATTCACGAAGGAGGTGACTCCGCCGTTGGAGTCGGCGAACTCCCAGCGGTTCACACCCACCCACGTGAGGCGGTTCGCGTAGCCGGTCACCGCGCCGCCAGCCTGCTCGTACACCCCAAGCCCGTTGCGGGTGAAGGTCACCTGTGTGCCGTCCCAGCCAGTGAGCCGCACCACCGGCGGCTGGTCGCCCGGTGTCACCAGCGAGCGGACGCCCGCGCCCCTCAGCGCCTTCGGCTCGCGCGAGACCGACGACGCCAGCCCTGCCAGCGGAACGACCCGCGAGGGCGGACCCCACAGGATGGTCTCCTCGACCTGCGCACCGACTCGCAACCACACGCGACCGGCCTCTGGCACGCCCACCGTGCCAACAACCTGCGCGTCCGACCGCCTGAGCGACCTCAGGGGCACCGTCTGCCAAGCACCTTCGCCCACCTTTCGCTGCACCACCCAGCGTCGCACCCAGCGACCAGACGCCGCTGGGTACTCGATCGACACTGACGCCGTCGTTGTTCCTGCCACTCGCACGGCCAACGCTGCGCCTGGCACCCGCGCGGGGGCCACGTCTGACACCGACTCCGACAGCAGCGCCCACGCCCCGGGCGCGGCCGACAGTTGCCAGCCCGCTGGCAGTCCCGGCATCGGGCTCGCGACGTTCGACCCCCACGACAGGGCCACGCCGACACCGCCCAAGGGGCCGGCCATACGCGCCGACTCCCATGAGGTGGCCACCTGCCCGGTCGCGACCGACACCTTCAACACGCCCGCGTCGACCACTGGTCCGCCGCCAGCTCCGCGCGGCGCCACCGCGAACGAGCCCACGTTTCCCCACGCGCCCGACGCCCGCTGCACGTCAACGCGGTACTCGCGCGCGTAGCCCAGCGTTGCACCGATTCGACCCCAGCCCGAGCTCAGCACGCCGGTCCATTCCACCGTGCCGCGACCGACGTCGACGACCCGCACGGGAGTCTCCGCCACCGGGCGCAGCGACGGAACTGACAGGTACGGCGACTCGGGGTTGAAGACACCCCCTCGCGGCATCTGCGCCAGACCCGGCGGTAGCTCCGGCCACACCTGAACGGCCCCCGAGCCGACGGTCGCGATCGGGCCAACCGTCTCGATGCCGGCCAGCGGAACCCCCGTCCGGGGCGCGGCCGCCACTGGCGACGCGAGCGGCACCACTGTGCCCAAAAGTCCGGCGATGAGCACGGCGGACCCAGTGGCGGCAGTGCTTGAGCGGAGTGGTGAGCGCACGGGGACTCTCCTCGGTGTCACTGCAGTCAGGGCGTGAAGTCGGCGATGTGGAAAAAGGTCTTGCGGTCGGCGGCCATGCGAAGCGTGTTGCCCGTGATGCGCGAGCTTCCCACGCTGAGCCGCCCGGTGGTGCGCTCAAGAGTCTCTCGACCCCCGTTGTCGAGCACCCCAAACGACATGTGTTGCGTCTGCGGCAGGGCCACACTGCGTCGGGCACTACCCAGCGCACTGGCGATCTCGAGGTCCTCCGTCAGAGTGGTCTTGGGCAGCGATCGGTTGCGCCACCACGACTTCACGCCCCCCGCAGCGCGCAGTCCAACAGAGATGATGAAGGTGCCCGACATTCCAACATTTTCGATCAGCTGCGCCCAGCCAATCGCCGCGCGGAACGAGTCGAGCCCCTCACTGGGGTCGGTCTGCGCTCGAAGGGACATCTCCTGGGCCTTGCCGACCGCCCACCAGGCCACCATGGGAACTCCCACTGTGAGGCCGATGTATCCCACCCAAGCGGCCACACCGGCGCCGGTGGCAGGGGTGGCCATGCCCATCGTCACCACGTCGACGGCGATGGCCGCCACGATGAGGACCGCCGAGATTACCTGCCAGAACCAACTCCAGCCGTTGGCCTGGCCCGTGGGGTCGCTGCCGTTGATGGGGTCGGCCGGGGTGTACGAGTAGAGGTTGGTGCCCGACTCCGACTTCGGGTCCGGCGACAGGAACTCGCCGAGCGCGGGGAAGTAGGTGCGGGCTCCCAGGAGCACGAGCGACGACGTGCCGGCCAGCGTCTCGTGGTGCTGTGACGCCTGCCACGTGTAGGCCGGGCGGGCGCCAGTCGCGGTGAGCGACGGGGTAACGAGCGCCTCGCCGAAGGGGCCGAAGCGCGGCAGCAGACCGGTGTTCGGAACGGTTGGGCCAGACACGCCCCCGACGACGAGGGTGGGAACAACGACAGACGCGAACGCGGAGCCGTCGAGTCCGGTGAACGTGAGCTGCGGCACCTCACCAGGTGCGGCGTCGACGCGGACCCCGCCGGGGAGGGGATAGCTCACGCCAATGCCGCCCGGTGGCCCTCGCTCAGGTGGAAGCGTCAGCAGGGGGCTACTGGCCATCGGGGAGGAGTAGGCGTAGCGCACAGTCTGCGAGTCGGCCGGCGTCTCGACGGTCTTGCTCACCACCTGCCCGCCGAAGGTGTCGAGCACGGTGGTGACGGCGTCGCCACCTGATCCCTCAACCACGCGGGCGACCGACGACCCTGCGCCCCAGGTGAACTGCATCGGCCGTGCGACCCCGGTCACCGCGGTGACGCGGCCCAGCGCATCGTGCGCCAATGAGGCTCGGGTTGTGCCGGTGGCGTCGCCGGTGACGAGCGGGTCACTGGTGGAGTACAGCCGGCCCTGGGAGTTGTGGCACATCACATAGGCAACACCCGCGCGGGTGCCGCCGGTGCGCAGAGCGTCGGCGGCCGCGCGCGGATATGCCGCAGCGGCCTCGCCGCAGGTCGCAGACTGCGTGGCGGCGAAGCCGTAGCCGTAGGTCGTGCGCCTCACGCTGGCCCCGGCCGGAGTGGAACTGATAATCGCGGACGCCAGCCGACCCGCGGCGTCGTACGCGTACCCGCGCGCCTCGGTGGAGGTCTGGCCACCCACCCGTGAGCTGATGCGCGCCGAGAGAATGCGGCCAAAGTCGTTGAACTCCAGCGTCTGCGTGTGGCTGCTCGAGCCGGCGGTCGCCACGATGGTGCTGGGGCGCCCGCTGGCCGCGTACTGCAGCGCCAGCCTGGCAGCACCGCCCGCGTAGGCGACATGGTCGACCGTCGACTTGCCGTCCGCGTAGGTGACCTCGGCTGCGAGCACCCCGTTAACGGTCACGGTGGTGGGCGCCGCGTCCTCGCGGCGGTAGGCGTAGTCGAACGTGAGCAGCGGAGAATTCGCCCCCGGGGGCGTGACGGTCACGTGCGCGGGATCGCTGAACGGCGTATAGCTGGTGGTGGTCACCGTGCCGGTGGCGTCGACGTAGCGCACAGGGTTGCCCCGCAGGTCGTTGGTGATGCTGGTGAACACGACCGCGCCCGGGTCGATGGCAGCGGCGGGGCCATGCGTCACTGTCTGCTGCACGGTCAGTGGGTCGCCGTCGACGCCCACCACCGTCTCCACCCGCTCGACGAGTGCCCCCTCGTCGTCGTAGAGCGACGACGTGAGGGGAACACCGTCATCGGAATAGGCGGTGCACACCGTCTCAGAGACTCCGCCATCGCCGGTGGTGACGCTGGCGATGAGTCGGCCTCGCACGTCGTAGAACGACGTGACGGCGATGCCGTCTTGACGCGTGATGGTGCGCGGCTGGCCTGACATCGCTGCCGTGCCGCCGCACACATCCGGCATGGCCACCGCGCCACCGTCGCGCCAGTAGGAGGTGCGCTGCACGCGGCCGCCCGGCGTCGTGAATCTCAGCAGCCGGCCCCAGCGGCCCTGGCCCGGTGCGCCGGACTCGTACTCGAGCGTTGCGCTGAGGCCACCTCCGTAGGCGGCGCGTGTGATCTTGCCGGTTTCAGGCCGGTCGTAGGCATACTCGGTGACCGGGTCGTTCTGCGCGGCGGTGACGTCGTTGCTGCGCACGCTCGTGAGGTTGCCGAATCCGGGCCGGACCTGAGCGGCGGGGACGGTTGTCGGCCGAGTTCCCCCCGGGGCGGCCAGCAGCGTGAACCAGCCCTCAGACGGTCCGCGCTCAACCTCCACCGTGACCTGCTTGGTCCCCTTGGGCAGGCGCGCGATGGTGCACGTGGTCTCCTCGCACACCGCACCCTCGATGATGAGTTTCACGGAAGCGCCGCCGACGGCGCTCACCTCGAACGTCCAGCCTGCCGCCTTGGCCGCAGCATCCTGGTCGGCCGTGGGCGTCCACAGCGCAGTGGCCACCGCCGACATCGTGTCCGACTGAACCGTCCACGCGGCGGCGAGTCCGTTGCCCTGCCTGGGCTTCCAGTGGTCCGGGGTCACACCACCCTGAAACCGCTCTCGGCCGTACACAAGCGCACGGAACCCCTCATACTCGCGGTCTTCGCTCCCGGCATCGACCGTGTCGTACTTCGCCGTGAGATCGGTGCCCGGAGACGACTGAGCGGGCATCACCGGGCCCTGCTGCGACACGACGTTGCCGCGCGAGTCGAAGGTGGTGGTGGTGACCAGGCCGCGTGCATCGGTGGACGTGGTGGTCCGGCCCGACGTCGAGGTCGTAGTTTGCGAGCCGGCCGCGTCGCGCGACACCGACTGGTCGAGTGTGACGGGGTCGAGAGTGGCCTCATTGAACGTCTCGTACCCCGTGGCGGTCGACGTGACCCGTGATGTGACGGGCGCGCGCGCCTTCAGCTGTGCCTCACCGATCACCGGCAACGCGAAGCTCTGGGTCGCCGAGGCAGCACCCACCGATCCAGGTGCTTCGGTCACGGAGGCGACTCGGCCAAGGCCGTCATACGCGGCGGTCGCGATCGCGGCGGCCGCCACCGGTTCGACCGTGGCCGCGCGGTTCACCAGCGGGCTACGCGTGGCCACAAGGCGCCCCACCTCGTCCCATCCGAGCGTGGTCGCACTGTTGCCGGGGTCCTTCACCAGGCTGATCTGGGGCGACGGCAGTCCGGCAGCGAGGTATCCCAGATCAGTGGCCACTCCTCCCGGATACTCAAGGCGGCACAGGCTGCCCGTCGGGGGCGCGGAGTAGCCCGACCAGTCGGCCGAAGGGCAGGTGGTAGACCCGCCCGCATACACCAAGCCCATCGAGCGTCCCACCCCGTTGGCAAGCCGTACGAGTCGGTTGTCGACCCACGTAAGCGTCGACACCGGCTGACCCTGGTTGGTCACTGTCGTGGCGCGCCCGTCGGTGAATCGAGTGGCGATGCCCGAAGCGTCGGTGAACGTCCACGTGCGGCCGGCGGGTGTATCGCAGAAGCCGAGGGTGTTGCGATATCCCGGAATCTTGTCACCCCCGATTGCCTGCTCATAAACACCAAAATCGTTGCGCCGGAAGGTTAGCGACATGCCGCTCCAACCGTGCAGCACCACGGCTTCTGGCGCGGCTACCGAGTTGGTTGCCGACCCGCACTGGTCAACGTCGACCGGCGAGGTGACCATCACGGGAGGCGCCCCCGCCGAGCGCACCAACGCAGGTCGGCTGAACACGGTGACGCCCCGGTTCGCTACGCCAACCCGCACGGCACTGGCACCCACCGCGAGGGTGGCAAGGCGGACGCCCGGGCGGAGCGCACCCCCGCTCACTCGCAGCGGAATCCAGCGGATGCCCACCCGCTGCTGCAATACGAAGCCGCCCGGCGCAATGCGGCCTGCCAGTGGGTAGGCGAAGCGCACCTGAGCGCTCTGGCCGCTCACGCGCGTGACCGCCGGGGCCGACGGTGGGCGCAACGATCTCAGCCGGACACCGGCCTCCGAGAGCGACGCCCACGGCGAGCCGGACGACACCATGAGCCGCCACCCGTCGGGCAGTCCGACCTGCTTCGGTGATCGGGCCAGCCACTGCAGACCCACGCCCACACCGGCTGCCGGACCTGCGAGGTTCGGCGAGTCCCAGGTCCAGCCGAGTTCTCCCGTGGCAAGCGACACCGACAGGCCACCGGCCTGGGTGGTGGGCCCCGAGGCATCGACCGTTCCACGCACCCCGAACCGCCCGAGAGGGCGCCACACTCCACTGGGCTGGCGCCCCCACAGGGCGTACCCGTGACCGGCAACCAACTGCTCGGTCACGCGCCCCCACCCTCGGGTGAGGCTGCCCTGCCAGACGTAGTCGCTATCGTTGTCGGCCGCACTGTCACCGCGCCCGAGGCTCGCGTCGTACAGGCGTACCGTCACAGTCGACGGCCACTCTGCGTCGGTCAAGGCGTCAGCGCGGATGAACGGGTTGGCGCCGTTCTCGGCCGTGCCCCCGGGAACCTCGGCCAGCGCCGCCGGCAGCGCGGGCAGCAGCGGGCCAGTGGCCGTGCGCACCGGGATGGGCGGCACCGACTCGACGCCGGCGACCACCATGGGCAAGCCTGCGCCGCGTGGCTCGACCGCCTGAGCTGGCCGTGGAGCCAGCACGTCTGGCAGCCCCGCCCCCACCACTGCAGCGACTGCAAGGGCAGCCACGGCAGCGCTACGACGCGCGCTCCACCCCTGTTGCATGCCGATTACCTTTCGACGCGCTCAGCAGGAGCTGAAGGAGTCGATCAGCCCAGTGACCTTGATCGGCCAGGTGAAATCGGCACCGACATCAGGGGCGGTGGGCTGCGACAGATCCTGCAGCTTGACCTGAGTGTCGTTGTAGCAGGACTTCACCACGGTCGACGTCAGCGAGGTGTTCGGCTTGTTGAGAATCTTGTTGTTGGGGTTGGTTGGGTCGGGCACGTACTGGTCGTGGACCCGCTTGTAGTAGTTCTTCGCGTCCGACGGCAGCGGCCAGAGAGTGGGCACCATGGTGCCCTGCAGGCAGTGCGCGCCCGCGGTGTCGGTGGCTCCGCCAAACTGCGAGTCGTCGTAACCTACGGCCGACGAGCACGACCCACCGTCGTCGAAGTTGCTGAGGGTGTAGCGCAGGGTGACGTTGACCTGCGGCCGAGGGAGCGGCTTGTTCGACACGTCCTGCTTGATGGGCCACGTCCAGGTGCCGTCGGTGTCGGCCACCAGCGAGAACGTCATGGCCTGCTCGCCCACCGAGGGTGAGCCGTATCCGGCGAGCGAGTATACGGAGTTGTCGCCCGGAACCGTGAACTCCGACGGGACGGCCCAGTTCTGCTTGCTCAGGGACCTGGAGATGCCCGAGCTGTCCCACGTCTCACCCTCGACATCCGTGAACTGCGGCCACGCGCCCGGCACGCTGGCGGCCACGATCCGCCACGTGATGGGCTTGGTGTAACCAATGCCATCGGGGTCGTAGGTGCTGGGCACCTTGATCTGCGCGTCGGACTGCAGCTCGGCCCGCATGGCCGGAGCAAAGACGTGGTACTGGTAGGCCCACGCGCGGTCCCATCCCTCGGAGGCCAGCGAGTACACCTCCTCCCAGCACCCCACCACTGGATTGTCGGAGGTGCAGCCGCGGGGCCAGCCGGTCTCGTTGCGGCCCTCGAGGTTGCCACGCTTGGTGATGGCGTACTTAGTGGTGACGTTCAGCCCCTGCAGCACCTGGTCGGGGCACCCGGGAACGCTGCCCGCGTTCCGCGGGCCCCCGGTGAGAGTACCGTCACCGAGGAAGCCCGAGCCCTGGTCGACCTTTGACCACCAGGCGTCGGACCTAGCGACGCCCGACGGCGTGCCGCGGCAGGTCCACGAGTAGCGGCCGATCGGGCTGTCGCGGTTGGTCTGGCGGGGCTGGGCCCACCAGTTCGGCTTCTGAACACCGCTCTGGTTGGCGGCGGTTCGCACTTGGCCGTCGTAGTTCCACGTCTTGCCGGAGTTGACCACTCCGGGCGCGACCACGAGCGGGGCGTTGGTGTTGCAGCCGTAGTTGTAGCCATCCCAGTAGTGGTCGGTCCAGTACTGACTGCCACTGGAGATCTCCTTCGCGGTACGCGTGGGAATCCCTTCCATCTTCGGCGTGCGCTGGCCGACGTTCGTCTGCGCAGGCTCGGGGGTGACGAGCTCGTAGCCAACCCCCTGGGCCTTTACCCACCGGCTCACCGTGACTCCCTGGGGAAGCTGGTTGACCAGCGTCTGCAGCGCCCACCCGCGGTTGATCGACAGGTCGGAGGCCCAGTTGTCGATTTCGCAGTGAGCCCGCGAGTCGTAGGAGTACGAGAGCAGGTTCTTGCGCAGGCTGCTGAATTCGCCGAGCACAGGGCTGGCGAGGAAGACCCTGGTGCCGAGACTGCGGAACAGGGACAGCGCAACTCTCGTCGAGGCGATTGTCAGCGTTGCGTCCTGCCGCACCACCCGGAACGGTAGCGAGGTCGACGTGTTGTCGACTAGTCGGAAAAGTGTCCTCGACGATCCGTCGCCCCGAACGCAGTTGACGAGGTTGGTGCCGGTGACCACGGTCAGCTGCCGACAGACGAGGCGGCCCCTTGGGCCGGTGAGCGTCAGTGCGCCCACGAGCTGGTAGCCCTCCTTGCCCCGCTTCCCGACGCTCACAGTGCGAACGTTCTCGGACGCCGTCAGCGGACCATCGAAGTCGACCCGCAGACGCGACGCACCAAGACTGCCAATGAAGTCGTCGGAGAAGGCGATTCGCGCCTGATTGACCGCGAGGGGCTCGACCGTTGCCGTCGTGAGGGAGGCGGGCAGCGGGACCGGCGACGCATTCGAGCTGGCTGGGATTGCCAAGCCTCCGAGTATGAGCCCCGCACCCGCCGAGATCGCAAACATTCCGCGTACTCGCATCGCCCGACTACCTCCACAAGCCGCCATTGGGGGGATTCCCATCGACTCACAAGAACATACCGAGGGGTCAAAGTCAAAGACTTCTGAGCGCCGGACTACTCGGACCCAACGAAGCTGATCCCCTGCAGCATCGACAGGTTGTCGAGGTCGTCCGTCAAGCTGCCCGAGCCCCGACGGCCCCCGTCGATCCCGGATGAGAACCGCTCCCACATCTCGGTGAGGAACGGAGTGACCGGATCAGTCGCGGCCGGTAGATCACTCGGACAAGCCTCGCATCACTGCCCACCACCAACGCCGGAGTTGAAGGAATCGATGACGCTGTCCAGATCTCCTGCGGAGAAATCGTCCGCGAGATCGCCATACATGATCTTCATCTGCTGGTACTTCAGATCGCGCTTGGCCTGAGCCTGCGCCCACTCGATCTCTGCCTTGCGCTGGTCGAGCTTCGCGTCGACCGCATCCCACGAGGCCTGGTCACCGCCGCGGGCTGGGTGGAACTTGCGCTTGTACTTGCTGTGGATCTGCTGGATGTCCTCTACGACATCCGTTCCCGCCATCGCGGTAATGGTCTCCTCAGCTTGAGCGGTGAGGGTGGGCGGCGGAGGACTCTCGATCAGCGGCACGGCGGCCTCGCTGGGCGCGCGCTCGGACTGCGCCACCGACGGATCAGCGATCGAGGGCTGCCGGTTATGGGCGGTCGTGCCGGAGCGCTTCACGCCCCACCGGTAGCCGCCGAGAGCAGAGAGACCGCTGACCACGGCGGCGCCCACCGCGTATCCGATCGCGGCATCGTCGCTGCTCTGCTGCGACTTGGCGGCCACGTAGGCGCCGGCGGCGGCGCTGGCCACGCCGGCCGCCGCCAGCGTGCCGCCGAGGAAGGCCTTCCAGCCCTTGAGCTTGCCGGCCAGCATCCCGCCGCCGAGGGCTGCGAACAGGCCCGCCACGGCACCGACGCCTGACAGCGCCGTGACGGTGTCGTTGGTCTCGCCGCCGGTGGGGTCGCTCTGGTTCACCGGGTCGCCGTCGGTGTAGGCGTAGAGATTGCTCGCGGCGTCGGCCACTGGGTCGGGCGAGAGGAACTCGCCGAGCAGGGGTGCGTAGGCGCGGGCGGGCAGCAGCGTGATGCTGCTGGTGCCGGCCATCGTCTGCTGGCCTGCGGCTGCCTTCCAGGTGTGGGCGGGCAGCGCGCTGGCGGTGTCGGTGGGGATGTCGGCCAGCGGCTCGCCGTAGGGGCCGAACCGTGGCGAGACCCCCACCCCAGGCCCGGGCGCCGGGTCCGACCCGGAGCCCAGCGCCGGCACCGCGACGGTGACCAGCGCCGAGCCATCGACGCCGGGCAGCGTGAGGGTGGCGGTGGTGCCCGGTGCGGTGTTCACCAGCGCGCCTCCGGGCAGGCCGGACTGGATGCCACTGGTGCCGGTGACCGAGCCGCCGT
>Ga0114970_10004432_pt1 | contig 10227 bp, 8 predicted proteins | sample M_140205_XF_Meta_FD_87030 | JGI IMG/M metagenome (GOLD analysis project Ga0114970, IMG submission 87030) | Freshwater microbial communities from Lake Montjoie, Canada to study carbon cycling - M_140205_XF_MetaG | ecosystem: Environmental > Aquatic > Freshwater > Lake | place: Lake Montjoie... | reverse complement strand
GAAGATCAGCGAGGGCACGCCCGAGGTCGTGCGCAACGACCCCATCGTCATCTCGGCCTACCTCGGCGAGGATGATCCGACCGACAACGAGCACACGGGGGTGATGGCATGACAACGATTCTCGATGTCGTCGACATGACGACCGGATATTCCGGTGTGCCGGTGGTCAAGGAGGCCTCCTTCTCGGTGGGCGCGGGCGAAGTGGTGTGCCTGCTGGGCCCTAACGGCGCCGGTAAGACCACCACCATGCTGGCGCTGAGCGGGGAACTGCCACTGCAGGGTGGAACTGTCGCGATGTTCGGCGTGCCGATGACCGATCCGCTCTATGTGCGCGCGCGCCTCGGACTGTCGTATGTGACCGAAGAGCGCTCGGTGCTCAAGCAGATGACCGCTCAAGACAATCTGCGAGTCGCCGACGTTGATGTTGCCGACGTACTCTCGCTCTTTCCTGAGCTTGAGTCGCGCATGAGCATCCGCGGAGGGCTGCTGTCGGGTGGTGAGCAGCAGATGCTCAGCCTCGGGCGCGCTCTTGCGCGCAAGCCGAAACTGCTACTGGCCGACGAGTTGTCGCTTGGCCTGGCGCCGCTCATCGTTGACCGGCTGCTGAAGGCCGTGCGCGAAGCTGCCGACACCCGTGGTACCGGTGTGCTCATGGTTGAGCAGCACGCCCGCAAGGCTCTTAAGTACGCCGACAAGGCTCTGGTGATGCGCCGGGGTCGCATCGTGCTGAGCCTGCCAGCTGCCGAGGCTATTGCGCGCATTCGTGAGATCGAGGAGAGCTACCTCTCGAGCGCGGTGCACGATGATTCCAGTGAGGGCGACAAAGCGTGACCTACCTGCCCATGGTCGTGAGGGAGCGTTCTGATGGTTGAGATGAATCGCGAGTGGATCCTCGCGCGTCGCCCCTCGGGAGTCGCCACCGAGGATGACTTCGAACTGCGCGTCACCCCGTTCGAGTTGCCCGACCTACCACCGGGACACATCGTGGTGCGTAACTCCGTGTTCCTGTGCGCCCCCACCATGCGCAACTGGATGGACCCGCCCAGCAACTCGCTCTATCCCTCGATCGAACTGGGAACCCCGGTCATTGCGACGTCGTCCGGCCGAGTGTTGGCCTCGACCGATGATCGCTTCCCCGTGGGCTGTCGGGTGACGGGCATCGGACACTGGGCCGAGTACGACGTGGTCAACAGCGCGGTCTGGCCGGTTCGACTCGTGCCCGAGGGCGACACCCTGATCGAGCACATGGGCCCTCTGGGCATGAACGCGATGACCGCCTACTTCGGAGTCACAGCCGTGGGTCGGCCCCAGGCGGGTGAGACCATGCTGGTGTCAGGCGCAGCAGGGTCGACCGGCTCGGTCGCAGCGCAGATTGGGCGCATCCTCGGCTGCCGAGTCATCGGGGTTGCTGGCGGCCGCGCCAAGTGCGACTACCTCACCGAAACCCTGGGTCTCGACGGTGCCATCGACTACCGAGAGGGCGACCTCGTGGCCGAGGTGGCCCGGCTATGCCCCGATGGCGTCGACGTATTCTTCGACAACGTCGGTGGCGACATCCTGCAGGCCGCGATCGAGAACATGAACCGGCATGGCCGGGTGGTGCTGTGTGGACAGATCTCGGGCTACACCGAGTCGCGACCGATTGATGGCCCCACCAACATGATGAGAGTCATCTACGGCGCCATCACCATGCAGGGCTACCTCCTCGGCGACTACGAATCAGAGCTGCCCCGTGCGCGCGATGATCTTCGGCGCTGGACTCAGGAGGGGCAACTCGTGCACCGCGAGGACATTCGCGAGGGCTTCGAGAACATTCCCTCGGTGTTCGGCGAGATTCTCACAGGGGGCAACAACGGCACCCTGCTCGTGGTGGTCGACGACCAGTCTGCGGTGACCCAGTAGGTCGCCCCGGCGCTACGGTGTCGGCATGACCACTCGTCGCGATCGTCGTGCCGAGATTCTGGTGACCGCGGCCCGGCTCTTCGCCGAGTCGGGCTTCCATGGCGTGTCGATTGATGACCTTGGCGCGGAGTTGGGGATTTCTGGCCCGGCGCTGTACCGCTACTTCCCGGGCAAGGAGTCAATCCTTGCCGAGATGCTGCTCGACATCAGCCAGCGCCTGCTCGATGGTGCCACCGCGCGCGTGCTCGCGCCCGACGAGCCCTCCCGGCGGCTCTCCGCGCTGATTGACTTCCACATTGCCTTTGCGCTGGGCGAGCCCGATCTGATCGCTGTACAGTTTCGCGATCTCGGCAGCGTTCCCGAGCCGCAGCGACGCACGATTCGGCAGTTGCAGCGGGCATACGTCAGTGCGTGGGTGAGCGTTCTGCAGCAGGTGTATCCCACTGTGACGGAGGTGCGCGGGCAGTCGTGCGCGCAGGCCGTGTTCGGGTTGCTGAACTCCACGCCGCACAGCGGACGCGCGGGTGAAGGAAACATGGCGCTGCTGTTACATGCCATGGCGGCCGCGGCGCTTGCGGCGGGGTGCATTGAGGAGTAATGTGAACGATCGTTAACTATTCATGGGAGGTGCCGTGCCGATTCTCCACTCTGCGCTCGATACGCGCTCCCCTGCCTTCACAGCGAACGCTGAGCGCATGGCGACTCTCGTGGCCGACCTGCGAGCGCGACTTGCGGTCACGTCGCTCGGTGGCCCGCCCGCCAGTCGCGACAGGCACGTCGAGCGCGGCAAGCTGCTGACCCGCGACCGTGTCGATGCCCTGCTCGACGAGGGAAGCGCCTTTCTAGAACTCTCGCCACTCGCTGCCAACGGCATGTACGACGACGACGCCCCCTGCGCTGGAATGGTGAGCGGGGTGGGTCTGGTGAACGGCCGCGAGGTGGTGGTGGTCGCCAACGACCCCACGGTCAAGGGCGGCACGTACTACCCGATGACGGTCAAAAAGCACCTGCGTGCGCAGGAGGTGGCGCTGCACAACAACCTCCCGTGCCTGTACCTCGTCGACTCCGGCGGCGCCTTCCTGCCACTGCAGGACGAGGTGTTCCCCGATCGCGACCACTTCGGCCGCATCTTCTTTAACCAGGCCACGATGTCGGCGCGGGGCATCCCGCAGATAGCTGCAGTCCTCGGGTCATGCACAGCCGGTGGCGCGTACGTGCCAGCGATGAGCGACGAAGCCGTCATCGTGCGCAACCAGGGCACGATCTTCCTGGGCGGACCTCCGCTGGTGAAGGCGGCCACGGGCGAGACGGTCACGGCCGAGGACCTCGGCGGTGGCGACCTTCACTCGCGGGTGTCGGGAGTCACCGACCATCTCGCCCACGACGACCTGCACGCGCTACAGATCGTGCGAGACATTGTGGGCACCTTCGCGCCCAAGAGTCCGGTGCCGTGGGAGATGCGTGAGTCGCGCGAGCCGCTCTACCCACCCACAGAGCTCGGCGGTGTGATCCCGGCCGACCCGCGTGTGTCGTACGACGCGCGCGATGTCATCGCCCGAATCGTCGACGGCAGTGAATTCCACGAGTTCAAGGCCGAGTACGGAACCACGATCATCACCGGCTTCGCGCACATTCACGGCCACCCGGTGGCCATCATCGCGAATGCGGGAGTGCTGTTCGCCGAGTCGGCGATGAAGGCGGCGCACTTCATCGAGCTGGCCGACCGTCGGCAGACCCCGCTCGTGTTTTTGCAGAACATCGCCGGCTTCATGGTGGGCCGCGAATACGAGGCGGGCGGAATTGCCAAGCACGGCGCCAAAATGGTCACAGCCGTTGCGTGTGCTCGGGTGCCCAAATTCACCGTGGTCATTGGTGGTTCGTACGGGGCTGGCAACTATTCCATGTGCGGGCGTGCGTACTCGCCCCGCTTTCTGTGGATGTGGCCCAACGCACGCATCTCGGTGATGGGAGGCGAGCAGGCAGCGTCGGTGCTGGCTACCGTTCGCCGCGACCAGGCCGATGCCCGGGGCGTCGAGTGGGCGGCCGACGACGAGGCGTCGTTCCGCGAGTCGATCCGGTCACAGTACGAGGAGGCCGGTGACCCCTACTTCTCGACGGCCCGGCTCTGGGACGACGGCATCATTGACCCCGCCGACACCCGCACGGTGCTGGGGCTGGCCCTCGGTGCCGCAGCCAACGCGCCGCTTGAGTCCATCTCCTACGGCGTCTTCCGGATGTGATGGCGATGTTCACCACCGTGCTGGTTGCGAACCGAGGCGAGATCGCCGTGCGTGTCATGCGCACACTCGCACGTCTCGGAATCCGTTCTGTCGCCATCTACAGCGAGGCCGACCGCGACGCGCTGCACGTCGCCGTCGCCGACGACGCCGTGCTGGTGGGGCCGGCCGATGCCCGCCGCAGCTACCTCGACATCGATCGGGTCGTGGCCGCGGCCGTTGCCTCGGGAGCCCAGGCGATTCATCCCGGCTACGGATTCCTGTCGGAGAATGCCGACTTCGCAGCGGCGTGTGAAGCCGCCGGCATCGTGTTCATCGGGCCGACCAGCGACAGCATCCGCATGATGGGCGACAAGCGCGGGGCTAAGGACGCCGTCGCAGCCCTGGGTGTTCCTGTTGTGCCCGGGTTTCACCGCGACGATGCCGACGATGCTGAACTCGGCGCCCAGATCGAGCTGATCGGTCTGCCCGTCATTGTGAAGCCTGCCGCGGGCGGTGGGGGCAAGGGCATGAAGGTGGTGCGCGACGTCTCGGAGATTCCGGCAAGTCTGTCGTCGGCTCGGCGTGAGGCGTTGGCCGCCTTTGGCGACGCCGCGCTTCTGCTCGAGAAGTATGTTGCAGCCGCCCGCCACGTGGAGGTGCAGGTGGTCGGCGATGGTGCCGGTGTCGTGCTGCACCTCGGCGATCGCGATTGCACTCTGCAGCGGCGTCACCAGAAGGTGGTCGAAGAGGCCCCGGCCCCCTGGCTGCCCCACGCTGTGCGCGAGCGGATGCGATCTGACTCGGTGGCCATCGGTGCCTCGGTTGCCTACCGAGGTGTTGGCACTGTCGAGTTCGTGGTCGATGCCCTCGACCCCGAGCAGTACTACTTTCTCGAGATGAATACGCGCCTGCAGGTGGAGCATCCGGTCACTGAGATGGTCACCGGGCTCGATCTCGTCGAACTGCAGCTCAGAGTTGCCGCGGGCGAGGGCCTACCCCTGACGCAGGACGAGGTGCGGCTCACGGGCCACGCTGTTGAGGTGCGCGTCTATGCCGAGGACGGCCATCACGGGTTCCTGCCGTCGTCGGGCACCGCGCTTGCCTACACCGAGCCGCACGGCGTGCGTGTTGACTCGGGCATCGTCGTGGGTGACACAATCTCCACCAACTACGATCCGCTGCTGCTGAAGGTCATCGCGCACGCCGACTCTCGTGATGCCGCGTTCGACCGGCTCGACTCAGCGCTGTCGAGCACCTCGCTGCTGGGCCTTGCGCATAACGTAGGCGCACTGCGCACTCTGCTGTCTGACGCTACGGTGCGGCGGGGGCCGATGACTACCTCGCTGATCGCCGACCTCGGCCTCGGCGACGTGCCCCCCGAGCCCGATGCCCATCGTGCCGTGGCGGCTGCGCTCGTTCTGTGCGCGCGTCGCGAGCGGAACGCTGGCGGCTCGCCCTGGATGAGCGCGGTGGGCTGGCGCGTGGGGGCTCAGGCTCCGGTCACCGTCACGATGGCCGACGACGACCAGCGCGAGACGGTGGTCGCGGTCACCGGAGTGAGCGACGACTGCACGGTGTTGATCGATGGGGCCTCTGAGCTGCCCGCCACCTATGTCGTGTCAAAGGACGGGTCAACGGTCACGGTCACCCTCGGAACCCTCACGCGTCGGTTCACTGCTGTGGTCGACGACAGCGGCCGAGACCACGTGGTGTGGTTGGGCGAGGGCGGTGACAGTTGGTCGTACCGTCGTGTGCGCCGCACGGTGATTCACCGTGAGGGTGACATCGCCGATGTGGATGGCGACATTCGGTCACCCATGCCCGGGGCCGTGATCCTTCTGCCCAAGGCCGCGGGCGAGGCCGTGCACGAGGGCGAGGTTGTGGCAGTGGTCGAGGCAATGAAGATGGAGTATCCGCTGATCGCGCCGTTCAGCGGAGTGGTCGAGGCCGTGCTGGTGTCGCCTGGCACGCAGGTGACGCGCGGCCAGGTTCTGGTTCGCCTTACTCCGGAGGAGTCGTCATGAGCCCAATGCGTGCACCGGTGACCGTGCGCCGCGATGATCTACCGACGGCCGTGACGATCTGGGAAGTTGGCGCCCGAGATGGTCTTCAGAACGAGTCAACGGTAATCGACACTGCCACGAAGATCGAGTTCATCGACCGCCTCGCCGCGTGCGGGCTCACTATCGTCGAGGCGACCAGCTTCGTTCGACCCGACCGCATTCCGCAGCTCGCTGATGCTGCCGAGGTGATGGCCGGAATCACCAGGGTGCCCGGAGTGCGTTACCCCGTGCTCGTGCCCAATGAGCGCGGTCTCGACAACGCAGTTGTCAGTGGCGTGGGCGAGATCGCCGTGTTCGCGAGCGCCACCGACACCTTCGCCCAGCGCAACCTCGGACGACCGATGGCCGAACAGATGGCGATGTTTACTCCCACCATCTCGCGCGCGCGCGAGCTCGGACTTCCGGTGCGCGGGTATGTGTCGATGTGCTTTGGCGACCCGTGGGAGGGGGCGGTCGACCCCGGACAGGTCATCGCTGTCGTGGGCGATCTGATGGCGGCCGGCTGCACCGAGGTGAGCCTCGGCGACACCATCGGAGTTGCCACAGCCGGGCAGGTCACCGCGCTACTCGCCGGACTCGTGGCCTCGGGGGTTCCGATCGACATCATCGGCGTGCATTTCCACGACACCTACGGACAGGCGCTCGCCAACACGCTCAGCGCGCTCGGAAGCGGCGTGACCATCGTCGACTCCTCGGCCGGCGGCCTCGGTGGGTGCCCTTACGCCGAGTCGGCGACGGGCAACCTTGCCACCGAGGACCTCGTGTGGATGCTCGATGGTCTCGGCATCGACACCGGGGTCGACCTCGGCGCGCTCATCGATACCTCCGCCTGGATGGCGGGCAAGCTCGGACGCCCTCCCGTGTCACGCGTGGTGCAGGCGCTCGCCGCGCGCATCTGACCTACCCCGCGAACGACAACTGCGGGAAGGGCTGCGCTACCTCAAGTGCCCGGGCAACGCGAAGCACAAGTCGGTCATCGAAGTGGCGTCCGACGATTTGAAGTGACATCGGAAGGCCCTCGGCGGATAGCCCCATGGGCACCGCGACCGCTGGCAGTCGACTGATGTTGTGCGGATAGGTAAACGGTGTCCAGTCGACCCAGTGCTGCTGAGTGGTGGGGTCAGCAACGTCGGAGCCGAAGGGGAAGGCGACGACGGGCATCGACGGCGAGATCAGCACGTCGTAGTGGCGCAGCTGGCGGTTGAACCCCTGGGTGACACGTGAGCGAATCCCCTCAGCATCAAGGAGTTGCTGGGCACTGATGCGCAGCCCGCGTTCCATGGTGGCAACAAGTCCGGGGTCACTGTCGGCGAGGCGGTCAGCCGGAAGATCCTTGAGCGTGCGCGCCAGCATGGCATCCCAGATGGTGAGGAACTCGTCGCGGCTGGACGGAACGTCGGGGTCCTCCTCCACCACGGTGGCTCCGAGCGCTGCGAAAGTTTCAGCCACCGCGCGCGCAGCGGCAGCGATCTGCGGGTCGACCTGTGCCGAGCCGTAGGCGGGGCTGAAAGCGATACGAAGTCCTGCGACGCCGTCGTCGATGCCGTCGAGCCACGACCGTTCATCAGCGACCGAGGGGAAGTTCTCCCGGTCGTCGGGGCGAGCGATGGCGGCCATCATGTGCGCGGCGTCGCGCACGGTGCGTGTGAGCGGACCGACGTGGGAGAGAAGCCCACCGGTTGAAGGCGGGTAGATCGGGACGATTGCGAAAGTGGGCTTGAGCCCGACGACACCGCAGAAGCCTGCGGGCATGCGCACAGACCCGCCGCCGTCGGTTCCGGTATTGAGCACTGACATTCCTGTTGCCGCTGCCACGGCCGCTCCGGCCGACGAGCCTCCCGCGGTGCGCTCGGGATTCCACGGATTGCGCGTCAGCCCGGTGAGCGGCGAATCGCTGCAGCCCTTCCAGGCGAACTCCGGGACGCAGGTCTTGCCGAGGATGACCACACCCTCCTCCTTGAGCCTCGCGGCTGAAGGAGAGTCTTCGGTGGCCAGCTTCGTGGGGTCGACCTGCCGCGAACCCTTCAGAGTTGGCCACCCCAGCAGGGCCATCGAGTCCTTGATGGTGGTGGGCACGCCGTCAAGGGGGCCGCGCTGCTGCCCGGTGCGTCAGCGCTCAGCGCTCTCGCGGGCCGCCTTCTGCGCGCCCTCGGAGTCAACTCGCACCAAGGCGTTGAGTTCACCGTCGAGTGCTTCAATTCGTGAAGGCAGGCGGCTACGACGTCGACGGGGGAGAGATCGCCCTGCGCGAAGGCCGCCGACAGTGAGTTGACGGTGAAATCGCTCGAATCGAGGATGGACATCAGGTCTCCTAGGAGTCGAGGGCGAACAGTGTGATGAGCTCAGCGGCGACCAGGGCAGTGTCGCTGCAGTGGATCGCCCGCATTCCGAGGGCCTGAGCAGCAATCACGTTGACCAGTTCATCATCGACGAACACGCACTCGGTGAGGGGCAGGTTCAACAGGCCAGCGGCATGTTCGAAGATGCGAGGTTCAGGTTTGCGCATACCCACCTCGCCGCTGATGACCAAGGCGTCGAACGCGTCGGTCCACCGCTCGATGGGGTACTCGTTGGCCCAGGAGTTCGACAGCAGCGCGGTACGCACCCCTGCGGCGTGAGCACGCCTCACGACGTCGAGCACGGTGTCATCGAACGTGACGCCGCGAGCGAAAAGACGGGCGAGCATGCCCGCGTGATCGGCGAGCCCGTGACCACGACGGTTGAGCTCCTCGGCAAGGATTCTTTCGGCCCCGGCCTGGTCGGTCTCGCCGCGTTCAAGGGCGTGAAGCGGATTCTGCTCCAGCGGAACCACCGCGATGTCGGCATTGAGCCACTCTGAGACCACCGACACCACACCCTCGGGATCGAGGCCCTCGGCTATCGACCACTCGCGCAGGTTTCCATGGAAGGGATGCGTGAGGACACCTCCCCAGTCAACGAGCAGTCCTGCTGGCACCTCAGTTGACACGTGATGATCTCCCACCTCGACGAGAACCCCGGTTGGATGCTACCGGTCTCCCACCGCGCGTGCCCGAGCGCGACAGAGGACTGGCTCCAACTCCTGAGGCCCTACGAGCGCACCCGGGCACCGGTGGGGTCGTAGAAGGGCTTGAGCGACACGGTCGCGGGCACCCGCTCGCACGCGACCTCGACCTCGTAGTGTCCGCCCAGCACGAAGTCGGCATCGGCGATCCCGGCGATCCCGCCGATCCCGGCGATCCCGGCGGCATGGTGTACGTAGCCCATGCCGAGTGACGCATTGAGGGTATGTCCGTACATTCCTGATGTGATGTGCCCCACGATGTGACCGTCGCGCCACACCGGCTCGTTGTGGAAGAGCAACGACTCACCGTTGCTGAGCTGAAACTGCGCGAGGCGCTTGGTGGGTCCGGCGTCACGCTTCCGCAGCAGAGCCTCACGCCCGACAAATCCACCGGGCTTGTCCCAGGCCACCGCGAAGCCGAGACCTGCCTCGAGGGGTGTTTCGTCGGGCGAGATGTCGTGGCCCCAGTGTCGGTAGCCCTTCTCCATGCGCAGCGAGTTCATGGCGTGGTAGCCCGCGAGTCGCAGTCCGAACGCACCACCTGCGGCCATGATCGTGTCGAAGACCGCGGCGGCAAACTCGGTGGGGATGTAGAGCTCCCAGCCGAGCTCTCCCACGTAGGTGATGCGGCTCGCGCGTACTCGGGCGTAGCCGAGGTCGATCTCGCGCGAGTGGCCGAACGGAAACGCATCGGCCGAGAGGTCGGCCGAGGTGAGGGTCGAGAGCAGCGCGCGCGAGTGTGGGCCCATGACCCCCAGCACGCTGAAGCCCGAGGTGACGTCGACTGCCGCACAGCGTGCCTCTGTCGGAATGTGGTCCTTGAGCCACCCGAGGTCACGAACCTGAGTCGCGGCAGCCGTTACCACGAGGTAGCGATCGTCGGCTTCGCGCGTGACGGTGAGGTCGGCCTCGATGGTGCCGCGCTCGTTGAGCCACTGCGTGTACACGACGCGTCCCACATCGACGGCGACATCGTTGGCGCAGACCTGCCCCAGCACCG
>Ga0114970_10004431_pt1 | contig 10227 bp, 5 predicted proteins | sample M_140205_XF_Meta_FD_87030 | JGI IMG/M metagenome (GOLD analysis project Ga0114970, IMG submission 87030) | Freshwater microbial communities from Lake Montjoie, Canada to study carbon cycling - M_140205_XF_MetaG | ecosystem: Environmental > Aquatic > Freshwater > Lake | place: Lake Montjoie... | reverse complement strand
GGGATCGTGGAACGGAGCGCTGAAGGAGATGGTGATGACGCTGAGGTCGCGTTTGGAGACTTCGCGCTCCATTTCGGCGGCGGTGATTTGGTAAGTGGCGAGGAGTTGGGGGAAGGAGGTGAGGCGGATGCCGGGGAAGCCGGTGTCCTTCATGATGTCGAGGACGTCAGTGAATTTGACGGGTTTGAAGTGGCCCCAAAGGGCGAGGGTGACGGCCCATTTGACGTTGAGGTTGGCGGGGAGACGGTCGGCGGCCTGGGCGAAGGTGGCGGCGAGGGCGGCGAGGGCTTGGCGACGGGTCAGGGTGTGCGTCATAGAGTCATGTATCCAGATTTATGCTACTGCATTTTGGGCAGACGGGGGGTGTTCGCCTGGGGCATGGGGCGAATTGGTGAGAGTTTAGGCGGCATTTTGGTATGGATGGGGGAAGGGTTTGGCGGGGTCCCAGTTGTTCTTCTGGTGGAAACGAGCGACTGCGAGGGCGTTTTTGTGGCTGAGGCTGGTGCGCAGGGTGGCGGTTGAAAATTCGAAGCCATTGACGTGGATAGCGGCTGCGAGCGGTACTTTCTTCATGACGGAGTGCGCGAGGAGGAGTTCGGCCTCTTCGCGAGCCTGAGCTTCGGCGACTTTGCGTGCGGCCTGGAGTTCGTCGAGTTCTTTCTTGTCGCGGGCGACGTCGCGACGAATTCGGTTTTCGTAGAGGGTCATGTTGGCGAGAGCGTGGTGGGAGTTGAGCCAGGTTTGGGCCTGGGCGATGGAGACTTCGACTTCGGGCGTTGCGGTGGCGTAGTTGTCGGCGAGGTCGTGCTGGCCGAGACCCTGGATGTTGCATTCCATGGCTCGGGCGCGGTGGAGTCGCCAGCGGTTCTGGGTGATGGAGATGGCGAGGTCTCGTTCGTAAGCGCCGACGGGGGCGAGGGCGGCGAGGAGGTTGGTTTCGTAGGCGAGGTAGGCGCTGCGGTCGTCGTCGGAGAGGACGTAGAATTGGCCGGTCATGCCGTGGCGAAGGGCGTTCATTTTGGCGCGGGCTTTGCCTTCGGGGGTGCGGGGGCCGGTTGCTTTTTGGGCGTTGGTGCGGTTGGCGGTTTGCTGCGCTTCGGAAATGGTGGCTTCGTTGGATGGCATGAGTTTCTCCTGATTTCGGTTGATTTGATTGGGCCGGATGGGGGCTCTTTCGGTTACAGGAGTAGCATGGTGGCGTTTTCGGATGTATGGATGTTATTGAAAACGCTAGGGCGATTTGTTGTGACTGATTTCCAGGGGTGTTAAGGCGGGGAATTCGTAACAGTTCAGGCCCCGGAAAGTAGCGGCTCAGGTACTACCAAAACAGTCTGACCAAAAAACCTCTAAGAATCTTCGTTTTAGACCTGGCGCTCTGGAGTAAAACCTGGCAAGCTGGATATTTGGGTGCTTCCAGTCGCCAGAATCGAAGTTCAACAACCAGTGCACCGCCTGACGTGCGAGGCTGGAGCGGGAGAAGGAGCGACTGGAGCGCGAGAAGGAGCAGCTTCGGGAGAAGCTGACCGAGCACGACAAGAAACTGGTGGAGGTCGAAAAGCAGATTGCCGATCTTGAGCGGCAACTTGGCTTGCGCAAACGGAACTCGACGACATCGTCGAAACCGCCTTCCTCCGATGGGCTTGCCGACGAACAGCGTGAGCGTGGAAGCCGCCGAAAGAAGAGTTGCCGGAAGCCCGGAGGACAGCCCGGTCATCCTGGACACTGGCGGAAACCGGTGCCGACAGAGCGGGTCAATAAGCTTGTGGAGGTGCTGCCCGAACAGTGTGCGAACTGCCAAAGTGTCTCCCTCGCCGTGGGAGTGCTGGTTCGGGGTCAGTTTTGCGGCACCAGGTGACCGAATTGCCGCCCATCCAGCCTCCAATCACCGAATACCGGTGCCACCGGATCTGGTGTCCGGAATGCGGAAAGGAAACACAGGCACCACTCCCGCCCGAAGTGGCCGGGGACTTTGGGCCGAACCTGGCCGCACTGATCGCTTACCTGACTGTTGTCTGCCGGATGCCGCGCCGGGGGGACTCGCGTTGCTGGAACAAGGCCTGGGCATCCGTCTCAGTTTGGGAAGTGTCCAAAGCAGCTGGGCGGAGATGGGTGAGGCGGTGGCGGACCCCTGCGCGGAACTGGAAAAGCAGCTTCCGCACGAGCCCGTCATCAATAGTGACGAGACAGGATCCCGAACCGAGGGTGAAAAATGCTGGCTACGGGCGTTCGTGGCCTCCACCTTTGTTGTCTGTCAAGGTAGCGCTGACACGCGGCACAGAAGTTCTGGTGCAGATGCTTGGTTCGATTTTCGCCGGCACCTTGTGCAGCGACCGCTATCAGGCTTATTGCAGTTACCACAAGGGGTCCATGCAGCTTTGTTGGGCTCACTTCAAACGAAACATCCTCGGAGTTCAGGAAATCGCAAAAACTACCGATGCCGAGCGGTTCTGCCACGAAGCGCTGGCGCTGCACGCGCGCCTGTTCCGGTTGTGGCATCGTTTTTATAACGTACCGGGGGTCCGTTATGGTCCAGTTACATGTCAACAGTTGATCGACAAATCGATTCCGATTCAAAAGGGATTCTTCGCCCTGGCAGACCGGTACCTCGACAGTGGCGATAAGGACGTCCGCAACTTCGCCAGGGCGATGTTTCAACACTGCGAAAAGTTCTTCGTCTTCATCGAAAAGGACGGCGTGGAACCAACCAACACTCAGCCGAACGCGCCCGCCGCTGCGCTGTCCAGTGGCGTAAGACCAGCTTCGGCAGCAGAAGCGCCAACGGCGAAGTCACCATGGCACGCCTGCTCACCGTCACACAAACCTGCCGCATGCAGAACCGCAACCCTCTCGACCACCTCAACCACGCCATCCGCTCACACCGTTCGGCACAACCGGTGCCCTCTCTCCTCAAAATTTCCCGCCCTACCTGAACTGTTACGAAAAGTGATTGCCGTTCCATCGTCGGTTCTGAACAACTACGTCGGCGACTACAGCTAACGCCAGTCACCAGGAACGTTTGACATCACCAATGAGAACGGCAAGCTATTCTCCCGGCGCAATGCCGAGGCGAAAGCCGAGATGTTTGCGGAGTCGGAAACAAAGTTTTTCCTCAAGAACGAAGACGTTCAGTTCACGTTTCTGGAGACGCAAACGGAGTCACTGCAGCCATGATCGTCGATCAGGGCGACGGCACCGTGTTCGAAGTCTTGAATGCCGAAAAGGTGAAGTAGCGGAATGAGCCGGCGTTGGCTCGGTGCCGGGGAAGGCGTTTGTGGGCCGAGCCGGACATCATTTTCTAAGCACCTCGGGCGCGGAAGTCGAGTTAGTATTGATCGCCCGCTATGCCTGCGCCGACGAGCCAGGCGCGCTTTTTGATGGGGTCAGAGAAGGCGGCGAAGACCTGTTCAGGAGTGACGAAGGTCAAGTTTTTAATTAAGTATTTGTTGGAGGCTGATCTGCAGGCCTTCGAATTCGAGGAGAGCCGGGGCTGATGTGATGGGGAACTGGATTCCGGTGTCGCGGGTGACGGTGGCCCAGGTGAGGGGCGTCTCGTCATTGGGCTTGTAGCGATGGCCTTCTGTGTCGAGCACTGCGAGGTTGACACGACCGGTGGCAGAGGCGGGGGGACTGGCGAGGTGGAAGCGGAGCGTCAGGGTTTCCGGTGTTCGGGTAAGCAGAGCGATCTGGAGTTGGTTTCCGCAGACTCCGAGGTTTTGGTTGGGTTGGGCGACCGGGATTGGGGAAGGGGTTGGTTCGCGGGTGCCTGGGGGCAGGAGGAAGGTTCGGTCATCAGGGAGGCGGTTGACACCTCGCGCGAGGACGATGGCTTCGGGAGAGCCGGCGGGGATCCGAACGGTGCCTTTGCCCTTGACCCAGGTGTAGCCTTCGCGGTCAACGCGAAAGACGAGGGGATCGGCGTTGTCGGAATCGAAGATGTAACCGGAGAGTTCCACCTTATGGAGAAAGGCGTGGACGGAGGAGAGATTGAAGGGGACTGGGCTGCGGTCGGAGAAAGCGAGGACGTAGCGACCTTCGCAGGGGGTGGGGGTGACGTCGAGGCCTCCCTCTCCGTCAGCCCGCCAGGCGATTGTAGAGACGCTGGTGCCGGATTGGGAGAAGTCGGCGGCTCGCAACTGGAAGATTGGAGGCGGGGCCTGGGCGGCGAGGCCGGGGGCGAGGAGGAGGAGTAGCGTTAGGCTCTTCAAGTCGTGTTCATTATCGCTGATTGGCGAGGAGCTTGATGAGGGCGGGGTCGATTTCGGCGTGGGCGACCTGGGCGAGCGCGACTTCGCGGCGGGCGTCTTCGAAGCGTCCGGCAGCGTACCAGGTTTCGGCAAGGGCTACGTGGGCGGGACCGAAGGCGGGGTTGATTTTGGCTGCCGCAAGAAAGTGCTGCAGACCTTCGCGGGGCTGCCCTATAACGGTGAGGACAAGACCGAGATCATAGTGGGCTTCGACGTTGATGGGGTCGAGGCGGAGGGTGGTTTCGAATTCGGTGCGGGCTTCGCTGGTCTTGCCCGACCAGGAGTAGATCACAGCGAGGCCGAGGTGGGCTGCGGCGAGGTTGGGGTCGAGGCGGACGGCGTCCTCGAATTCCTTGAGGGCTTCGGGAAGCTGTTTTCGATCCTGGAGGATTCGTCCGATCTGGGCGTGGGCGAGCGCGTTTTGGGGTCGGAAACGGAGTCCTTCATGGATGACGGAGAGGGCCTGGTCGGGCTGGTTGGCGGCGATGAGGCGGTCAGCTTTGGCGAAGGAGGCAAGGGCGAAGTTGGTTTCCCCGTTGCGGTCGCCGGGTTTGAGGCGCAGGGTTTCGCGGTAGTGGAAGAGGGCGTCGTCGAAACGTCCGCGACGGTCGAGTTCGACGCCGAGATTGTCGTGGGCGACGAAGTTGTTGGGGTCGGCGACGAGGGCCTGGGTGAAGAGGGTGAGGCCGTCGTGCCAGACGGGAATTTGCTTCCATGTGAGGGTGGTCCAGAAGGCCAAGAGAGCAATCGCCGCGACGGACCCGATGCGTTTGGAGCTGAGTGCGAGGACGTCAGCTTCGAAGGCAACGGCGGTGAAAAGGCCGATGATGGGCACGTACATGTAGCGGTCGGCCATGGATTGCATACCGACCTGGATGATGCCGATGACGGGGAGGAGGGTGATGACGTACCAGGCCCAGCCGAACGCAAACCAGGGGTTCTGTTTGCGGCGGAGGAAGGCGAGGGCGGAGAGGGCGAGGAGGCTGGCGGCGGCTGCGGCAATTTGCCAGGCCGGGATTGTGGCGGGGAAGGGGTAGAACGCCGAGAGGTTGACGGGCCAGATGACTTTCGCGAGGTAACGCCAGTATGAGATGGCGGCGTTGGCGAGGCGGAGATCGAGGGGGAGTTGCTGCAGGGTTGAGGTGGCTCCGGTGTTTCGCTGCACGAGGATTACGGTGACGCTTGCTGCCAAAGAGAGCGCGAACAGAGGGAGCTTTTCGAGAAGACGGAAGCCTCGTTTAAGGGGCCAGAAGTCGACGACAAGGAGGATGACGGGGACGGTGACCAGCATCTGCTTCGAGAGTAAGCCGGCCGCGAGCAGGAGAGATACGAGCAGGTAACGGGAGAAGTTGGGGCGCTTCGTCCAGGCGGTCCAGGCGAGGAGGGTGAGGAACCAGAAGAAGGTGCTGAGAGCGTCTTTGCGTTCCGCGACCCAGGCGACGGATTCGACGTGGAGAGGGTGGAGACCGAAGGCGAGGGCCACGAAGGCGCTGGGAATCTGGCGTCCGGTGAGACCGGCCAGCCAGAGGAAGAGCAGCAGGGTATTGGCGACGTGGAAGAGCAAACTGGAGAGGTGGTGGCCGGTGGGCGAGATGCCGTAAAGGGTCACATCGAGCGCATGGGAGAGCCAGGTGAGGGGGTGCCAGTTGTTGGCATGGACCGACGAGAAGGCCCACGTGACGTTGGCGCGGGAAAGGCCGGTATTGACGTGGGGGTTATTGACGACGTAATCGCCGTCGTCATAGCCGGTGAAGGCGTTGTGGACTACGGGAAAGAGGACAGCGAAGACGATGGCGGCCAGAATGAGGCAGATGACCACGACTTTTGCAGGGCTGGATGCCACGAAACGATGCTACCAGCGGGGAGCGCCGCAGGCGGAAACACGACCTCTTTGTTGTCTAAAAGAGAAAAGGTTTATCCAGATCGGACATGGCCGAAGTTGAGTTCCCTACCGTACAAAAACAACAAAAAAAGCGTGCTATTCTGAAGCCACTCTCGCATTTGTAGCGTTTCAGGTGACAATCCATGAAGTCTAAAGCTCTCAAAGTGTTTTGCCTGTTGCTTGTGGCAGCAGTTCCTTCCTTCGCCCAAACCGGGCTTGGATCCATTACAGGTGTCGTGCAGGATGCAAGCGGCGGTGTAGTCGCTGGTGCGACCATTCGCCTCACCCAGACGTCCACGCAGGTTTCGCGGACAACGGCGGCCAACGAAGCAGGCTTGTTCACATTGCCTGCAGTGGTGGTGGGTACCTATTCGGTTACGGTCTCGCAGAAGGGCTTCAAAGAGCGCAAGATTGAGAATTTGGGGATGAACGCGTTCCAGCAGGTTTCGCTGGGCCAGATCGTGCTGGAGGTTGGAGGCGCGACGGAATCGGTAACCGTGAGCGCGACGGCAGAACAGGCGCTGGTGAAAGATTCGGCTGTTCGGTTTGCCACAGTGCAGGCGAAGCAGGTGTCGGAGATGCCGCTGGCGGGCAGGAACTGGATCAACCTGTTGAAGGTAATTCCCGGCGCAGTTCCCACGAACTCGAACGCGCTGAATGGTCGCGAATACACGGCGACCGGCTATGCGGATTTCAAGATCAACGGCAAGAGCGGCAACCAGACGCAGGTGAATCTGGACGGCGGCAGCATTGTGGATCAGGGCAGCGATGCAAAGACGTCGGTGGCCCCCAGCCTGGAGTCGATTCAGGAAGTTTCGGTGCTGACGAACAACTTCCAGGCGGAGTATGGGACACGCGGCGGCACGGTGATCAATGTGGTTACCAAGTCGGGTACGAATCAGTTCCATTCGACGATGTTTGACTACCTGCGGAATGATGCGCTGAATGCGAATGCGTGGGCGAACAACTATCTGGGGCAGCGTCGGCCGCGGTATCGGTTTAATTACTTCGGAGCGAACCTGGGCGGACCGATCAAGAAGAACAAGCTTTTCTTCTTCTACAACTATGAAAAGTTCCTGCAGGACATTCCGGCGACGATTGCGCTGAGCCGCACGCCGACTGATTTGGAACGGATTGGTGATTTCTCGCAGACTGTGACGAACGCTGCCGGGCAGAGACCAGTGATCTTCATGCCGGGTACAAACCTTTCGGGCAACCCTGTGCTGGTGCCGGGTAACGTGATTCCGCAGTCGCTGATTAATCCCTTGGGCAAAGCTCTTCTGGGGATGTTCCCGAAGCAGAACATCACGAACAATCCGCTGCAGAACTACTCGCTGCAGGTGAATAACAAGCAGCCGCGTTCGTCGAACGTTGTGAAATCGGACTGGAACGTGAGTGACACGACACGCGCCTATGTACGGTACACGTTTGACAACGGTGTCCAGGAAGACCGCGCACAGGGCGCAAACTGGGGAAATCTGGAAGGCTTCACCAAGCGGCCCCGGCCTGACAAGGCACTGGCTGCGAGCTTTACTCACATCTTCTCGCCGACCATTGTGCTGGAAGCGTTGTACTCGTGGAACTATGACCAGGTTCAGTGGTTGCCGTCGGATCCGGACGGGAATACGAAGACGCGGTATGGCCTGAGCGGGTTGCCGACGGTGTTCAAGCCGACTAACGATATTCTGCCTTCGGTGGCGAATACGGGTTATGCGGATTTCTCGTTCTCGCGCATGCCGGCAATTGCCACGAATAATGAACATCAGTTCTCGTCGAGCGTGACGATGACGAAGGGTTCGCACATTATCAAGATTGGTGGCCAGCACATCCGGAATTACAAGGATGAGATTGACTCCATAACTGATGGCGGCGACCGCGGCACTTATGACTTCGGCGTGAGCGCGAGTGCCTTCGACACCAACTATGGTCCGGCGAATGTGCTGACCGGCGCGCTGTCGCGCTTCCAGCAGGTGAAGAACATTAAGCGCAAGAACGCCATCTACACCGACGTTCATGCGTTCATTCAGGACACGTGGAAGGTAAAGAGTAACCTGACGCTGGATTACGGTATCCGTTTCTATCACATCCCGACCCAGCATCAGTTGTACCCGACCGATACGCTGGATGCGGCGTTCTTCCCCAGCAAGTGGGACCCAGCCAAGGCTCCCCGGTATTACACGTATGATCCGGCAAATCCCTCGGCGGTAATTGATCCGGCAAACCCGAGTGTTCGTTATACGGGGCAGGCGGCGACGATTTTGCAGTGGACGATTGTTCCGGGCTCGGGCGATCCTTTGAATGGCGTATTGGCTCTGGGTTCGACCGGGGTTACGAATTCCGGGGTGCGGAATCCGAATTTTGTCTTGTTTGCGCCGCGCGGTGGTTTTGCGTGGTCGCCGGGCAATTCGACGAAGACGGTTATTCGTGGCGGCTTCGGTTGGGCTTACAACCGGATCGGCATCGGCGTTGCGATCAACGACTTTGAGAACAACCTGACTCCCAGCGTGGATTACCGGCAGACGAGTTTGACAACTTTGTCTTCGGCCTCGGGCCTTGCGCCCATTACGGCGCGCAGCTTTGGCGCACAGGATGAAGCGAGCAATAAGGTTCCGACGGTTTACGACTACAGCATGTCGATGCAGCGTGAGCTGCCGATGGGGATCCTGATGGATCTGGCCTACATCGGCAACATGCAGCGGCACCAGTCGATGACGTTTAACATCAACGCAATTCCGCTGGGAACGGCATTTGATCCGAAGTACATTCGTCCCGGCGTGACGGGCGCGAACTTCTTCGGCACGGTGAATGCCTCGAATACAGGGGCACTGCCGGGCAGCAACACGGTGGATAACCTCCTGATGCGACCGTACAAGGGTTTCAACACGATCAATATGAATGCGAACGTGGGGAATCTGATGTACAACTCGCTGCAGATCTCTGGCAACAAGAGACTGAGCCATGGGCTGATGGTGCAGATGTCGTATGTTCTGAGCCGTCTCGACAGCGGGACGGAGAATCCCGGCCTGTACTCAAATAACTGGAAGAACTACAGCGGCGGCCTGGCTGGTGGTGACGGCGGCGACAGACGGAATGTGCTGAGTGTGAACTACACGTACGACATTCCTTCGCCGACTAAGCTGATGCACTTCGACAACAAAGTGAGCCGGATGCTTCTGGGTGACTGGCGGATGGGGCATTTGTTCACGTTCGTGAGCGGCCAGAGAACGTGGGTCACGCTGGGTAGTATCCAGCAGGCTGGTTCGGTGGCGAACGTTGCGGAACTGCAGAAGTTGTTCCTGGGGACGCCGGATCTGGATCCACGCCTGGTGCTGAACGGGAGTGTGGCCCTGAACAACAAGGACATCTCGCACTATTTCGATCCGACCAAACTGTCGGTTCCGGGCAAGTATCCCGCGGCGGACGGTACGGGTGTTCGGAACTACCTTGAGCGCCCGGCGAGCTTTGCGAATGACATGACGCTGACGAAAGCGATCAAGATCAACGAGAAACATGCGATTGAACTGCGCGCAGCTTTCTACAACGCGTTCAATCAGGTTCGCCGAAACAGCCTGAATACTTCTACTCAGTTCAAGGCAAACGGCAAGAACTTCTCGGATGGGTTTACGTTGTTCAACACTCCGGAACTGCAGGCGGCGCGGAATCCGAATCTGACGGGGACTGCGCTGTACAACCAGTACCGCACGGGTGTTGGTGCGATGAATCTGACGGATGTGAATGTGATGCGCGTAATTGAGATCGGGTTGAAGTACCGGTTCTGATTCGCGCTTCCGACACGTAGTTTGAGGGCCTTCCCGCTTCGGCTGGGAGGCCCTTTTGCTTTGGAGTGACCGTTACGCTTTCATTTCGCGGAGGTAATCGATACTCGTTTTTAGCTTGTCCCAGACGATGTCTGCTTTGGCTCCGGTTTCAACCGCGTAGTTCATGAGGTTTTGTTTCTTTGCTTCGGCGAAAAGAGTCTTCCAGTCGAGGGTGCCCTCTCCCAGAGCGAGAGCGATCTGGCCGTCCTTCACCTCTTTGGCGTGGATGGAGAAGATCTGCCCCTTATGCTGCTGCATGACCTTGAGGGGGTCGTGGCCGGCG